>Ga0137379_10000866_pt1 | contig 27336 bp, 27 predicted proteins | sample SagtaG_18_FD_104812 | JGI IMG/M metagenome (GOLD analysis project Ga0137379, IMG submission 104812) | Vadose zone soil microbial communities from Sagehorn Ranch, Mendocino, California, USA - Sage2_L_80_16 metaG | ecosystem: Environmental > Terrestrial > Soil > Vadose zone | place: USA...
ATTTTCTTACGCGCCCCTGGAGCTGAATGAACGCGGCATCCAGGCAGTATGAAGGGGCATCAAGGCGAGGGCCTGCGCTGGCACGGGCCATGATCTGGAGCGAACGCTCAGCCAACTTCAAGGAACGCGCGCTACCGTTTCTGGCATGGACGAATTCCGGGCCCGCAGGGTGGTCGACGCCCTTCGTGACCGCGGCGTCAACGCGCACTTGCTCCGCGGCGGCATCGACCAGTTCGGCATCCGTGTGTCGCTGACCGGCGGCCGCGAGGCAGAGTGGGACACCGACGGCACGGCCGGCCTCGAAGCCCAGGTTATGCGCGACGGCATGCTCATCGGCTTCGTGCCCCAGATCGAAGGCTCCGAGGACTTCGACGAGGCCCAGGTCGTCGACGCTATCGCCCGCACCGACTACGACCAGCCCGTCGCCCGCCAGCGAGCCGCCGCGCCCGAGCCTGGTCCCCCCCTTACCCGCGAAGGCGGCGTCTTCCGCCGTTTCCTCGACGGCTTCCGCTACCGGTAACCAGGCACCGCCGTCCGCGGCATCCGTCGCGTTGACCACGCCGCTGACCCCGCCGCATACTGGGCCTCACTATCCAGATCGAGATGACCGGGGCGCTGTGCAGCACATCCTGGCTCTTTCCCGTTCAGCCGTCATCATCCGGCACTGGTTCGAGATCAACCTCGACGACGCTTCCATGGAGCACGGTGCCAGGATCGAGATCCGGGAGCTGGCTTGCCATCCGCATCGAGGCAGCGAATCAGCGTCCCAGCTCACCACCGTCGATCGCCCGCTGTGGCGGGCCGATCTGTTCGACCGGCTCGCGGATCCTCCGGGCAGTTTTTCCGCTGCGCATTTCCATCCGCGATTCAACGGCAACGAGCCGTCTGCCCGGTGCTGGGATGCCGCCTTGAGCGCCGACCCATGGACCTGGCTAGGAGATCAGGTCAGCAGCCTCGGAGCTGCGGCCGGGGGAGCGGGCTGGCCGATCGATCCCGCTGACGCCGCGGAACTCCCCGGCCTGGCTGGCGACGTAGTAGCGACCGCGCGGCAGTTCGGACCGGTCGAGTGCCAGTCAGTGGCGGAGTGCTTCCAGCTGACCAGGGATGTCCAGTCCGCCGTTCAGCTCATGATCGCCACATTGCGGGCACCAGAGAACCTGGACCGGGATCGGGCGGCACCCTGGCTGGCGCGCGCCTGACCGCAGGTGGTCGCGTTGGGTCAGGATGCCGCCAGGCCGGGCAGGTGCTGGAGAGGTCAGTCGAGGCACAGGCAGAAGGGGTGCCCCGCCGGATCGAGGAATACCCGGAAGGATGTGCCGGGCTGGTGCTCATGCTTGGTCGCGCCGAGATCGAGCACCGCCGCCTCAGCGGCATCGAGGTCGTCGACGATCACGTCGAGATGCATCTGCTGAGGCACCTCCTGAGTCGGCCATCGAGGCGGGATATAGCCCTTCACCTGCTGAAAGGAAACGCACTGACCGTAATCCGCGCGGACGTCAGCCCAGTCGGAGGAGATCTCGACCTTCCAGTCCAGCATCGCGCCGTAGAACGTCGCGAGAGCACCAGGATCGGGACAGTCGATGACGATGCTGGGGAAGCGTGCGATAGCCATGCAGGCACGGTACAGGCAATCGCGGACAATTCTTGTCCGCGATTGCCTGCTATGCCGGTTTCAGTAGCTGCCGGACGACCGGCACAACGCTGCTCGCGCTGGTGGCCTGCAAGTCGCCATTACCGATGGCCGGATGACAGCCGATGAGGATGGAGACCAGGACCGGCGGCCCCTCAGGGTAAGAGAAGAAAATCTCGTAGGCCCGGAAGGGCCGGGCGTGCCGGAACAACCGTGGGTCGAGGGGCGGGTCGGCAGCCGGTTGAGCGCCGAGACCAGGGCCTGGTAGCCGGAGGTGAGCGTGCGTGTGCGCGCATTGGGAGCGCAGATGGTCACGGACGTCGAGCCCGCGGGAACCATCGCCGTGCCCTGGCCGAGCCGGCCGATGTCCTGGTAAGACCGGTTGCACGACACCGGCGTCCGGGCGGGCCACCGGCCTGAGGCGAACGCCTTGCTCACGGCGGGACCGATAATGCCGGAGCTGGTGAACTCGCCGTTGGAGGCGCCGACGCACTCGTTGGGCTCGTCGGTGGCGGCGACCCAGATCCTCGCGCCGCCCGGGTAGGCGAGGCCGATGAGGTAGTTGGTCTGCGGCCCGCCCACGAGCGTGCAGGCGATCGGCTGACGGGGACTGTGTGGTTTCCAGGTGAGCTGGCCGGCGAGGCTGGCGAGTCCGCCGGCCAGCGACCGCCGCCCCGACAGCGCCCACCCGGCCTGCTGCTTCGCTGTGTTGCTGCCGCGGTAGGCGCAGAGCAGCGCCGAACCGGGCGTGATCTGCGGCACCAGGCGGGAGCGGCCATCGATGCCAGTCGGCTTGGCAGGCACCCAGGGGGCCCGATGAGCGTAGCTCCCGCGCGCTGCCGTTCGCTGAGCGCCCCGAGCGCGGCCCACAGCTCGAATGCTCGACCAGCTCCGTCAGCACATCGTCCAGATGCATGCCACCACCTCGGGCCTACCCTGAAGACGCGTCACCCCCGCCGATGTGTTGCACCCAAACACTCACTTCCCACCTCGGATGGCAACTGCCCTATGGACATCTCCGACTTCAGCCTTGACCTGTTCTCTCTGGCCGGGCGCAACGCGCTCGTCACCGGCGGCAACACCGGCCTGGGCCGGGCCTTCTCCGTCGCCCTGGCCACGGCCGGCGCTGACGTGTTCGCCGTCGGCCTGGCCGAGGACGACGGGACGACCCGCCGGCTGATCGAGCGCGCCGGACGCCGGATGGAGTTCGTCGTGGCCGACATCACGCAGGCCGGCGTCCCGGCTGACGTTGTCCGCCGCTGCGTCGAGACGCTGGGCTCGGTCGACATCCTGGTCAACTCCGCCGGCATCGCCCTGCTGTCCGACGTGGAGGAGTTCGGCCGTAACCAGTGGGATCCCATGGTGTCGGTCAACCTGACCGCCGCCTTCGAACTCGCCCACGAGGCCGGCCGGTTCATGATCGGGCAGCGGTCCGGCAAGATCATCAATATCGCCTCGCTGTTCTCCTTCCTCGGCGGCCAGCGCTCACCGGCCTACGCCGCGACCAAGGCCGGGATCGTCGGCTTCACCAAGGCCTACTGCGACGAGCTGGCGAACCACAACATCCAGGTCAATGCCATCGCGCCGGGATACTTCAAGACGGCGACCACCGAGGCGACCCGGGCCGATCCCGGCGCCGACCGCCGCATCGTCGAGCACATCCCGGCGGCCCGCTGGGGCGAGACCGCCGACCTGATGGGAGCCACCGTCTTCCTGGCCAGCCGGGCCTCGGACTACGTCAACGGCCACGTCCTGGTCGTAGACGGGGGCTACCTCGTCCGCTGAGACAGGTTCCCGGGACAATGGCGCAACGCCCCGGCCGTTCGGAAAGAAAGAGGGCAGTGCTGACATGGCCCCATCCCGATCTCCGCTGTACCGCCAAGCGATCGTCCGCGCGATGACCGAAATGCTCGGGCCCCTCGCTGTCGAGACCGGCGACGAGCAACTGAAGGCGGCCAGCGTCGACCGCTTCAGGAAGTACACCTCCGTCCACGGCATCTATGACGGGCCGATCCCGGCCGCGATCGTCTATCCGTCCTCGACGCAGGACGTCGCAGCCATCCTGCGTTTCGCCGCGGAGAACCTCGTCAACCTCGTTCCCCGCACCGGACAGACCGCCACCGAGGGCGGCCTGGAGACTGTGGTCGAAGACAGCCTCGTGGTCGACGGATCGCGGATGAACGCGATCCTGTCGATCGATCCGGTCGACATGATGGCCACCACGCAGTGCGGCGTCGGCCTGCAGGAACTGGAGGACACGCTGCGCGCCCAAGGCCTGACCACCGGGCATTCACCCCAGTCCAAGCCGCTCGCCCAGATGGGCGGCCTGGTCGCGACCCGGTCGATCGGCCAGTTCTCCACCCTGTACGGCGGCATCGAGGACATGGTCGTCGGCCTGGAAAGCGTCTTCCCGGGCGGGACGGTCACCCGCATCAAGAACGTGCCCCGCCGGGCCGCGGGTCCGGACATCCGTCACGTCGTCATCGGCAGCGAAGGCGCGCTGTGCTTTATCACCGAGGTGACGGTCAAGCTCTTCCGCTACCAGCCGGAGCACAACCGGTACTTCGGCTTCCTGGTCGAGGAGTTCGCCGACGGCATCGCGGCTATCCGCGAGCTGATCACCGCGGGCTACTGCCCCTCGGTGTGCCGGGTCTACTCGCCCGAGGACGCCCGGCAGCACTTCGCCGGGTTCTACCAGGGGAAAAACGTCGTGGTGCTCGTCGCGGAGGGCCCGAAGGGCATCGCCGATGCCACGGCGGAGGCGATCGGGGAACTCTTCGCCGACCGCCCGCACGAGCGCGTCGACGGCGGCCTGATCCGGCGATGGTTCGAGAACCTCAACTGGGGCCAGGACAAAATCGACGCCGAGAAGGCCGACATGCTCTCGCACGCCCACCTCGGATTCACCACCGAGGTATCCGTCAGCTGGTCACGCGTCAGCGAGTTGTTCGACGCCGTCATGAGCCGGATCCGCAGCGAGTTCCCGCGGGCCGGTGACCTGACCATGCTCGGGGCGCACTCCTCGCACAGTTACCAGACCGGAACGAACCTCTACTTCGTCTACGACTACACGATCAGGTGCAGCCCTCGCGAGGAGATCGAGGTTTACCACAAGCCGCTGAACGCGATCATCGTCACCGAAGCCCTGCGGGTGGGCGGCTCGATGGTGCACCACCACGGGATCGGCAAATACCGTACGCCGTGGGTGCGACAGGAGCACGGCAGCGCCTACTACCTGCTGTCGACCCTCAAGCACGCGTTCGACCCCGAGGGCGTGATGAACGCGGGCACGATCTTCCCGCTGGAGCCGGAAGCCGGCGTGCACGATCCCGCGAGCTGACCATGACGCCCTACCTGCTGGCCATCGACAACGGGTCACAGAGCACCAAGGTGACGATCTTCGACTCGCGGGGCCACCCTGTCGCCTCGGCCCGCCGCCGGCTCAAGCCGTACGACACCTCGGTGCCGGGACATGCCATCCATCCCGGTGACGATATATGGGACTCCATCCGGGACGCCTGCCGCGCCGCCATGGCCCGGTTCGCCGGCGACCCGGCCGGCATCGTGGCGGTCGGGCTGTGCACCATCCGGTTCTGCCGGGCCCTGCTGGCGGCGGACGGCAGCCTGGCCGAGCCGGTACTGAGCTGGATGGACGAGCGGGTATCGCGTCCCTACGAGCCGGGCAACCCCCTCGTCCGCTACGTCACCACCTCCTCCGGCTACATCACCCACCGCCTGACCGGCCAGTTCACCGACGCCGCGGCCAACTACCAAGGTGTGTGGCCGATCGACCAGGACACGGCCGCCTGGTCGGGCGATCCCGCCGCGTACGCCGCGGCCGGCATGGCCCGCGGCATGCTCTTCGACTTGGTCCCGCCCGGCGGCCGCCTCGGCGACGTGACCCCGGCCGCGGCGGGGGCAACGGGTATCCCGGCCGGCCTGCCGGTGTACGCCACGGCCAACGACAAGGCCGTCGAGGCGCTGGGCAGTGGCCTCAAAGAAGACGGTGCCGTACTGCTGTCGCTGGGCACCTACATCGCGGCGATGACCATCGGCTCCTCGTCCCGGAGCGCAGGCGACAGTTACTGGGCTAACTTCGCAGCGCGGCCGGGGAAATACCTGTACGAGAGCACGGGGATCCGCCGCGGCATGTGGACGGTGAGCTGGTACCGCACCGTGCTGGAGGGCTCGCCCGGCCAGGGGGCGGCGAACCTCGAGGATGTCCTCAACGCGGAGGCCAGCGAGCTCGCGCCTGGTAGCAACGGGTTGCTGACGCTGCCGGACTGGCTCGCTCCCGGCCACGCGGCCTGGCGGCGGGGCGCGCTGCTGGGTTTCGACGGCAGCCAGGGCCGCGCCCACATTTACCGCTCGATCCTCGAGGGCATCGCCCTGACGATGGCGAATAACACCGCGGCGATGGAACAGGCGCTGGGGCGCCGGCTCTCGCCGGTCCTCGTGTCCGGTGGCGGGTCGAGCTCGGACCTGATGATGCAGATCGTGGCCGACGTCTTCGACCGCCCCGCTCGCCGCACCGCGGTCAACGACGCCGCCGGGCTCGGCGCGGCCATCTGCGCCGCGGTCGGCCACGGCGTCTACCCGGACTGGGACCAGGCCACCGCGGCCATGGTCGCCGTCGGCGGCGAGTTCGCTCCCGACACAACGGCCGCCCGCGCCTACCAGAAGATCAACACGGTGTATGCGGCCCTGACCAGCTTCACTGACCCGCTGTTCCGCTCGATGGCCGACGGACTTCAGGGCCTGGAACGGGCCTAACGGACTCGGTGCTCAGGCGAACGCGGCTGCCACCGGGGCGAGGCAACCGATGTCCTCGGGGTCGGCCAGGTGGGGGAGGGCGACGAAAACGGTCGTCACGCCGCGGTCAGCCAGCAACCGGTAGCGGCCGATGTGCTCGTCGGCGGTGCCGGCGTGGTGGCGCTCGGCGAAGGCGGCGGCCGGAGTCCGGCCGCGCAGGTTCTCCACGATCGACGCGGCATCCTCGCGGTCGCGGCCGATGACCGGGACGTCGAGCACGGTCACCTCGGCCTGCGCCGGGTCCCGTCCGGCCGCCACGCAGTGCTGGCGGAAGACGGCGAGCTTGCGGTCCAGCGTGCTGACGTCCGACGGAAGATTGCAGCCATCGCCGAGCCTGGCCGCGATGGCCAGCGTCCGCTTCTCGCCGCTGCCGCCGACGATCACGGGGATCCGCGACACCGGCCGCGGGTAGCAGGTGGTCTCCGGCAGCCAGACCCGCGCGCCGCGGTATGGCCTGGTGCCGGGCTGCCACAGGGCGCGAAGCGTCTCGATGGCCGACTCCAGCTCGTCGAGCCTGGCCCGGGCCGGCGGGAAGGGCAGGCCGAACCCGGCGTGCTCGCGCGCCCACCAGCCTGCTCCGATGCCGCAGAACGATCGCCCGCCGCTCAGCACGTCAAGCGTGGCCACGGTCTTGGCCAAGATCCCCGGCGCGCGGAACGTCACGGGTGTCACCAGCGTGCCCAGGCGAAGACCCGGCTCCAGGCCGGCGAGCATCCCGAGCGTCACCCACGGCTCCGGGATCGGCTCCCAGGCCCGGCCAACCTGGGGGATCTGTATCAGGTGGTCCATCAGCGCGATTCCCTGCAGGCCCGCCTCGGCCGCGGCGCGGGCCACCGCCGCCAGCCAGCGCGCCGGCCCGGCCGGGTCCTCACCCCAGGGGAATCGAGACAGCTGCAGGACCAGGCCCATCCGGACCGGCCGCTGCCGCTGCTGGCTGGCCGCCATCCTCGCGCCCGGGGTGTGCGAAGCCTCGGGCTGAGCCTGCCCGGCGGTTGTCACCAGGTCCCATCCCTCGCCGCGGATCTGTTCGGCGGCCGCTCGCATCCGCCGCAGCTGGCCCGCCAGCACAGGGGCCGGCACCGGCATACCGCGCGCTCGGTTCCGGCGACGGCACTCCGCCGGATCGGTGTCGAGGAGCACGGCGACGGCGGGCGTGCCGCTGCTCCTGGCGAGCGCCAGGTAGCTACGGCGCCGCGCCGGGTCCAGGCCCAGCGTGTCCACCACGGCGGTCAGGCCGCGGCGCAGCCGGGCCGCGACTATCTGGTCGAGCAGGGCGAAAGCGTCGGCCGACGCATCCAGGTCGTGCTCGCCGCTGCCCACCAGTGCGCGCAGCCGGTCCGACGAGACCACCTCGTCCGGACGGTAATGCTCCGCCGCCCAGGCCGACTTCCCGGACCCGGACACCCCGGCCAGCACCACCAGCGCAGGATCGGGCAGCGCCACCGCCGTCCCTGGTTCCCTCGGACTCACAGCCCCAGCTTGGCAGACCCGCGTACCACCCCGAGTTCTCGCGCTAATCGGTGGCTGACGTACGGAAACCGCGCTGGCCGGCCGGGCGCGGGCCCGGCCGGCCAGCGGCTGGTTCGTGTCGGAGCTCGTTCCCCCGGTCAGAAACGCTCAGGGGTGTTCCGCAGGCTGGTCAGCCGGGCCTGGGCGTAGTTGCACTCGGCGACGATAGCGGCGACGCGCCGGCCGATACGGGCCAGCGGACCCCGCACGTCCTGCGTCACGTTGTGGTTCATCGTTCCTCCTCAGTTCCGGCTATCTGTTCGCCGGTCACTATCGATTCTCGCCGTAAGGCGCTGCTCGCGGCATCGGAGGAAAGCCCTATTTTGCCTGCTGAGATGGGTCTTAGTCAGACCTCGAACCGGCTCAGCCGGGCTAAGCGCGGCTCAGTCGGCTAAGCGTGGATGACGGCACCGGCTCCCTGACCCCGGAGTCAGGAGAGCACGAGCACCAGGCGAGGCGCGGCGCCGAAGGTCGTTTCCGCGACGCCGCAGTCGATGAAGCCGGCGGCGCGGTAGAAACCCATCGCGTGAGGATTGGCGGTGACTTCCAGGCGCTCTACCCCCCGCGCCCGCAGGACCTCGGCGATGCAGCTGACGAGCGCGGTGGCAATACCGCGCCTCCTATAGCCCGAGTCCACGAACAGGTCTTCCAGCTCGATAGTGCCGGCGGTCTCGGCCCAGGTGGCGAACCCGACAACCGAGCCGTCCTGTTCCGCGACATGAGTACGGCCTTCGGCTAGCCCTTCTGGCCCCAGGACCAGGTATTCCGGATGAGCGAGCAGATTGTCGCGATCGCCCGCATTCGACAGCGACGCGCGACGGTAGATACCACTGGCGGCAGCCAGGTCAGCAGATGTTCCGAGCCGGATCATTCCTCCAGTGTGCGGCAAGCGGCCCGAGCTGCCGGATAACTGAGTGGTCTGCCGGGTGGTCAGGGTGTGGCCTGCTGACCTGAGCCGGGCGGTGAGCGCGGCGCCCATCGCGGTGGCCGGTGTCAGGACGCCGGCGCAGTCGGGCAGCTGGTCCCGGTCCAGCGCAAGGCACAGGGCGGTTTCGCCGAGCATCACCGAGGTGGCGGCATATCCCGGGTCGCCCTGGGCCTCGACCGCGCCCAGGTACCGGGCCCCGGCCGAGGTCCGGGTATGAATCTGGATGCGGAAATAGCCCGTGCGGCGGGTGCGCTCGCCCGGACCCTGGCCCGGTGCGGGCAGCAGCCGGGCCAGCATCGCCCGCGATGGCCCGAACGCCAGCCCTGCCCCCGCGGCCTTCAGCGCGGTGCTGGCCGCGCCGGCCAGCAGCGGCGAGGCCGGGCCAGCGCCGAACCCGGTGACCTCCCGGTAGCGGAACCGGCGGCCATAAGCCCAGCCCTGCAGCGCGTTGCTGCGGCGCACCACTCGGGTGTTGATTCCGGCCATGGCGAACGGGCCGGTCCACATCCGCAGATCGCCGTCGTACCGGGCCCAGTCCGGATCGCGCTCGTCGCCCAGGCCGGGCTCGGCGGCGCGGTCAGGGCTCAGCGCATACGGATCGGCGACTATCTGGCGGAGCTGCGCGCTGGCCCGCACCTCGGCCTGCTCGCCCATCATCGATGCCAGCGTCCCGCCGCTGACCCCGCCCCGCAGCGCCGTCACCACCAGCGTCGTGTCCTCCAGGTCACCGGTCCCATCCGCGCGGGCAGCCTCATGCAGCCCCAGCACGCCCAGATCGGAGGGAACCGAGTCGAACCCGCAGCAGTGCACAATCCGCGCGCCCGCGGCGGCGGCGACATCGTGGCAGCGGTCGATGCTGTCCCGGATGAACAGCACCTCACCGGTCAGGTCCGCGTAATCGGTGCCCGCCCCGGCGCACGCCTGGACCAGCGCCAGTCCCCGGGCGCGGTAGGGACCCACCGTGCACACCACCACCCGGGCCGTCCGGGCCAGCGCTGCCAGCGACACTGGATCGGCCGAATCGGCGACCAGCAGCGGCCAATCCGACGCGCCAGCGCCCAGTCCCGCCCGGGCATCGGCCAGCCGCCGCTCCGAGCGTCCCGCGAGGCCGACACGCACGCCGCTAGGCGCATGACCGGCCAGGTACCCGGCCACCAGCCGCCCGGCGAAACCGGTGGCGCCGAAGACCACCACGTCCAGCTCACGATCCTCGCTCACCCGTTCATCGTAGGCAAGCCGGGCGAGAGCTAGCGGGTGTTCTTTGCCCGCTGTTTGCCTCGCTGTAATCCCATCGCAGCGCAGTCGGTCTGGCAGTCAGGGCGCGCCGCTGACCATACTGATCCCCAGTCGTCACCTTCGACGAGTGGGGCGGGTTCTACGATCACGTGCCGCCGCCGCGAGTCATCGATGACACCAACCTGGCGGACGTCGACCACACCGGGGACGGCACCACCCCGACCGACGGCCAGCTGATCCCGGACTACCGGCAACTCGGGTTCCGGGTACCGACGATCGTGGTCTCCAACCTGGCGCGGCGCCAGGTGGTTCATCATGGCCCGTTCGAGCACGCGTCTACCCTGAAGCTGATCGAGACCACCTTCGGGCTGCACTCGCTCACGGCCAGGGACGCTCACGCCGAGAACCTGGGCAAGGTCCTGGACCGGTCCCCGCGGCACAGGGTCCCGGCCGGCGCCATCCCGACCAGCAGCCAGGTGCTCGGGCCGGTCAACGACCCCTCGGCGATCTGCAGCGTCGACAGCGTTCAGTCGGTCTCCCCGGCCCCGGTACGGAAGGGCCATCACCCCGGGGCCCCGGCCCATTTTCGCCATCGGGGTGGCCGACGTTCCGGGATGGCCGGGTTCGGCGCGCATGTCCGGAAGGAGCGGGGTACGTAATAGCCCTGATGGCACGTTTGCCTTCTTCCGCGCTTTCTGGGCGTATGCTTACCCTTTTCTTAACTGTTGTACTTAATGTGAGGTCATGGACCGCGGGCCTGCTGGCGTCGATGGCGCCGGACCGCGCACGCCCGGAGTTCGCGGATCGCGCCGCCTGATCGCCGTCGGGACAGCGGCCGTGGTGGTCCTGCTCGGGGTGATCGCGGTACTCGCGACCCGGCTCGCCGGCGCGCCCCCAGCGGCCAAGGCCGCGACGCCACGCCCCACCCCGACCCCTACCAGCCTGACCGTGCCGGCCATCTACCAGCGGCTCGCGCCGTCCGTGGTGCTCGTCCGCACCGCTCACGACCTCGGAACCGGCGTCATCGTGGCCGAGGACGGCACGATCCTGACCGCGAATCACGTCATCGCAGGCGGCTTGGCCATCACCATCACGTTCGCCGACGGCACCACGGCGACCGCGATTGTCGCCGCCGCCGACCCGAAGCGGGACATCGCCACCCTCACCCCGGCAAAGCTGCCCCAGGTCGTCGTGCCCGCCACCGTCGGCGGAGGCGTCGGCGTGGGAGCGCCCGTCGTTGCCATCGGCAATCCGCTCGGCCTGACCGACAGCGTGTCCGCCGGGGTGGTCTCCGGCCTTGACCGGACCGCGGACACCAGCAACGGCAGGTTCTCCGGGCTCATCCAGTTCGACGCGTCGGTCAATCCGGGGAGCTCAGGGGGCCCGCTGCTGGACGCACACGGGCTTGTCATCGGCATCGTCGTCTCGATCGCCGCCCCGGCTGGCGAGGACGCGTTCGCCGGCATCGGGTTCGCGGTGCCCATCGGCGCCGCCCTCGGCGGGGGTAGCGGTCAGGGGCCAGGGAAGGGGCCGCAAATATGAACGACGCAACGGCAACAGTCCAGGACGAAGGAGCCCGATGACCACGACGCCGAACGAGCGGCCGTCCCCGTCACCCGGCCAGTACACCAACCCGCTGCAGCCGGTGCTCTTCGAGGTCAAGCGCACCATCGTCGGCCAGGACGTCCTGCTCGAGCGGATGGCGATCGCCCTGCTTTCCGGCGGGCACCTGCTCGTGGAGGGCGTCCCCGGGCTGGCCAAGACGCTGTCCGTCAAGTCGCTCGCCGCGGCGGTCGGCGGGCAGTTCCAGCGCATCCAGTTCACGCCCGACCTGGTGCCGGCTGACCTGACGGGAACGCGGGTCTATCAGCAGCACAGCGGTGAGTTCCAGACCCAGCTCGGTCCGGTCTTCACGAACCTGCTGCTCGCCGACGAGATCAACCGCGCGCCCGCCAAGGTGCAGAGCGCCCTGCTCGAGGTGATGCAGGAACACCAGGTCACCATCGGCCGCGAGACCCACCAGGTGCCCGAGCCGTTCCTCGTCATGGCGACGCAGAACCCGATCGAGGCCGAGGGCACCTATCCGCTGCCCGAGGCGCAGGTCGACCGGTTCATGATGAAGGTCGTCGTCGACTACCCAAGCGCCACCGAGGAACACGCGATCGTCGACCGCGCGCTGCGCCACGCCGAACCGGTCCGCGCCATGCTCGGCCCGGCGGACCTGATCAGCATGCAAGAGCGCGTGCTCGACGTCTATGTCGATACCGCCGTCGTCGACTACGCCGTGCGCCTGGTAACCGCAACCCGGAGGACGTTCGGTGCCGGGCTCAGCGACCTGAAGCGGTACGTCAGCTACGGGGCCAGCCCGCGCGCCTCGATCGCCCTCGTCACCGGCGCCCGGGCGCTCGCTTTCCTGTACGGCCGGGACTACGTACTGCCGGACGACGTCCGCGAGCTTGCCCTCGACGTGATGCGGCACCGCATCGTGCTGTCGTATGAGGCGCTCGCCGACGACGTCACCGCGGATGCGATCATCACGAAGGTGCTCGACGCCGTGGCCGAGCCCGAGGTCGTCCTGAGCGGCCGCTGACCATGCCGATGCGCACCGCTCCGGAACGGCTCCTGGCCCGCCTCGAATGGCGGGTCGTCCGCCGCCTCGACGGACGCCTGGCGGGCGGCTACCGCACCGCGCACCGGGGGACCGGAACCGACCTGGTCGGCCTGCGCGAATACACCGAGGGCGACGATGCGCGGCACATCGACTGGAACGTCACCGCCCGGCTGAACGAACCACAGCTTCGCGTCTTCACCGAAGACCGTGAGCTCACCGTGTGGCTGGTGCTCGACCGTTCGGCGTCCATGACGGTGGGGCCGCCTGGGCGCGGCAAGCACGACGTGCTCAGCGAGCTTGCGCTGGTGCTCGCCCGGCTGTTCGGCCGGGGCGGGAACCGCGTCGGCGCCCTGCTGTACGACACCGGGCTGCACGACACCGGAGCAGTGCGTATCGTGCCGCCAGGCACGGGACGCAGGCACGCGCTGCGCATCGGGGCCGAACTCGCCAGGTCCGCCGACGCCGGCCGCCACGGTCGTGGCCAGCACGGCAGCACGACCGACCTAGCGGCGATGCTCGACGCGGTCGCCAAGCTGGCCAGGCGCCGCGCCCTGGTCGTGGTCATCTCCGACTTCATCGGCGACGGCGACTGGGGACGGTCGCTACTGCGCCTGGCGCTACGCCACGAGGTCGTCGCCCTGCGCGTCGTCGATGCCGCCGATGACGAGTTGCCCAACGTCGGCCTGGTCGTTGTCGAGGACGCCGAGACAGGGGAGCAGCTCGTCATCGACTCTTCAGATCCGCTGCTGCGCACCCGGCTCCGCGCTCGTGTCGAGGAACGTGACACCAGCCTGGCCGCCGGAATGCGCCGGGCGGGGGTGCCAATCCACCGCATCGGCACGGACGCCGACCTGGCCACGGCGCTCATCGAGGTCGTCGCGAGCACCCAGCGCAGGCGCGCGTGAGCCTCGCCGATCCTGTTCTCCTGGCCGTCGGCCTGCTCGTGGCCGCGGGCCTGGCCTGGGCCGCGGTAGTCGTCGCGCGGCGGCGGGCCTCGGCCCTCGCCGCGGCCGGGCTTACGGCCGGCGGCCCCGGGCGCGGCCGCGCCCGGCTCGGGGGTGTGTGGTTCACCATCGCCGGCGTCGCCGTGCTCGCGATCGCCGTGGCCGGCCCGGCGGCGTCCGTCCCGGTCTCCCGAGCCTCCGGCACCGTCATCCTCGCCATGGACGTCTCGGGCAGCATGACCGCCACCGACGTGGCACCCAGCCGTCTCGCCGCCGCGAAACAGGCGGCGCTGTCGTTCATCAACGCCCAGCCGGACAACGTGGACATCGGCGTCGTCGCGTTCCAGCAGGGCGGCCTCGAGGCCGCCCTGCCGACCGCCGATCACGCGAACGCCTCGGCCGCGGTCCGCCGGCTGAAGGCCGCCGGCGGCACCTCACTCGGCGACGCCATCCTCGCTTCGCTGTCCGCGATCACGCACAAAACGGTCGCCATCGGCCGCGGCGGCGGCGAGCCGAACATCGGCTTCTGGCCCTCGGCCACCATCGTGCTGCTCTCCGACGGGCAGAACGAAGCCGGGGCCGCCAGCAGCAGCACCGGGACCGATGCCGGCACCGGCGCGGCTGCCTCGGTGGCCGAGAAGGCCGGCGTGCACATCGACACCGTCGGGGTCGGCACCACCACGGGCACCACCGTCGTGGTCGATGGCTATCACCTGTTCACCACGCTCGACGCAGCCGCCCTCAAATCGATCTCGCAGACCACCGGCGGCACGTACCATCCAGCATCGGACGCGAGCGAGCTCGACGGGATCGCCTCGTCCATCGACTTGAGGCTCACCGTCACCAGCCAGCCGCTGCCGCTGGCCGGCGCGTTCATCGCCATGGCCCTTGTGCTTCTCGCTGCGGGCGCCGTGCTCACCGTGACCCGGACGGGCCGGGTGGTCTGAATGTCCTTCTCCTGGCCGTGGGCGCTGCTCGCGCTCCTCGTCATTCCGCTGGTCTTCGCCGCCTGGTGGCTGACACGGCGCAGGCGCAGGCGCTCCGTGGTCCGGGTGACCTCGCTTGCGCTCGTCCGGACAGCCATGCCTGGCCGCTCGCGCTGGCGGCGGCGCATCCCCGTGGCGCTACTGACGCTTGGCCTGGCCGTGCTCGCGGTCGGTGCCGCCCGCCCGCAGGCGACCGTACCCGTCGCGTCGTCGTCCGCGACGATCATGCTCGCCCTGGACGTCTCGGGCTCCATGTGCTCCACCGACGTCAAGCCGAACCGGATCACCGCCGCCGAGCAAGCGACCAGCGCCTTCGTCAAGTCCCAGACGGGCGGCCCGCGCATCGGCCTGGTCGCCTTCGCGAGCACCGCCGTCGTCCTGGTCCCGCCTAGCGTGGACACGAAGCAGCTGGACAGTGCGCTCGGTGGTCTCACGACCTCGTTCGGCACCGCCATCGGCGAGGGCATTCTGACCTCGCTCGACGCCATCGCGCAGATCGACCCGTCGGTAGCGCCGGCCGGCGCGACCGCCTCCCGCAGCCGCGGTGCCGGCTACGCCAATGACGTGATCGTGGTCCTCACCGACGGCTCGAACAACCGGGGGGTCGACCCGCAGACCGCGGCGAAACAGGCCGCCGACCGGGGTGTCCGCGTCTTCACCATCGGCTACGGCACCGATAACCCCGCGCCGCTCGCGTGCAGTTCCGCGCAGTTCGGCGGGTACAGCGGGTTCGGCGGCGCGGGCACCGGGTTCGGCGGCCGGCCCGGCGGGGGCAACCCGTTCGACGCCGACTTTAACGCGCTCATGCAGATCTCACGGACCACCGGCGGCACGTTCTACCGCGCGCAAGATGCCGCCCAGCTCAGCCGGATGCTCGCCCGGCTGCCCGCCGCCTTCACGATCGTCCGCAAGCACATCGACCTGGCTTCCTGGTTCGCCGTCGGCGGCGGCCTGCTCATCGCGGCGGCGGTGGCGCTCTCGCTGTGGTGGAACCGCACCCAGCGAGTGCCTGCACCCCCGAGAATGGCGGATCACTGACTCCAGCGCCCGCTCCCGTTTCTTTCGTTGCTCCTGACACTCCGCGTCGCCCCCGGCCGCAGCGCCGGCCGGAACGCTATGGACCTGCACTTTCACTGCGTCAGGACGTACTGGATCCCGGGTTTCACCGCGTTAGGCCGCTGGGAATTGAGCCTGACCGGCACTCAGGTATCAGAGGCGGGATCGGCGTCCGCGTCCTCGAGTTCGGGGTCAACCCCGCCTTCCCGGTGTTTTTCTGATGCGCGCATCACGGCCCGCAGCTTGGCGAACTCGGCGGTGTGCGACAGGTCAGGCTCGCTGCCGGCGTTCCCCGGCTCAGGTTTGCGGTCAGTCATGGCCAGATCCTCCTCCAGAAGATGGGTCCCATGCCAGCACGGTACCGGGAACATTTATCTGCCCGGACCGGGGTAGCGCAGGGACCATGTCGTATCCCGTGGCGCTGGCGGGCCGGAGGCGCGGTAGTGACGAGACGGACAGGGCCGAGCGGGGCCGGAGGTCGTGTCGGGGCCGGGAATGAGTTGCTGTTGCTTCCGATCAGGTGAAGCCGACGTTCAGGTCGAAGTGTCCGAGCCGCAGATGCAGGACTCCGCCGCCGGCCCAGTGCACGATGTATGCCAGCAGGATGATGACCAGGATGATGACCACCAACCAGAAGAAGAACACGACGATTCCGGGGATGACGTACCCAGCTACTCTTTTCGTTCTATCCACGGCCTGCAGCTACCCGGCGCCGCCCGGATTATCCTCAACGGGCGTTAGCTCCACGACGGCATGCATGTTCGCCCCGATCATTCAGCTGACACCCTTGGTCAGCCAGCTTGAATAAGCATGCATCTCCGCCGGTGCGGCAGGGTCTTCCGCATCACTGAAGCTTGACATCCGGTCTCGCGACGCGTGCTCCCGGACGCGTACTCTCATAGCTTCAGGAACGGGGGACAATAGGTCATGGGCAGCGTGCCTGAGGATCCCGCGACGGATAGACCGCGAGAGTGGCTGGCGTTGCCAGGTGGGGGGATCCGGCCGGTCGTCTCTGTTCCGGGCCCCGGCGGCATAGCCGAGCTGCTGGCGTATTGCGCCTGGCTGGCCCGCTTGCGGCCCGCCTGCCGGTGTGGCCGGTCTCGCCTGGGTTCGGGCCGGACCTGCGGAAGCGCGGAGTGCGTAGCCGAGCTCCGCGTACAGGAGGCCGGTAAGTAGCCCGGCGGGCTCTCGCCTGGTCGGCGACCGTGTTGGTCGAGCTCATGGCCGGTAGTGCTGTCGACGTGGGCCGGGATTGGTCCTTCATGCCGGTCACCTGTGGTGGATGTGCCCGACGGCTCGAACATGAGAATCGAGGCGCCGGGTGATGAGGGCTTGTGCTCTGTACCTTTCGGCACGACGAACATGTCGCCCTGGCGCAGCGTGACGGTGGTCTGGCTGCCGTTAGCATCGCGGATTGCCACATCGAACTGGCCGTCAAGGACCAGGAAGAACTCGTCGGTGTCTTCGTGTACGTGCCACACGTGCTCGCCCTTGGTGTGGGCCACGCGAACCTCGTAATCGTTCATGCGCGCGACGATCCGCGGACTGTAAGGCTCGTCGAATGATGCCAGTGCCGCGGAGACATTAATGGGGGCAGCGGTCATCCCATCATCGTAATCACTGGACCGTGAGGAGCCCGGCACCAGCCGGTGTCCGGCTCTGCCGCGCGGGCCGGCCGTGGCGCCGGGGTACTGGCTAGCACCCCAGCACGACGCGGACTACCGTGAAGATCGGCCCAGGAGGTATGACATGGCTAATCAGGCATACAGCGACGTAGGTTTGGCGGCGGCCGGCCGAAGGCCGCGGCGGGCGCGATGACGGTGCTGGTCGGCCGCCGCGAAACGTTCAATGCCGCGCACCAGCTGTATGACCCGGGCTTGTCGGATGACGAGAACCGGCGCCTGTTCGGGAAGTGCGCGAACCTGCACGGGCACAATTACGTCCTGGAGGTGGTGGTGGCCGGCGAGGTCGATCAGGCCAGCGGCTACGTGCTGGACCTGAAGGTGCTGTCTGACATCATGAATGGGCAGGTCATCCGGGATGTGGACCATCGCAACCTGAATACCGACGTGCCGTGGCTCAAAGGACGCATCCCGACCGCTGAGAACCTGGCGGTGACCTTCTGGGAGCGGCTCCAGCCGGAGTTTCCTGAGGGGTTGCTGCGGTCCGTCCGCGTCTGGGAGACCGATAAGAACTGGGCTGAGGTCGGTGAGCAAACCTGAGGTTCCGGCCCGGGCGGGTCAGGAATTGCGCAGGCGCTACACCACCGCCGACCTTCGCGTGTTCACCCGCGACGAGGCGAGCCGGTTCGTCCCCCATGGAGGTGGTGATCCGCAAACTGACGTGGCCCTGGCCTGGGAGCTGCTGTACCGGCTCGAACCGGAGCTCTATGACCGGCTGGCCAGCGTCGAGAGGCTCCATCCGGATGTGCTGGGCTGGCTGCCGCATGGCGTAGACCGGATCGCCGAGGTCGGCGCGGGCTCGGGACGGCTGACGCTCGAGCTCCTCGAGCGTGGCCGGGAGGTGGTAGCGGTTGAGCCCGCGATGCCCTTGCGCCAGATCCTGAGGCAGAAGCTCACGATAGCGGGTCACGGCCACCGGGCCAGGGTGATCCACGGGTTTTTCGACGAGCTGCCCCTCCCCGACGCTTTCGCCGACCTGGTCATCGCCTGCTCGGCCTTCACGCCCTCCTCGGGACACGGCGGCGAGGCCGGCCTGTCCGAGATGGAGCGCGTGTGCAGGCCGGGCGGCTGCGTCGCCATCATCTGGCCGAACAACATCGAATGGCTCGCCGCCCGCGGCTACCGGTACGTCTGCTTCGACGGGCCGATGTGCGTCGAGTTCTCCAGCCACGAGGAGGCAGTCGAGCTCGCCGGGATCTTCTTTCCCCGCGCGGCCGAAGAGGTCGCCCGGCGCGGCTTGCGGCAGGTTCCCTTCGAGGTGCTGGGAATTAACCCGCCACGCGACCTTGCCTTCAAGGTGCTGGCCCAATGAGAGTGGCCCAGTGAGAATGACACAGTGAGAATGGCACAGTGAAGATCGCCATCATGGCGCCGCTCGTGACGGCCATCCGTGAGCCTCAGCGCGGCGGTTCGCAGGCCTTCGTGTCCGATCTGGCCCGCGGCCTGACCGGCCGGGGGCACGAAGTCCACGTCTACGCCGCCTCCGGATCGGAGATCCCGGGCGTGGAGGTGATCGACACCGGAGTCGATCCTGAGTCTCTGGCGGGCACGCTCTACCGGGCTTTCGGCCATTCCGGGCCAGCAGGGTCCAGGCCAGCCGGGCCCGAACCAGCGGCGGCCGGGTCTGCTTTCGCCCGCGCCTATCGCAGGGTGCAGGAGATCCAGTATGACGTGATCCACAATCACGCCTTCGACGCGCCCGCCGTCCGGCTCGCGGCGGCGCTGCAGGCGCCGGTGGTGCACACGCTCCACCTGCCCCCGGACGAGGCGGTGGCGGCGGCGCTTCATCATGCGGCCCGGGGCGGCCGACCGCCGGCGGTGGCCGCCGTATCGGTATTCCAGGCGAGCGCCTGGCGCCGGATCGTCCGTGTCGACGCGATCCTCCCGCCTTACGTGCCCACACACGTCATCCCCTGGTCGCGGGAGGCAGGGGAGGGCGCCATCTTCGCGGGCAGGCTGAGTCCTGAGAAGGGCGCCGCCGAAGCCATCGATATCGCCCGCGCGGCCGGAGTGCCGATCGACGTCTACGGCGATGCCTATGACGCTGAGTACAGCCGGGACCAGATCGGACCGCGACGAGCCTGGCCAGGCGTGACGGTTCACGATGCTGTGCCGCGGGCATCGCTATGGGTGGCCATGGCGCGCGCCGCCGTGGTCCTGTTTCCCGCCAGGTGGGCCGAACCCTTCGGGATGGCCGCCGCCGAGGCCCAGGCGTGCGGGACTCCCGTCGTGGCGTTCAGGTGCGGGGCCCTCGGTGAGGTGATCGCGGACGGTGTGACCGGCTTCCTGGTGCCGCCCGATGACATCCAGGCTGCCGCGCAGGCGGTCGGGCGGACGGCCAGGATTTCTCGTCCGGATTGCCGCGACCATGCCGAAGGTCATCTCGACCTGGAACAGAGCCTGGACGCTCACGAGCGGCTCTACCGGCAGGTGGTTAGTTCCGGAACTGGGGCGGCAGACGATGGGTGATCCGGTGCACTGGCTAGGCGGACGGGTGGCGGTCGTCACGGGCGCTAGCCGCGGGATCGGGGCGGCCACGGCCGCGGCCATAGCGGCGGCTGGCGCTCAGGTCGTCCTGGCCGCCCGTGACCGCGACGCTCTCGACGGCGTCGCCAGCCAGATCCGGCACGCGGGCGGCGAGGCTATACCGGTGCCCACGGACGTGAGCAAGGGCGCCGATGTCGAGCGCCTTTTCGCCGTGGCCGGGGCGGCGGGCCCGGTCGCGGCGCTGGTCTGCGCGGCCGGGGTGCTGACGCGGGCGCTGTTCGCCGAAACGACGGCCGAGATCTGGGAACAGACGCTCGGGGTCAACCTGACCGGTTCCTTTCTCTGCTGTCGCGCGGCGTTCACCGCCATGCTCCCGGCGCGTGAAGGGCGGATCGTCAACATCGCCTCGCTGTCCGGCGTCTACGCCACCGAGAAGTTTCCCGGGCTGGCCGCGTACAACATCTCCAAATACGGGGTCATCGGCCTCACCGAGGCGATCGCGGTGGAGGGTAAAGAGCACGGCATCAGTGCTATTTGCATCAGTCCCGGCGCCGTCGATACCGAGATGCTGCGCCGGGCTAACCCGGCGCTGCGTCCCGGCCTGACCCCCGGTGATGTCGCGGAGCTGATCGTCGCGCTGCTTGACAGCCCGCTGGCCCCGGCCAGCGGCGCGAACATCCCCCTGTTCTCCAACGCCTAGCTACTTCGACCTGAGGCCAGCGACCAGAGGTCCGCGTGTTCATCGGCGAGCACGCCGCGAGCCGGCCGGGCGCGCGCGGCAACCAGGCGCGCGCTGGCCGCCATCTCGGAATCGCGGTCCAGTTCGGGATCACCGCCCCGGTCGAGCCCGATGGCGGCCCGCACCACCCCGTCCACCAGGTAGAAGCCGACCAGCTTGCCCTCCTCCACGCTGCCGCGGACCACGAACTCGTCCCACTTCGTGACGTGGCCGACGTACTCGATTGTGTGCTCGTACTGATCGGACCAGAAGCTATGGACGTAGTCATACTGGGCCGTCGAGCCGAGCATGGACCGCGCTGCCGCAGCGCCCTGTTTTTCCGCATTGTTGTAATGCTCGACCCGGATTCGCCCGAAAAGCGGGTGGAGGTGGTTCGCCACGTCGCCGGCCGCGTAGACGTCAGCCGCGCTGGTCCGGCAGAGCTCGTCGACACCGATTCCGTTGTCCTCCGCGATCGATGACCCCGCGACGGCGGGGATATCGGGTTCTACCCCGATGCCCGCGACAGCGAAATCGCACGGGACACGATGGCCCGTGGCGGTCACGATCGCCTCGAGCCGTTCGGCCCCTTCAAACGCGGCCACCTGCTCTCCGGCCAGCAGCTCGACCCCGTTCGCCCGGTGGATTGCGCCGATCAGCGCGCCGACCTGTCCGCCCAGGACCCGGTCCAGCGGCGCCCGGCCGGGAAAGACCGCAGTCACCTGAACCCCGAGCTGCGTCAGCGAGGCCGCCACCTCACAACCGATGAACCCCATGCCGACCACGACCGCGCGCCGACCCGCCACCGCCTCCTGCTTGATCGCGTCGCACTCGGCCACCGTGCGCAGATAGTGGATTCCGGGCAGCTCAGCCCCGCCAATTCCGAGCCGCCTATTGCGCCCTCCGGTGGCTATGAGGACCTTCTGGTAGCCGACCTCCTCGCCCGAGCCCAGGACGACCGTATGCGCGGCAGGATCGATGCCCGCAACGTTCGCGCTGCGAATGTGTACGCCGTGTTCGGCGTACCAGCCGGCCGGCCTGACATACCAGCCTTCGAGATCCTCTTCCGACCGGAGGTAGGTCTTGGACAGCGGAGGCCGGCCAAACGGGACACCCGGTTCCCGGCTGACGATCACGACCGGCCCGGCGAAACCCTCCTCCCGCAGGATGGCGGCCGCGTTGCCCCCCGCGAGTCCGCCGCCGACGATCACGATCGGGTTCTCGCTGATGCTCTCAGACACGCCTCACCGATCCGGTTGCAGTTTCCTCCCGGCAGCAGGGTACTGGCTCGCGTCCTCCGCGCCGTGAAACACCGATGAAACATAGGGCTCCTTGTTTTCACGGATACGAAATCCGTCAGCGCATCCCACGAAATCCGCGCTGCCGAGCCTGTGAGACTGACAGGTAAAGGAGACCTGAGTGAAGATCGACACTGGTTCTACCGCGTGGATGCTCGCGAGTACCGCGCTGGTCCTCCTCATGACGCCTGGCCTGGCCTTCTTCTACGGAGGGATGACCCGGGCCAAGAGCGTCCTGAACATGATGATGATGTCGTGGGTCGCCATCATCACCGTGACGATCGCGTGGGTGCTGTACGGGGACTCGCTGTCGTTCGGGAAGGGCAACGGGTTCATCGGCGGCCTCGAGTACCTCGGCGAGCACGGGCTGGTGAACGACGCGTCCCGGGTATCGGGCATCCCCGACCTCATATTCTCCGCCTTCCAGCTCACGTTCGCCGTCATCACCGTCGCGCTGATCAGCGGCACGATCGCGGACCGGACCAAGTTCGGCGCCTGGGCGGTGTTCACCGTGGCCTGGGCCACGCTGGTGTACTTCCCGGTCGCCCACTGGGTGTGGGGCGGCGGCTGGCTCAGCAGCCTGGGGATCGAGGACTTCGCCGGGGGCACGGTCGTCCATGTCAACGCCGGCTCCGCCGGCCTCGCGCTCGCGATCGTGCTCGGCAAGCGACGGGGCTGGGGTAAGGAATCGACACGGCCGCATAACCTCCCGCTGGTGCTGCTCGGCGCGGGGCTGCTGTGGTTCGGGTGGTTCGGCTTCAACGCGGGCTCCGAGCTGGCGGCGGACGGGACCGCCGCCCTGGCGTTCATCAACACCCAGATCGCGACCGCGGCCGCGGCCGGCGGCTGGATCCTGGTGGAGCGGTACCGTGACGGCAAGCCCACCACTTTGGGGGTTGCCTCCGGCGCCGTCGCCGGGCTGGTCGCGATCACGCCCGCCTGCGCCTTCATCGAGCCCTGGGCGGCGATCCTGGTCGGTCTGGCGGCCGGCGTCGTCTGCTGCTACGCGATCGGGATCAAGCACCGGATCGGCTTCGACGACTCGCTCGACGTGGTGGGCGTGCACCTGGTCGGCGGCGCGTTCGGAGCGGTGTCGCTGGGATTCCTGGCCGCATACCCGCTGCTGGATGGGCAGCGCAAGGGACTGTTCTACGGCGGCGGTGTCGCGCAGCTCGGGGTGCAGGCCCTCGGCCCGGTCGCGGTCGGCCTCTACTCCTTCACCGTCGCCTGGATTCTCGGCAAGATCATCGACAAGACGATGGGCTTCCGGATCTCCGGGGAGGACGAGGCGACCGGCGTCGACGTCACGCAGCACGCCGAGACCGCCTACGACTTCGGCACCATCCACCTCGGCCACACCGCCAGCCCCGGCGTGAACGGCGTGGACCAGGACGCGGCGAGCCACGAGGCGGAACCAGTCACCAGGGCCTTCTGATACCAGCAGCTCCCACCGGGTTCCTCTCGGCCCCTCAGCACCGAGGGGAACCCGGGAAGATTGAACAGTAGTTCGATAACCAATCGAACATCCTGGCCATCCGCTATGGCGATACCATAGTGATCCAAGCGCCGTCGTCGGGTGGGGCTCCGGGAAGTCATTGGAATCTGGATGGCAGTTGGGTACCGGTCGATCTTCTCGCTGCGGCACGGCCAGGACGCGGTGCGGCTCACAGCGGAGCAGTTCCGTTCGTGGCTGGCGCTCAAGGGATACGGCCTCGTGGCTGTTGCCCCCGGAGTTCACGAGGTAGCCGAACACGCCCAGCTCGTCGTGACCGAACTGCATCCGCACGATGGCTCCCGCTCGCTGCGGTATCGGCTGACCGAGTCTTCTTCCGCGGCGGAAGCGGGGGAATGGGTGACGACCGTGACGGTGCACCAGGACGGCCGGGAGGATGACTGGGTCTGGGTCGATGTCAACGCGCCGCCATCAACGTCCGGACCGGTTGCATCACCCGAGCGCCTCGTCAAGGATGTTGATGCCGCGGACGCGTGGTGGACGGGGGTCCCGCATATGGTCCGGGCGACCTTGTCGGCGGCAGACGCCCACGACGGCGAGATGATCCTGTCCGCCCGGCCGACCCTGGTCACCGTGGCTGACGTCGATGGCCTGATATCGGCGATCTGCGATCCCGGTCGCCGCGGCACCGCCCTGGTTGCCGCCCCTATCCCGGATGTTCCCGTGTCGGGGATGATCGGCCATGTCGAGCGGCTGACCCGCGAGTGCGTCGGGCTGTCCGGAATCTACGTCCTTGACACCGGGGCGGCCGCGAGGCTTGAGGAATCGTTCGCGCCCTCGCACTCGGTGCCGCTGGGAGCGGTTCGCACGTTCTTGCCTGAGGTCGATCCGGCCAGCGCCGTCGATGCCCGGCGGCACCGTGTGCTGCTAGCCCGAACGATCGCCGAGCAGCCTCCCGGCAAGCTCGCGCATTTGCTTGGCCGGGCAAACCGAAGCCGGGCACTGAGCCTGCCGCTGCCTTCGCATGTTGCCCAGGTTGATCGCTCGCTGTCCAGGGAGGAGCCGGCCGCCGTCCTGCGAGCCATCCAGGAAGCGCCATCAGACCCTTTCGCTCGCGGGCCAGATGACGGGGCTGCTGGCCTGGCTCCGGCAGGGCAGGCGGCGACCACGGCGGTCCGCGAGGTCGCCATCGCCGGTGAGCTGCTCACTAGTCTTGTCGGCGAGTTTCAGTCTGGCGCCTCCCGCGCTGACGCGCCGGGCGGGCCTGACGACATGACCGCCCGGTTCCGGGAGTTGCTGGCCGAAGGCCGGGGAGTGCTGCGCGGTCATCGGGAGATATCGCGGCGGCTCGCAGCGCTCCAGGACGTGCTTGAAGACGTAGAAGACGATCGTGATCTGGTCCGCGCGCGGCTGGAGGATGAGCAGCTGGCTCACGCCGAGACGCAGGCCGAGCTGCTGAGGGCGAAGCTGGAGCTCGACCGGCTGCGCGGCATTCTCTCCCGAGTCGGCCGCGTCGATCAGACCCGGGCCGCTGCGGCGGCAGCGCAATCGCCCGGATCGTTCGGCGAGCTACTCGAGCGGCTCGATGAGCACGTGCTTACCTGCGTCGTATTCACCGGTGACCCGAAGAACGCGCTAGAACTGGACGACTTTGACCCGCTCGGCACCTGGGCCGCCAAATCCTGGGACGTGCTGCGGGTCCTCGACGGGTACGCCGCCGCGCGGCGCCGCGGTGAATTCAGCAAAGGGGTCCACGCCTACCTTGGCCATACTCCCCCCGGGCGGCCCGGCTATTCGCCGGGCGCGCATTCCACTCAGGAGTCCGAGCCGGTCGAACGCTCACCCAAACTTCGGAAGCTGCGAGTATTCCCGGTTCCCAGGGACATACATCCGGACGGCGCCATTTTCATGGATGCGCATTTCAAGATAGCCCGGAAGGGCCTGGTCTCCCCCCGGATCCACTATCACGATGACGCCAGCAAGACCGGGAAGATCTACGTAGGCTACATCGGCAAGCACCTGCCGAACGCGCACACGAATTAGACATTCGCGGGCGCCGCCGCCGCACCGGCCGCCCGCCGGCTCATCCCGCCGGCTGATCCCGCCGGCTGGCCGAGGAGGCACCGCATGTTTCGAGTGCGGCCAACGGGTAGGCAACCCTCGGGAGCTGAATGCCTTCAGGTAGGTGATGGACGTGCGGCGGTATCTACTTGTGCTGGACATGGACTTGCTCGCGGTAGACGAGCGGTGCGAGCTGGGGCCGATCAGCTATCTCGTGGCTCGGCAAGAGCACGAACGGTGCGAGGTGGTGGTCCTGCCGCTTCGGACATGCTGCCCGGCAGTTCCGCCGACGCTCTATCAGGCGCCGCCTTCCCGGCACCACGAGAAGTATCGTCGGGAGCCGCTGGCGTATGTGCGCGCACCGGCGGACTGGCTGTTGTCCAGCGTTCCGCGCACGACATGGCGTCCTTGCAGTACCAGCGGACGTCGGCGCACGCCTGACCGCCATCGGGGACCAGAAGGCCTAGCGGAAGCGCGATGCCGCACAAGGAGCACCGGGCTACCTCCAATGGCCGGGGCTGGTTGCGCTGCGTAGCTGTCGCCGGTCTCGCCGGTGCTGGATCAGAAGTGGTCGTATTCTGATCCGGTCGCGGTTCCAGGCATGTCGTCCTTACTGCGGTCGGCGTCACGGATGTCTCCCCATGCGCCTCAGCACGGCCATCGGCCTGAGCGCGGGCATCGGCCTGAGCGCGGGCATCGGCCTGAGCGCGGGCATCGGCCTGAGCGAAGGCTTCGGGCCAGGGATCATCGGTGCCGCCTGCTTCGGCGTGGGCATCGCCGGGCGGCTTGGTACGGCTATCGTCGCCGAGTTCGGCAAGCCAGTCGCCCACCTGGGACCAGTCGTCTTCCTGGGGCATGCTGCCGTCGTGTTGGCGGATCTTGATCCTCATGTCAGGTCTCCCGTCGATCCAGGGATAAGCGCCGGGCAGCGGGGATAACCCTGCCCAGGGACAGCGACGCAGCGGAATGATGGACCGGGCGACCGCTGCGGGTCCCAGGCGGGCCGGGCTCCGATCACACCCGACTGCGGGATTGTCGGGCGCTGTGATGAGCCTGTACCGGACATGCCGACCTGCCGTCAGCGAGAGCACAGCGTGTCCGGGAGGCGTTCGCCGCCGTTACGTTTGGACCCCCCTTCAAAAGCGAACTCACCCTCTCTGGGCTTAAGTATTATCACGATCCCCACGTTATATCACAACCGGATAAACCTCCGATAAACATTCGGCTCATTTACCATTTATTACGGCATGGCATGTGGATAATTACTTGATTTTTCTGTATGCACAGGTATGACTCGCGCTCTCCCAGGTAAACGCCCTCTCCTGGTTCCGGCTAGGCTGCGGAATCCCCAGCATTTCCACCGCCTATGCACAGGCTTGGCGCCGTTGCGCACAAGTCATCCACACGTTTGTGCACAGGTAGCAGGGAAGCAGTCCTGTTGTCGGCTGGCAGGCAGCAGCGGATCGGCACCGGCGCCGGTACTTGTATGCCGGCCAGCGCGCCGCGTGCGAGAAGCCGGGACGCGCTGGTCCCATCGCCCGCCCCCCGCCGGGTAAGGACAGATGTCCGCCGCTGCCGGGCTCACGTCGTCCGCAGGTGGGAGCCAAGTCGAGAGTCAGGCTGCGCCCTCGTCGGCACCGACATGATCAAGGTGTTAGCCAACCGGAAACCACTACCCGCTGCAGATGGCTGCCGAATTCTATGCAATTTATCGGTTGCTGCGGGCATTCTTGTTACTCACACCGTCGATATCTGCGCGATGCGGCAAACAGTCAATCGTAGGCTTTTGAAGCTAAATTTAGCTAAGCGCCTATCCAGAAGTCCTGCGCGTAACCGGGGCCGCGGCGCCCCGTCGGTCGCCGCCATGACAACTTCCGTCACCCTATCTCTACTGCGATTGCGATATATCGTAAGTCTTCGAGGCG
>Ga0137379_10000878_pt1 | contig 27160 bp, 20 predicted proteins | sample SagtaG_18_FD_104812 | JGI IMG/M metagenome (GOLD analysis project Ga0137379, IMG submission 104812) | Vadose zone soil microbial communities from Sagehorn Ranch, Mendocino, California, USA - Sage2_L_80_16 metaG | ecosystem: Environmental > Terrestrial > Soil > Vadose zone | place: USA...
CCCGCCAGGTTGTGGTGAATCCCGAAACATCCGGTGCGCGTGCGCCGGAGGCAAAAGCCACAAGATGAAGTGACTCACATTTGGGGGAGATTTCCCGGAGGAACAGGGGAGCAGACCGGTGACCAGGAAGGACCGCTACATTGTGGCCTTGGATATCGGCAGCACGAAGACGTGCGCGCTGATCGGCGAACTGGAAGACGACCGGGTGAAATTCCTGGCCCTGGGTGCGGCTGAATCCAAGGGTCTGCGCAAGGGCCTCATCGTCAACCTCGATTCCACGGTCAGTTCGATTCGCCGGGCGCTCGAAGAAGCCGAGGGCCTCGCGGGCGTGCCCGTCGAATCGGCGCTCGTCGGTGTTGCCGGAAATCACGTGCGCGGGCTGAACAGCCGCGGCGGCATTTCGCTGGGCCACTATCCGCGTGACATTGAGCGCGACGACGTTCGTCGCGCAATTGACGCGGCTCGTGGCATCTCCCTGCCCGATGACCGCGAGGTGCTTCATGTCCTTCCGCAGGAATTTCTGGTGGACGCGCAGGATGGCATCCGCGACCCGATGGGAATGATGGGCCAGCGGCTGGAAGTCAATGTTCATGTAGTCACTTCTTCCGCTGCCGCGACGCAAAACCTGATTACCGCGGTGAACCGCGCGGGCGTCGTGGTCAGCGATACTGTGCTGGAACCGCTCGCCTCTGCCGAAGCCTGCCTTATGCAAGATGAGCGCGATCTGGGCTGCTGCCTGCTGGACATCGGCGGAGGCACCACGGAACTGCTCGTCTATACCGGCGGGGTGGCCCGCCACACGGCGGCAATTCCTATTGGCGGCGACCATTTCACCAACGATCTGGCTGTCGGCCTGCGCACGCCGATTCCCGAGGCTGAAAAAATCAAGCGCGAATATGCCTGCGCGTATCACGAGATGTTGCTCGGTGACTCGGCCATCGAGGTGGCTAGCGTCGGCGACCGCCCTCCACGAAGGGTATTTACACGGATGCTTTGCGAAATTGTGGAGCCGCGCGCCGCCGAATTGCTCATGCTGGTCCGCGATGAGCTGCAGCGCGCCGGGCTGCATTCGTTGATTCCCGCCGGGCTGGTTCTGACAGGTGGCGGCGCGCGGCTCAATGGCCTGGTTGAGCTCGCCGAGCGCATGTTTGCTTTGCCGGTGCGCATCGCCGAGCCGCGCGGGTTGAGCGAATTGCCCGAAGAAGCTTCCCAGCCCGAGTACGCAACCCCAATCGGATTACTGCTCTATGGAGCGCGCACACGGCGCGCTGCGGCGCAGCGATCCGGAACTCTTGTGTCAAGACTCAAGGCGATGTTTGCCGGCGCATCGTGAGCCGCACAAAGTGCTGGCCGGCATTTCGCGGCGTGGCCGAGAATCGAAGAGCGGAAAAGCGGAGGGACAAAACATGGCGATGAAAGAAAGCGGAATCCGCATGTCGTTCAGCGAGGAAACTCTTCAGGGCGCAAAAATCAAGGTAATTGGCGTAGGCGGCGGCGGCTGCAACGCCGTCAACCGTATGATCCGCGCCAAGGTCGAAGGTGTCGAATTCATCTCCGCCAACACGGATCTTCAGGCGCTAAAGCTGTCTCAGGCGCCCGTCAAGCTGCAACTCGGTGCGAAGCTCACCAAAGGATTGGGCGCCGGGGCCAATCCGGAGGTCGGCCGCAAGGCGGCGCTGGAAGATACCGACAAGATCATCGAAGCCCTCGAGGGCTCCGACATGATTTTCATCACTTCGGGACTGGGCGGAGGGACCGGCAGTGGCGCCGCGCCCGTTGTTGCGTCGCTGGCAACGGAGCTCGGTGCCTTGACCGTCGCCGTGGTTACCAAGCCCTTCGCGTTTGAGGGCAAACGCCGCATGCTCCAGGCCGAGCAGGCGCTTGCCGACCTCATTAACGCCGTGGATACGGTCATCGTCATCCCCAACGAGCGGTTGATGGAAACCGTCGAGCCCGGCACGAGTTTCTTCAATGCGTTTATCATCGCCGACGACATCCTGCGCCAGGCCGTACAGGGCATCAGCGACATCATCACCGTGCCCGGGATCATCAACCGCGACTTTGCCGACGTGAAAACCATCATGCACGGACAGGGCTACGCGGTGATGGGCACGGCCGTCGCCACCGGCGCCAACCGCGCCGTAGACGCCGCCAACCGCGCCATTTCGAGTCCCCTGCTGGAAGACAATTCCATCCAGGGCGCCCAGGGGATTCTCATCAACATTTGCGGCTCCTCCAGCTTGACGCTTCACGAAGTCCATGAGGCGTCGTCCATCATCCAGAAAGCCGCGCACGAAAACGCCAACATCATTTTTGGCGCCGTGCAGGATGACGCCATGAAAGATGCTGTGAAAATCACCGTCATCGCCGCCGGCTTCCGCGAAGTCGCGCGCAGACAGGCGCACCAGAAACCTGCCTACCTGCCGAAAACGTGGAAGACCGGGCGCGAACAGCGCAACGTCGTGGAAGACGTTCAGCGTAATGTCAACGAAGTGATTCACGAAGTCGCCGCCGATGACCTCGATGTCCCGACGTTTCTCCGGCGGCAAGCGCAGAAAGCTTGACGCTGCCCCAACGAGCCCGCGTTTGACACACTTTTCCCGCGGATGCTACATTGGCTAGGAGGCGCGCCGAGGTAGCTCAGTTGGTAGAGCAGACGATTCGTAATCGTCAGGTCGGCGGTTCAAGTCCGCCCCTCGGCTCCACATTTCTGGCAAGTCCCGCGACATCAATCAGTTGGCCTTCTGATTTTCTGTAGCCGCTGAAATCTTGTGAACATTAGTGAACAAAACCTCAGCGATTTTGTCGACCGCACGCCGTTGCGCTTCAGGGATTGCGTGCGTGTAGACATTAAGCGTTGTTTCAAGGTCCGAATGGCCGAGAAGTGCCTGGGCTGTCCGGAGTGATTCACCCACCTCGGCGAGTTGCGTTGCATGCGTGTGTCTGAAGCTGTGCCACGAGATCAAGGGTAGCTCCAGAGCTTTGCACGCTGGTCGCAGAACACGGCGAAGTAGATTCTTGGGGTTGAGCGGCGTCTGTTTGCGGGTTGTGAAGACGAGATCCTCGGGACCTCTTCGCCGACAGAGGGCAAGCTGTGCTTGAAACGCGTCACGCACAGGGTGGCTGATCGGAATATCTCGTCTGCTGCTTTTCGTCTTCGGCGAACCGAACTTGCCTTCCGAGACTGTCTCTCGCACTTGGATAACACCACGAGCCAAATCAAGGACTTTCCATCGCAGTGCGAGAATTTCGCCGATTCGCATACCCGTCAGAACTGCAACGAGCACGAGAGTACGGCAAGGTTCGGAAAGGGAAGTAAGCAATAGCCCTACTTCCTTCGGATTCAGATAGAGCCTCTCTGTCTTTGGTGCACGGTCGCCAATGCGAATCCCTCTTGCCGGGTTCTGTTCGAGAAGATTCCAATCGACAGCGGCCTGCATCACCTTTGAAATCGCAGTCCGCATCCCGTGCGTGCTCGAACCGGAGAAGCCCTGCTTTCGTTTACCGGCGAGGAAGCACTGCACATCAACCCGCGTGATGTCGCAAAGCCTCCTTGAGCCGAATGCGGGGAGAATGTGGCACCGGAGCTGCACATCGTAGTAGCGAGACGATCCAGACCGAAGCGTAGGAATTACGCCTGGCTTCCACAACTCGCTAACGAATTGCTCTAGCGTCATGGTTGATTGTGGACGCTGACGGCCTTGGTTGATTGGTCTGAGTCTGGCTTGAAGGATATCCCTAGCTTCCTTCTTGCCCCTAATCTCACTGGATGTACCAAGCACTGCGAAGCGAAGAACTCTCTTCACAGAGCCATTGGGTGCAATCACGTCTTCTCTCCAGCGTGCGGCCCAGACCTTCCGCCTCTTGCCGCGTCGAAGAAAAACATGCCCTTCTTGGAAACGCGTGCGAATCGTGAACTCCTTTCCGATTCGCGCGCCCTTTTCCTCACCGCTTGCCATTGTACTCCGGGACTCAAGCATTTCGCGACATTCCCAGTCGTTGACGTTGAATCCACGCAAGTACATCAGCTTCGTTAAAACGCCAGTACTTCCCCAGGCGGAATCCAGGTATGCGCTCCGTGCATCGTTGGCGCGTGCGCCCGTATACCCAAGAAACAGGGACGCGGAGGAGCTTCGCCACTTCTTGGACAGTAAGGAGTTGGCCTTCCTGACCGCTCTCATTTCCGTTCTCTGCTGGAGAGACGCGCAGCGCCCTACTTACTGAGAATGCTGGTGGCGACGGCTTGCCCTCTGACCCACTTCGGGTATGCCTCTTCCAAGACCGCGAATTTCCTGAGAGGCGCAAGCCATGCACTCTTGGCGAGTCTGGGTTCTTGCGCGCGGCGAGTTGGGTACTGCGTTGTTTCATTGCCTCTTTTCCTTGGTCTCCCGGTTGATATTTTCGACTTGACACCGCGTCTACGGAATTCTATAATGTTTGCAAACATTCTGTCAAGATGCAACCCTACTCAAAAAGGTTGCATCCTAACGACGGAACCAGGAGGTATCCCCGATGCCAGAAAAGCCGCAAAAGCCCGAGAAGCCCTCACAGGGGCAAACTCTGTCCCTTCGCATCAGCGATGCTCTGTATGCACGCCTGGAGCGTGCCAAGCAACTCATGTCCTCGAAAAAAGGCGAGAGTGTGTCGACTTCGGAGGCCGCCAAGCAGCTCCTAGAGTCCGCCCGCGAAGACCGCTTCGAAGTCGCCGACCTAATGGCGGAACCGACCGAAGCGCTTCTCCAGATTCGCAGAAAAGGGGAAGCGCAGCATATTTTGTCGAGAGCCGCGTGGATCCTGCTCGCGCACTTTGTGCAGAAGGGATTGGAAGCCTACACCGAGAGGACGCCCAATCCTGTCTCTAACGAGTCACTCATCGCCGTGCTCGACGCGTTCCTCGCAGTTTACGAACTGCGGACGGACCGTACCTCCACGCGGGACGCGTATTACGTGAACAATCTGCCTTCCGAGTGCCGTCCTGCGAAAGCGAAGGGATCAGAGGACTCGGAGCGCGCCACTCCAGAGACGGTTCGCTGGACAGTGGCCGAGACTCGTAAGCGCCTCAGCGATCCGGCAGTAAAGTGGGACACGTTTCTAGCGGGACGCAATCTGCATATCCTGCTTGAGGACGAAAAACTCCCCGGAGTTGACACGATAAACCGTGCACTCCGCCCCTTCTGGCCGGTTCTGTGGCGGCTCGCTTCGCGAGGCCACTACTGCCTCACCCAAAAGCCGCTCCGAGCGAAATCCACGAGTCAAGATTCCTTCTATCAGCCGCCGATTCCATCCATCAAAGAGGGGGACTTCACGCTGTCGTTTAATCGGGGAGAGGGCAATGACATTTACCTGCTAGTGAGTTTCCCCGGTCCCCGGGGCCCGATGTACCCGATCAACGGCTACCCGAAGATCACGGAGTTTCGCGCCATGTTGGTGGTCCTTGCCTCGGACAGCCCGACCCGCCGTTGGGAGGGTGGGCACTTCCTGGGCTATGTTGCACCATCCGAAGAAGGCAAGGGGAAGGACTACTGGTTCCGCGCTCACGAGAATGGCATCACGTTCGGCTTGTCAGAGAAGGAGTGGAAATCGGTACAAGCGCTGTTCCGCCGCGCCTGGGAGCTGCCGGAAATCCGCATGGCGTGGGACGCGCTGACGCTCGAATACGGTGAGCTGTGATGCCGTACTTCTTTCGCGCCTGTGGCCCGAGAAGATGTGGCGATCTGGCCGCATCTTGGGCCTCGCTGCAAACCCGAAAGGCGCGGTGCCTTCGGCACCGGGTGTGGCGACGGACACGCCACCCCATGTTGGGTGCTGCAGAGCGCCGCGCGGCGCTGCTGGTTAACGTGCTCACATGCCGCGAGTTAGCGAACTGCGGGCGCTTGCGGTTAACTTCCGGCGCTCTTCGTTAACTTGTTGATTTTGTTCGCTCATGCTTGAGCGGCTTGTTTTCGATGAAGTTCCTTCCTGGAGGTCCTTGCTATGCCTGCCGATCAACGGCGGAATCGAACCGTTGGTTCCAAGATGACCGAGACCGAATATGAACAGCTTGTGGCTGTGGCTGAGCGTGAAGGTTTGACGTTGGGCGAGTGGTGCCGGGAGGTCCTGTTGGCACGAGCGAATACCAATGAAGGGAAGAAGCCCATTGCCACGGAACAGACTGTGCTGGCCGAGCTTGTGGCATTGCGAACGATCCTGCTGAATGCTCTATTCAAGCTTAGCCAGGGGGAGGCATTGACAACCGAAGAGATGCAGCAACTCATCGAGCGGGCCGACCGAGAGCGATTCGAGAGAGCGCAGGAACGGCTTGCGGGGGTACCAACCGGAGGTAGGGCGTGAAGCAGCAATGGGGTCGGAACTCGCACGCGGGCGAGTGGCTGAATCGAAGGTCTGTGTGGACGTGGGCGGTTTTCTAGCGCTGGCAAGCATGGTGGGAATATCCGTCTACCGCTATGCCGAAGTGTGGACACCCTTGCAGCGCTTCTATGTGAAGACCTACATCCGGTGTGGCCTCCGAAAGGTGGCGAAGTTCTCAAGGACCGACAGCTATTGGCTGGTGAGCGCCGTGGGCAAGAAAGGAGGTCATTGGGCGCTCAACGAAGAGGTCACGCAAGCGAAGACCGAGACTGGCGAGACCGTGCTTGCCCTCACGCCGGAGGCTGTGAAGGTCGGCGACATGCGGCTTGTCATACAAGAGGTGCAGTGCGACAACGCAAGGCTGCATGATTTCTTGGGCCAGTGGATCTATCGAGACGGAACCTTTCTGGACTTCGTGAAGCCGGGATTATTGGGCGGCTTCACTGTTTTCCTTGTGGCCTTGGCTATAGCCATCCCGAAGGATTCCGGTCGAGCCCGTGATCGGAAAGAAGGACGAAGGCTCAAGGGACCAGAACTTGTGACCGCACGGAAATTTAACCGCAGGAATCGTTCCGATGGGATCGGCTTTGAGCTGACAGAGCGAACTTTAATCCAGAAAGCATTCGGCAAGGTACAGCGGCTTGTTCTGCCTCGCGCCATCGAATCGAGCCACATCCTTATCGTGGGCGATACAGGGATGGGCAAGAGCACACTGATACGGCAAATCCTTCTGCAAGTTGAAGCGCGTGGCGACACGGCCATCGTCTACGATCCGGCACTCGAATACACGCCGAAGTTCTACAAGCCCGAGCGGGGTGACATCATCCTGAATCCCATCGACCAGCGAATGCCCTACTGGAGTCCCTCCGACGAACTGACTCATATTACGGAGTCTTCCACGCTGGCCGCCTCACTGTTCCCCCACCGGCAGAACGAGAATGTGTTCTTCACTGAAGGCCCGAGGAAAATCTTCGCGCACCTGCTCACATTTAGGCCAACACCCGAGGAGCTGGCTTGGTGGATGTGCCACGAAGATGAGATCGACCAGAGAGTGAAAGGCACGGAGTACGCGGCGATGATTGACCGACAGGCTCCCGCACAGCGCAGCGGAGTGCTGGCGTCGCTGAACATGGTAGCGGACAGTCTGAAGCTGCTTCCGAGAGAGGCGGGCACAACGAAGCGCTGGAGCGCGGCGGCGTGGGCGAACGAACGCAAGGGTTGGCTCTTTCTTACAAGCACGCCGGCGACACGGGAACGGCTCGTTCCACTCACGAGCTTGTGGCTCGACACGCTGGTGTTGCGGCTGATGAATTATGGCCAGACAGGCCCCCGTCCCGTGTGGTTCGTCTTGGATGAACTGGCGAGCTTGCAGCGTTTGCCGCAGCTACACACAGCCGTCACGGAGAACCGCAAATCGAACAATCCCGTAGTGCTTGGCTTCCAAGGACGCAGCCAGCTAGAGACGCGCTACGGCCACGAAGCCGAGGCCATGCTCTCGCAGCCAGCAACGAAAATCTTTCTCGCCACCAGCGAACCGAACGCGGCTCGGTGGATTTCGGACGCTATTGGTGAGATTGAGACCGAGCGGTTGACCGAAAGCCGGTCGAGCGGGCAATGGGGGCAAAGCCGGAACTCAGAGAGCAAGAACCTCCAACGCCAACTCGAACCTCTGGTGATACCGAGTGAGATAACCGGGCTCCAGCCGCTGCATGGGTATCTGAAACACAGGAATCTCGTTGTGCGGATGAGTTTTTCTTTCGTCGAACTGCCGGACAGCCATCCGGTATTCATCGAACGGCCGATGGAGATGCCACGAAAAGAAAAGCGCAAGACTGCGGCGGCAGCGACGGGAGTAACCAGCGCTCTAGAACAGAAACTCGCCTCACAGGATGTGAAGCAGTCCCGCGAGCAGGAATTACGAAGAAACAGAGCAGCACAGGGACACTTCTTCCGGTAGGCCAACAGCACGATGCTAACCATCTCCAATCCACTGAGTGCGAGCCAGGCACAGGCGTATCACGCGGAAGAGTTCTCCAACGCCCGCGAGAACTATTACACGCAAGGCGACCAGATACGCGGTGAATGGCACGGCAGGCTCGCCGAACAATGGGGATTGCGTGGTGAAGTACGCCAGGAACACTTCAAACGGCTCTCTGAAGGCCAACACCCAACAACTGGCGGGCAGCTTGTGCGCCATCAAACAGCGCGGGAATACGTAAACAGGCACGGTGAGAAGGTAAGTCCGATGGAGCACCGCGCGGGATGGGATGCGACGTTCTCGGCACCGAAAAGCGTATCGCTGACCGCCCTTGTGGGCGCAGATGAACGAGTGCGAGAAGCTCATCGAGAAAGTGTTTCTGTCGCACTCGATGAGCTTGAGCGATATGTCCAGGCCCGCATCGGTGGGAACCTTCCCGCAGAAACAACCGGCAAATGGGTAGCAGCGAAATTCGAGCACGACAGCGCCAGGCCGGTAGACGGTTATGCCGCACCACAACTGCACACGCACGTCGTCTTATTTAATCTCACGGAGACGGAAGACGGCGAAGCCTACGCCCTGCAACCACGCGAACTTTACAAAACGCAACAATATGCGACGGCGGTGTACCGCTCTGAATTGGCCACGCGGCTCAAAACACTCGGTTACGAAATCGAACATGGGAAGAGCGGGCAGCCAGAGATCAAAGGCTACAGCGAACAATACCTTGCGGCATCGAGTCCGCGCCGCCAGCAGATCGAGGAGCATCTTGCCAAAGAAAATCAGCGAGGAGCGGACGCCGCGCAAATCGCAGCGCACAAAACACGGGAAGCAAAACTCAGCTTGTCGCACGCAGAGGTGCAACAGCGCCATCGAGAAATAGCGGAGGCTTTCGGCAATCTGCCGGACCGAGTGGTCCGAGGTGCTAAAGAAACGGCGCATTATATCGGGCAGGAATCGCCTCACAAAACAGTTCAATCGGCGATGACATTTTCGAAGGAGCGGAATCTGGAACGCGAGGCAGTCGTCGATGAACGTGAGCTATTGCGAGATGCGTTGAGACGTTCAATGGGGGAAGCGACGTTCACAGAGGTTCGAATCGAGTTTGAAAAGCGCATCGGCACGGGCGAGTTCATCGCATTGGAAAGAAAGACGAGCACGCCAGGCCACGCTTTCACCACCGAAGAAATGATCGGATACGAGAAAGAAACAATCCAGATGATGCGAGAGGGACAGAACAAATACACGGCGTTAACGAGCTTCGAAACGCGGCGAACAATCGAGAGAGATCATCCTCATTTAAGCCAGAGCCAGCGAGCAACGGTCGAACAAATCCTTGCAAGCCGGGATCAGGTCACGGCACTGGAGGGTGTCGCTGGCGCGGGGAAAACAACTTCTCTAGCTGTGGTTCGTGAAGCTGTCGAGCGACAGGGTTACAAAGTGGAGGGTTTCGCCCCAACATCACGAGCAGCACAAAAGCTGGCAGAGGCCGGAATCGAGTCGAGCACACTACAACGGCATCTTGCGCGGAGTGAAGAGCCACACAACGGGCAAAAGCGGCTTTACATTCTCGACGAATCGAGTCTGACCAGCACGAAGCAGATGAACGAGTTCCTGCATCGGCTAAAGGAAAACGACCGTGTGCTGCTGGTAGGTGACACTCGCCAGCATGAAGCGGTCGAAGCGGGCCGACCGTATCAGCAGCTCCAGGAAGCCGGAGTCCAAACCGCTCGACTCGATGAGATCGCGGCAGAAAGACCCAGCACTCAAGGAAGTGGTGGAGCAACTCTCGCGAGGCAACGTGCGAGAAGCAATCGAGAAACTCGATACGCAGGGCCGCGTGCATGAAATCCCAGATCGGGATGAGCGGCTGAAAGAAATTGCCAGTGAATATGCGAATCAACCGGAAGGAACGTTGGTCGTTTCACCAGACAATCAATCGCGCATGCACATCAATCAAATCATCCACAGGGAAATGCAGACGCGAGGACAGGTGGACCACAGAGAGCAACGGCTGAGAGTCTTGGTAGCGCGCCAAGAGATCACCGGCGCAGACCGGCAGTGGGCCGAGCAATACGAGCCGGGCGATGTCGTGCGCTACGCAAAGGGAAGCAAAACATACGGCATCGAGGCCGGAGAATACGCCCGCGTCGAGCGAGTGAACCCGAAGGACAATGTGCTGACTGTCGGAAAGCAGAACGGTGAGCACGTCAGCTACGACCCTCGCCGCCTGCAAGGAGTGACGCTGTATCGAGAGACGGAACGCGCGTTCTCACAAGGCGACCGCATCCAATTCTCTGCGCCGCACCGCGAGCAACACATTGCGAACCGCGAGCTTGGGACCATCGAGAAGATCGACGTGACCGGCAACCTGCAATTGCGCCTGGACTCAGGCCGTTCCGTTTCGTTCAACGCCAAGGAGAATCCGCATCTTGACTACGGCCATGCCGTAACGAGCCACAGCAGCCAGGGGCAAACCGCCGACCGTGTGCTCATCCACGTAGACACCGAGCGGGCGGGAGAAAAACTCGTCAATCGGCGCTTGGCATACGTCGCGGTATCGCGTGGCCGCTACGACGCGCAGCTCTACACCAACGACAAGACCCACCTTGCCGGAACTCTGAGCCGCGAGGTCTCCCATCAATCTGCAGTAGAACCGACACGCGCAGCAGGGCCAGCGCTCGCACAAAAGACCGAGACGCCCTCTTCCCTGATTCAGGAGAGACAGCGAACAATCGAACGAGATCTCAGCCCTAGCCGGTAGGCACGCTACTCGCTCCCACGGTCTTATGCCTCAGGCTCTTCTTCCGGCCCTAAAGCTTCGGCAGCGCATCCATGAGTTTTTCGATCTTCCTGCCAAATTCAAGGCAACGCCGCGCACCAGAGGACCGAAGCACAGGCCGCCTAGACAGTCTTGACAATGGTACCGCATATGTTACCATTACTTATGCTCGAAGTGCGCGAGTACCTTGACCGAAGCGGACGCAGCCCGTTTGCCGCTTGGTCTGATCGTCTGAACAGAGAAGCGGCAGCCAAGGTGGCCGCTGCTCTAGCACGCATCCAACAGGGCAATTTTTCCAACGCCAAGGGCGTTGGGGCCGGTGTTTATGAGTACCGGATTGATTTTGGTCCGGGCTACCGGATTTATTTTGGCAAAGACGGCGAGCGGCTTGTAATCCTTGTTGGCGGCGGAACGAAAAAACGCCAGCAGGAAGACATCAATACTGCGCTGGCCCGGTGGCAAGACTACAAACAACGAAAACAGACAGGAAGGTGACTACAATGGCTTTGACACGAGATTTCAAGGAAACAATCCGGGCGCGCGTAAAACGTGATCCTGGTTTCCGCAAAGCGCTTCTCCGAGAAGGAATCGAAAACTTCCTCTCCGGTGACGTGGAAACCGGCAAGATCATACTGCGCGATTTCATCAACGCAACAGTTGGCTTTACTAAACTGAGCGACGTTACCCATCGCTCAGCGAAAAGTCTGATGCGGATGCTCGGTCCCAGTGGCAACCCCCAAGCTCGCAACTTGTTTGAGATCGTCGCCTATCTGCAGCACGCGGAAGGTGTGCGCTTCGAAGTCCGATCCGCGCACGGCGCTTTACATGCGAAGCGGCGGCCATCCTCTCAGGGAACAAAACGCGCTGCTTCTGCCGCCTTGAGTCATTGATCGAGCAGGGCGAGAAGCCGATTGAGGAGGTTGAAGCAGCCAAGCTTCGCCAAGATAACCAGTGGCGATGAATCTGCTACGACGGTCACGCTTCGAGGTGGTCAGTGGACCGGCGTTCCTCATTCGCCGCACGGGAATGGAGAGGACTTTTTCGATGATGTCCGGCAAAACGTCCTTCGCTAGATGATCGACAGAGATTTCCACAGGGAATGGCGGTCAAACAGTGTTCGCTTTAGCTTCGCTATGCTATCATAACGGCAATCGGCTCGGAATAAATTGAGCGTGATGGCGACAAAATTCGGTCATATCAGAGAGTGAGACCGTTTTAGTGTCAGACATCGTTAAGAATCTGGCCTATCTCTTTAGGGCCAGTAACAAGGCGAGACCCGCCCTACTGCTTGGTGCAGGAGCATCTTTTCGCTCGGGAATCCCCCTCGCAGATGAAGCGGTGCGGAGAATTGTTCAATCAGCCTATGCGCGGCTCAAGTTTGGCCTAAATGTTCACGATTCCCGCTTGATGCTGAGTGACTGGCTGCCGTTCCTTCAAAGTCAAACGTGGTTCATCCAAGACCCGGCTCGCTTTGCCGAGAATTTTCCGTTGGCGGTCGAACATTTTCTGACGCCGCGCGAGTTTCGCCGCGAGTTCTTTCATGACCTGATTCACTCGTCTCAGGGCGCGAGCGACGCGTACAAGTCTCTGGCGAGAATGATGGTAAGGCGGCTGGTCGGAACGGTATTCACAACGAACTTCGATGGCTTGATAGCAGAAGCCCTTCGCGAGCAGATTCCAAGACCACCCGCCATTATAGAAATAAAGACGCCTGACGACCGCATTACATTCGGGTTGAGCAACGATTTCCAGATTGTCTATCTCCATGGCTCCGTGGAGCACTATAGGGATCAGAATCTTCGCAAGGAGACCGAGCGACTCGACCAAAAGCTGGTCCAGAAGATTCGACCGCTCCTGAACGATTCGCCAATAATCGTAATCGGTTATCGCGGCGCGGAGCCGTCTGTCATGCAGCGTCTCCTTGACGAAGGCATCGAAGAGAGTCACAGCTATCACTGTGGCGTGTACTGGTGTGTTCGACCCGGCGAAGAGCCGCATGAAAATGTCAAACTCCTGCGCGAAACACTTGGGAGCAATTTCTCCCTTGTGGAAATTGCCGGTTTTGATGAATTGTTAGCTGCTCTCGACAAAGAGCTAGAAGACGTGTCGTGGTATGCGGGCCCCACTAAGGCGCTGCCGCCTCCAGTCTCCCTTGACCACAGGTTTGATTTGCAGCCCTTGGATGGCGTCACCGTACAGGACTCAGACCACGATTTAATTCTGTCAACGCTTTCGCAATACTGCAAACGCCTGAGGTTGCCAGAAATTAACCGCGACAACTATTTGGTCTTTCTTGAGCGCCAGGGATTTCTCCACCGATTGCAGAATCGACTCGTGCCCTCGGCAGGTTGTTTCTTGCTCTTTGGAATTGACGTGCAGAAGCGATTTCCGTACGCCTGTGTCTCGTTCACTCAGAACGAAAAGAATCGCGTCGTTATAGACGGGAATCTTGTCACTCAGTTCAGAAAAATCTTCGCCCTCCTGTCGGCGGAAGAGGTTAATCCCCGGATCCGGTTGAAGGCCGACCGGGTCGCAGAAGAGCAAGACGCTTATCCGACTCGGGCCCTGACTGAGCTAACCGTAAACTTGCTTGTGCATCGTGACTACGGAACGCAGGATTATAGCCGGATCGAATTCACACGCGGACGGTCGCTCTCATTCGAGAATCCAGGCGGGTTGATGCCAAGCATAAGAAAGGGTGTCCAGTTTGACAGCAAGGGAAGATTTAAGCCCGTACGCGGTCTCACGGAAATGCGCAACCCGCTCCTGGCCGACATTTTCTTCGGAATCGGTTCAATGGATAAAGAGGGCTCCGGCCTTGCGGATGTCAGCGATTTGGCTTGTGAGTCTGGCGGCAAGGCAGAGTACGAGATAGGGGTAGACAACAGGTCGGTCCGAGTTTTGCTGTTGCAACCGGTTCAGGAAGCTCCCGAACGCTCCCGCGTAGCGCGACCGGTCGCCCGCACAGAGTTGTATGTCACAAACCTTCTGCCGTTCCGCGTATTACCGAAGGCCATTCATCTCCTTCCGCTACGGCAGAAGTTTGTCGAAGCTCCGCTCTTTGACTCAAATGAGCTTCCTAAAGAAGCTCCCATTTTCATTAAGCATTCTGGCTATCTGTGGAGTTTCTCAAATTTCATAGAGTTTCCCTCGTTCGTTGACAAGAAGGGATTTTTGGAGGAAGCCGAGCAACGTTCGTGCGGAGACCTGCTCAAAGAGCGCGACAGCAGAAACCTATTCGTTTGGCTCGTGAGCAAACATTGGGAATTTTTCCTCTACAACTGGCCGCTCATCGTTGAAAAGCTGCGGAAAAGAGCATTCTTCCGGCTTAAAGGCAAGGACAGCACAAGCATTAGCTATCTCTCAAAAATGAACCGCAGAGTTACGCGAGATGTCGTCAAAAAGCGCGGAGAAGAGCCGCACATCTGGTTTGAAAACGAAGCTATCCGCTTCAGTGTCACTGAATTTTTCGGAGCATGGGCGTTACAGATTCGACCCACGTACGTGTTTACGCGAAGTGATGGAGAAACTCCCCTCAGCCCGTTCGCGCAAACAAGGCGAGCGACAAGACGTATGAAGTTTGACCGCAATCCCGCCGTGGACAATGATCTTGTCTTTTGGGCGCGATACTTGTCCCAAGGGCAGCCCACTATCAGTCTGGGAAACATTCGATGCAATGACCTGATTCTTGATTCCGAATACTTGTCTGCTGAAGTGCCGAAGTCCGGCAGCGAGGAGGCCGCTCATGAAGCTGCGAATTAGACTCCTCGCTGAACCGGAAATCGAAGGTGGTCGTGGCGTACTCGGAGCGGAGCCGAAGCTCATCTTGCCGGAAGGCGGACCGTTCGGCTCAATTTACGATAAGACGGCAAAGACAATCCCTCTCGGCTTGGTTTGTTTGCCTCAGAACAAAGAACTCATCGAACAGTGGCTAGATTCCATGAACAACTTGCTGCTTGACGACGAAACGAATGTCAAAAGGTTTCGAGAGTTTCCCGGTGCTGAGAAGGCGTTCCACGCTCGTTTTGAAGTCCGGTTTGTTCGTGAGCTTGACGATGCGAAATTCAGGACATCACTAGAACTGTCGGCACCAGAGCGGTTCGCCGGATTGCTTGACCTTTACAGCGAGGCGATCAAGTCTTTGTTCATAGACCAAGGGCCACTCTGCATTCTCGTCGACTTCCCCGAGGAGGTCGCGACTCTTCGCATCAACAACCCTAGACTTACATTCGCCGAGCAAAGAGCACTAGTGAGAATCCAGGCGGAAGACGAGGAGCGACAATTTGAGTTGTTCGAGCCAACCGAGGAGGAAAAGAAGGCTGCAAAAGAGTTAGCCCCACAGGCCGAAGACTTATTGTTCCGGGTTTTCCATCGAGCGCTAAAGGCGAAGTGCATGCTGGAACGCAACTGCGTTCCTCTTCAAATCATCCGAAGGCATACATTTGTTAACGAAGAGGCGAAGCAAAGTAAGGCGACGCGAGCTTGGAACCTTGGCACGGCGCTTTACTACAAGTCCGGCAACATTCCTTGGCAGCCGCACGGTTTGGCTCCCGATACCTGTTTTGTTGGAGTTAGCTTCCATCACCTCAAGAGACGGTCTGGCGACTTAGTTTACGCGAGCGTAGCGCAGGCATTTTCAAAGCTTGAACCCTTTGCTCTGAAAGGGGACACAATCCCGAGAGAACAGACTCGAAACAGACGCCCTTACCTCACAGCGGAACAGGCCGCGAAACTGGTCGGGCGGGTCGTCAAAGAGTACAAGACTAGAACGCAAGGGTCGTCGCCTTCCCGGCTTGTAGTCCACAAGACCTCCCGGTATGAGGAAGAGGAAATTGAGGGGTTTCGGGGCGAACTTCTGTCTCATGTTCCATCATGCGAACTTGTCTCATTGGCTCCGACTGGATTCCGTCTCTTGAGGCGGGGCGTCGAGGAACCAGACAGAGGAACTGTTTGCACCGTCGAAGACTCAAAGCACTACCTATTCACGACGGGATATGTTCGCTGGTGGAAGGAGTATCCGGGACCTCACATTCCATCTCCACTGGAGATTGGCGCGGCGACTGAGACCGATATTTTTGAACGTGCGCACGAAGTACTCTCGCTGACAAAGGTGAATTGGAATAACGCAGAGGGAATCGGTCGGCACCCAATCACGATAACCTTCGCACGGAGGGTCGGAGTAACGATGACCGAACTCGGCGAGGATGACGAGCCAAACCCGCTGTATCGGTACTATATGTAACTGCCAGGGAACTACTTTCAGCGCTGCGCAAAACTTCTGTTGGCTCTCCCGGTTAGGCACGTGTTGCGTGATCTGGCATATAAAGTGTTGATTCGAGCCGCGTGGACTTGCTTTCTTATGCATTCAGTTGCTATACCACGAGATCATGACGGAACTCATTTGGGACGGGAAGTACAAGGATTGCAAGAAGCAGGGGCCGGTGCGGATTGCGTTGCCGTTTCAGACCATTGAGACGGTCAACGAGACTGCTCAGGAGCGGCAGCGAAGCCTGGAGCTTTTCACCGGGGGACGGGAGGCGGAGTGGCGCAACCGGCTGATTTGGGGAGACAACAAGTATGTTCTTGCCGCCCTCTTACCAGAATTTGGCGGGAGGATTGGCCTAATTTATATCGACCCCCCGTTTACCACCGGGCTAGATTTTTCCTTCACCGCCACAGTTCCTGCCTATGAACAAGATGAGGAGGACGACCCCACTGTCTTCTTGAAGCAACCCTCTATCATTGAACAGAAGGCTTACCGTGATACGTGGGGAGCTGGTCTCGATTCGTACCTTCAAATGATGTATGAGCGGCCCACGCTTATGCGAGAGCTTTTGAGCGACACCGGAACAATCTACATCCATTGTGATTGGCGCGTGAATAGTCCGATGCGATTGATCCTAGACGAAGTGTTTGGAAACAAGAACTTCATGAATGAAGTGATATGGAAGAGGGACTCTGCCGCCAAGGGAGCAAAAAAACCTCCCGGCAATGGTCAAGAGAAGGTGACACCATATTGGTTTACCGAAAGGAGGAAGGTGCTTTCTTCACGCAGGTTTACGTCACAGAACTTACGGACACACAGTTGCGCGAATACATTTATGAAGACCCTGACGGTCGCAAGTTTAAGAAGGTTACACTCGGTGATTATTCAGATGAGTCCATAAAACAATTCCGACGGCAAAATCTGATCTACAAGACATCATCAGGTCGAGAATACAAGAAGTACTATCTAGATGAGGCGCGGTTTGCGATTGGCTCGATTTGGACGGACATCGTTAATCTCTCAAAGGGACAGCATGAACAAGTAGGTTACCTAACTCAGAAACCCGAAGAACTTCTGGATCGGATCATCCGGGCGTCATCCCAAGATGGCGACATCGTTCTTGATTGTTTTGCTGGCAGCGGCACGGCGGCGGTGGTCGCCGAGAAATTAGGTCGTCGGTGGATTGCATGTGACCTGAGCCGATTCGCCATCCACACCACGCGCAAGAGATTGCTTGAAATACGCGGTGTTAAGCCATTCATTGTCCAAAACCTTGGCAAGTACGAGCGGCAAGCATGGCAGGTTGCTGAATTCCCTGCGAACGGGAAAGACCATCTCGAAGAGCAGCGGCAACGGGAGGTCGCCTACCGCCAGTTCATTTTAGACCTCTATCGCGGCAGGCCACTCACAGGCCACGCATGGCTTCACGGGATAAAGGGCGGGCGGATGGTGCATGTCGGCGCTGTAGATGCGCCGGTGACTCTGGCAGATGTGAAGGCGATTTCCAAGGAAGCATGGAAGGCTTTGGGAGCGGGCAAAGATGCACCTACGAAAGCAGCCGTTGACATCCTCGGTTGGGAATTCGCCTTCGAGCTAAACGAACTTGCAAAGCAGGTCGCAGCGGAATCACGGGTGGATGTGGCCTTCAAGAAAATCCCACGAGAAGTGCTGGACAAAAAGGCTGTCGAACAAGGAGACGTGAGGTTTTTCGAGCTAGGGGCGTTATCGGTTGACGCCAAGCAGAGCGGTTACGAAGCCCGCCTGAAGCTGAAGGACTTTGTGATTCCCACGGATGACATCCCGGAAGAAGCCCGCAAAGCTATCAAGCACTGGAGCCAACTGATTGATTATTGGGCAGTGGATTGGGACTACAAGGGCGACACATTCCACAATCAGTGGCAGACCTACCGAAACCGCAAAAATCCGACGATTGAACTCGAAGCGAGTTACAAGTACGTGAATTCTGGCAAATACGCCATCGTGGTGAAGGTTATAGACATCTTGGGGAACGATACGACAAAGACGATGGAGGCCGTAGTCAAGGACAAGCGATAGGAGCTATGCCGCGCAAGAAGAAACAGGGAGCCAGTCCGACTCAGACGGAACTGCTGGACATAACGGCCAGGTTGAAGACCGGTGTCTGCGTTCCCGCTCTGCGCGAGGCTGTGAAAGCGTGGCGGGCAGGTGGATATAAGGGAATCACGGAGACGACCCGACTTCTGGTCAATCATTGGTTTCAGACAGACCACAAGCTCCAGACCGGCCGTCCCTTCAGGTACCACCACTCACAGCAAGAAGCGATTGAAACTCTGATTTTCGTTTGGGAGTACGAGAGAGTCCGTAGCCGCAAGTCCTTGCTCGAACGCTACGCAACGCCCTCGCCGGACTTGCTCTTGGCACCCTACGACGACTTCGCCCGGTATTGCATCAAGATGGCGACGGGCAGCGGCAAGACCAAGGTAATGGCGCTGGCCGTGGCATGGCAGTTCTTAAATGCCTCGCGGGAGGTGGACGCAACTGCCAAGGACTACGCCAAGACGTTCCTGCTTCTCGCTCCGAACGTGATTGTCTTTGAGCGACTGAAAATGGATTTCGCAGGGGGACGCATCTTTCGGGCTGACCCTGTAATCCCGAAGGAACTTGAAATCTTTTGGGATTTCGACTGCGTGATCCGAGGCGATGCAAAGAAGGCGCACTCCGAAGGTACGTTATTCCTGACAAATATTCAGCAGTTCTACGAGCGGCCCGACCGCTCCAACGACGATGAAACCGACATCATGACCGAGATGCTCGGTTCGAAGCCTCCGACAAAGAAGCTGGAACTCACTGACTTTGTGGAACGAATCGCCATGCGAGCTGGGCGTCTGGTGGTCATAAACGACGAGGCCCACCACACCCACGACGAAGATAGCGAATGGAACAAGATCATCCGCAATCTTCACGGCAAGACACCCCTTACAGCCCAACTCGATTTCACCGCAACCCCGCGATTCCAAAAGGGCGGGATATTCCCCTGGACGATAATGGACTACCCGCTCAAGCAGGCCATTGTTGACGGCATCGTGAAGCGGCCTGTGAAAGGCATCGCCAAGATTCAAGAGCCGAAGTCTGAGATTGCGAGTGTGCGCTACAAGGCGTATTTGACTGCGGGCGTTGAGCGTTGGAAGGAGTACCGAGACCAGCTAAGGCCACTGAAGAAGAAACCTGTTCTCTTCATCATGATGAACAGCACAGATGATGCCGATGATGTTCAGGACTGGCTCAAAACTAAATATCCCGAGATCTTCGGCGGTGAAAAGACTCAAGTCATTCATACGGACAAGTCGGGTGAGGTAAGCAAGAAAGACTTAGACGTAGCGCGGAGGGCCGTCCGCGAAGTGGACCTTGAGAATAGCCCGATAAATGCCATCGTCAGCGTGCTGATGCTGCGCGAGGGTTGGGATGTGCAAAATGTTACGGTAGTCGTGGGGCTGCGGCCTTACACGGCCAAAGCCAACATCTTGCCGGAGCAGACCATCGGCCGCGGCCTGCGATTGATGTTTCGCGAGCTATCCGTCAGCTTTACCGAGCGAGTGGACATCATTGGCAACCGGGCTTTCCTTGACTTCGTGGACGAATTGGAAAAACTCGAAGAACTGAAGCTGGATACGGTCGAGATTGGCAAGGACAAGCTGCGGATTGTCACTATAATGCCGCTCGAAGACCGCAAGAAATCCGACATTGGCCTGCCATCGCTAACGCCCTCGCTGGTGCGGAAGAAAAGTCTGGCGGATGAAATCGCCGCGCTTGCTGTGCTGGCGCTGAAGAGCGTTGTCCTTCCGATGAGCGAAAAGGACCCGGTATCCAAGACCTTCCGGTACGAAGGCTACGACATCATCACGCTGGAGAAGATGGTTGAGCGCGAGTACCAACTGGTCGAGCCGCAAACAGCACAGGAAGTCATCGGTTATTACGCTCGGCGCATCGCGGAGGCTGTCAAGCTGCCTGCCCAGTTCGCCGCCATAGCACCCAAGGTCAGGGAGTTCTTCGAACTCAAAGCGTTCGGACATGTGGTGGACCTGAATGACCCGGCCACTATTAAGGCCATGAGTACAAACACCGCCCAATATGTGTGCGTTGACGTCTTCAAGAAGGCCTTGTTGAAACTGACCATCGAAGAGCAGAAGCCGCAGCTACTAGAAGCTCCACGGATGCTTTCAACCTGTCAGCCATTTCCGTGGTCGCGGCCGGTGTGGGAAGGAGCCAAGACGATCTTCAACCTCGTGCCCTGCGACAACGACTTTGAACGTGAGTTCGCGAAATTCTTGGATGGCTGCTCCGATTTTCGTGCGTTTGCAAAGCTGCCGCAAATTTTTGGTTTCTCCATCGAGTACACAGATGCTGCGATGAACCTGAAATCGTATTTTCCTGACTTCGTTGCCATAGACGACGAGGGAACGCACTGGTTGCTGGAAGCGAAAGGACAAGAGAACATTGACGTGATTCGTAAGGACGCTGCCGCTTCTAGATGGTGCGAGAACGCCACGACGCTGACGGGAACAATGTGGCGATACGTTAAGGTTCCGCAGAAAGACTACGAGGCTCTGCGACCGAGTCGATTAGCCGACCTCGCGGCTCTGCAACCAATGTCATTGTTCTAAAATCACTGGGGACGCCATCATCGGTAGCGAGAAATCATGCGCGAGCTAATTCCACCTCCGGTCATCGCGCGGCTCGCGGGGCACATCGAGGGCCAACAGGAAGCGATAGGCGTCCAGTTTGCGTTCGAGGACCTGCTGATTGGCACGACAGCCTTGCATCTCGGCTACGAAGTCGCGACGCTGAACCTCCGGGATTTCCAGGGAATTCCCGGCCTCTCTGTGATCCAACCCTGAACGATTGACCGTCAACACCCTTCTCTCTGCCATCGCCGCCGTCATGAAATTCTGGACGAAGTAACGCACGCTCTGCCAATTTTACCATTTGACCGAGGACCCGTTAACCGGTACAGTCTTGCCACTTTATTTGCTCGTCTGTGAATTAGGTGTCGAATGCGTGTCGCCCGTTCTCTCCGCGAGACCTCGCCCAGGAGGTCACCCTTGATGACTCACACTAAGCGATTCCACGTCATCCTTGCTGCCACTGTCTCGCTCTCGGCGTGGATGTTTGCCAGCTCCTGCACGCCACAACGCAGCGGTCATGACGGTCGCACCGTCTGGTTTGTGCACGCTACCGACCCCCACCGGTACCTCTACGTAGCGCAGGAGGCGACGGACGCCGTCAAGAAATCTACCGCGTTCCAGGAGTCGCAAGACCGAGATGTGCTGTCAGGATTCCTCCAGCGCGTTGGCACGTTGCCCCAAACCTCGGGCGCGCCAGCTTTTATCCTTATTACAGGAGACTTCGGTGTCGATCCTTGTCTGATTCCCAATGCCGACACTCTCAAGAAACCCGAGAAAACGAGAACCCTCGATGACTGCGTAAACAGATATGACCCAAAGAAACGGGATGACGAAATCGAGGAGTTTAGCGAGCTTTTCTCAGCCAGCCCGGTACGGAACATCTACTTCGTTGCCGGTAACAATGACACGCCGCTTGAAACCGCCGACGACGCGGGGATCGCATACTTCAACCAGTTCTTCCAAGACGTTCAAAGCAAAATCTCCGCGAAGAACTCCGACGTACAGCTTCACAACTTGACGGGATGCTATGGATCGAAGGGCGGCGCGATTTCTGATTGCTCGCCGGATATTCCAGGCACGGCCTATCGAATGATCGGTTTTCCATCCTATTCCTTCAAGAACAAAGAATCGGGACACGAGAAAAATCCGGTTTCGCAAGCTGCTCAGTTCAAAACTTTCCGCGATCTCCTCGACCAAGCCATCAAGGACAATAAGAAAGTTATTATTGCCACGCACGTTCCCGAGATCGACGATCCGTACTATCTTGCCCGTGACCGCTACGATGGCGTAAAGCCAGAGTCATCGATCGACGCGGACAAGGACAATCCACGGTCTGCCTATTCTACGTGGAACGTTCAGAAGTCGCTGCTCGATGCGTGGACAAAGGTCTTGGCGTCAGATTCCGTGGTCGCTGTGCTTGCCGGCCATCTTCACGACGGGCACAAGGAGATCTATCAACAGCCATATTCGTGGTCGACTCTCAAAGATCACCAGATGGGCTATCGCAAGCTTTTCCTTGCCCCTCCGCTGTCGGTCAAGAATCAAGACGGTTCTCCGATCCAAGCCCGAGGCTTTACGGTTGTCTCGCTCGCCCCCGATCATGTGAGCAACCACTTCTACTGGTACGATGGCCTAACTGCTGCCTTCAACCCCGATTCTTCCGCTGAGCCGGACTTTCACACAGGGCGGCAACGGTCCTTCTTAGGACGCTGGATCGCTGGATGGTTCGCCTGGCTCTGGAATGTGGACGCCGGCCTCGATCGCGTCGCCACCTTCCTCATCGCATTACTGACTGCTTTTCTCACCGTCGTTGCACTCTGGCAGATTCCTCCCTCAGAAGATCCTCTTGCCAAAAAACCTGCCAACATGAACCAGGAAGATGCCAACGCGAATACCACGGGAGCTGGTACCAATGGGGATTCCTCACCATTTTCCAATCGATTTGGAAAAACGATTATCGCCGGATTCGGAGGATTGGCTGTTTCCGAAGTAGCCAAGGCGCTGGGCAATGACAAGCTAGACGACGATCTCAAATGGTACTACATCGTCTGTTTCGTCTCTTTCTTCTTCATCCTCCTCTTGGGTCTCAACCTCCTTCGCGCCGCGGCCGAAGCATTGCGCTCCCGCGTGGCCATTATCCATTACCCCCTCGCTCGCCGGCCGAACCAACCTACTGGTTATTACTGGTCGTTACGTATTATTCGCAAGAACTTGAACGACCTGATCGAATTTAGATTACGGCACGGGCAACCTCAGGCCGCGGGCCAAGCCCCAGCAGCGATAAAGTCAGGGGAATCTGACAATTCCGAAGGCCTCAAGGAATCGAATGCTTATCGGCCGCGGGTGCGAGTCAACATAAGCGTGCTCTCCGCCGATCAGTCCTCACTTTTCTATATTGCGCGCGCTGCAGGTAGTTCCGTGCTTCCATTCACGAAACATTCGGTGGCTTGGGTGTCAGTTTTCACCGGTAAAATTCGATGGTATAACTCGAAATATGATGACAGCGGAAAAGACGAAAAAATAATTCTCTTCGACAACACCAAAGACACGATCCCAGGGGACGAACCTAGAATCATGCTCGATTCGCACTATCAGGAACGCGACCAGGACTACAAAGCATTTGTCATGTTCCCCGTTCCCTGGCCGCAACGCGCGTTCGGGAGCAAATATGTCAAGGGTGCCATCCATATCTCTTTGCGTGACGACAAGGATTTCGAAAAGATCTGGAAACCGGATGTGGATAAACCCGCCGATGCGAAGATTCCCAACGAGAAATTCAGGACGTATCCGGAACCGGACCGCCTCATGATTGAGGATTGGTGCATCCATGAAGACGTACGAACAGCCTTGCAAAGCGCGAGCACGGTTCTAGGCGAATTGCTCCGCGGCTTCAACGAAGTCATTTACAAAAGCTACATCGAACCGGATCAGAAGATCTGAATCGTGGCCCTGTCCCAATTAGCGCTATCCCGGGCTCTACTCAGGAGCCTTGCCGTTCCACTTGACGCAGGAACCCTGGGTACGCTAAACTTAATTCGCTTTTTGTTCGCCATAACGGATTCCCGTGAATCCCAATCTAACTTGCGTGACGCCCATGACCACCCCCACCATACTCCCCATGCAACGCAGCGCTACTCTCAGCGATCACGCGCTCTCCGTCCTCGAAAAGCGCTTTCTCTTGCGCGACGAGAACGGCGACCTAGTCGAAGAACCCACCGGCCTGTTCCGCCGTGTCGCGCGCGCCGTCGCTTCCGTGGACGATACCTGCGCTGACTTCCGGCGTGAAGAGTCCGAGGAAATCTTCTTCAACCTCATGTCCTCTCTCACGTTTCTTCCCAATTCCCCCACTTTGATGAACGCTGGCACGTCGCGCGGACAGCTCGCCGGGTGCTTCGTCCTGCCGATCGAGGATTCCATGGAATCCATCTACGGCACCCTGCGCGACGTCGCTCTCATTCAGAAGACCGGCGGCGGGACTGGCTTTTCCTTCTCTCATCTTCGTCCTCGCGGTGACTACATTCGTTCCACGCGCGGCGTCTCCAGCGGCCCCGTTTCCTTCATGCGTCTGTACGATTACTCCACTCAGGTCAATCGTCTCGGCGGCACTCGCGCCGGCGCTAACATGGGTGTCCTCCGCCACGACCACCCAGACATCCTCGAATTCGTCAACTCCAAAAAAGACCTCGAGAGCCTTTCTTCCTTCAACATCTCCGTCATGGCTACCGACGAATTCATGCACGCGGTCCAACATGTCGGTGACGTGCCTTTGCGCTTCCCGGTGGAAGCTCAAACCAGCTCTTCCCGCGGCAGCCTCAATGCCCGCGCCCTCTTCGACGAAATCGTCGCCAACGCCTGGGCCACGGGTGACCCTGGTCTCCTCTTTTACGATCGCATTAACGCAGCCAATCCTACGCCTCATCTCGGCGCGATCGAAGCCACCAATCCCTGCGGCGAGCAGCCCCTTCTTCCCTACGAGTCCTGCAATCTCGGCTCCATCAATGTGGCGCGTCTCGTTCGTTCCAACTCCGTCGACTACGATCGCCTCGCCACCGTCGTCGCTCACGCCATCCATTTCCTCGACAACGTTCTCGACGCCAACGTTTATCCCGTTGAAGCCGTTCGCCACGTTACTCTCGGCAACCGCAAGGTCGGCCTCGGCATCATGGGCTTCGCCGATCTTCTCGTTGAACTTCGCATCCCTTATGCTTCGCAAGCCGCTGTCGCGCTTGCCGAGCAGCTCATGGGTTTCGTCCAGCAGCACGCGAAGCTCGCTTCCGCAAATCTCGCCCGGTCACGCTCGTCTTTTCCATCTTTTACCAACAGCCGCATCGCCTCCTCGGTTCCGTCGCCTTTGCGCAACGCCTGTGTCACCTCCATCGCTCCCACTGGCACCATCAGCCTTCTCGCTGACTGCTCGAGTGGCATCGAGCCTTTCTTCGCTCTCAGCTATCGCCGCGAAGTCATCGGATCTACGAAAACAATCGACGTGCACCCGTCTCTCGTGCGCTTCCTCTCCTCGGAATTCCACGGCAACCTCGCGCCTGTCCTGCAAAGCGTCCGCGCAACCGGCCGCCTGGACAGCACGCTCGTACCCCCTCAACTCGCGACACTGTTCGCCACCGCCCACGAAATTTCTCCCGAATGGCACATTCGCATGCAAGCCGCCTTTCAGCGCCACACCGACACTTCCGTCAGCAAGACCATCAATCTCCGCAACGAAGTTTCCCCGGAAGTTATCGCTTCCGCTTATCAGCTCGCTTTCGAGACCGGCTGCAAAGGGGTCACGGTCTTTCGTGACGGCTGCAAGGCCCGCCAGGTTCTCCGGGCCGGTTCCGGGGCTGAGCCCTGCCCCGAATGCGGCGAGCCCATGATCATGCAAGGGGGCTGTCAAACATGCCCCTCTTGCGGTTATAGTATCTGCACCGTATGAAAATGCGACAGACATCCAACCTAGGTCGAGGATGAACGCCACATGATTTTCTACAGCCTCAGCGACTCTACCTTCACGCGCCTCTACCGTGAAGAACTCGAAATATCTTTGTCGGCGATGGATTGTCTTCTTAACGGTGAAAAGGCTATCTATGTCAGCACCGAGTTGACCACCGGCCTGCGCCTTTACAATGCTATGCGGGAATGCGGCGCGGAGACCGCTGCGGAATTAAGGCAGATCAAGGGAAAAGATTGGTATACCGCCAACATTTGGGACGCCAACCTGAAGGCCGGCTCCGAATTTGCCTCTCGCGTTCGTGTTAATCTCGGCGGCAAATCCATGGTCATTACTCCTGGGCCGTTCTCTGCCCCCGGCTGGACGCAGCCCGAATATCTCGCCTTCTGGGAACAGCTTGTGCGCACCCGTATCAACTCAGTCTGGCTCAATCTCAATTGGCAATATAGCAACGGCTGTACCTTTGAGTTTGCCGTCGCGGTGGATGCTGGGGTCCCCGTGTTTGACTATGAAGGCCACGCCCTCGACGTGCGTCAAGGCGCTCAGTTGGTCGATGCTGCTATCCAATCGCTCGTGAAAAACGGGTTTGACGTTACCAAGCTCCGCGAAAATCTCGCCAGATTGCAGCCCGCCTCCGTTCGCATGCCCTAGCGACTGACCATCCCGCGGACACATCATCTGGGTGATATGCAGTTCGACCGGTACCGCCGCATCAGAAATAGGTCGCGGTGACCGGCTAATAACTCGACCCCGCCGCCTCACTGCAGCACGGCAAAAATTTCGCTTACAGTGAAGAAATTCTGAGGGTCCCGCTTCTCCCGTTTCCTGGGAAGGTTCGGTCGTCGGCTTGCCATCCGTGCCGCGAAATTTGAACCGAAGCCGACGGCGACTTTTGTGAAGCGAAAAAAACACAAGCGACGGAATCTCAGTACCGAGAAAAACGAGGGGCCTTTAAGGGGCCGGTAAGGATTCCTTTGCAAGCCCTCTTGTTCCTTTTCAGTGCCTTGGCGTTCCCCAGCATTCCTTCTAACTCCTTGAAATTCCGACCGGTAGTGTTTTCGATCCCCACCGCCCCTACCATCCATCTTCCTGATGGATGGACACTTAACAAAAATACGCGGGGGCAAAAACGGGCAGATTAGACCGATGATCTGGTTCCGTTTTTCTTTTCAGCGGCACG
>Ga0137379_10000880_pt1 | contig 27120 bp, 25 predicted proteins | sample SagtaG_18_FD_104812 | JGI IMG/M metagenome (GOLD analysis project Ga0137379, IMG submission 104812) | Vadose zone soil microbial communities from Sagehorn Ranch, Mendocino, California, USA - Sage2_L_80_16 metaG | ecosystem: Environmental > Terrestrial > Soil > Vadose zone | place: USA...
AGGCCGTGGTGGAAGCCGTGCAGGCCCAGGACTACCGCGATGCCGAACGTGCCGAGGATCTCGACGTAGACGCCGAACTGCGCGACCCGCCCCATGACCTTGGCGCCGATGGTGTTCAGCGTGGTCTGGAGCGCGAGCAGGATCAGCGTGACGACCAGGATGACCATGTGGCTGCCCGGGTTGAAGTTCCAGCCGAGCCAGAGGTGGCCGAGGGCGGTGACGTAGCTGACCACGCCGGTGTCCACCGACGCGACCGTGACGAGCAGCGCGATCCCGTAGAACCAGCCGACGAACCAGCCGAACCTCCGGCCGACCGTGTACTTGCTGTACTGGTAGAGCGCGCCCGCCACCGGGTAGTGGCTGGCCAGCTCGCCGAAGACCAGGGCGACCAGGAGCATCCCGGCGACCGGGATCCAGGTCAGCCAGATGTAGGCGGGCCCGCCGGTGCCCAGGCCGAGCACGAACAGGGAGAAGATGCCGACCATGGGCGAGAGGTAGGTGAACGCGACCGAGAAGTTCGCGAACAGCCCGAGCACGCGGCTCAGCTGCGGGCGGTACCCGAGGTGTTCCAGCCGGGCGTCGTCCTCGTCCAGGGCGGCGGGCGCCTGTGCCCCCGTGTCCTGCATATGTTCCTCCTGTGGGTCGCCGTGGCGGAGCGGCGCCGCCCGCGGAATGTAGCAATGTAGCGCATGCGGCCGCCGGGTACGAGGACTCTCAGGCAGCGTTCAGCTAGTCAGCAGCCCACGGTGAGCCGGGCGCGGTGAGGACCTTCCGGCCGCTCTTTTCAGACCGGGCGAATTTAGACTGGGCCAATGCCCGATCTGAGCGTTGCGCGCCGTCTCCCGCTGAGCCGCCTTCCACTGGGCCGCCTTCCGCTGGGCCGCCTTCCGCTGGGCCGCCTTCCACTTGGCCATCTCCCGCAGCCCGAACCCGGGCCGCAACGGGCGCGTCCCGCCTGGTGGCCGGCCTGGTCGGTGCCGGCCGCGCTGCGCACGCTGCGCGCGGTCCTGGTGGTGCCGTCCCTGTTCGCGCTGACCTACGAGGGCTTCGGCAACTTGCAGATGGCGCTGTTCGCCGCGTTCGGCGGGTTCGCGCACCTGGTCTTCGCCGCGTTCGGCGGCACCAGGCGGGACAAGCTCATCGCGCATTCCGGGCTGGCGGCAATCGGCAGCGTCGCGCTGATCATCGGCACGGCGGTCAGCGGGATCACCTGGCTGGCCGTCCTGGTCACGATCCCGGTGGCGTTCGGGATCTTCTTCGCCGGGGTGGCCGGGCCCAACGCGGCCTCCGGCGTCACCGCGGCGCTGCTCCCCTACGTGCTGCCGGTGGCCACGCCGGGCACGGTCGGCATGATCGGCGACCGGCTGGCGGGCTGGTGGCTGGCCTCGGTCGTCTCGACCGCGGCCGTCCTGGTGCTCGCGACGCCTTCCCAGGGAGACCGGCTGCGCGCGGCGGCGGCCGGGTCGGCCCGGGCGCTGGCCGCCCACCTGGAAGCCTCGGTGCGCGGCACCGCCACCGCCGCCGATACCGAGGCCTGCCAGGCGGCCAAGCACCAGCTGATGACCGCGTTCGCCAGCACGCCGTACCGGCCAGTCGGCCTGGCCACGGCCGACCAGGGCCTGGCCAGCGTGGTCCAGCTGCTCGAATGGTGCACCGCGCTGATCGCGGACGCCACCGACGGGCACCCGAACCTGGACCGTGCCGCGCAGCCCGACCGCGACCTGCTCGACCTGGCCGCCAGGGTGCTCAGGCAGACCGGCGACCTGCTGGCCGACACCACGAGCCCGCTGCCCGACGTGACCGGGCTGGAACGGCTGCGCGAGGCCAGCGCCGCCTACCACCGGTCGGCGGACCACGACGGAGACTACGACTCCGTGGAGATCATCGCCAGGCACGCCTTCCACGCGCAGGCCATCGCCCTCGTCGTCCGGAACATCGTGGCCGACGCCCTGATCGCCACCCGCCGGGCCGACCCGGAGACGATCGCCGGCCGCCGCCGCGGCTGGTACGGGGCTCAGCCGGAAGGGACGATGGCCGAGCGCCGGGTGGCCGCGATCTCCGGCGCGATGGGCGTCCTGGTCAGGCACGCCAGCTTCCGTTCGGTCTGGTTCCTGAACAGCCTGCGCGGCTCGCTGGCCCTGGCCGCGGCGGTCCTGGTGGCGGACCTGTCCGGGGTCCAGCACGGGTTCTGGGTGGTCCTCGGCACCCTGTCGGTGCTGCGCACCAACGCGGCGTCGACCGAATCCACCGCCCTGCGCGCGCTGGGCGGCACCGTGATCGGCTTCGTGGCGGGCGCGCTGCTGCTGCTCGGCATCGGCACCAGCACCCCGGCGCTGTGGGCGGCGCTGCCGATCGCCCTGGCCGTGGCCGCCTACTCGCCGGGCACGCTGCCATTCGCCTTCGGCCAGGCGGCGTTCACGGTCGTGGTGGTGGTCCTGTTCAACCTGCTCCAGCCGGCCGGCTGGCGGGTGGGCCTGCTGCGCATCGAGGACGTGGCCATCGGCTGCCTGGTCAGCCTGGTGGTCGGCGTCCTGTTCTGGCCGCGGGGCGCCGCCGCCGTGGTCGGCGACGACCTCGCCGACGCGTTCCGCCGCGGTGCCGCGTACCTGACCCAGGCGGTGGACTGGGCGCTGGGCGCCCGGCACGAGCCGCCGGACGCGGGCGCCGCGGCCGTCACCGCCGGGATCCGGCTCGACGAGGCGCTGCGCGGCTTCCTGGCCGAACAGGGCGCCAAGCGGGTGTCGAAGGAGGAACTGTGGATGCTGGTGATGGCGTCCATGCGGCTCCGGCTGACCGCCTACTCGCTGGCCGGGATGCAGGCGCCCGAGCGCCTCAGGCAGCATACGCACCGGGGCACCGCCTACGCGCGGACCGCGCTGGCGCACGCCACCGCGGACCTGACCGGCTTCTACGAGCGGGTGGCGGTGCTGGTCGGACGGCCGGTCGCGCACCAGGTCCTGCTGCCGGTCGCCGTCCCGGCGTTCACCGGCCTGAACGGGACCACGCCACATGCGGACGGGCCCGACGCCGGCAGCGGGGTGGCCGTGCTGACCGCGGGCGGCGACGCGGACAGGCTTGACGGCGCCGGCGGCACGGATCTGGTCCGGATCATCACGACCCCCCATCACCCGCACCTGCTGTGGGTGCACGAGCACCTGCAGCACCTCAGCTCGCATGCGCCGGCGCTCGCCGACCCGGCCTCGCACGTGGCCGAGCAGCGCCGCCTGCCCTGGTGGCGTTAGCTGTGCTGGCCCGGGGGGGCGACCCCCCGGAACCCCCGATCCTGGGGGGACCCATCCCCCCAGACCCCCCCTTGCCGCACCGCCGGCAACGCCAGCGCGCCGAGCGCGCCGGCCAGGGCGATCGCGACCAGGACCAGGCCGGCCGAGTGCAGGGCGGCCACCTGGCCCAGGGTACGGGCCTGCGTCGCGTACAGGGCGGCGACCAGCCCGATGCCGAACGACCCGGCGATCCGCTGCCATGTATTGAACAGCGTGGTGGCGTCGGCGAGCTGGTCGGGGCGCAGCGGCTGCACCAGTGCCTGCAGCAGCGGGTTGATGACCAGGCCGACGGACACCGAGCGGCAGGCCAGGATCACCGCGATCAGCCACAGCGGGGTGGCCGCCACGATGAGCAGCAGCCCGAGGCTGGCGACCGCGAGGACCGCGAACCCGGCGAGCACGGTGACCCGCACGGTGAGCCCGGTCAGCCAGCGCGGGGCCAGTGCCGTGGACAGCCCGGTGATCAGCCCCTGCGGCGCCATGGCCAGGCCCGCCACCAGCGCGCTGCTGCCCTGCACGGACTGGACGAACACCGGCAGCAGGAACACCGCCGCCCAGGTGACCACCGAGGCGAGCGCGCACAGCCCCATGGACAGAGCGGGCCCCCGCCGCCGGGCCAGCGACAGGTCCAGGGCCGGCTGGTCGCGGCGCGCGGCCCAGCCGACGTAGCAGGCCACCAGCGCCGCGCCCGCGGCCAGCGGTACCCAGGCGGCCGGGGCCGCCCAGCCCGCCGAGGCGCCCTGGCCGGCCCCGGCCTGGCTGGCCCCGGCCTGGCTGGCCCCGCCCTGGCTGGCCCCGGCGTGGCCGGCCCCGGCCTGGCTGACACCGAGCAGCAGCCCGGTCAGGCCCGCCGTGAGCAGGATCAGCCCGGGCAGGTCGAACCTGGCCCCCGGCTGGCGGCCCGGCGCCAGCCCGGCCGGGACGTACCTGACGGCCACTGCCGCCAGCGCGCCGGCCGGCACGTTGATCAGGAAGATGCCGCGCCAGCGCGAGCAGGTAGCCGCTGACCGTCCACTGCACCACGGTCAGGCTGGCGTGCAGCTCGCGGGCGATCGGCTCGACGGCCACGTTCACGATGCTGGAGTCGAGCATGGACAGCAGCGGCCCGGCCAGCAGCGCGTACTGGACCAGCGGGCCGGGCCGGGGCGCCGGGGCAGGCTCGCCGGCACGCGGCCGCGCGGCGGACCCGGCCGACGCGGTCACGCCTCCTCCCGCGCGGGGGCGTCCCGCGCCGGGGCTTCCTGGGCCGGGGCTTCCTGGGCCGGGGCTTCCTGGGCCGGGGCTTCCTGGGCCGGGGCTCCCTGGGCCGGGGCTTCCTGGGCGGCGAGTTCGCCGAGCTCGGCGAGCCAGGCCAGTTCCCGCTGGTGCCTGCGGATCAGCTCGGCGGTGGCGAGCGCGCCCCACCGCTCGCCGTGAGCCGCCGCCAGCTCGCGCATCATCTGGTAGTGCGTCAGCTGGTCGCGCACGGCGCGGGCGCGGGAGGCGAGTACCCCGGCCCGTTCGGAAGAATTGATGAGAGAGAACTGGCCGAGTCGGGCCAGGAATTCCGAGGGGTCAGCCGCCTGCTCGGCCGGCAGCTCGGCCAGCAGGTCGTGCAGCAGCTCGTGCCCCACCTCAGTCAGCGTGTAGACCAGCCGCGGCGGCCGGCCCGCCTGCGGCTCGGCGGTCTTGGTGACGGCCCCGGCTTCCTCGAACCGGCGCAGCGCCGGGTACAGCGAGTTGTTGTGCAGCACGAAGCCGGTGGTCTGCTCCACCCGCTTGCGCAGCTCGTACCCGTGCGCAGGCCCGGACCGCAGCCGCCGCAGGATCAGGATGTCGACGTAGGACACATAGTCCAGTATTACCTATATCAGACTGGACGACAAGAGGATCGCGGCTAGCCGCGGACGGGGCGGGGTTAGTAGCGGGCGCCGGTGATCTGGGCGGCCAGGGGGTCCAGGACGGCTAGTTCGTCAGCGGTCAGGGTGACGTCCAGGGCGGCGACGTTCTGCTCCAGCCACTTGACCCGCTTGGTGCCCGGGATCGGCGCCAGCGGGACGCCGAGCCGCTCCTGCTGGGCGTACACCCAGGCCAGCGCGACCTGCGCGGGGGCGACGCCCTTGGCGTCGGCCACCGAGCGCACCGCGTCGACGATGGCCAGGTTGGCCTGGCCCGCCTGGCCGGCGAACCGCGGGTTGCGGCGGCGGAAGTCGCTGGCGCCCAGCGTGCTCAGGTCCACGGTGGCGGTCAGGAAGCCGCGGCCGAGCGGCGAGTAGGGCACGAAGCCGACGCCGAGCTCGCGCATGGCGTCCATCGCGTCGGTCTCCGCGTCGCGGGTCCACAGCGAGTACTCGCTCTGCACCGCGGTGATCGGGTGCACCGCGTAGGCGCGGCGCAGCAGGTCGCTGGTGACCTCGGACAGGCCCAGGTAGCGGACCTTGCCCTGGCTGACGAGCTCGGCCATCGCGCCGACGGTCTCCTCGATCTCGGCCGTCTGCGGCGGCCGGTGCAGGTAGTACAGGTCGATGACCTCCACGCCGAGCCTGGTCAGCGACGACTCGCAGGCCCGCTGCACGTAGGCGGCCTCGCCGCGGACGACCCGCTGGCCGTCGCCGCCGGACCTGTCGATGCCGAACTTCGTGGCCAGCTGCACCTCGTCACGGCGGCCCGCGATGCCGCGGCCGACCAGCACCTCGTTGTGCCCGGCGCCGTAGATGTCCGCGGTGTCGATGAACGTGACGCCCAGGTCCAGGGCGCGGTGGATGGTCGCGACCGACTCGTCCCAGTCGGTGGCGCCGTACCACTCGCTCATCCCCATGCAGCCCAGGCCCTGCGCGGACACGGTGAGCTGGCCGAATGTGGTGGTGCGCATGTGTGTGCCCTTCTTACGATGCGTTCGCTTGCGGCGCCGCGGCCAGGCAGTCCGCGTAGTAGCCGATCTTCGTGTCGAGCAGCTTCAGGCACTCCCGCTGGCTGGCGAGGGCCCGGCGCACCTCCTCGCGGTGCCGCTTCAGCAGCTCGAGGCGTTCCGCCTGGCCGGCGCCCGACCTGACCAGCTCGGCGTACCGCTGCATGTCCCGGACCGGCATCCCGGTCGCGCGCAGCTTGGTCAGCAGCGACAGCCACTCCAGGTCGCCGTCGCTGAACCGGCGGCGGCCGTCCCCGCCCCTGTCGATGCTCCCGAGCAGGCCGATCCGCTCGTACCAGCGGAGGGTGTGCTGGGAAAGGCCGCACTTGGCGGCGGCCTCGCCGGTGCTCCAGGTCGTCACGTATGCGAGCCTATGAGTTAGAGTGCGCTCTAACGCAAGCCGCCGAAGGTGACGGTGACGTGCTGGAAGCCCAGCGAGGTGAGCATCCCGGTGAGCATCCCCGCGGTGTTCTTCTGCGCCTCGGTCAGCAGCGGGCTCTGCCGGGCCGCGGTCTGGATCTTCTGCTGGGCCAGGATGTAGACCTGCTGCTGGCCGTTCGGGTTGCCGGAGAAGAAGTTGCCGACGCGGTTGAACAGCCCCTGCTGCTGGGCGTACACGTACGACTGCGAGACGTTGAGCACGGCCGGCTCGAGCTGGGCCTTCGGCAGCGCGATGGTCACCGCGGTGCGGTTCGCGTTCATCGTGATGGCCTGGCTCTTGAGCTGGGAGAAATCCACGAAGGCAATGTCGGTGCCCTGCCCGACGAACAGCGTCTCGCTGCCCGCCAGAAACGAGGGCAGCAGGCTCGTGCGCTTGGTCAGGTCCACGACGACCTCGAACGAGCCGCTGGCCGCCTCGTAGCGGCTGAGGTTGGTGATCGACTTCAGGATGACGGGCTGGCTGCGGACGGTGGTGGTCTCGGCGAACGGGTTCCGCAGCTGCGGCAGCAGGTGAACGGCGGAGAGGACCACGATAAGGACGAGCACGGCCGCGATCGCCCCCACGATCCCGGCCAGCGACCCCACTCTCGGCATGCGCACCAGGGTCCTCCTCACGTCACGCGCCGTTGGCTGGCTTTGGAGTCTCACGGGGCACTGAGCTACCCGGATCGGCTCAGATAATTCGGCCCGCGCGGCATATTGCGCTGTGCCTGGGCATACACATGCTTATGGATAGGTCTCGGGACCGGCGGCGGCGCTGGCCGCGATCGCGAGCCGGCGGCTGCCTGCTGTGGGTCCTGCTGCTGATCGTGATCCTCATCATCCTTTCGGTGCTTTTCGGCGGCTTCCAGAAAGGCACCAAGTCGAGCGATCCTTCCCCCTCGACGCGTTTGTGCGCCACTACCTGCACTTCCGCACCGGCCGTCGCCGCAGAGGCGGCCGGGCCGGGCCGAATGCATGATCGTGAGCAGTTCGGGACAGATAGTGAGCGTTCCAGAATGTAGTGCGTTCCGATGTGCCCGGGGTCGCTGACGTGCCAGGCGGGCGGGGCGCCGGCGGGCGGCGGGGATGATGCTGCCGTGGCGGGCGGCGGGCCGGCCCTGACCGCGCGGTTGCTGGACCCCGGGTGGCGGGTGAGTGCCGTGATGCGCGAGCGACCCGTGGTTAGCGGCGCCGCTTCATATGAGATCTTGGAAATCCGGGCTCCGCGGAAGCCCTGGTGGATCATGTGCTCATTCCAAATGAAGAAAGTTCCGGTGTGTCGCGGCTGCGGAGCGCGCGGCACCGGCGGCTGCCCGGTTTGCGGTGATTTCTTCCCTGCTGCGGGCACTCGGTGCCCCTGCCGCCCCGTCCGGGGGGCTGCCGTCCGATATGTCTGCAGTTTCGGGTGCTGTAACCATAACCCCCGAAACTGCAGACATATCGCCGGGCCTCCGGGCAGGTAACCGGCATTCTGGGGGGCGGGGCGGGGCGGCTTCATGATGGCGGGGACGTTAACCGTGCCATCAGGCAGGTAACCCACGATGGCGGAGTGCGGGCGGAACTGGTTTGACAGGGTTTTGCGGGAAACGTGATGCTGGCGCCATGCCGCACACTTAGGGCCCTCGCCTCTACCTGGTCACCCGGGCGGATCTGGCGCCTGGGATGCAAGCTGTCCAGGGCGCGCATGCTGCACTCGAATTTCCGTCAGGCTTCCTGCGGTGGTTTCCGCGTGGGCCCGCGACGGCGGCTCCCTGCTGTTCCTCGCCGCGGCCGACGAGCTGGCCCTGTGCTGGCTGCTCGCTGACGCCCAGCGTGACGGTCACCAGGCCGTGCCATTCTGCGAGCCGGACCTCGGCCACGCCCTGACTGCCGTCGCGGTCTACGGCGCCGACCGGCTCTGCTCCAGGTACCCCCTCCTCATGAGAGGGGGTGACAACAGAAGATGACCAGCGAAGAAGAGATCGTGAAGCTCCGCATGGCGCTGGCCGAGGCAGCCGACGAGATCGACGTGCTGAAGGCCCGGCTGGACGGAGACATCCCGCGGGCCCTGCACTGGCTGCAGGGCAAGGCCGAGCGCCAGCGGCACGCCCCTGGACGGCCTGAACCGCAAGGTGCTCAGCCTGCACTTCGCGCTGCGGCTCATGAACCAGCTTCGCGAGCCGGTGACGGCCGCGGAGTGGAAGCACGCCAGGGAAGCCGTCGCGGACGAGGCGCTGCGCAAGCGCGTCGACGAGAAGGCTCCGGAGGCCGCATAATCAAACCGGCCAGGGCCGGCCAGGGCCCTGGCCGGCACGCTCCTGGGGCCCGTTGGGACGGGCAGCCGCCTCTAAAGCGGTGCATAGCGGGTTCGAATCCCGCCAGGGGCGCCATTCCGGTGACCGAGCCCACCCCTACCGACCGGTAACACGGTGTGCCATAGTGCGGGATATGAGCATCTTCGAGGACCTGGCGGCGGAAGAGGGGCGGCTTGAGGAGATCCTGCTCGGGCTGGATGAGGCGCAGTGGCTGTCGGCCTCCGGGGCTGCGGGCTGGACGATCGCGGACGTGGTGCTGCACCTGGCCCAGTCCGAGGAGGGGGTCGAGGCAACGGCCACGCACCGGCAGCTGAGCACGGGGCTGGGCGCGGCGGCCGGCGGCACCATGGACGACCGGGCGGCGCAGGCGGTCCAGGCCGAACGGGCGGCGCCCGCGGAGGTGTTCGCCCGGTGGCGGCACGCCCGGCAGGCGGGGCTGACCGCGCTCCGGGCGGCCGACCCGGACCAGCCGGTGCAGTGGGTGGCCGGGCCGATGAAGCCCGCCACGCTGGCGACCACGCGGCTGGCCGAGCACTGGGCGCACGGCCTGGACATCACCGGGCCGCTCGGCATCGAGTTTCCCGACACGCCGCGGCTGCGGCATATCGCCTGGCTGGCGCACCGCACGCTGCCGTACGCGCTGAGCGTGGCGGGCCAGCCGCCGGCCGCGGTGCGATGCGAGCTGACCGCCCCGGACGGGGCGGGACCGGACGGGGCGGGCACATGGCGGTTCGGCCCGCCGGAGGCCGAATCGGCGATCACCGGGGCGGGCGGAGACTTCTGCCGGGTCGCGGCGCAGCGGCTCGACCCGGCCGCGTCCGGGCTGCGGGCCAGCGGGCCGCACGGCGCCACCGCCCTGCGGGTGCTGCGGACCTACGCGGCGTAACCGCCAGGTCTGCGGGGTGCTGCGGACCTGCGCGGGCTGACGGGCGGGGCGGCTCGGCGTCAGAGGCGGGGGTCGACCGGTTCGGACTCCAGGGCCAGGACGGCGAAGACGCATTCGTGCACGCGCCACAGCGGCTCGCCGCGGGCCACCCGGTCCAGGGCTTCCAGGCCGAGGGCGTACTCGCGCAGCGCCAGCGAGCGCTTGTGGGACAGGCCGCGCTGGCGCAGCCGGGCCAGGTTGGCCGGCTCGGTGTAGTCGGGACCGTAGATGAGGCGCAGGTACTCCCGGCCGCGCACCTTCAGGCCGGGCTGGACTAGCCCGGAGGGGCCCCGGGTCAGGTTCGCGGCGGGCTTGACCACCATGCCCTCTCCCCCGGCCGCGGTCAGCTCCTCCCACCACCGGGTGGCCGCGGCGGCCGAGGCGGGGTCGGAGGTGTCCGCCTCGACGCGGCGGGTGGCGGAGATCAGGCCGGGGCCCGCCGCGGCAGCGGCCCCGGCCGGCACCGCCGCGGCAGCGGCTCCGGCCGGCACCGCCGCGGCGGCGAGGCGGTCGGCCAGGCCGAGGTGCCACAGGTGCGGCCGGTCGTGGTAGACGGCGCCCTCGGTGGCGAGCAGCTGGAACGGGGCGACGCGGACCCCGGCCAGCCCGTCGGTGGCCCAGCAGTAGCGCAGGTAGGCGGCGGTGAACGCCGCCGCGTTGGCCAGCCGTCCCCGGGTCCGGTCCAGCAGCGCGCCGGCGCCGGGCAGCGCGCGATCACGGGCCTGCTCCAGGACCGAGACCGCGGCGGGCAGGGACGCCAGGGCGGCGGCGCCGGTGGCGGCGTACTGGTCCCTGAGCAGCTGGCCGGCCTTGGCGTTCCAGGGCATCAGTTCGGCGTCCAGGAGCAGCCAGGACGTGCCGAGCTCGTCGAACAGCCCGGCCTTCTCGGCCGCGGCGCCGACCTGGCCGGTCAGGGCGGAACCGAGGCCGCCGCCGAAGAACGGCCGCCCGGTCCTGGTCCAGATGGCGCCGGCCGCATCGGGCAGGCCGAACCGGGACCGCGCGTCGGCTGGCGAGCGGCACACCAGCAGCACCGCGCGCGAGCCCATGTGCTTCTCCTCGCACAGGACGGACCCCACGCCGTCCGCGCGGTAGGCGGCGAAGGCCTGGTCCGGGTGCTCGAGCAGGTCATCGCGGGTGGACGTGGCGCTGCTGGCTGGTGCCGCTGACGCGGCGGGCGGGCTCATCGTCGGCGGCAGGTAAAGCAGCCAGCGCGGGTCGATCGCGAACCGGCTCATCACCTCCAGGGCGGCCGCGGCGTGCGCGTCGCGGACACCCACCCGCGGCAGGTACGCCGTCTCGATGACGCGCGACCCAGACACGTCGGCCATATCAAGCAACAGAGCGTCCAGCACGTCAGGCTCGCGACGCGCCGGATCCGGGGCGGATACCCCGGGGAACGGCTTGGCCGGGGGATGGTAGACACGGGCGGCCGGGACAGAGACCGTGGTCCGTTCGGGATAATTCAGTGCGGTCAGACGGCCACCGAAGACACAGCCGGTGTCCAGGCACAGGGTGTTGTTCAGCCACTCCGCGGCCGGCACCGGGGTGTGGCCGTACAGGACCACGGCGCGGCCCCGGTACTCGGTCGCCCACGGATAGCGGACCGGCAGGCCGTACTCGTCGGTCTCGCCGGTGGTCTGGCCGTACAGGCAGAACTCGCGGACCCGGCCCGAGGCGCGGCCGTGGTAGCGCTCGACCAGGCCGGCGTGCGCCACCACCAGGCGGCCGCCGTCCAGCACGTAGTGGCTGATCAGGCCGTCGATGAAGCTGGCTGCCTCGGCCCGGAACGCCTCGGTTTCCGCTGCCAGCTGCTCCATCGACGCGTCCAGGCCGTGGCTGCGCTTGACGTTCTTGCCGCGCAGCGCCTTCAGCAGCTTGACCTCGTGGTTGCCGGCCACGCAGAACGCCGTCCCGGCCGCCACCATGCCCATGACCAGGCGCAGCACGCCCGGCGTGTCCGGGCCCCGGTCGACCAGGTCGCCGACGAAGACGGCGCGCCGGTTACCTGGGTGGCGGGCGCTGACCGGGCGGCCCGCGGCGTCGCATTCGAGCTCGTAGCCCAGCGTGGCCAGCAGCTGCTCCAGCTCGGCCCGGCAGCCGTGCACGTCGCCGATGACGTCGAACGGGCCTTCCTCGTGCCGCAGGTCGCTGAACAGCCGGGTGCGGGTGATGGTGGCGGCGCCGACCTCCTCGGGGGTGCGCAGCACGTGCACGGTGCGGAACCCCTCGCGCCTGAGGTTCTTCAGGCCGCGGCGGAGCTGGCCGCGCTGGCGGCGGAGCACCTGCGCGCCGAAGTCCCGGTCCGGGCGGTTGGCGTTGCGCTCCGCGCACAGCTTCTCCGGCAGGTCCAGCACGATCGCCACCGGCAGCACGTCATGCTCGCGGGCCAGCGCGACCAGCTCGCGCCGGGCTTCGGGCTGCACGTTGGTCGCGTCGATGACGGTGAGGCGGCCGCCGGCCAGCCGCTTGCCCGCGATGTAGTGCAGCAGCTCGAACGCGGCCGGCGTGGCGGACTGGTCGTTCTCGTCGTCGGCGACCAGGCCGCGGCAGAAGTCCGAGGAGATCACCTCGGTCGGCCTGAAGTGCGCGCGGGCGAACGCGGACTTGCCCGAACCGGTCACGCCGACCAGCACGACCAGGCTCAGCTCGGGGATTCCCAGCTCTGGGTGGCTGAGCTCGGTCACGACGCCGCCTTCGGAGAGAAGACGGCCAGCTGGGTGGGCGGGCCGTCGGCCGGGTCCTCCGGGCCGACGGGCAGGAAGCGGACCTGGTAGCCGTAGGTCGCGGCCGTCCCTTCGGCCCAGGCCCGGAACTCGGCGCGGGTCCACTCGAAGCGGTGGTCCCGGTGCCGCAGCGCGCCGGGTTCCAGCGTGGCGAAGTGCCTGTTGTACTCGGCGTTGGGGGTGGTGACGACGACCGTGGCGGGCGCGGCGAAGCCGAACGTGGCGCGTTCGAGCGCCGGGATCCGTTCGGGGTCCAGGTGCTCGATGACCTCCATCAGCACGGCGGCGTCCAGGCCGGCCAGCCGGTCGTCGCGGTAGGTGAGCGAGGACTGGAAGATCGTCAGCCGTTCCCGCTTGCGGTCCGGCATCTGGTCGAGCTTCAGGTGGCGGGCGGCCAGCTGCAGCGCCCGGGCGGACACGTCGACCGCGGTGACGTGGTCGACGGTGGCTTCGGCGAGCAGCTCGCGGGTAAGCACGCCGGAGCCGCAGCCGAGGTCGCCGACCCGGCGGGCGCCGCTGGCCCGGATTATGGCCAGGATGGCCTCGCGGCGCCGGACCGCCAGCGGCTTGTCCCCCTCGTCGGCCTCGGTGACCGCGTTGTCGAGCTCGGCGGGGTCGGTGTCGTCGGCCTCGGCCAGCCGGGCCAGCGCGGACCGGGTGAGCCTGCCCTGGTGGGACAGGTAACGCCGGGCGATGAGCTCCTTCTCCGGGTGCGCGGCCAGCCAGTCGCCGCCGGCCCGGATCAGCTTGTCCACCTCCTCGGTGGACACCCAGTAGTGCTTGGCGTCGTCGAGCACGGGCAGCAGCACGTACAGGTGATTGAGCGCGTCCGCCAGCCGCAGCTCGCCGGTCAGCCGCAGGTCCAGGTACGGGGAGTCACCGAGGTATTCCGGCCGGAGCGGCTGGCTCTGGGCGTCGACGACCCAGCCGAGGGGCGCGAAGACGCGGCGGGCGAGCGCGCTGCCGCCCCGGCAGCGCAGGGCCGGGATCCTGATCGCGAGCGGGATGCGGGCGGCGGCCAGTTCGGGGCGCGCGTCGCAGCGGCCGGCCAGCGCGGTGCGGAAGGCCTCCTTGATCGCCACCGCGAGCATGCTCGAGGCGGCGTAGGGCCGGTCGTTGACGTACTGGCCGAGCTCGCCGTCGCTGCCTTTGTGCCCGCGGACCAGGGCCACCGGGTCCACCTCGAGCAGCAGCGCGGCCGTGCACCGCTCCAGCGCCGCCTCCGGGTAGAAGACGTGCGCCGCACCCGCCGAGACGGCGAACGACTGGAGCCGGTCCGGGTGCTTGTGCAGCAGGTACCCCAGGTCGGTCGCGGGCGCGCGGGTGGTGGTGATGGTCAGCAGCACACGTCATTGTCTCCGGCCCCGTCACGTTAGACCAAAATCATTTATCCCAAACGGGCCCGGTGCTTGCCCACGCGAACGGCGGGGCCGGGCCCCGGCGCCCGGGTCCGCAGGGCGCGCTGGAAAGCGCTCGGTGGGCCCCCGGATACGTTCTTAGGTACCCGAGGGCCCACCGACTCCGGCAGGGTGGTCGCCCGGGCGATAGCGGCGGGGTGGTCGCCCGGGCGATAGCGGCGGGGTGGTCGCCCGGGCGATAGCGGCGGAGCGAGGCGGGTAAAAGTGGAGCGTGACGCGCTGGGTGCTGCATGTGGACCTCGATCAGTTCATCGCGGCGGTCGAGGTGCTGCGGCATCCTGAACTGCGCGGGCGGCCTGTCGTAGTGGGCGGAGACGGGGACCCGACCAAGCGCGGGGTGGTGAGCACGGCTTCGTATGAGGCGCGGGAGCACGGCGTGCACTCCGGGATGCCGCTGCGGACGGCCGCGCGGCGGCTGCCGGACGCCGTGTTCCTCCCGGTGGACCGGGCTGCCTACGAGGAGGTTTCGGCGACGGTGATGGCCGTGCTGCGGTCGAGCGGCGCGGTGGTGGAGGTGCTCGGCTGGGACGAGGCGTTCCTCGGCGTCGAGACCTCCGATCCGGAGGGCTTCGCCCGGTCGCTGGCGGCCCGCGTCCGCGCGGCCACCGAACTCGACTGCACGGTGGGAATCGGCGAGAACAAGCTGCAGGCCAAGATCGCCACCGGGTTCGGCAAGCCGGCCGGGGTGTTCCGGCTGACCTTCGCCAACTGGTTCGAGGTCCTCGGCGGGCGGCCCGCCGACGCGCTGTGGGGCATCGGCGCCAAGACCGCGAAGAAGCTCGCCGGACTGAGCATCCGCACCGTCAGCGACCTGGCCGCCGCCGACCCCGACGCGCTCGCCGCCGAGTTCGGCCCGATGACCGGGCCGTGGCTGGTGCTGCTTGGCCGCGGCCGCGGCGACGCCGACGTGGACGACACGCCGTACGTGGCCCGGGGCCACGGCCGGGAGGAGACGTTCCAGCGGAACATCGCCGACTGGTCCGGAGTCCAGGCCGAGGTGGCCCGGATCGCCGCGCTGCTCGCGGCGGACCTGACCGCGGAGCCGCGGCCAGCCGTACGGATCGTCGTGAAGGTGCGCTACGCGCCCTTCATCACCGAGACCCACGGGGTGACGCTGGCCTCGCCGTCGTCGGACGCTGCGGTGGTCTCGCGGGCGGCCGCGGACGCGCTCGGCCGGTTCACCGGGCGCCGGCCGGTGCGGCTGCTGGGGGTGCGCGCGGATTTCGGAGCATAGCGGAGGCGTGTTTCCGGTTTTAGGCGTTATGAAGCTGTTTGTGCGCGATATAACCGGGGTAATCGGGAAGCTCCTATATATCAGCCGACGCTTTCGGGGGTGGGCGATGACGCCTGCAGAACTTCGCGCGATGAGCAGGCTAAGCGGCCATGCGTTCGCCGGGCTTGTGTCCCGCATCGAGCAGGTGCACCAGGCCATCGGCGGCCGGGCCTTCGGTTCGATCGGGCCGGTCAGCGCCCCCGTCCGGCTCATCCACGACTCCGTCGCCCGGAGTGCCTACCGGGCGGTCGGCGGCGCCGGCTCGGTGGCAGGCGCGCTCGGCGGAGAGGCCGCGTCGCTTATCGGCTCCGTCGGCGAACTCGGCCACACTGGCCAGCATGCCGGTGGCGGGGCGGTGCTCGCCGTGCTGAACGCGGTCACCGGTGACCGGCTCGGGCCCGACCTGGCTCCGCTGGCCATCCGGATGGCGGTGCGCGTCGACGGCAGGGACGTGGAGCTTGCGCCCCAGCAGGTGCGGGACGCGTTCGGTGCCGCCACGCCGAGGCTGGCCATCTTCCTCCATGGCCTGGCCGAGACGGAGAACTCCTGGCTCCGGCAGGCGAGCCGGTCCGAGCCGTACGGCCGCAGGCTGGAGGCGGAATTCGGCTACACACCGGTCTATATCCGTTACAACACCGGCCGGCATGTGTCCGACAACGGCCACGACCTGGCCAGGCTGCTTGGCGAGCTGATGGCGGCGTGGCCGGGTCGGGTCCGGGAGATCCTGCTGGTGGGCCACTCCATGGGCGGCCTGGTCATCCGCAGCGCCTGCCACTACGGCAGCGAGGACGGCGCACCGTGGGTGCGGCGCGTCCGGCATGTCTTCTACCTCGGCTCACCGCACCTCGGCGCCCCGCTGGCGCGCGTCGCCGGCCTGGCCGGCTGGGCGCTCAGCCAACTGGCCGAAACCCGGCCCTTCGCGGACCTGCTGACCGGCTCAAGCGCCATCAAGGACCTGCGCCACGGCTACGTACTCGACGACTGGGCTGCCTGTGACCCGGACGGCTGCCTGCACAATCACCGTCGCGACGTGCCACTGCTTCCCGGCGCCAGCCACTACGCGATCAGCGCCGTCATCAGCGCCAACCCGAAAAGCCCGCTGGGCACCCTGGTGGGCGACCTGCTCGTCCAGCCGGCCAGCGCTCAAGGGCGGCGCGGCCCGCGCCAGCACATCCCGTTCTCCGCGGACATGACCCGCAGGCACGGCGGGATGCATCACTTCGACCTGCTCAACCACCCGGACGTCTGGGAATCGATGCGCGGCCTGTTGCGGTCGCCCCCGCCGCGTCGTCTTGGTCACAGCGAGCGGGTCATGCCGATCTCGCCGAGGGCCGGGTTGGATGGCAGCGGCTGACGCTCGGCGGTCACGGTGAACCCGCAGCGCTCGTAGAGCATGCGCGCGTGTTTGTTGGTCTCGGTTACCCACAGGTACACGGCGGTGGCGTCCTTCTGGATGGCCCAGCCGGCGACCGCGTCGATGATCGCCTCGCCGACGCGGCGGCCCCGGGCCTGCGGCCGGACGAACATGCTGATCAGCTCGACGACCTCCAGCCCCTCCAGATATCCGCCGCCCAGTCGTCTATCGTCGTCGCACGCACCAGGGCCATGCCCCATGATCCCGTCGGCGGCGTCCGCCCGACAACCCGTTTCCGGCCGTGGCGCCTCAGACGTGACTGTAATCCCTGGTCAGCCAGTGCTCGGGGGCCATCCTGATCATGACCTGGCCGGCGCCTGGGTTGGCCGCGATGTAGGCGTCGCCGCCCTCGGATCCCAGGTACCTGCGGGCCAGTTCGAGCCGTTCGGCCTCGGTGGCCTCCTCCATGACGACCGGGCCCTCGACCGTGACGTACTTGTAGGGCAGCCGCTCTTGCTGGGCGCACAGGCTGATCCGGCCCGCCGCCTCGATGGCCAAGGGCCTTGCGGGTGCCGCGGCCGGTACTCAGGTTCACCGTGCCGCCCGGCTGGTAGGTGTACCAGACCGGGACGGTCAGCGGGCCGCCGCCGTCGGGCGAGGCCACGCTGAGCACCCCGACGTGCAGCCCGGCCAGGAACTCCTCGCGCTCGGCCCGGCTCATGCTCAGCGACATGTCGTCTCCCGTCGGCTCCGCCCCCCTGCACAGTCTGCCCTAACGCCGCGGCGGCATGCGGCGGCCCTCGGCCGCAGCCGGATGCCGACGGCGGTCAGTCGAAGCGGCGGGCGCTCGGGTAGATCTGGCCGCCGTCCACGGCGATGTTCGCGCCGGTGATCCACGAGGCCCGCGCGGACAGCAGGAAGGCCACCACGTCGGCGACTTCCGGCAGGGTGCCGAGGCGGCCGGACGGGAACTGGCTGGCCAGGAAGGCGGCGAAATCCTCCGGGTTCTCCCGCTTGAAGGTGTCCCAGCCGCCGCCGGGGAACATGATCGACCCGGGGCTGACGGCGTTCACCCGGATGCCGGCCGGCGCCAGTTCCTGCGCGGCGGTCGCGGCGAGATGGATCTCCGCCGCCTTGGCGGCGGCGTAGGCGGTCCGCGGCGCCGGGCGCATCCCGGTGACCGACGAGATGATCACCACCGAGCCGCCGCCCGCGGCGCGCAGGTGCGGCAGCCCGGCCCGGATGAGCTCGGCGGCGTGGCCCGCGTTCAGCGCGAACGTCGCGGTGAAATCGCCGTCGCCGGCGCTGGTGAGGTTGCCCCGCCCGACGGTGCCGCCCGCGTTGGCCACCAGGTGATCCAGCCCGCCCAGCGCCGTCGCGATGTCGTCCACGGCGCGCTTGAGCCGGGGCGTGTCGGTGACGTCGGCCGCCGCGGTGGCGACAGGGACGCCCCGGGACTCCAGGCGCCCGGCGGCCGCGGCCAGGCCGGCCGCGTCCCGGGCGAGGAGGCCGACAGCCGCGCCCTCGGCGGCGAGCGCCTCCGCCACCGCGAAGCCGATGCCCCGGCTTCCGCCGGTGATCAGCGCGCGGCGGCCGTGCAGGCCCAGGTCCATGGGTGGCTCCCTTCGTCCGTCCCCCAGGCGTACCACAACTGTCCTTCGGGCCCGCGCATACGCTGGCGGCATGACGGACGCGGCGCGGCCGGGGAATGCTTCCGCCGGGCCCGGGGATCCTGTCGCCGAGCCAGGGGATGGTTTCGCCGTCGGGAACGACGAGCAGTACCGGCCGGTGCGGGCGGTGGGCGATCAGCGGGTCCTGGCCAGCGGCCCGGAAGGGGCGGGATGGCTGGCGTGTCACGCGTCGCGCCCGCTCGGCGGACCACACCGGGGACCGGTGGTGGTCGTGGTGCACGGGGCGCTGCGGGACTCGGACCGGTACCTGGCGAGCGCGCAGCATGCGGCGCGGCTGGCCGCATCCGACGCGCTGATCGTCGCCCCGCAGTTCCTGGCCGAGGTGGACCCGGCAGCGGGCGCGCTGTACTGGACCGTCGAGGGCTGGAAGGGCGGCTATCCGGCGCTCGGGCCGGCGCCGCTCAGCTCGTTCGGCGTGATGGACGGCCTGCTCGGCCAGCTGGCCCCCGAGCCCGGGCCCGGTCCGGCCGTGGTGGTGTTCGGCAACTCGGCGGGCGGCCAGTTCGTGAACCGCTACGCCGCCGTGGGCCGCGGGCCCGGCCTGCTGGCCGGGCGCGGGCGGCGGGTGCGGTTCGTCATCGCCAACCCCTCGACGTACCTGTACTTCGACCGGGAGCGGCCGGTCGAAGTACAGGACGGCGCCCGCGTCAACGACTGGCGTTACGGGTTCGACGGCGCCCCGGGCTACGTAGACCTCGGCCCCCGGCAGAGCCTGGAACGCTACCTCGGCCGCGACGTGACCATCGTGCTCGGCGCGCTGGACACCGGCGGCGCCGCCCTGCTGCTCGAGGTGAGCCCCGCGGCGATGGCGCAGGGCGCGAACCGGTTCGACCGCGGCCTGCTTTACGACCAGCACGTCCGCAGGCTCGCCCGGGCGGCGGGGCGGCCCGCCCGGCACCGGCTGGTCCAGCTGGCGGGCATCGGGCACGACGCCAGGGACGTGCTGGCCGCCGCGCCGACCCGGCAGATCGTCTTTGGCTGATTGTCTTCGGCTGATTGTCTTCGGCGGGCCGTAGCCTGGGTCCCGTGCCGGACGGACCCCGCGGCGTGGCCGCGCTCGTCGCCGCCATCGAACCCTGGGACGACGTGGAGCGCTCCCACCAGGCGGACGTGCTGGCCTGGCTGGCCAGCACGCCGGACGTCTACCGCCGGGTCAGGCCCGCGACGCCGCCCAGGCACCTGGTGTCCTACGCCGTGCTGACCGATCCGCGGGACTTGAGCGTGTTCCTGGTGGATCACCGCCTGGCCGGGCTGTGGCTGCCGGCCGGCGGTCACGTGGAGCCGGGCGAGGAACCCGCGGTCACCGCCGCGCGCGAGGCCCGGGAGGAACTGGGTATCGACGCGGACTTCTCGATCGCGGGCCGCCGTCCGGTGTTCGTGACGATCGCCCGCACCACCGGTCCGGACCGGCACACGGACGTCAGCCTGTGGTACCTGCTGGCCGGGAGCCCGGCACTGCCGATCGCGCCCGATCCGCGGGAGTTCGCCGGCGGGCGCTGGTGGACCGGGCCGCAGATCGAGTCCGCGGACCCGGCGCTGCTGGACCCGAACATGGGCCGTTTCCTGGCCAAGATCCGCGGTCAGCCGCGGGCGTAGTTGCTGGCCCCGAACCAGTCCACCACCACGACCGGCTCGTCTCCGACCACCCAGGCGTCGTGCCCCTGAGGCAGCGCGGTGACGTCCCCGGGCCTGGCGTCGAACTCGGCGCCGTCGGCCATCACGACGTGCAGCGTCCCCGCCACGTGGTACTGGAAATGCGGTGCCTGGCACAGGTCGGTGCCCGCCAGCGGCTTGACGTGGTCCGACCAGCGCCATCCGGGCTGCAGGGTGAGGCGGCCGATTTCGGCGCCGCCGATCTGGAGCAGGTCCAGGGCGCCGTAGTCGAAGGCGCGGGTCTCGTCCGGCTTCTCGAAGCTCTTCTGTTCCGCTGTCCCGGTCATGATGGTCTCCTTCCGTCGGGATGAGCTTTCCTGCTCAGCGTGGCCGGCGATGGTTGCAGCCAGCTTGCAGTGACCTGGCCGGGGGCCGGCCGCCAGGATTTAATAACCCCATGAAGTCGCTGGCTGTGCGGGTGCTGAGCGATTTCGGCGTGGACGGGATCGAGCCGCAGGCGTTCGGCAGCCGGAAGGCGCGGCTGGCGCTGCAGCTGCTCGCGCTGGCCGGCGGGCAGGCCGTGCCGGCCGGCGTGCTGATCGACGCGCTGTGGGACACCGCCCCGCCCGCCCGGCCCGAGGATCAGCTGGCGGTCCTGATGAGCCGGCTGCGTTCGGTGCTCGGACGCGACCGGATCGAGCATCGTGACCAGGGTTACCTGCTGCGCTGCGACTGGCTGGACGCGGCGGAGCTGATGGTGCTCACCCGCGAGGTGCAAGCGCGGGGGGAAGCGGGCCACGTGATGGGCGCGGTGGCGGCGGCCCGGGTCGCGCTCTCGCTGATCCGCGGCGACGGCCCGCGGCCGCTGCCCGGTGAGTGGGCTCAGCTCCGGCAGGCCGAGCTGGAGCGGCTGATCAGCCGGGCCCGGCTGGTGGCGGCGACGGCGCTGCTCGAGGCCGGTGACTGGATGGCGGCCGCCGACGCCGCCTCGGCGGCCGCCGAACACGATCCGTATGACGAGGCCGCCCTGCGCGTCCTGCTGCGCGCCTACGTGATGGGCGGCCGGGTGGCCGGGGCCCTGGCCGCCTACGCAAGCGCACGCGCCCGGATGGCCGATGAGCTGGGCACCGATCCCTCGCCCGAGACGACCGCGCTCTACACCGCGATCTTGCGCGGCGAGCTGACGGCGCCCGCCCGGCTGGCCCCGGCGCTGCCCGGCCTGGTCGGCCGGGCCGGCGAGCTGGCCTGCCTCGAGGCGATCGCGGCGCGGGCCCGCGACGGCCGCGCCGAGGTGGCCGTCATCGACGGTGAGGCCGGCATCGGGAAGACCACGCTGCTGCGCGCCTGGGCGGACCGGCGCGCGGCGGCCGGGGACACGGTGCTGGTGGCGTCGTGCGGGCCGCTCGACCGCTCGCTGCCGCTCGACGCGCTGCTGACCGCGGTGGCCGCCCGGCTGCGCGAGCTCGAACCCGGGGTGAGCGCCGACGTCCTCGGCGCCGACGCGGCGCTGCTGGCGCCGCTGCTGAGCACGGTGCCTGGCCCGCGGCTCAAAGGGGCCATGGGGGCGCCGCCGATGCTGGCCGACGGCATGCTCGGCCCGGCGGTGCTGTACTCGGCCCTGGTCCGGCTGCTCGGCCGGCTGGCGGAGCGCGCCCCGCTCGTGGTCGTCGTCGACGACGCGCACCTGGCCGGCCCGGCGCTGGCGGACTGGCTCCGGTTCGCCCGGCGCGAGAACGTCGCGGCGGCGGTCGTCGCCGCCGTCCGCTCCGGCGAGGGAGAGCCGCTGCCCGCGACCGCCTCCATCCACCTCGACGCGCTCGGCCGGGACGCGGCGGCCGAACTGGTCGGCCCCGGCCGCGTGGACGAGCTCTACGCCCGGTCGAAGGGCCACCCGCTGTTCCTGACCGAACTGGCCCAGCAGGCCGCGGGCGCGGACCTGCCCGCGTCGCTGGTGGAGTCGGTGTCCGCGCGGTGCGACGAGCTCGGCACGGCCGGGCTGCTGCTGCGCACCGCGGCCGTGATCGGCCCCGAACTGGACGCCGACCTGCTCGCCGCGGTGCTCGGCCGGCCGGTCATCGCCCTGCTCGACGACGCCGAGCAGGCCGTGGCCAAGAAGTTCCTGGTCGAGCAGGACGGGAACTTCCGGTTCCGGCACGAGCTGGTCAGGGAGGCGCTGGCGGCGAGCGCGACCGCGGGGCGGGCCGCGCTGCTGCACCGGCAGGCCGGCCGCGTGCTCGACCGGCGGCCGGACGCCGACCCGCTGACCGTGGCCGGCCACGCCCGCCTGGGCGGTGACCTCGTGCTGGCCGCCCGCGCCCTGCGCGACGCGTCGGCGCGGGCCGCGGAGCGCTTCGACCACGCCGCGGCGGAGGCGCTGCTGGACGACGCGCTGCGGCTGTCCCCGGACCCGGACGGCTGGCTGGCCCGGGCCCGGGTCCGCACCCTGCGCAGGCGCTACGCCGAAGCCCTGGCAGACGTCGAGCGGGCGCTGTCGGCCGGGGCCCCCGGGGCGGCCGCGCTGGAGGTAGGCGCCTGGGCGTCGTACTTCGGCCGGCAGTTCGCGCAGGCCATCCAGTTCGCCGAGGACGGCGCGCTGGCCGCGGCCGACACGGCCACCCGGGCCCGGTGCCTGGCGGCCGGCGGCCGGACCCGGCACGCCGCCGGCGACCTGGCCCGCGCCGAACTGCTCCTCGGCGAGGCGTTCTCCCTCGCCGAGGGCGCGGACCGGGTGACCGCCGCCGGCTGGCTGGGGGTGCTGCGAGCCCACCAGAGCCGGACGGACGAGGCCCTGGCGCTGCTGCGCCCGGCGGCCCGCGGGCAGCTGGGGGTGGAGCACACCTCGGCCACCTTGCACTCCCTGCTGTTCACCGGGCACGCGCACGCGCTGGCGGGCCGCCCGGCGCAGGCGCTGGCCGCGTTCACCCGGTACACCGCCGAGGTGGAACGGCGCCAGGTGCCCCGCTTCGCCGGCCGGGCGGTGAACTTCGCCGGCTGGGTGCTGCGCAACCTGGGCGCCTGGGCCGAAGCGCTGGACCATCACCACGAGGCGCTGGAGGTGGGCCAGCGGCAGGGCACCGCGGACGTCACCATCGCCGCGCTCGAGGACCTGGCCGAGCAGTGCCTGGATACCGGCGACCCCGACGGTGCCGCGGCCCGGCTCGCCCAGGCCGGGGCGCTGCTCCACGGCGACCTGGTCTTCGGCTGGCGGCTGCGGCTCAAGCACCAGTTCATCACCGGCCGGCTGGCCCTGGTCCGCGGGGACGCGGAGCGCGCGCTCGCCGGGGCCAGCGACCTGGCGGCCCGCGCGGCGGAGCTGGGCGTGCCCCGGTACACCAGCGTCGCCCGGCTGCTGGCGCACCGGGCGAACCACGCGCTCGGCCGGCCGGCGGACCCCGGCGTGGTGGAAGCGGACCTGGACCTGCTGGACGGCTGCGTGGCCATCGAGGCGTGGCGGTGGACCTGCGACGTGGCCGCCGACCTCGGCCAGCCGGCCTGGCGGGACCGGGCCGCGGACCGCGCCGCCCGGCTGGCGCAGGGCGCGGGCAGCTATGCGGACGGGCTGCTGCGGGAGGCGGACCGGCGGCTGAGCCGCCCGGCTCGCGCCGGGCGCACGGCGGGCTGAGCGCCGCTCAGCCGGCCGGACTCAGCTGGCCGGGCTCAGCTGGCCGTGAGCACCACCATCGAGACGACCAGCGGGCCGGCGGCCACGGCGGCCACGGCCTGCTCGGCCGCGCGCCGCACCGCGGCCCGCCCGGCCGGGTCCAGCGAGCGCAGGAACGGGGCATAGTGGGCCATGCCCAGCCGCCACGACGCCAGTTCGGCGGGCGTCGCCAGGCCGGTCGGGACCGTCGCGGTGGCCACCCGCACCCGGGTGAACCCGGCCGCGGCCGCCTGCCCGGCGAGGGCCTCCGGGTCGCTGGCCCGTGACCCGGGCGTGAGGGCCGCGTACCAGGCGGGCGGCCGGTAGCCGAACGAACGGAGGGCACCATCCGCCGCGTCCTTGGCCGGATGCGTCCACCCCGGCGCGAACGTGCTGGCGGCGAGGGCCGCGCCGACCCGCCGGGCCTCGGCCAGGCCCGCCGCGAGGCTGCCCAGGTGGTTGAGGCAGAACGCGGCCAGGACCAGGTCGAAGCAGCCGTCCCGGAACGGCAGCGCGACCGCGTCGGCGGCGACCGGGCACCACCCGCCCCCGCGCGGCGGGCCCGGGGAATGCCGCAGCATGGCCTCGGAAAGGTCGGCCCCCACCACCTGGCGCGCCCCGGCGGCCAGCGCGGCCTGGCCGGCCACGCCGCTGCCCGCGCCCAGGTCGAGGACGAGGCGGCCGGCCGGCGGCACCGGCGCGGCCGCGACCAGCGCCCGGGCCAGCGGCGCGTACACCGGCCCGGGGCCGCCGGCCCAGTCGCCGGCCGCCGCGTCGTAGTCCGCCCGCACTCCCGCGGCCAGCTCGCCAGCGGCCAGCCCAGCGGGGGTCAGCTCAGCAGGGCCGCTGCCGCCACGGATTTCGTCTCCCACCATGCGAGTTCCTCGTCGTAACCGCCGAGCGCCTTCTCCCAGCCGAACTGGACCAGGGCACCGAGCAGGCACAGCGCCAGCTGGCGGTCCCACCATGGTCCGGTGTCCACGCCGCAGGCCTCGAGCGCCTCCCGGTAGGACGTGATCGAGGCCTCCTTGGACTGGGGCAGGCGCCGGCAGTTGATCGCCAGGTACCAGGCCAGGTCGCTGAGCGGCGCGCCGCGCCCCGGCTGTTCCCAGTCGAGCAGCACCGTCCGCCCCGCGTCGTCGGTGCCGAGGTTGTCGAGCTTCCAGTTGCTGTGCACGAACGTCTGCGGTGTCGCGGCCAGCGCCGCCACCAGCGGACCCGGGTCGTGCGCCAGCGGGGTGACCACCGCGGCCGCGGCGGGGGCGACCTCGGCCAGCAGCGGCCAGCCCTTCGCGACCAGCCGCGGGACCAGGTGCGGCGAGCCCGCGGCGCCCTCCGCCGCGGCCATCCACGGGGAAAGCTCCAGGTAGCGGTGCATGGCGGGGACGACCTCGCACTCGGTCCCGCAGGCCCAGAATTCCGCGTGCAGGGCGGCCATGTGCCGCAGGAACCGCGTGTGCTGGTCCGGCGCGATGGGCGCGTCGGTGGCCGGGACCAGCCACGGCGTGACGTCGCGCATCAGCAGCGCGCAGCCGCCCCGCTCCCGGGCCGCGCCGACGATCGGCTGGTTGAGGCATCCGGGCAGGCGGGCCAGGATGCCGCGCTCCCAGAGCACCAGCGGCGCGCCGCGCAGGCAGCCCGAGGCCCGCATGGTCCAGTCATCGGCCAGGCGGAGGTGCTTGAGCACGTACCCCTGCCCGCCGATCACCACCCGCTCCAGGCTGGCCCCCGACTTGCCGGGCGCCCCGGCAAGTTCCCCTCGCTCGGTCGCGCCGGCGAGCAGTTCCGCCAGCGGGTCCGCGCCGCCTGGCCTGCGCACTGCCAGCTCAGGCACCGGCGGCTCAGGCACCGGCCGCCTCCATCTCGGCCAGCAGCGCGGCCGGCCAGCGGCCGCCGCACATGACCGTGTCCGCGACGATGCGGTCATCGCGCACCGTCAGCAGGTGCATGTGATGCGCGGCGTGCGGCACGCCGTCCTCGGACCAGCTGAGCGTGTACTCGATCACTTCGGCCTCCCCGCCCTCGACGCTATAGCGGCGCAGTTCGTCGAAGTGGCCGGGGTCGGCGAACCAGCGCGCGTACTCGGCGCGGATCGCCTCGGCGCCGGCGGCGTGCAGCCGCCAGTTAGGCACCGTGGCGTCGAGCGTCGCGTCCGCGCTCCACACGTCGCAGCCGGGGATCGTCGCGGTCTCGATCGCCTGCAGGAACTTCTCGATCACAGATGTGCTGGCCATGGTCTCCTCCTCTGACCAGGCCATCGTGCCTGCCCCGGCTTGCAGCCAGGTTGCAGCCCCCCGCGGGCGGGCTGCGGAGCGCCAGCAGCCGCATGCCCGCGACGGGCGTGCTCCCACGAGAGGGCCGCCCGCGCTGACGTAGATGATCGTGGGTCATCGCTACCCCTATGGCGGGGTTTTGACCCGCGATGATGGGGCGGGGCTGGAACTAGGCGGTGGCATGAGACCAGCATTGAGGGCGGGGTTGCCGGTGCCGCGGGACTTTGAGCTCGCTTTACGATGCGGTGGTGACGATACGACTGGCGGGCGACGGACCGCGGACCGTGCGTGCGGACACGATGGGGGCGGCCTGGCTCGCGGTGGCCGGGCGGATCCTGGCCGAGGGCATCGCCAGCCGCTACGACGACCTGCCGGTACGGGAGATCTCGCTGGTGACGCTGGTCGTGGACCGGGCCGACCCGGGCGATGAGATCATCGCCAGGCACGCCGAACCCGGGCGGCTGGCCTGGATGCACGCCAACTTCACCGACCGCGCCCGGGTCGCGGCCCTGGGCGGCGCGGACAGCTACGCGACCCGGCTGTTCGACTACGAGCACTCCGGCCGTGACCAGGTGGCGTGGGTGGTCGACCGGCTGCGCCGGGACCCGGCCACCCGGTCCGCGGCCATCACCACCTTCCAGCCGCACACCGACACCAGCTACATCCCGTGCGTCAGCCTGCTCGACTTCTGGCTGCCGGGCGGCGCGGTCGAGCTGGTCGCCTACGCGCACAGCATCGACTTCGGCGCCAAGGGCTACGGCAACCTGGCCGAGCTCGCCGCCCTGCAGCACCATGTGGCCGGCCAGCTGGGCCGCCCGGCCGGGCGGCTGCTGCTGATCGTCAAGTCCGCACACGTGTACGAGACCGAACGCGGCTACGTCCAGGGCGCGCTGGCCGCGGAAGGTTAGTCCGGCGGGGGCAGCTCGCCCCGGCCGGCCGCCTTGGCCAGCCGCCGGGCTTCTTTCAGGTCCAGCCCCCGGGCCTGCGGCGGGACCCGGAAAATCGTCGCGCCGCCCATCAGGTTCCAGGTGCGGAGCCGGATCAGCGGCGCGCCGGGGCGCGGGGGGCGTTCGGAGCCGATCTCGGTATTGCCGCCCATCAGCGAGAAGCCGCCCACGTCCAGCTCGACCGAGTCCGGGATGTAGATGGTCGCGCCGCCCATGATCGCGACCAGGTTGAGGGTGAGCTCGCCGCCCTCGATCTCGGCCTCGCGCAGGTCGATCTCGTCTCCGCCCATGATGGATACGGCGTTGATGCGGCCGACCGCGCGGAACCGGCCGCGCCGCTGCGAGCCGGACATGATGGCGATCATCCAGCGCACCGGCTTCCTGGCCGGGGCCGG
>Ga0137379_10000882_pt1 | contig 27104 bp, 17 predicted proteins | sample SagtaG_18_FD_104812 | JGI IMG/M metagenome (GOLD analysis project Ga0137379, IMG submission 104812) | Vadose zone soil microbial communities from Sagehorn Ranch, Mendocino, California, USA - Sage2_L_80_16 metaG | ecosystem: Environmental > Terrestrial > Soil > Vadose zone | place: USA...
AGAGATCTGTGGGGCTGCTCTTTCGAATAATTGGCTTTGCGTGCTCCGTGTGAGCCCGTGCGTGACCGTCCTGCGGATTACCCCTCACGCACGGACTCATCGGGAGGCCGCAGAGATCTGTGGGGTTTCGCGGCTTTCGAATAATTGGCTCTGCGTGCTCCGCGTGAGTACGTGCGTGACCGTCCTGCGGATCACCCCTCACGCACGTACTCATCGGGAGGCCGCAGAGATCTGTGGGGTTTCGCGCTTTCGAATAATTGGCTCTGCATGCTCCGCGTGAATACGTGCGTGACCGTCCTGCGGATCACCACAGCGAATGAACGTGATCACGGATCAGGCGATCGTAAATGTCGCGGACGGCGGCCATCGTCTTCTGATCGAGCGGCGGCAGATCGGCCGCGGCAGCATTCGCGCGCGCCTGATCGCGGGTGCGGGCGCCAGGAATCGCGCACGTGACGGCGTCGAACATGAGGATCCAGCGCAGCGCGAAGTGCGCCAGCGTGACGTCCGCCGGGAGCACGCGGCGCAGCTCCTCGACGGCCGTGAGGCCCACATCGTAGGGTACGCCGGAGAAGGTTTCACCCTTGTCGAACGCTTCACCATCGCGATTGAACGCACGGTGATCGTCGTCGGCGAATCGCGTCGCCGGTGTCAGCTTACCCGTCAGCAGCCCGCTCGCCAGCGGAACACGCGCCAGGATGCCGACGTCCCGCGCCTGCGCTTCTGGGAACAATCGCTCGGCTGGCTTCATACGAAATATGTTGTAGATGATCTGGACTGTCTTCACGCCCGGATGCTGGATGGCCTGGAGCGCCTCGTCGACGCGCTCGACGCTGACGCCGTAGTGCCGAATCTTGCCGGCGGCGGTCAGGTCGTCGAGGATGCCGTAGACCGCGGCGTCGGCGAAGACCGCGGAAGGCGGACAGTGCAACTGCAGCAGGTCGATGGTGTCGGTATCGAGGTTGCGCAGACTGCGATCGATCCATACCAAGAGATTGTCACGGGTGTAGCCGCCTGGCGTCTGCACCGGCAAGCGGCGGCCGGCCTTCGTTGCCACGTGGACTGTCTCGCCGGGGCGTTCTCTTCGGAGACGCGCGACGAGCCGCTCGCTCCGCCCGTCGCCGTACACGTCAGCGGTGTCGATGAAGTTCACGCCGGCGTCGATCGCGGCGTGCAGCGTCGACATCGATTCCTCGTCGTCCACAGATCCCCACGACCCTCCAATCGCCCACGCACCGAAACTGACGGTGGACACGCTAAGACCCGTTCGACCAAGCACGCGGTACTGCATCCGTTGTCTCCGTTACCCCGTTATCTCCGGTACCTCCGTCGTCTCCCTCAGCCCCTTGACTCAGCCCCCAGCCCCCAGCCCTATAATCCCCCATGAACCGAACTCTTACTTTCAGTCTCAGTATCTCGGTGGCTGCCGCCTGCGCCGTCCTGGGTGCACAGTCGGCCGGTCTCATGCAGGACGCGCTCAAAGGGCTGCCGCTGCGCAGCATCGGACCGGATATCACGACCGGCCGCGTATCCGACGTCGCGATCGATCCGAAGAACCCGAACGTCTGGTACGTGGCGACCGCGTCGGGCGGCCTCTGGAAAACCGAGAGCCGCGGGAACACGTTCGCGCCGATTTTCGATGAGGACGGCGCGTTTTCGCTCGGCGCCGTCACCGTCGATCCGAAGAACTCCGACATTGTCTGGCTCGGCACGGGCGAAAACAACAACCAGCGCAGCGTCGCGTTCGGCGACGGCGTCTACAAGTCCACCGACGCCGGTAAGACCTGGAAGCGCATGGGGCTCGAGAACTCCGAGCACATTCAAAACATCATCATCGATCCGCGAAATTCCAACGTCGTCTACGTAACGGCAGTGGGGCCGCTCTGGCGGGCGGGCGGCGACCGTGGCCTGTTCAAGACGACCGACGGCGGGGCAACCTGGAAGGCGATCCTCACCGTGGACGAGAATACAGGCGCGCAAGACGCGGTGATGGATCCGAAGAAGCCGGACACGCTGTACGTCGCGATGATTCAGCGGCGCCGGCAAGTCGGCCAGTTGATCGGCGGAGGTCCGGGCAGCGGTCTTTACAAGACGACCAACGGCGGCGCGACGTTCACGAAGCTGACGAAGGGTCTGCCGACCGTCGAGATGGGCCGCACCGGTCTCGGCATCAATCCCAAGAGCCCGAATACGCTCTATGCGATCATCGCCGCGCAGCGCGGGCAGGGCGGGTTCTTCCGCTCTGATGATGGGGGTGCGTCCTGGACGCGCATCGGGCGCGAGGTGAATGACGGACGTGGCCGCGGCGGGTTCGGCGGGGATCCGAACGCGCCGCCTCCACCCCCACCGGCTGCGTGTCAGCCGATCGACGCGCCCGCGCCCGCGACTCCCGTGGTGGCCTCCCCAGCGGGCTTGCCCGCCGGAGCTCCGGCCGCAGCCGGAGCGCAGGCGGGACGCGGCGGGCGAGGTGGCGCCAACGACGATTGCTTCCGCGGCGGCGATCCAGGCTACTACGACGAGTTGTTCGTCGATCCGCAGAGCCCCGAGACGATCTACATCACCAATACGAACCTGGCGCGCAGCGAGGACGGCGGCAAAACGTGGCACACGGTGCTGCTGCCTGGCGTGCACGTCGACTATCACGAAGTGCTCTGGGATCCGAGCGATCACCGGCACATGCTCGTCGGCAACGACGGCGGTCTCTACGAATCCTACGACGGCATGAAGACGTGGCGGCATTTCGTGAACCTGCCGCTGTCGCAGTTCTACCGGATTTCGACCGACAATGCGCTGCCGTTCTATCACGTCTGCGGCGGCGCCCAGGACAACGGCTCGGTCTGCGGCCCGTCGCGCACGCAGAACCGCGTCGGCATCCGCACGAGCGATTGGTACAACGTCGGCGGAGGCGACGGCTTCCAGGGTCGGGTCGATCCCGAGGATCCGAACATCGTCTACGCGCAGTCGCAGGAAGGCGGGATGACGCGCCTCGATCTGCGCACCGGCGTCAGCGTGGGCGTGCACCCGCGGGCGACCAACACCTTCGGCATGCCGCAGGAGGACATGGAGGCGGAGATCCAGACGAATCTGAACGGCCGCGGCGGGGGAGAATCGGCTGCGGGACGCGGCGCGGCGGCGGGACGTGGCGGAGGCGGACGCGGCGGGCAGGCGCTCGGGCGCTGGCACTGGGACGCGCCATTCATCATCAGCCCGCACGCGGCGCGCCGGATTTACGTCGGCGGCGATCGCGTCTATCGCAGCGACGATCGCGGCGACACCTGGATGCCGATCAGCGGCGATCTGACGCGCGATCTCGATCCCACGAAGATCCCGATCATGGGAAAGATCTGGCCGCCGGATTCGGTCGCGTTGAACGAGGCCACGACGCGCCTGAGTACCATCACCGCGCTCGACGAATCGCCGCTGCTCGAAGGTCTCCTCTACGTCGGTACGGACGATGGGCTCGTGCAGGTGACGGAGGATGGCGGCAAGACGTGGCGCAAGGTCGAAGGCATCCAGGGGCTGCCGCAGTACACCTATGTGACCGACGTGCAGCCCTCGTCACGCGACGTCAACACCGTGTTCGCGACGTTCAACGACTGGAACCGCGGTAATTTCAAGCCTTATGTGATGAAGAGCGCGGATCGCGGACGGACCTGGGCGTCGATCGCCGGCGACCTGCCGCAGCGCTCCGGCGCCTGGACGATCGTGCAGGATTCGGTGAACCCGAACCTGCTCTTCGTCGGACTCGAACCTGGGCTCTACGCGACCGTCGACGGCGGGCAGCACTGGGTGAGGGTGTCGGGCGTGCCGACGACCCAGGTTCGGGACATCGCGATTCAAAAACGCGAGGGGGATCTCGTCGCCGGCACATTCGGTCGCGGCGTCTACATCCTCGACGACTACACGCCGCTGCGCGACATCACTCCGCAGGCGCTGGCAGAGCGCGCGAACCTGTATCCACTCCGCGACGCCTATGAGTACAACGAGCTGAACCAGATGGAAGCGTCGTGGGGAAACACCGCCGCGCCAAATCCGCCGTACGGAGCGCTGCTCACGTACAGTATCGGGCAGGCGCCGGCCGGCGATCAGAAGCTCGCGGTAACCATTTCCGACAACACCGGAAAGCAGGTCCGCCGCCTCGAGCTGTGCAGCGACGAGGTCACTCCGGGATTGCACCGTGTCGCGTGGGACTTGCGCGGAGACACGCCCAACGCTCCATCGAGATGCGCGCCGGGGCGCGGCGGCGGGGGCTTCGGCGGTCGCGGCAATGCCGGCGCTCCGCCCGTCGCGCAGTCGCGCTATACGGCGACGATCGGCACGCTCAGTGGCGACACGTTCACGGCGATCGGAAAGCCGGTTTCGTTCTTAGTGATCCCGTTGCCCAAGTGACGGACCGTCACGCACGCACTCACGCCGAGCGCCGGGTGAGATCGTGCGTGACAAGCGGTCACTATCGGCAGTCCGGTTGCGTTCCTGGTGACTCGTTCCCCAAAAGAAGGACAGTCACGCACGTACTCACGCAGCGTTCGCAGAGGACGCCAGAGAGTCTTTTTTCAAGAAGATCTCTGCGTGCTCTGCGATTTCTGGGTGAGATCGTGCCGTGACAGGCGGTGACGACCGCTGGACGGTTCGACTTCGAGAGGCCCGCCTCTTTCTTATCGCGCTTTTCGATTCGGTGGCACGGTTGTACGTAGCGCAGACCTTCCGGTCTGCCCTCCCGCGCTGGCAGGCCTGAAGGCCTGCGCTACGTACTTTCGAAAACCGCGCTAGAGATTCGACTGTTCTCGCAACCGTGGATCGGTTGGGCTCCGTCATTTGCCGGCTGGCGGCGGAACGCTTTCCTTTGCTCGCTTCAGATCGAAGTGCGCCCGCAGCAGCCTGTCGCCTGGCAGCATGAACGTCCAGTCTTCGGTGTGGTGGTCGGAGGTGATGGGCGTGAACACGAAGTTATGCAGGTATGCAGGCCTTGCGCTACCTGAAATGTCGACGAAATCGAACTCCACCGTCTTCCGGTCCGGCGACTTGCGAGCCACCATTCGGGGCCTGTTGCCGGCTTCGCAGTAGTGAACTAACGTCAGACGATCGCCCTCCAGATAAATCACAGTCGGCTCTGGTACCCCGCCGGGCGCAATCTCATGCACTAAGACATTTCCGCGAGAGGCCACGCGCATCGTGACTTGGATGGCCCCATCTATCTCGGGATTACGCGGATCGGTCGTGACTCGGCCGGTCCACGTGCCCGCCAGCGTCTTCAACGCATCGAATGACATTTGTGCGTCCGACGTCGTCGAGGAGTTTGCTTCTCCGCCGCGCGAAGAGTCCTGCGCAAGAGCAAGACCACACAGTGATGGGAGCCCGATACAAAGTGCCAACGCTAGCGATTTCACGCAAGACTCCTTGAGAAGTTACTGATTCTGCTCTGTTCGTTGAGAAAGCAATCCTGGTCGTCCCGCGGTTGGGTACCCTGCGGGACCCCCGAGCAGACGGCCCACCCTCCAGCGGTCCGCTCAGGCGGCCGGGTGCTACCGCGGATAACTGTACCCAAATCGGTGAACAGTCGTTCTTTTCACGAAGATCTCTGGATACTCTGCGATCTCTGGGTGAGATCGTGGCGTGACAAACGGTGACGACCGCTGCACGGTCTGAATTCGACAGGCCGGTTTGTTCGTAGTGATCTCGTTGCCCGGGTAAAAGGACAGTCACGCACGTACTCACGCCGAGCGCGCAGAGGAAGCCAGAAGATGCGTTTCAACAAGATCTCTGCGCGCTCCGCGATCTCGGGGTGAGATCGTGGCGTGACAGGCGGTGACGACCGCTGGACGGTCCGAATTCGAGAGGCCTGTTTTGTTCGTAGTGATCTCGTTGCCCGGGTAAAGGGACAGTCACGCACGAACTCGCGCCGAGTTCGCAGAGGTCGCCAGAGGATATTGTTCAACAAGATCGATCTCTGCGTGCTCTGCGACTTCTCGGTGAGATCGTGCGTGACGGGCGGTCACTAACGCTGCACTGTCCGAATCTCGATCACCCCTCCCCTCCGGGCACCGGCCTGCGGTTCCAAGCGGACGGTGATGGTCGACTTGCCGCGCGTCAGCCCGTCGGGGATCTGATACTCGCGATCCAGCAATTCCGCGGGGTGGTATTCGAGGCTCTCGGACGCCACCTTCACGCCGTCGACCAGGACGTCGAACGCGCGTCGCTGTCCTTCGCCGCCGCGGTACGTGCAGACGAGAGCGGCAGGCTTCCCGGGCTGCACCGTCAGCTCGTAACTCAGGAATCCCGCACGCGCGGCATCGCGCCAGCGCCGGTTCTCGACAAATCCTTCGCTCGTGCCCTGTCCTTTGTAGGCGTGCGCCTGCTCGCTGGCAGCGTCGCTGACGTCCACGCGATCGATCGTTCGCGCCTCGATGTCCTTGCGCCTGGCGGCCAGCGCCGCGAGCTCCGTCTTGTGCGTCTCGTATTCGGTCGGATTGTAGATCGTCCAGTAGACAGTGTACCGCTGCTCGAACGTCTTGTAGAGGGGAATCAGCGTGACGTCGTTCGGCTGGCCGAGTCCGCTCGTGCGGAACGTCAGCGGCTTGCCGGCAACCGGCTTGACGTGCGCAATCACGTCGGCCGAACTGTTGGCGACGAATGTTGGCGCCTCGACGGACGACACGCGGCCCATCGGGGGCGCGCTCGGACCGTATCGCTTCACGTTCTCCAGCCCCGCGGTGCCCAGATCGCCGGCGAGGGCCACGGGGCCGTACATCAGCGCCTGTATGTGTGCATCGTCGGGCAGCGCCTCCATGTGCAGCGACATGGGCAGCGCGACGCGTACGAGATCGCCCGTGTTCCACTCGCGCTCGATTGTCACGTATGAGCCGGGCTGAGACGCGACCGGCTGCGGCTCGCCGTTCACCGTCAGCGTCATGCCAGAGCGCGCCCATCCGGGGTATCGAATCGCCATGGCGATCCGTACCGGTTTGTCGGCCGTGATCAGCAGGGACGTCGAGTCCTCGTCCGGATACTTCGTCACCTGTCGGAGCGTGAATCCCTTGTCCTTCCACGTGAGCTCCGACGGGATGAACAGATTCACGAACAGCGTGGACGCGCCGTGGAAGTAGATCGTGTCGTTGTATTTCGCGTGATTCTCCATCCCGGTGCCCACACAACACCAGAACGACTCGGTCGGCGTGGCGAACGTCTTGAACGCCCCGGGCTTCAGCGGACAGTAATAGCTCACCATGCCCGTCTTTGGATCCTGCGATCCGAGGATGTGGTTCGTGAGCGCCCGTTCGTAGAAATCCATCGTCTCCGCCGACGGCGACCACGCGAACAGGTGCCGCGTGAGCTTGAGCATGTTGTAGGTGTTGCAGGTTTCGGGACCCTCTGCGCCGAGGTGGTGCGAGGTTTCCGCCTCGGGAAAGAAGGCCTCGCCATCGCTGTCGCCGCCAAACACGAACGATCGGTGATGGACGACGCGGTCCCAAAAGAAGGTGGCGATGTCGTGGTAGCGAGGATCTCCCGTCAGCTCGTACTCGCGAGCGACGCCGATGATCTTCGGGATCTGCGTGTTCGCGTGGATGTTGTCGAGTGGATCCACGCCGCGCGAGAGAGGATCGAGAATCCGTTTGTGCTCGAACCATGTGGCGGCCGTGAGATATCTCGCGTCGCCTGTCACGCCATAGAGACTGCTCAGCGTTTCGATCATGCCGCCGTGCTCCGTCTGAAGCATGGCCTGACGCTGATCTTCGGTCAGTCGGCCGTTGCGCCAGACGACCCAGTCGGCCTGCTTCTTCAGGACCTCGAGCGCCTGCGTATTCCCGGTGAGGAGATAGGCGTCGAGCAGGCCGGCCATGATCTTGTGGATGGTGTAGTACGGCGCCCAGACGCGTTCGCGCCGATCGACACGGTCGAAGAGCTCCTCGGGAAACGCGGACAGATAGCCGGGATGGAACCTCCCGGATTCCGCTTCCTGCACCCTGGCGAACTCGGCGACAAGCGCCTCAGCGCGCTGCCGGAATCGTGCATCGCCGGTACTTGCGTACATGATCGAAATGGCCGAGAGGTAATGGCCCACGGCATGCCCGCGCAGCTCGACGTCAGGCGCCTCCCAGCCTCCGAGCGGCTGCGCCGCGGACGGCAATCCGGCCGTTACGCGGAAATTGTGCAGGAGCCGGTCGAGATCCAGGCTCAGGAGGTATTCCTGGTCGCGGATCATCGCGTCGCCGAACGGCCCGTCGAGAAGGCGGACGCTCTGGAGCGGGAACGGAATCGCCTGCGGCGCGACCTTATCGGCAACTTTCACGGGTACGGGATATTGTGACGGCATACGCGCGGCGATGCACACGAGGAGAACCACGACCAGCGTCGTAAACGTTTTCACCATGCCATTATCGGACCTCTGGATTCTTGATCGTCAACTCGATCTGCGCCTTGTCGCCTTCCTTCACCGAAATCCGCGTCGCGTGTTCGCGCAGCGACTCGAGATACTCCGGATCGTTCCACTCGTTGTTCCGGACCGTCGGCACGGCGATGCCGAAATAGTCACCCGGACGCACCGAGCGAAGCGTGAAGAGACCGGACTGGTCGGGCCTGGCGGTGCGGATAGTACGCAGGTCTTCGACCCACAGGGAGCTGTCCTCGGGGAAGAGGATCATCGTGCCGCCCACGGCGATGCCCTTTTCGTCTTTCACTACTCCGGAGATCAGCGGGAATCGGTCGGTGAGAACTATCATGATTCCGTCGATCGCTTGTCCCTGCCCGTCGATCGGCGCCGTCGTGTAATCGCGCCCGCCTTGTTCGATCCGCCGGATCGCCCAGCCTTCGGGCAATGGACCGACGCCGAGGCGATTGCTGCCGACGATCCCCTTTAACTCGAACGTCCCATCGTCGCGAACGCGCCCGTTGTCGGGCACCCCGAGGATGTTGATGGCGGTGTCCCGATCGACGGGCAGCGGCCGGACAGAGAGTTTCGTCAAAGGAGTCGGCAAGGCCGATTCGCCCTCGACCACAATCCGTCCGGTCAGCCCGCCCGCGGCGGACGTGACGATGCTCAGGCCCTCGACATCTCCGCCAACGAGAGACACGATTAGGTTCGCGGCCTCCGACGGCCGATCCATGGTCGCCGGCGTCCGGACGTTGAGGTGGTACTCCGCCGGTGCGATGTTTCGAAACATGAACGTGCCATCGGGGTTCACCTTCGTGCTCTGCGCTGACGACATGCTCATGAAGTTTTCGCCGTGAATCTCAACCCCGAGATTCACGCCTTCGCCCGCGAGCGGCTGCCCCTGCGAGTTGAAGACGGTTCCGGAAATGTGTCCCACTTTTCCGGGCAGGAGGCTGATGTCCGTTCCGGCGGCTTCCTGGCCCGTGCGGACGCGTACGCGCTGCGCCTCGCCGACGTTCGGACTGGAGGGAAAGAACGTCGGCAGGAAGCCGAGCATTTGACGCTCAGGCGGATCGCCCTCCCAGGTTTCCCGCGATGACGCCTGGACGTAGTACTCGCCTGGTTCGAGGCCGCTGAGGCGGAACTGGCCCGTATCGTCGGTGATCGCATTGCTGCGGATAGGGAGCAGCCGGCGCCTGCCGTTGAAGAAGCGCATCTGCATCACGAGCACGGTCGCGCCCGCCAGCGGCTCGCCGGCCTCGTCGAGAATGTGGCCGCTTATCAAGGCCGTGTGTGGCAGTACGAGGTCGATTTTGTCCAGCACCTGCGCGTCGGACAGCTCGATCGGCCGGCCCGGTTCGCCTGGCCGCGACTGCCCGTAGGCCACGCTGAGATATCCGGCGCGGGTCGCGTTCAGCGTAAAGCGGCCCGCGGGCAGATCCCGGATTTCATACTGCCCGAGGCCGTTCGTACTGGCGTTGCGCCCGTCTGGCAGCGACTCTCCGCTCAGGCGCACCTGGACGCGCCTCAGAGGCCGTCCTTCGCTGTTGGTGATCTTGCCCCTGATGACCGCCGTTCCCTTTTTCTCGCCGGCGACATCCCGCGGCGGTGTCCGCGGCTGCGCGCCGAACGTCTGCTGCGTCTGCTGCGTTTGCGTCGGCGCCTGCGCGACGATCGCAACGAGCGTGAGGACGAGGCCGATCGTCATTGGAGACCTCCGCCACCACCAGAGACCTTCAGATCGACCTGACGCTGTTCGTCTTCGCCGACGACGAGGCTGGTGGCGTCTTTCGCGAGATCCTCGAAGAAGGACGAGTCGGGGAACGGCACGTTCAGGCGTTCGCGGGGCGTGGCGATGACCAGGTACCTTCCGGGCAGAATCCCCATGAACCGGAAGTGGCCAGTCTGATCAGGCCCCGCGCGATGCGTGCGGACCGAATTCATGCGCCACGACGACTTGTCTTCGGAAAAGAGCATGAGCGTGGCTTCGGTCACGGGCGCGCCCTTGTCGTCAGTCAAGTTGCCTTCGACGGTGGACGCACGCGAGCCGATGACGAGCGTCACGTGTTCGCCCTGCTTGAACTCGCGCGGAGTGTCGGTGATGTCTTCGGCTCCGCCGAGCAGAACCGCTTTGAGATACTGGTTCTGTCCGCCGGTGCGGAGCAGGTACTCACCCATGAGCCCTTTCATGGTGAACGTCAGGTCTGGACCGACCGTCGCCGGCTGCGGCGTGGGAACCCCACCCATGCCATCCGCCGGATCGCCGTACTGCGCGTTGATCCGCAAGGGCTGTGGCGGCTGTTGGCTCGTGACCTGCGGCGGGCCGCCGTCGTACACGATCTGGCCGGTGATCGTCACGCCGGGCGAGGTCGTGATGACAAGATTGTCGAGGTCCGCATTGACCGCGAGCGTCAGGGTCGCGAACTCGCCCTGATCGGCCTGCCCCTGCGGCCCACCGATCGCGCCCATCATCGACTGCCTCATTGCACGGACGGTCAAGCGATAGGTGCCGGGCGCGACGTTCCGCATCTGGAAGTGGCCGTCCTGATCGGTCGAGAAACCGAAACTGGTCGAGCCGTTCCCGAACTTCGATCGCTGCGACAACGATCCGTTGAAGCGCGTCCCGGCGGCGCCCTGCGAGTCGGTCACCATACCCGAGATGTGGAACAGACGCCCGGTCGTCATCCGGATCTCGATGCCGGATGTCTCGGCGGCGGCGCGGACCCGGACGCGCTGCGCCGCGCCTTCGTCCGCGGTACCTGGATAGAAGGTGGTCATGAACCCGATCTTGTCTTCCTCGGTTTCCGGCGGTGCGTTCGGCGGCACAAAGGTGTTCCCGCGCGCTTCGGCGACGACCGTGTAATCGCCCGGCACCAGGCCGTACAGGCGGAATTGTCCGAGGTCGTCGGTCTGCCCAAAGCCACCCGTGCGCATGCCGCGGCCGCTCCCAGGCGTAAACAGCACCGTGTAGACCTGCACGCGCGCGAGAGCATTGCCGTCTTCGTCGGTCACCCGGCCGGTGATGACCGACCCACGCGGAAGCGCGATGATGGCCTTCTCGAACGCCTGCCCGTCGGCCAGTTGAATCGTCTGCCCGGCATCGTAGGATCCAGCGCCGATCGCTTTCTTGCCGCCGTAGGAGATTGACAGGTACTGCGCCGAGTAACTCCCGGGCGACGCGGTGACTCGATAGCTGCCGGCCGGCAAGTCCTTGAATTCGAACGCGCCCTGCGCGTCCGTCGTCGCCGAGTGGGGCCGCCCAAAGCCCTGTGACGGACCCGACGTCACGGTCTGCGCGCCATTCACCATGATTGACTGCAACTGCGTGATGCGGGCCGGCTGCGCCGCGGATACGGCGCCTGTCGCGGCGAGACCCGCGCCCGGCGACCCCGCGGTGCCAGCTGGCGGAACGGTCGGCGGGAGCAGCTGAAGATTGACCGTCGCGCGCCGGATCGGGCTCCCGGTATCCGACGCCAGGACGCGGCCGCGGATGATTGCCGTTCCGGCCGGTTCGGGTGGCAGACGCCGCGTCGCGTCCCGCGGCGGCTGGACCGGCCGTGGCGGGGGCTGCATCGCCTGCGGCGCCATGGCGAACACGATGGGAAGGACGAACAGTGGCAGTCTCACGGATCCCCCCGAGTAAGCGTGACCAACGTTAGACGTTGGACACCGTGTTTCGGGCGTAGGCATCCGCGGCGCGTCAGTCCGCGGCGGCCCCCTATAATACGTCCATGCGGGTGCTGACGCTCGTGCGCGTCTCGCTCAAGGCCTTGCAGCGCAACAAGATGCGGACGGCGCTCACGATGCTCGGCGTCATCATCGGCGTCAGTGCGGTGATCTGCACGATTGCGATCGGCGAAGGCGCGTCGGGAAAGATACGCGATGCCATCGCCAGCATCGGTGCGAACGTCGTCTGGGTGGAAGCTGGCGGGGTGAACCGCAACGGCGTGCGGACCGGCAGCGGCGGGACGAAGTCGCTCACGCTCGCAGACATGCAGGCAATCAGGGATCAGATCGCGCTCATCGCGCACGCGTCACCGATGGTCGACACCCGCACCCAGCTCGTGTACGGCAATCAGAACTGGAACTCGACGGTGCGCGGCGTCTCCCCCGACTACCTCAACGTGAAGGTCTGGCCCGTCGTCAAGGGCGCGATGTTCGGCGAGCAGGACGTCGAGCATGCCGCGCCGGTCTGCGTTCTGGGCCAGACGATCGTAGACCAGTTGTTCGCCGATCAGGATCCGATCGGCGAAACCGTCCGCGTCATGGGCGAACCGTGCAAAGTCGTGGGCGTGCTCGGCGTGAAAGGACAGTCCGCGACGGGACAGGATCAGGACGACACGTTCTTCATGCCGTACACGACCGTCATGAAGAAGATCAAGGGACAGTACTGGCTCGACGACATCATGATGTCGGCCGTGTCCGGCGAGGCGATCCCGGCAGCCGAAGAGCAGATCGACGAGCTGCTGCGCCGGCGGCATCGGATTCGCGAGGGAATGCCAGAAGACTTCAATCTGCGCCACCCGACCGAGATCGCCGAGGCCGTCGCGGCGTCGGCGCGGACGATGGAGATGCTGCTGGCGGCGGTGGCGTCGGTCTCGCTGTTCGTCGGCGGCGTCGGGATCATGAACATCATGCTCGTGTCGGTGACGGAACGGACGCGCGAGATTGGCCTGCGGCTGGCCGTCGGCGCGCGCGGCCGCGATGTGCTCCGTCAGTTCCTGCTGGAGGCCGTCATCCTGAGCCTCGCCGGCGGGGTGATCGGCATCGCGCTCGGCATCGGCGGCACGCGGACGATCTCGGGGGTATTCGAGTGGCCCACGAGGGTCTCGCCCGACGCCATCGGTATGGCCGTCGCGTTCGCAGCCGCGATCGGCATCTTCTTCGGCTACTATCCCGCGCGCCGCGCCGCGCGGCTCGATCCGATCGACGCCTTGCGTCACGAATAAATGTTGTCACGCGCATAACTTGCGAGGATAGTCACGCACGTACTCACGAAGAGGACCCAGAGTCTATTTGGGGTTTCTACGCCACGCACGTACGCACGAAGAGGGCGCAGAGTCGATTTGGGGTTTGTACGCGACGCACGTACGCACGAAGAGGACGCAGGGTTCATTTGTGGTTTGTACTCCACGCACGTGCTCACGAGGGACGCAGAGTCCATTTGTTGTTGTACGCGGGATCTGCGTACTCAGTGTCCCGTTCTGAAAGGCTTGACACAATTTACTGGCAGATTGAGTGGCATCCGGACTGCACTCGTTCTTCCGCATGTGGACTGAGGCGCGCCTGAATTGGATTTCCGAACAGATTATCGGTGGTGGAATTGCGATCCATCGTCGCGTTGGGCCGGACTGTGTGGAGTCCGCCTATTCTCCATGCCTCGCCCTGGAATTGTGCAAGCGCAAGCTTGACTTCAGACGTGAAGTCGCAATCCCGCTTCACTACGAAGAGCTGGTTGTCCCTCGCGCATACTTTGCGGATTTTGTCGTGGAAGATGCTGTCGTCGTCGACGTCAAAGCCGTTACGAGAATCGGAGAGGCAGAGCGACGTCAGCTGCAGACATACCTGGAGATGTCCGGGTATCCGCTCGGGCTCGTCTTGAACTTCGGAGCGGCAAAGCTGATTGACGGAATTCGACGGATCGTCAATAACTTTCCTGAAGGCACACGACGGCAGCCCGCCGACGTAAGTCTCATTGAATAGTGTGCCTCTGCGCCCTCCCGGTGATTCGTGCGTGACCGTCGGACTCCCTGGAAGGCAGGCGACGGCAGCCCGCCGACGTGAATCTCAGTGAATAGTGTGTCTCTGCGCCCTCCCGGTGAGTCGTGCGTGACCGTCGCTACAGAGCCCGCCGACGCAACTCTCATTGAATAGTGTGTCTCTGCGCCCTCCCGGTGAGTCGTGCGTGGCGGTAGCTGCAAGCCTTGTAGTTATCTCTCCAAGTGGAACGGCACGCTCGTGACGACGACGCGCGGGCGGAAGAGCAGCGCGCCTTTGATGAGCAGCGCACGCTGGTTGTGGAGCAGGTGCTGCCACCAGCGCGCCGGAACGAACTCGGGAAGGATCACCGTCACGTAATCCCTGGGATTCGCGGCTTGGAGCTGATCGATGTACTCCAGCAGCGGCTCCATGAGCGATCGATAGGGGGACGCCAGCACCTCCAGGCGCGTGCCTCCTCCCCAGCGATTCCAGTCGTTCCGCACGCGCTCGGTCGCCGCCGCATCCGTATCCACGAACAGGGCCCTGACGTCGTCTGACAGGCTGCGCGCGTACGAGACCGCTTGCAGGACCGCGCGGTGGACGCCGCCGATCGGCACCAGCACCGTGCTGTGCTGCCTCGTCTCTCCCTCCCATCCGCGCAGCGACAACTGGTCCGCGACGTGGGTGTAGTGACGGTGCGTCGCCTTGAACACGGCGACGAGAACCGGGATGAGGACGATGATGATCCAGGCGCCTTCGAGCGCCTTGGTCGTCGCGACGATGACGAGCACGATGCCGGTCGCGATCGCGCCGACTCCGTTTACCAGCGCGCTGGTTCGCCATCCCGACTCGCGCAGCTTGCGCCAGTGGATCACCATACCCGTCTGCGAGAGCGTGAACGAGATGAAGACGCCGATCATGTAGAGCGGAATCAGCGAGTGCGTGTCGCCGCCGAACGCGACGAGGAGGATGCCGGCAAAGACGCTGAGCACGACGATGCCGTTCGAGAAGGCCAGGCGGTCGCCGAGATTCGAGAACTGGCGCGGCAGATAGGCGTCGCGCGCGACGATCGAGGCCAGCCGCGGAAAATCCGAGTACGCGGTGTTGGCAGCCAGCACCAGGATGAGCATCGTCGCGAGCTGGACGCAGAGGTAGAGGACGCCGCGTCCGCCAAAGGTGCCGCGCGCGATCTGGGAGACGACCGTCTCGGTCTCGGATGGCAGCACGTTGTACGCGCGGGCGAGGAGCGTGATGCCGACGAACATCGTGATGCCGAGGACCGCCATCGTGATTAACGTCCGCACCGCGTTCTTCGCTTCCGGCGGCCGGAACGCCGGCACCCCGTTCGACACGGCTTCCACGCCGGTCATTGCCGTGCATCCGTTCGAAAACGCCGTGAGGAGCATGAACAGACCGAGCGTGCTGTTGCCGATGGGCAGCGGATGATCCGCGTGAATCGGCTCAATCGTTCCCGCCGCGTAGCGCCAGATGCCCACGCCGAGCAGCGTCAGGATCATGACGATGAAAAAGTACGTCGGGACGGCGAAGATCCGTCCCGACTCACGGATGCCGCGCAGGTTGCCAACCGCGAGAATCGCCAGGAACACCAGCGACAGCTCGACGCGGTTGACGTGCAGTGAGGGGAACGCCGAGGTGACCGCGGCGACACCGGCCGCGATGCTGACCGCGACGGTCAGCGTGTAGTCGATGAGCAGGGCGGCCGCCGCGATGAGCGCGGAATTGATGCCCAGGTTGTCCTTCGAGACGATGTAGGCGCCGCCGCCGCTCGGGTAGGCCGTGATCGTCTGCCGGTACGAGAAGGCGACAATGCCGAGCAGCGCCGCGATTAGCAGTGCGATGGGCGTGGCGAGCGAGAGGATGCCGAGACCGCCGATGACCAGGACGCGCAGGATTTCTTCGGTCGCGTACGCCACCGACGACAACGCGTCGGAGGACAGCACCGCCAGCCCGGTGACCCTCGACAGGCGCTCGTGGTGCGCGAGATGTGTGGGAATCGGACGGCCGAGGACCAGCCGCTTGAGTGACGAATACGCTCCGCCTTCGGGCACGATGTTCCAATCGGCCGGCGAGGTTAGCTGACGGGCTCGAGGTTGGAAATCCCCGTCCGCCCGCCGCCGCTCACTTCCGTGAGTGTCGGCGCGGCGAATACGCCCCGTGCCGCCGGAATTGGCGGCGATGGTTCCCCCGCGCGCCGGTCCGCCGGCGCTTTGGCTCTGATTTGATCCTACCGGCTCCGGCATTAAAAAGTCGTAAAGGGCCGTTCGCCCCGCTCGGGCTACGATCGGACAGTGCCGCGATCGATCCTTTACGCCGTGCTGAGCCTCGCCGCCGTCGGCGCCGCCACGGCGCTGCTGAAGACGATCGGGATTGGCAATCCCACGACGGTGGCGCTCACGTACCTCCTGGTCGTGCTGTTCATCGCGGCGAAGGCGGAACTCTGGACCGCGATCGTCGCGTCGGTCGCGGCCATGCTGTGCTGCAACTTCTTCTTTCTGCCGCCGGTGGGGACGCTCACGCTTGCCGATCCCTCGAACTGGATCGCTCTCATCGCTTTTCTCGTCGTCAGCAGCGTCGCCAGCAATCTGTCCGCATCGGCCCGTGCGCGCGCGCGGGAGGCGATGGAACGCCGGCACGAGCTCGCCCGACTGTTCGACCTGACGCGCGACATCCTCCTGACGACCGAGCAGGAGCGCGTTCTGGATGCGATCGCACGGCACGTCGCACGACGTTTCGAGCTGGACTTCGTGGCGATTTGCGTCCCCTCTCCGGGCGGCGGATGGCAGATCCACCGCGGGGGCGCCGCCGAGATCGAGCTCGACGAGGCGGAGCTCAATCGCGCGTTCGCCAGCGCGACGGGGGCGATCGAGTTCGACGCCCGAACGCGCGCGTATGGCGGACACCGGCAGCTCGGCACCAGCGCAGAGCCGGTGATTGTCGCGCCGGTTCGCGTGGGCACGCGCGCCATCGCGCTGCTGGCCACCGGCGGCCGCGCGCTCGAGTCCGGCGCCCGCGATGCCGTCGCCGGCATCGTCGCGATCGCGCTGGAGCGGTCGCAGTTCTTCGAGGAGCGTCGCGCGGCGGAGCTCTCCCGACAGCGGTCCGAGTTGTCGTCGGCGCTGCTGGCCTCGCTCAGCCACGATCTGCGCACGCCGCTCACGGCCATCCGGACGGCGATCAGCAATCTCGACACGCCGTCGCTCGGCGACGACCAGCGGCGTGAGCAGGCCCGCGTGGCGTCAGGTGAGCTCGAGCGGCTGACGCGGCTGTTCGACGAGATCCTCGACATGGCGCGCATCGAGTCCGGCGCCGTCGAGGCGCGTAAGGAGTGGGCCACGCCCGCTGAGATCGTTGAAGCGGCGATCGCGCACGCCGCCACGGCGCTGGGCGACCGCGAAGTGCGCATCGATGCCGCGGACGACGTCGCGGTTGAGATCGATCCGCGCCTCACCTCGTCCGCTCTCGCGCATCTGCTGGAGAACGCGGCCCGTTATGCCCCTGACGGCGCGATCGTCGTCCGTGCCTGGACGGAGGGCGATGACCTCCGCGTCGACGTTCGCGATTCGGGACCAGGGATCCGGCCAGCGGAGATGGAGCGCCTGTTCGAGCCGTTTTATCGCGGGGAGCACGTTCGCCAGCGTGTACCCGGCACCGGCATGGGTCTGGCAATTACGCGGGGACTGCTCGGAGCCGAAGGCGGACATGTGTGGGCCGACAACCAGCCGTCGGGCGGGTCGTGCTTCTCGATCGCCGTCCCGGCGAGGAGCCGCCGGCTCGAGACGATAGAGTAAGGGCCGTGGCCCCGCGCATCCTGATTGTCGACGACGAGCCGAGCATCCTGGCGACGATGGCGCCCCTGATTCGCAGCCGTGGCTACGACGTGTCTACCGCGACGACCGGGCATGCGGCGCTCGATGCGGTCGACCGGCAGCCACCGCAGCTCGTCATCCTCGATCTGGGTCTGCCCGACATGGACGGCGTCGAAGTCTGCCGGCGGTTGCGGGAAGGGCGGGCGATTCCCATCCTCGTGTTGTCGGCGCGCGGCGCGGAACGCGACAAAGTCGCCGCGCTTGATGCCGGCGCCGATGACTACGTGACGAAACCGTTCGGAGCCGAGGAGCTCCTCGCGCGGGTGCGCGCGGCGCTGCGCAGGAACGAAGCAACGCCAGCCGCCGCGGGACCCATCGTGCGAGGGGATCTGAGCGTCGACGTCGATCGCCGCCGGGTCACCCGCGGCACGGACGAAGTGCGCCTCACGCCGAAAGAGTTCGAGCTGCTCCTGTTTCTGGCGCAGCATCCGGGACGCGTGCTCACGCACCGGGCCATTCTCAAGGCCATCTGGGGACCGAACGCCGTCGATCAGCCCGAGCACCTTCGCGTGCTCGTCAACGCGCTCCGCCGCAAGATCGAGCGCGATCCGGCGAAGCCGCATTACATCGTAACGGAACCGTGGGTCGGGTACAGGTTCACTGATTCGTAGGGCCGACCTTCAGGTCCGCCTGGTCCGTCGGGTCTAAAGTGAGACGAACACGTGTGGGCATTCGTTCGGGGACCTGCCGGCAGTGGCTGCGGAGTGTCGGGTGTTGAGGTAGCAAAACCAAGGCGGCCACGGACGCCACGGACGCCACGGAAGCACGCGTGCGGGCGGGCAGCCCCGCGTCCGGGGGGCACGTGTTCGTGTCGCCGCGCTACGCGCGGCACGAGGGCGCGGGAGATCGGGATCACGAACCGAGGACGCCTGCCGCTCGGCTCGTGATCCTGATCTCCCGTGCCCTCGTCAGGGCCGGCCGACCGGCCGGCCCACACGAACACGTCCGACAAGCGGCTCGCTGCCGCATGATGTGACCAATCATGAGGACCGAAGGCCGGCGCCAATAGAGCGTGGCCTGGCGTCCAGTTCGCGTCCGCGTAGTCCGCGTGGTCCGTGGCTAAACCTAAAGACCCGGCCCACGGTCACCTGTGGGACAGCGCTTCATGGGCTGACTGATCGTCGAGGGCCAGATTCAAGACCAGGACGTTGACTCTCGGCTCGCCGAGAAAACCGATCTGCCGCCCCTCGATGTGCTGTTCGACCAGGGCGCGGACGAGGTCCTCTCCGAGGCCGCGCGCCTTCGCGACCCGTGGCACCTGGAATAGCGCAGCGGCGGGGGAGAGGTGCGGATCGAGGCCCGATGCGGAGGACGTAACCAGATCGATCGGGACCGGAACCTCCGCATTCTCCATCCGCGCCGTTTTGACCGCCGCCGCGACCGCCTCGATCAGCTTCTTATTCGTCGGCCCAAGGTTCGTGCCGCCGGAGCTCGCCGCGTCGTAGCCGCTGCCCGCGGCTGATGGACGCGGGTGAAAATACCCCGGCGACGCGAAGGCCTGTCCGAGCACACGCGAGCCCACCGCACGCCCCTCACGCTCGACAATCTGGCCGTTGGCCTTGTCGCGCAGGAGTGCCTGGGAGAGCGCCGTGACGACGAGCGGATATGCGACGCCGAGCAGCAGCGTCGTAACGGCCGTCATCAGCACGGCGGTCACCAGATTCTGGCGGATGCGCAGCGTCATGCGAGCCTCAGCGTGGTGACGATCACGTCGATCATCTTGATTCCGATGAATGGCGCAACGAGGCCGCCGACGCCGTAGACGAGCAGGTTCCGGCGCAACAGCGCCTCGGCGTTCATTGCCTTGTACGCCACGCCCCGCAGGGCAAGCGGTACGAGGGCCACGATGATGAGAGCGTTGAAGATGACGGCGGACAGGATGGCGGACTGAGGCGTCTTCAGACCCATGATATTCAGCGCCATCAGGACGGGAAACGCGGCGGCGAACATCGCGGGGATGATGGCGAAGTACTTCGCCACGTCGTTCGCGATGGAGAAGGTCGTCAGCGCGCCGCGCGTCATCAGGAGCTGCTTGCCGATTTCGACGATGTCGATCAGCTTGGTCGGGCTCGAATCGAGATCGACCATGTTTCCCGCTTCCTTCGCAGCCTGCGTTCCGGTATTCATCGCGACGCCGACATCTGCCTGCGCGAGCGCCGGAGCATCGTTGGTGCCGTCGCCGGTCATCGCGACGAGCTTTCCGGCCTGCTGCTCGCGCTTGATCAGCGCCATCTTGTCTTCGGGCGTTGCCTGGGCCAGGAAGTCGTCGACGCCTGCCTCCGCGGCAATCGACGCGGCGGTCAGCGGGTTGTCACCGGTGATCATGACGGTTGTAATTCCCATCGCGCGAAGGGCGGCGAACCGCTCACGAATGCCGCCTTTGACGATGTCTTTCAGGTGGACGACGCCGAGCGCACGTCCGGCGTCCGCCACGGCGAGCGGGGTGCCGCCTTCACGCGCAATCCGATCGACTTGCAGCCGAAGGTCCGCCGGGAAGGTTCCGCCCTGGTCGCGCACGAACCGCTCAATCGCGTCCGCCGCGCCTTTGCGGATGCGACGTCCGTCGATATCGACGCCGGACATGCGCGTCTGGGCGGTGAACGCGATGAACGTGGCCTCGTGGGAGGCCAGCTCACGCCCTCGGATGTTGTACTTCTGCTTCGCGAGGATCACGATCGACCGTCCTTCTGGCGTTTCGTCCGCGAGGGACGCCAGTTGCGCGGCATCGGCGATCGCGGCATCGGTGACGCCGGCGGCGGGCCGGAACTCGGTCGCCTGCCGGTTGCCGAACGTGATGGTCCCGGTCTTGTCGAGCAGGAGCGTGTGCACGTCGCCCGCGGCTTCCACCGCGCGGCCCGACATCGCCAGCACGTTTCGCTGGACCAGGCGGTCCATGCCGGCGATGCCGATCGCCGAAAGCAGGCCTCCGATCGTTGTCGGAATCAGGCAGACGAGCAGGGAGACGAGCACGAACACCGACTGGGGCGCGCCCGAGTAGACGGCAAACGGCTGCAGCGTGACGACGGCGAGCAGGAAGATGATGGTCAGCCCGGCAAGGAGGATGTTCAGGGCAATCTCATTCGGCGTCTTCTGGCGCTCGGCGCCCTCCACCAGCGCGATCATACGATCCAGGAACGTGTGCCCGGGATCGGATGTGATCCGGACCTTGATCCAATCCGATAGGACCCGCGTTCCGCCTGTAACCGCGGATCGATCGCCGCCGGACTCGCGAATCACCGGCGCAGACTCGCCGGTGATGGCTGACTCATCGACCGATGCGACCCCTTCGATGATTTCGCCGTCGGCGGGAATGTACTCGCCAGCCCTGACCAGCACCAGGTGATCCTTGCGGAGCTGCGTGGCCGGGACAACTTCCGTCGAGCCGTCCGGCGCGAGCAGCGATGCCACCGTTTCGGTCCGCGCTCTTCGCAGCGTGTCGGCCTGTGCCTTCCCGCGTCCTTCAGCCATCGCTTCGGCGAAGTTGGCGAACAGGACCGTCAACCAGAGCCAGAACGTGATCTGGATTTCGAAGCTGAGCCCGGCCCGGCTCTGAATCACGTCGCGTAGAAGCGCCAGGGTTGTCAGCACGCTGCCGACCTCGACGACGAACATGACCGGGTTTCGCGCCATCGTCTGCGGTTTAAGCTTGACGAGCGCGCCGCGAACGGCGCCTCGGACGATCGCCGGATCCCAGAGCGACCGCGTCTTCGCGGCCGTCATCAGAACACCTGCCCCTTCGCCATCAGGAGATGCTCGACGATGGGACCGAGGCTCAGCGCCGGGAAGAAGGTCAGCGCGCCGACGATCAGGATCACGCTGACGAGAAGCGCGGTGAACAGCGGCGTCGTGACCGGGAAGGTGCCCGGCGATGGAGGTATACGCTTCTTGCGTCCCAGGCTGCCGGCAACCGCCAGCATCGGGATGATCATCATGAAGCGCCCGATGAGCATGGCGATTCCGATCGTGACGTTGTACCAGTTCGTGTTGGCGTTGAGGCCTCCGAACGCGGAGCCGTTATTGCCCGTTCCCGACGTATAGGCGTACAGGATCTCCGACAGGCCGTGCGGTCCAGGGTTCAGAACGCTGCTGGTGCCGAACGACGGCGAGACGGAGGAGATCGCGCTGAACGCGAGGATCGTCAGCGGAAAGACGAGGACGACGAGCATGGCCATCTTCACGTCGTAAGCTTCGATCTTCTTACCGAGGTACTCGGGCGTGCGCCCGACCATCAGACCCGCGATGAAGACCGACAGGACGACGAAGATGAGGACGCCGTACATGCCCGCGCCGACGCCGCCGAAGATCACCTCGCCAAGCATGATGTTCGTCAGCGGCACGAGGCCCCCGATCGGCGTGAACGAATCGTGCCAGCTGTTGATGGCGCCGCAGCTCGCGTCGGTCGTCGCGGTCGCGAACAGCGCCGAATTGACAATTCCGAAGCGGACTTCCTTGCCTTCCATGTTGCCGCCGGCAGACAAGGCCGACGCCGTCTGATCGGCGCCCGCAACGGCCAGCAGGGGATTGCCGCGCGCTTCGGCCCAGTAGGCGGTCGTCACGCCCGCCAGAAACAGAAGCGCCATCGCCGTCCAGACGGCCCATCCATGTCCGCGCGAGCCGGTCATGTCGCCGAGCGTGAAGGTCAATCCTGCCGACACCGCGAAGATGCAGAACATCTCGAAGAAATTGGAGAACGGGGTCGGGTTCTCGAACGGGTGCGCACTGTTGGCGTTGAAAAAGCCGCCGCCGTTCGTGCCGAACTCCTTGATGATTTCCTGCGATGCGACGGGCCCCTGCGCGATCGTCTGCTTCGCGCCTTCCACGGTCGTGACGATGTCGTACGGGCGCAGGTTCTGCACGACGCCTTGCGAGACCAGCACCAGCGCGCCGACGAGACAGACCGGCAGCAGGATCCAGAGGCAGCACCGGACGATGTCGACCCAGAAGTTGCCGAGCGAGTCCTTCTCGCGCTGCGAGATGCCGCGGATGAAGGCGATGGCCAGCGCCATGCCGACCGCCGCCGAGGCGAAGTTGTGGAAGGCGAGGCCGGCCATCTGCGTGAGATAGCTCATCGTCGACTCGCCGCTGTAAGCCTGCCAGTTGGTATTGGTCGTGAACGACGCGGCCGTATTGAAGGCCAGGGCCGGCGGGACAGCCCCAAACGCCTGCGGATTCCACGGAAGCCACAGCTGCGTGCGCTCGATGCCGTAGAGGACCAGCATCGAAACGACGCTGAAGAAGAGCATCGCGATCGCATACTCGGTCCAGCGCATTTCGTGTGCCTCGTCGACGCCCGTGAGACGGTAAATCAGACGCTCGAACGGTCGCAACGCGGGGTCGAGCCACGTTGATTGGCGGGTGAACACGCGCGTCATGAATCGGCCGAGCGGCGGCGTGATGGCGAAGATCGCCAGCAGGTAGACGCCGATTTGAAACCAGCCGTTGGCGGTCACGTTAGAAGCGCTCCGGCTTCAGGAGGGCATAGATGAGATATGCCAGCAGACTCAGGGTGGCGACGAGTGCGAAAACAAGATCAACGGTCATAGCCGATCACACGCGACGGTGTACAGAACGCAGATGCTAAAGAACAGCACCGAGACGGCGGCGTAAATCACGTCAGACACGACGTCCTCACTTGCCGGTGTGGTCGGCCGTCAGGATCAGCGCGACCACCAGCAGATGCTGTCCCGGCGTCAGACCGACCACGCCCGCCTGGCCATCGTCGAAGAATCCGCCGGCCTCGCCTTGTGAGTTGTCGTACCGGTGTTCGACCCGGACGATCCCCTGCGCCTCGTGAAACGGAACGCGATATTCCAGGCCGCTCGTGATCGCTTCCACCGTCTGGCTGACACCCGTCCAGCGGCCAGAACGATCGACCGCGAACTCCGGCCTGACGGTCGCGCTCCACGGTCCGCGGAGGACGACATGGATTGGAAGCTGCGCTGAAGTCCAAGAGGCTCGCGCGTCGGTCCCCGCGACGCTTTCGGTCGACAACTGAAGCTCCGCCGCTATCGTGAGCCGCGGGGTCTTGCGCTCGACGATCGTGTCGGACAGGATGCGCCAGCTATCGAGCGACGTATCCGACTGATTCGGACCATACAGCGCCGTCTCATTCAAGGACGTGTGCGGCCTCAGCGCATATGCGATCTGTCCGCCGAGATTCGGGACATTGTTCGCGTGCGCGAGATGGAAGTACCCGGTGACGACGAACCCGGCGACGGTGAGGCGATCGTTCACCGGATAGCTGGCGTTGACGCCGAGCATGAGATACGGCGTGAAGTCCGCGCCCCGGGGCCGCGTGTAGAGAGAATTGTCTTTCGTGTATAGCGAGTCGTAGCCGACGAGGCTGCTGAAGATGCCTCCCTGGATCGCGAGCCCGCGGCCGGCGGGAGCCAGGTACGACACGTCCGTTGGACCGAGGTGTAGAAGCCAATCGGCGCCTCTCAGGTTCGGCGCCGTCGGCGAGAATCCGAACGCCTCCGAGTCGCGACCAGCTTGCACGGTGGCTTCGAGCCCCCACCGCGAGGCTGCCGTCGCGGTCTTCTTCGCATAGGCTGCAGTCATGTTCAGATCGAGCTCGTCGACTCGAGGCGTTGTGCCGCGCGCGCGAAAGAGATGGTTCGACGGAGAGTTGAAGTCTTTGATGTAAGCGGTATCAACGAGACCGCCCACGTGCCATGCCGAGGGGGCCGGCGGCAGGGGCGACACCTCCTGCGCTCGGCCGGGGCGTACTCCCAGCAGCAGCACCAGGACGATCAGCAACATCAGAATCGCGACGACCATCGCAGCGCCGTGCGACCGCCGTCGCGGGACGGCCAGAAAGCGAAGATTGGGATTGTCGGTCGCGCACTCGAGCGTCTTGATGTCGAGCAGTTCCTGGATCGCCGCGTCGATCTGTTCGAGCTTTTCTTCGCGGCTGCCCTGGATGCGGCGCGGGCGGACGTCGTACGTCGTTTGCGGCGTCAGGTATTTCGTCACGCCTTCAACGTAGAAGGCTGCGTGTTGAAATGGACTTAGAAATGCGTAAAAAGTGCATTAAGCCGGTACGGCGGCGGCAACCCGCTGTGTAGGATGGAGAACGTGCCGGAGACCGCGCGGCCGTCGGCGGATCAGCTGCTGGAGCGGCTGAAGACTGAAGCGCGCGCGAGGCTGCGCGTCTACATCGGCGCGGCGCCTGGCGTCGGGAAGACCTACAGCATGCTGAGAGACGCTGCGGCGCTCGGGGCACGCGGCGTGGACGTCGCGATCGGGTTCGTCGAAACCTATGGCCGCGCCGAGACTGATGCACAGCTCGCCAGTCTCGAGATCGTGCCGCGGCGCCAGATTCCGTACAAGGGCGTCCTGATCGAGGAGATGGACGTCGACACGATTCTTGCCCGCAAGCCGCAACTGTGCGTCGTCGACGAACTGGCACACACCAACGGGCCAGGTAGCCGGCACGAGAAGCGGCACCAGGACGTCGTCGAACTGCTCGACGCCGGCATCAGTGTCATGACCGCAGTCAACATCCAGCATCTGGAGACGCTCAACGATCTCGTGAGCCGCGTGACCGGCGTTCGCGTCCGCGAGACGGTGCCGGACACGTTTCTCGATCGCGCCGACGAGGTCATCAACGTCGATGCGACCGTTGACGAGCTGCGGAGCCGGCTGCGGCAGGGCAAGATCTACAAGCCCGAGAAGGTGGAGCAGGCGCTGCAGAACTTCTTCCGCGAAGGCAATCTCTCGACGCTGCGTGAGCTGGCGCTCCGCGCGGTCGCCGACGAGGTCGGGGAGAAAGCGGCGTCGTATCGTCAACGCGAGGGCCTGGAACCAGGCCTGATTCCCGAGCGCGTGATGGTGTGCATGAGCTCCAGCGTGAGCGCGCCGCGGGTCGTTCGCACCGGCGCGCGTATCGCGGGACGTCTGGGCGCGCGATGGTATGCCGTCTACGTCGAGACGCCGTCGGAATTACCGGAACGGATTCAGGCGGCCGATCGCGAGCAGCTTCAGCGCAATCTCTCGCTCGCCGAGAGTCTGGGCGCCACCGTCGTCCGCGTCAAAGCCGATCGCCCCGCCGACGGGCTGATCGCCTTTGCGCAGCGCGAAGGGATCACGCACGTCATCTTCGGGCAGTCGGCGCGCACGCGACTCGAGATTCTGTTCAAAGGGTCGACGCTGAACCGCTTCCTCGAAGAGGTGAAGGACGCCGCCGTGCAGGTCGTGCCCCTGTAAAGGTATCATCCGCGGCGTCCATGCACCTTCACACGCTCGACTGGGCCATCGTCGCGTTCACGCTGTTCATCTGTTTCTTCCCGGCGCTGTTCTTCGGCAAGCTGGCGCGGAAGAACACGTCCGAATTCTTCGCCTCCGGGCGATCGGTCCCGTGGTGGCTCGCGGGCCTGTCCATGGTGGCGACGACGTTCAGCAGCGACACGCCGAACTGGGTGACGCAGCAGGTCCGCCAATACGGCGTCGCGGGCAACTGGCAGTGGTGGGCGTTCGTGCTGACGGGCGTGTCAACGGTGTTCTTCTTCGCGCGCCTGTGGCGTCGCTCGGGCGTGATGACCGATCTGGAGTTCTACGAGCTGCGCTACTCCGGAAGGGCCGCCTCCATCGTCCGGGGCTTCAGGGCCGTCTACCTGGGCCTGTTCTTCAACTGTTTCATCATGGCGATGGTCACGCTCGCGGCCTGTAAGATCGCCAACATCCTTTTCGGCTTGCCGGCGTGGCAGACCATTCTCGTCTGCGGTGCGCTCAACGTCGTCTTCGCCGCGCATGCGGGATTGTGGGGCGTCCTCGTCATCGACATGGTGCAGTTCTTCATCAAGATGACGGCGGTCGTCGCGGCGGCGTATTTCTCGCTGAAGGAGGTCGCGCGCCACACGGGCGTCGGCGACAGCGCCGCCGCCGGACTCCACCAGCTCCTCACCTTTCTCGGGAGCCGCCAAGTCACGTTCCAGGCCGGATCGCAGCCGGTCGTCTCCACCATCGACGGCACGGGCCAGCCGTTTCTCAAGCTGCTGCCGAACTTCTCAACCGGCGAGCTGGCGCTGATGATCTTCATCGTCCCGATCGCGATCGGGTGGTGGGCCAACTGGTACCCGGGTGCTGAGCCCGGCGGCGGCAGCTACATCGCGCAGCGCATGCTGGCGTCACGGTCGGAGAAGGACGCG
>Ga0137379_10000887_pt1 | contig 27063 bp, 27 predicted proteins | sample SagtaG_18_FD_104812 | JGI IMG/M metagenome (GOLD analysis project Ga0137379, IMG submission 104812) | Vadose zone soil microbial communities from Sagehorn Ranch, Mendocino, California, USA - Sage2_L_80_16 metaG | ecosystem: Environmental > Terrestrial > Soil > Vadose zone | place: USA...
AGAAAGCCGAAGAAAAGAAAAGTGAATATCCCGCGCGAAGGGGCGGAACTAGCGGACGCAATCGTGGACTTGGGAGTTTGCCAAGCCGCGCGGTCGGTCCCGTCGAGGCTCTGACCGAAGACAATCAGACCCTGAATCGATGATAAATCTTTGCTCGCCGATTCAATCGGCACGCGAAAAACTACTTCGTCTGCGCTGCGAGATTCGACCTTCGGGTGCCCCACTACGGTTTCACCTTCTGGCAACGGATAAAAATCCGCGCGCGGATAATTTGCGAGTGTTGCACTCTTCACGCTCAGCCGAAGATCGGATCCGGTTCGAGTCCAATTTGCGGTTGCAACTTTCGGTTCCGGCCAATTCTGCGGCAGCAACCGGCGGAACCGTGTAAATATTTCCGTATTAGCCGATGCGCTCGTCGTCGATTTCGGCAACTCAAGTTGCAAGCTAGCGTTTCCGGGGATGCAGATCTTTTCGCAAACGAGCCAGGTTGCTTCCGCCGAAAGTTTCACCGTGGAATCGCTGATGGAAGCCGGCGGCGTGATCTCCTGCATCAGCAGGACTTCATCCTGGTAGCCGTAGGTTTGAATATCGCCCGGATCGATTGTTTTCAGCGGAATCGGCCACTGGATTTCGCCGGCTTTCCAGCCCTGCGGCAACTTCCATTTTAGTTCGGTCGGAATTCCGGCGTCGCCAGGAAATTTCCAATACGTGTGCCAGCCGGGAGCCATTCGAAGGAGCAAACCGACAGTAAAAGGTTTCCCCGGAACGACCGTGTTCGTATCGGCAAGGAGCTCCGCTTTGACGAGTTCCCTACCCTGATACGTTTGGCTTTGGGCCAGCGGGACAAGAGCAAAGATCGACAAGCAAACGAACGAGCACGCAGCAACTCGGAACGCCGAGATCATTCTACTAGGTAGCACTCGCCGATGTTCGCGGCAATTAGGGGTGGTGGAGCGTGAGTCGTCGCCGCGACCGCGCCGCACCTTATGGAACGATGAAGATCTTATCGGTCCAGGGATCCTTTACTTTGCTGCCAGACCCATAACCACTTACATCGACATATCTTCCACTCGAATCGAAAGGACTGAAGACGTATCCAGGTTTTCCAGGAACCGATTTCGCTGTGGGAAAGTCCCCTCCCGGAGCGGAAGCATGCGACGATGGCGGCGGTTTTGGTTTTGCCTGCGTTGTCTCCTTGTGCGTTGTGCGCGGAGCGGCACTCGATGACTGGCTTTGGATTCTCTCGCTTTCAACCCGCGGCCGCTGTTGCGGCGCCGAAGCCAACGCTGGCGCCGGCATGGGTTGACCGGGCACGGTAACATCCGATGACGTTGTTTCTGTCGCCGTAGTCGTTGATGATTCGTCGCCATGCCGCCGCAAAGCGTAATGCACCGGCGCAGTGGCGACGCGATACGAACCAACCGCAACACCTCGGGTCACGTGGTAAGAAGTGGCTGCGACGTCGCGGGTCGCTCGACATCCAGCGAGAAAAACCGCCGTCAACATTAAAGCTCGTGCAAGCGCATTCATTTTACCTCCGATACAGACGTCATACAGATGTTTTGCGATCGCTATCCGTTCAATCATTTAACAAAAGAACATCGGTTATGAAATCGGAGATGGCCGCTTCGGTCGTTGACCACGAACACATCAACCGATAAACATCGGGCTCGACGAACTTGTAAAAATGCCAGCCCCGGGCGTGGAGATCGCGCACAAGCTGTTCATTCATTCGGGCAAAGACCGCATTTGCGTCCACGGGGAAGACGATGTCGATCTTTGCCTCGTTCCGCAGGCGCTGCGCAAGATGGCCCGCTGTGCAGTTGGCATGCTGTGCGTTCCGCAGCCAAACGTCATTCGTCACAAGACCAAGCCACGGCGCAGCGAGAAAACGCATTTTTGAGCCGAGCTGCCCCGCCTGTTTCACTCGATAATCGAACTCGCGTGAAATCTCCTTGTTGAAGAAAATGACCAGCTCACCGGCGGCCGTGCCATTTTTTGTCCCGCCAAAACAGAGAACATCGACGCCAACTTCCCACGTGATTGCTTTCGGCGCGCAATTAAGCGACGCGATCGCATTGGCAAAGCGCGCGCCGTCCATGTGGAGGAACAGTTCGCGCGTACGCGCAAAGTCTGCGATCGCCGCGATTTCGTTACGCGTATAAACGGCTCCAAACTCCGTAGCCTGGGCAATGCTAATCGCGCGTGGCTTGTGCGAATGCGGCTCATTCTGGCGCGCGACTACTGCTTCCGCCTGTCCGATTTCGATCTTGCCATCGCGCCCGCCAATCAAGAGGAGCTTCGATCCTTTTGTGAAAAATTCCGGCGCGCCGCATTCGTCGGTCTGGATATGGGCGTGCTCATGACAGATAACGCCATGGAATGATTGGCAAACCTGTGCGAGCGCCAGCGCATTTGCCGCCGTGCCATTGAAAACGAAATAAACGTCGCAATCGGCCTCGAAGATTTCACGGACACGATCCCTCACGCGCGCTGTCCAGCGATCGTCCCCGTACGATGGCGCGCCACCGGCGTTCGCCTTTTTCAGCGCCTCCCATGCCTCTGGGCAAATCGCCGCGGTGTTATCGCTGGCGAATTCATAACGCTCGCCACGCTGCCTCATGACGGTCTTGCTAATCGACTTCGGGCCGAGGGGCAAATGAGTATCTGCGCGTCCTGCGATTGGTTCCGATCCAACAAGGAGCGGCGATCTCCGCCGTGCTTTAGTTCGTGCGCGCCGTTGCGTGCAGCAAAAACGGGCTTTGCCTGGAACATCCGGTCAAGAAAGTGAACTCTGTCTCAGCGGCGGACTGGAGATCGCCACTCCTTGTATGAAAGCCGGCCAAAAAGATTGCCTGACAGGTCCGAGCCCTGGGCCTCCGGAACCTGCCAGGCAAATCTCCTTAACTCCACTTGCTCCCCAAAATTATATGCACCAATCTCACTTATTACTTCGAATACGGGTCGCAAAGTGACTGTGTGCGGCGGCAAGATTCTTTCAAGGTTGCGGATTTACGGTCTGCTGGAGATCGTCGAATGGACCAATCGCGTCGCAAATCTCCGGGTAGCGCGCGCGTCTCGCGTGCTGGTCGGGGCGTCTCGCGCCGACGAACTTTCATTATGGGTCCAACTCGCGCTCTGCTCTCGCGTTTCCAGAGAAGCTTGTTTCGGTGAGACACCGAAACCAGCACGCGAGACGCGTGCGCTACCCAGATCAACGCACTCGCGGCTCACGTGCTCGACACTGGGTGAGATTATTTGATGCCAAAACGACGTTGAGTACTGGTTCTGCTTTGCCTAAGACATTGCGGCGGACTAGTTTTGCAAATGAGATCGCTCCAAAGCGAGATCGAACAACGGGGGGCGCGCATCTTCGAGCTGGTTAATCAGCATCCTGAATCGCTTTTCAGCAGAGCAGCCTTTTATCAGCGGATGATGGCGCTATCGATGCGCGATGAACAGTTCAAGGCGCAACTGTTTCGCTTTGTCGATGTGCTCCCGTCGCTGCGCAGATCCGGCGAAATCGTCGAGCATCTCGAGGAATATTTCGAAGATCTGCGCGACGGCTTCGCGCCCCTTGTTCATACCGGTGTTCGTCTGGCGCGCATTGCTCCGTGGGTGAGCGGTCGCGTCCTGCGCTGGAACATTTCCGGAATGGCGCGCCAATTTATTGCCGGAAAGAATCCAGACGACGTAATGAAAATGCTGCGTAAACGTCGCGCACAAAAAATCGGGTTCACAGTCGATCTTTTGGGAGAAGCCGTCGTCAGCGAAACGGAGACCGACGAGTACGCGGCGCGTTGTCTTGATTTGCTGGAGACCCTTGCGCGAGAAACAAGAGGCTGGACCGATCCGCTCGGAAGGAACTCCGAGCTTTTTCCGGTCGTAAATCTTTCCGTCAAAATTTCCGCGCTCTATTCGCAAATGAACCCGGCCGATCCGGCCGATGCAATCGCGCATCTCGCGCCAAAGTTGCGACCGATTCTGCGCCGGGCCCGAGAACTCCGCGCCTTCATTAATTTCGACATGGAAAGTTACGCGCACAAAAATACGACGCTCGAACTTTTCAAAAAGATTTTCACCGAAGAGGAGTTCAAAGATTGGCCACGTGCCGGGATCGTCATCCAGGCGTATTTGCGAGATTCGGAAGCCGATTTGCGCGATTTGATCGATTGGGGCCGCGCACGCGGCGCGCGTTTCGCGGTGCGGTTGGTGAAGGGCGCATACTGGGATTACGAAACAATAAAGTCGCGCCAGAATGGTTGGGATTGTCCGGTTTATTTTCAGAAGCCCGAAAGCGACGTCAATTTCGAGGCGCTCACGCGAATCTTGTTTGAAAACGAATCGATTGTTACCGCAGCGTTTGGATCGCACAACGTTCGGAGCATCGCGCATGCACAGGCGCTCGCGGACGAACTGGGAATCGATCCCAGCCGCTTCGAATTTCAATTTCTCTATGGAATGGCTGGCCCAATTAAGCGCGCCCTTGTCGAAATCGGTTATCGCGTACGCGAATACTGCCCGGTGGGCGAACTGCTGCCCGGCATGTCCTATCTCGTCCGGCGCTTGCTCGAGAACACTTCGAATGAAGGATTTCTGCGCGCAAAATTCGCCGAAAATGTTTCGGAACAAGAATTATTGCGCGATCCATGCGAACTTTTGCGAAAGAGCCGAAATGGCGTGCTACCGCGCTCAAATAATGTGACTAAAAATGCAATGAAAGATCGACATCCATCTCACAGCCGTTCCCTCGAGGCATCTCCGGGAGATACCTACGAAAACGCGCCGCTTACAAACTTCGTCCACCAGGAAAACCAGGACAAAATGCGCAAAGCGCTGAGTGAAATGCGGACGCGGCTTGGCAAGGAATATCCGCTCGTTATCAACGGCGAAAGGGTCTTCACCGGCAAGACGATTGCCTCCATCAATCCCAGTTCGCCCGACGATGTCGTGGGCGCAGTCGCCGAGGCCGGAATTGCGGAAGCCGAGCGAGCGGTCAAAGCCGCGCGCGACGCATTCGAAAAATGGCGGTGGACTTCATTTGAAGAACGCGCGCAGCTGCTGGAACGCGCAGCGGCCATCATGGAGCGCCGCCGTTTCGAGCTTGCCGCGCTGGAAGTTTTTGAGGTCGGCAAGCCATGGATGGAAGCCGACGGGGACATTCGCGAGGCAATCGACTTTTGCCTTTTCTACGCCCAACAGATGCGGCTTATTGGACGACCGCGTCTGACGCAGCAGGTTCCCGGCGAGGAAAGCTATTATCATTACTGGCCGCGCGGCGTCGCCTTTGTCGTTGCGCCGTGGAATTTTCCCCTCGCAATCCTCGGCGGAATGACGACCGCGGCGCTTGTCACCGGCAATACCGTGATCATGAAGCCCGCCGAGCAATCGGCAGTTTGCGGCGCGATGCTGATGGAAATCCTTGAAGAAGCCGGCGTGCCGCGCGGTGTGCTGAACTATCTCCCAGGCAAGGGCTCGGTGATGGGCGCGCATCTCGTCGATCATAAAGATGTCGATCTTATCGCATTTACCGGGTCGCGCGAAGTCGGTTTGAGAATTTGGGAAAGCGCCGGAATCACGCGGCCCGGTCAAAGGGAACTCAAGCGCGTCATCTGCGAAATGGGCGGCAAAAATGCCGTCATCATCGATTCGGATGCCGATCTTGATGAAGCCATCGTCGATTGCACTTACTCGGCATTCGGTTACCAGGGCCAAAAATGTTCGGCGTTATCGCGCTTGATTCTGCTCGAAGAAAATTACGATCGCGTCATGGAGCGCTTGTTAAAGGCCGCCGCCAGCGTGCGCGTCGGAAATCCGGAAGAGCCAGGCATCACCGTCGGTCCGGTGATCGACGAAACCGCCTACAACCGGATCTTGAATTACATTGAAATTGGAAAGTCTGAGGCCACCCTCGCCTACCAGCGTAAGGATGTGCCCCCAAAAGGCTTTTTCATTCCGCCGACCATTTTTACCAACGTGAAACCGAACATGCGTATCGCGCGCGAAGAGATTTTCGGACCGGTGGTCAGCGTTTTGAAAGTGCGCAATCTTGACGAAGCAATCGCGGTTGCCAACGGCACGGACTATGCGCTCACCGCCGGATTTTTCTCGCGCAGTCCGGCAAACATCGAGCGCGCGAAAGCGCAAATCGAAGCGGGCAATGTTTATATCAACCGCTCCTGCACTGGCGCCGTGGTAGGTCGGCATCCGTTCGGCGGATTCAAGATGAGCGGCGGCGGCACCAAAGCCGGTGGCACGGATTATCTACTGCAATTTTTGGTACCACGCGTCGTTACCGAAAGCGTCACGCGCCACGGTTTTGCGCCGGAAGAAACGCCACGATATCGGGACGAGTTTCTTTGGCCGAAACGCTGATTCCGCGCAGGGCGGCAAGAGGTGGAACCCGCAAGTTGCACCGCTACTGCAACGGGCGCCCTTTGCTCAGTAATTCGACGACCGTGACTACCATGTAGATCACCGGCCATGCCGACGCTAGAACGATAAGCGCAAACACAGCCATTTCCTTGGCGCGTTCCCGTGCCGCTTCGATTCGGAATTCACGTCCTAAATTGTAAAAATTGCTGAATTCCGATCTGTCCTCTCCGTCGTAAGGCGAGGAATAACCGCGCCATTCGCCAAAGCCTGAATGGAAGAAGTAATCAGTTTGCGGAAACCGCTTCCTGCCAGCAGCGAACGGACCCGTTGGTTTCATAGTCTGTGAACACTACCGTGGATCATTCCACACAATGCCACAGGAATTGACGTTTTAAACCACGAATGAATACCCACAAATTCGATGAGACAACGTCTCGCCACGCGTTCGCGACCGAGGAGATTTATTCGTGGTAAAACGCGTTCGGAACTTCGATTACACAGACAACAATTTAAAAACTCCTCGGGAGGAGTCTGCCGTCATTCGTGTTTACTCGGTTAACGACTACTGCCAATGACCCGCGATCAACACCCAGCCGCCGGGGCGACGCACCCAATGGCTTTCCACCCACACCGCGGTCGGCCTGGGCCGCACCACCCAAGTCCCTGGCACCCACACATAGTCGGATCCGGTCCATCGCCAGTAACCCCTCGTCCAGCTATATCCGGTCCCGGGCGCCACGGTTTGGGCCTCCACGCGAACTGCCGGCGGAGTCCTGGCCACCACCACCTCGCGGGCTGGGCCGGTTGTGGTCACTTCCTGTGTAGTTGTCGTGGTTGTTACTGTCGCCGGTTCGCTGCCGCAGCCAACCAACGCAAGCGGCGCAAGTGCCAACAAATAAATGCTTCTTCTCATGTATGCCTCCTTTCCCTATAATTCGCGTCACGGCGCCGACTCGGCTTTGTGCAACATTGGCGTGGCACGATTGAGACCCTGGCGTACATGAGATTCCTATCGGAGGATGCGCCATGCTTTACGTCGTCGCTACGCCGATCGGCAATCTTGGCGATATCACAGTGCGCGCGCTGGAGGTACTGAAATCGGTCGATGTGATCGCGGCTGAAGACACGCGGCATTCCGGGATGTTACTGAAGCACTTTGAAATCAACAAACCGCTGGTCAGCTATCATGAACACAATGAAGCGATGCGCACTGCGCAACTGGTCGAACGCCTCGCCGCGGACGAAAATGTCGCACTAATCACGGACGCCGGAACGCCCGCGCTTTCCGACCCGGGTGCGCGCCTCATTCGTGCATGCATCGAGCGCGGGCTCCCCATCACTATCATTCCCGGGCCGTCATCAATTCTGGCCGCGCTAGTCGGCTCCGGGTTTTCAACTGAGAGATTTTACTTCGGTGGATTTCTTCCAGTTAAAAGCGGCCAACGCGAGCGCGAATTACGCGCAACGGCTGAGCGTGGCGAAACCACGATCTTATTTGAATCTCCTTATCGCCTGACCAAAACACTTGCAGTATGTACCGGCATCATGCCGGATCGACAACTCTGCGTCGCACGCGAGCTCACGAAAAAATTCGAAGAATTCCGCTACGGCATCGCTAGCGAGCTTCTTGCCCACTATGAGGCGCATCCGCCGAAGGGTGAGATCGTGCTGGTGATTTCGCAATTGTAGGATGTTTCGCTCTGCGAAGCGTGGCGCTGAGCCGTTTAAAACCCTGGCGCCGCGCCGCCCGGAGTCGGCGGCTACAGCATTTCCGCTTGTCAAGGCGGCGGTTCCGTGGGATTTTGCGCGGCTTTTCTCCGGGAAGCGCGCTTATGGCTTACGCAATTATCAAGACTGGCGGGCGGCAGTATCGTATCGCAGAAGGCGACACGATCGATGTCGATCTTCTTGCCATCGAAGCTGGTAAAACCGCGACGTTCGGCGATGTCTTGATGTATGCGGACGGGGAAAACCTCACGCACGGCAATCCGCTCATCTCAGGTGCGAAAGTTACCGCCGAAGTCGTCGAGCAGCGGAAAGACAAGAAAGTAATCGCGTTCAAATTTAAACGGCGCAAAGGTTATCATCGCACCGTCGGACATCGCCGAAAATTGACGCGGGTGAAGATCAAAAGCATCAGTATCGGCGCGAAGAAAACTGCGGCGAAAAAGAGCGAGGAATAAAGCAACCGCCATCGATCAACTCTCAACTAGCAACTATCAACTTTCGTCATGGCTCACAAAAAAGGACAAGGCAGCGTTAAGAACGGCCGCGACAGCGTCAGCAAACGGCTGGGCGTAAAAAAATTCGGCAGCGAGATCGTCGTTGCGGGCAACATCATTGTGCGTCAGCGCGGGACGAAGTTTTTACCGGGAAGAAACGTTGGACTCGGTCGCGATTACACGATTTTCGCGCTGATCGATGGCAACGTGCGCTTCGATCGGGCGGGGCGACGAGTAAATGTCGATCCTGTTACCGCTGGAAAATAGCTGGTCGATTCTGCTTTCCGGGTTCGGCCCGGCTGCGGTATAAACCGATTTCGCTGATGAGATACAACACCTTTATCCTCTTTGGTGCGCCTGGCAGTGGAAAAGGGACGCAGGGCAAAACTCTGGGGACAATCCCCCGCTATTATCACTGCGCCTGCGGCGACGTATTCCGCTCCATCGACACGCGCACGAAAGTTGGCAAAGCGTTCCTTGAATACTCAAGCAAGGGTCAACTGGTGCCGGATGAGATCACAGTTGAACTCTGGCGGGAGGCGATCGATGCGGCGGTGGATGCGCACAAGTTTAAACCAGACATCGATACACTCGTCCTTGATGGGATTCCGCGGAATGTCGGCCAAGCCAAAATCATGGAGGAAATGATCGATGTGAAAAAAGTATTTCATCTCTCGTGCCCGAGCCACGAAACGCTGTTTTCCCGGCTTAAAAAGCGCGCCCTGAAAGATAACCGTCTCGACGACGCAAACGACCAGGTCATCCAGCGCCGCCTTGACACCTACGAAACGGAATCGAAGCCGGTGCTCTCCTATTATTCGCACGAGCTGATCACGGTAGTTGACGCGACTCAGCCGCCCGCCAAAGTTCTGCTCGAGATCCTGGAGAGCGTGAACGACGGCGTGTATGAACCAGCAGCAGTTTGAAAATTTCACCGCTTCGAGCCTTTACTGCGAAAAATGCAAAGCCGCGATGCCGGTGCGCGAGCGATTGCTTTTAGTCCTTCCAGACCGGGAAATTTACGATTATCTGTGTACCGGCTGCGCATCGTCGGTGGGCCGGCGTGAGATCACTGCCGGCGAAAAATTGATGGCGCAAGCGGTGACCGGGCGGCGTCGACGCCGATCCGCGGCAGTTCATCAGCTGACGCCGTAATCCGGCATGCGCATCGTTTTCATCGGCACGGGCGAAATCGGCGTGCCGACGCTGCAAGCTTTACTGCGATCGAGCGAGCATCGACTCACTGGAGTCGTTACTCAGCCGGACAAGCCGGTGGGACGCACTCAGCAAATCGAGCCGCCGCCGATCAAAAGGGCGCTCGCAGGAACGAAGATGTCGATCCTGCAACCGGTGCGGATTAAAGGTCGAGAGGCGATCGAAGAGGTGCGCGCGCTGCGACCGGAGGCGATTGTGGTGATGGCTTATGGGCAAATTCTGCCGCGTGATTTACTCGAGATTCCGCCTGTCGCTTGTTTAAATTTGCATGCATCCCTTCTGCCGCGCTGGCGCGGAGCCGCGCCAATCCAGGCGGCCATCGCCGCGGGCGATCCCGAGACTGGGATCACAGTGATGTACATGGCTGAAGGACTCGACACCGGCGACATCTTATTGCAGCGCAAGATCGAGATCTTGCCAGGGGACACGGGAGGATCATTACATGACCGACTGGCGCAAATTGCGCCGGAGGCATTGCTCGACGCTTTGCAAATGCTTGCGAAAGGCAATGCGCCGCGCATACAGCAAGACAATGTGCTCGCTACTTACGCGCCGAAACTGACTCGCGACGACGGTAAAATCGACTGGTCAGAGCCCGCCGAAATAATTGAGAGAAAAATCCGCGCGTTCAATCCATGGCCCGGGGCGTTTATGAAACTCGACGGGCAAAATCTGAAAATATTTTCCGCCTTTATTGTCGATCTTAGCGGAGAGCCGGGGAAAATTTTGCGCAGCGAAAAAGAGCTTGTCATTGCCGCAGGTAAAGGCGCGCTTTCATTGGGCGAAGTGCAACTGGAAGGAAAGCGGCGCATGAGCGCGGGCGAATTTCTGCGTGGACACGCGATCAAGGTGTAGCTGTTTCGCTTGCATCTACGGTAGCCGCTTCGCTCTGCGAAGCGTGGCGCTGAGGTGATTAACACGCGCCCACGGCGCCGCCCAGAGGTCGGCGACTACACCATTTTGCTTTCCAAAGATCGGCGTGTCTTGTTTTATCTTAGGCCGAGTCATGCAAACGGAAGCGCCCGCTTATAAACGTATCGTACTGAAGTTGAGCGGCGAAGCGCTGCAAGAGCGCGGCGGCCGCGACAATATTTCGCCGGCAGTTGTGCATGAGATTGGCGAACGCATCAAAGAGGTGCGCGATCTCGGCGTGCAGGTGGCGGTCGTGATTGGCGGGGGAAATATCTGGCGAGGTCTCTCTGCATCCCATCGTGGCATGGATCGTACCACGGCCGATTACATGGGCATGCTCGCCACTGTGATCAACGCGCTGGCGTTGCGCAGCACGCTCGACCAGATGGGCGTTGAAACGCGCGTGCAAACGGCTATCGAAATGAAAAATGTGGCCGAACCGTTCATTCTTGGCCGCGCCATCCGCCATCTGGAACTTGGGCGCGTTGTTATTTTCGCAGGCGGCACCGGTAACCCCTACTTTTCCACCGACACGACTGCGGCGCTGCGCGCGAGCGAAATTCGCGCCGACGTCATCCTGAAAGCCACTAAAGTCGCTGGCGTCTATGATCGGGATCCAAATACCCACGCAAACGCGCGATTCTACGATCGCCTCACATTCACTGAAGCGCTCACAAAACGGCTGCAGATCATGGACTCGACGGCATTCAGCCTTTGCATGGACAATAAGATCCCGATCGTGATTTTCGATATGAACAAGCCGAGCAACATTCGCGACGCTGTGCTCGGTCGAAAAGTCGGGACCCTGGTTTGCGATGAACCGCAACCGGCGTAAAACTTCAGCAGCATGAGCAGAGACGACATTCTTCCGGAGGCCGAGATGTCGATGGAAAAAAGCGTCGACTACATGGTGCACGAATTTGCGGCGGTGCGCACCGGCAAAGCTTCGCCTGGACTGGTGGAAAACGTCGATGTCCAGGCGTATGGCTCGAGTATGAAGCTGAAGCAACTCGCGTTGATCACAACACCGGAGCCGCGCCTGCTCGTTGTTCAACCCTTCGACGCGGGCACGGTGCAGGATATCGAGCGGGCGCTCAAGGAATCGAAAATCGGCATCATGCCGGCGGTCGATGGAAAGATTATTCGGCTGCCGATTCCGGAATTATCTGAAGAGCGGCGCAAAGATCTCGTGCGTTCGCTCGGCAAAATGGCGGAGGAAGCGCGCGTCCGCGTGCGCAACAATCGGCGCTCGGCGCTCGACGAAGCGAAGAAACTCAAAGCCACCGGCGAATTAAGCGAAGATGGATTGCACGATTTGGAAACCGAAGTGCAAAAGCTGACGGATCGCTTCGTCAAATCCGTGGACGATCATCTCAAGCACAAGGAAGCTGAGATCATGAAGGTATAAAGACTTCTAATCTTCCTCTTCCTCTTACTCTGCTCTCTCCAACAGAACGAAGATCAGGACCAAGAGGAAGCGGAAGATTTACAGCCGCACCAGATCGACCAGGAACTGGCACCAAAGATAAATCATCCCGCGCCAGGAATATTTTACATCCCCTGCCGCGGTCTGTTTGAGAACGCCCTTGTGGATGTTATGCGAAATTTGGTCGCGCAGGTCGTTCTCCATTTCCATTTGAATCCGCTCTTCGTCGAGCGCATCGATCATGCCTGCGTTTACACCGTTTCGGCGAAGAAAATCGCGGTGGCTTTGATAAAGCTGCCAGAATGATTGATCGGCCCGCTGGCGATTGATGCGGAATTGGGGCGTGAGCTTTAAGCCGTAGGAGAGTGGATAATTCCATGTCGTCCAAGCGGTGCCGTCCTTCGCGCGCGATGAAATCCGCAGATAATAAAACGAAAGATCATGCTGTTCGTTCAGACAAATCGCGGCCTGTGCTCGATCTTCCTCCTTGTAAAACAATCGGAAAAACTGGCGATAATCCTCCCAGTCCCACCCGGCGTCGCCTACATGCACGAATCCTTCCTCCTCGATCTCGCGCGTGATCTCGCTCAGCGCAGGAAAAGTATCGTAAGACGGCGGAGTTTTCGGCCGGAGCTGTTTTTCCTTCGGCAGCCGAAGCGCGCGAATCCGGGTTAGAATTTCGAGCCACGGCAGGAAGAGCCAGCTCACCGCAGCGGCCAAGCCCAGCACCCAGTTGCCGGTAATAAAATAAATGGCGAGAAAACTGGCGACGAGAATACCGAGCGCACCCGCTCTCTGTGAGTACGAATTCTGAAAACTGCGCAGAGCGATGCTGAGCACCGCGACGCCGAGGGTTAGAAAAAGGCCAAAAAGCATTAGGGATTGATCTGGTGCTCGTTGAGAAATTTCTGGAGCTGATCGGTATCGAAATTGGCCAGGACCCGGGCGCCCGCTACAAATGTCGGGACATAAGTCTGGTCCGAAAGCTTTTTCATCTCCTCGTATGCTTGTCGATCCTTGCCAACATCTACAATATTGAAGCGGTAACCTTTCTCGGTGAGATACTCCTTCGCGTCAATGCACCACGAGCACCATTCGCGACTGTAAAGCTTCAATTCCACGGTTGCTGCGGGAATAAACAGTCTCTTCTGAGCACGTCAACCTGGCAGGCGGCGGTTTCAGTACGACTTCGCCCAAACCACGCGGCGTGAACTCGGTTCACCCGTGAAGATGCATTGACCGGGCTCGGCGGAAGAATCAAAGGGAATAACGCGAATAGTCACTTTGAGGTCGTCTTTAATTTGTTCCTCGACTTCGCGGGACCCGCTCCAGTACGCGACAGCGAAGCCGCCGTGGATCTCCGGTTTGGCGGAATTTTTCGGAGTGAAGAAATCGTAGAATTCGTCTCTCGAGTTGATAATGCACGTGTTCTCATCACGGAATTTCTTTGCACGCTCGAAAAGATTCTGCTGAATCGAGGCAAGAATTTCGGGTGCGCTGAAAATCAATTCCTGAATCGACATCAACTCTTTTGCCTTCACCGGCCGGTCGCGCCGACTCACCATCGCGTTGCCCGATGCGATGTCGCGCGGGCCAATTTCGACGCGAAGAGGCACGCCTTTTTTGATCCATTCCCAATTCTTTACGCCGCCACCGAGATCGCGGCGATCCACTTCGACCTCGGTCGGAAGATCGACATATCGAGCCTCGCGCAACTCTTTCGCGAGTTTGTCGCAAGCTTCCAGCACCGCCGCGCGCGTTTCTTCCTTTGGCGTCACTGGTAGAATTACAATCTGCGTTGGCGCGATTCGTGGCGGCAAGACAATGCCGTCATCATCTGCATGCATCATCACAACCGTTCCGACGAGTCGGGCACTTGCGCCCCAACTGGTGGTCCAGCCGAACTCCTGCTTGCCTTCGCGGTTCTGAAATTGAATGCCACTCGCGCGGGCAAAATTTTGCCCGAGAAAATGCGAGGTGCCGGCCTGGATCGCTTTCCGGTCCTGCACCATCGCTTCAATCGATAAGGTCTGCACCGCTCCGGGAAAACGCTCGCTTTCCGATTTTTCGCCACTAAAAACAGGAATGGCGAGATGATCGCGCACGAAACGCTCGTAAACGTCTAGCATTTGTTTCGTCTCAGCGCGCGCTTCCGCCTCGGTTTCGTGGACGGTATGACCTTCCTGCCAGAGAAATTCGGTCGTGCGCAAAAACAGGCGTGGGCGCATTTCCCAGCGGACAACGTTTGCCCACTGGTTGATCAGGATGGGAAGATCCCGATACGACTGCACCCATTTTGCGTAGCTCGCTCCGATAATTGTCTCCGACGTCGGCCGGACTACCAGCGGTTCAGTGAGCGCGCTAGCCGGCTTTAATTTTCCATCCGCATCCACTTCAAGCCGGCTGTGCGTGACCACCGCGCATTCCTTGGCGAAGCCCTGGACGTGCTCCGCTTCTTTTGCGAAATAACTCAGCGGAATGAAAAGCGGGAAGTAAGCGTTGCGGTGCCCTGTAGCACGAAACATCGCATCAAGCTGCCGCTGCATGTTCTCCCAAATGCCATAGCCCCACGGACGGATTACCATGCAGCCGCGCACGTCAGATGGCTCAGCCAGCTCTGCCGCGCGGATGACTTGCTGATACCATTCAGGAAAGTCTTCGTCGCGCCGGGGCGTGATCGCGGTTTTTGCGGGAGGCGGGTTGGACATGGAGAAAGGAATTAAGCCTGAGCTGAGAAAATGGCGAGCCGCGATTGTGATTTTGAAAAATGACCAATCAAGCCCGAACGCTCGAGATGACAAAGACATATCTTGGGCGAAAATTTGACACTCCGTGGCACGTCCCGTAGTTTTCGTGCCTTTTCCGCCCGTATGAAAACCTTTTCTGCCAAAGCCAGTGAAGTCTCGCGCCAGTGGTGGGTAATCGACGCGAAGGGCCAGGTGCTGGGTCAGGTTGCCGTCAAGGCCGCCACCTTATTACGCGGCAAAGAGAAGACGATTTTCACGTCGCACGTCGATACGGGTGATTTTGTGATTGTCATCAATGCGGATAAAGTGCGACTGACCGGCAAAAAAGAGGAGCAGAAGAGCTACATGAGTTTTTCAGGATACGTGGGTGGTCACAAATCCGAGAATGTCCGGGCGCGCCGCGCGCGGCACTCGGAGTTACTTGTCGAGCGAGCCGTGCGCGGAATGATTCCACACAATCGGCTCGGTCGCGCCGTTTATCGAAAGTTGAAAGTTTATTGCGGCAATTCTCATCCGCATACCGCGCAACAGCCACAGGTAGTCAAGCTTGCCTAGAAGTAATTTTATGCCGGGAGCTCAGGAATTCACCGCTACAGGTCGCCGGAAGACATCGGTCGCGCGCATTCGTATGATGCCAGGCAGCGGAAAGATTGACATCAATGGTCGCAGCTTTGAAGATTATTTTCCGACTGCGCCATTACAGAACGTGGTGCTGCAACCGCTTCAAACTGCAAAGGCCGTGAACGCCTACGATCTGTCGATCAACGCGAGCGGCGGTGGCGCAACGGGACAGGCCGGCGCCGTGCAGCTCGCCATTGCGCGTGCTCTTCTTCAAGTAGATGGCAATTTGCGCGGCACGTTGAAGGCCGAAGGTTTGCTGCGCCGGGATCCGCGCATGAAAGAGCGAAAGAAATCGGGACAACCCGGAGCGCGGAAACGTTTCCAGTTCTCGAAACGATAATTGCTAGTGGCGGCAGTGTTAGCCGCTTTCAGCCAATATGCGGGCGCAGGTCCGCCACTCCGACTACGCTTTACGGCTTCGCAGTCGCGGCTGGCTTCGGCGCAGGCTTTGGAATAATCGTCGGAGCTGGCGCTGCCAGGAATGGCGGAATTGCCGAGGCAGGCGCCGTTTCCGATGGCCCACTCGGTTTCAACAAACGCAATTCCTGCATGGCCTCGCCAGCCCAAAAGCTCGTCCGGTGCTGGGTCAAGATCGTCTCGCAGATCCGGCGCGCTTCCTCGGTTCGATTTTTCGCCTTCAGAATGTACACCTGTGAAAGCAGGGCCAGCGGCGCATTGAAACTATTCGGATAAGTCGATGCGATTTGTTGGTACATCGACAACGCCTCGTCGGTTTTTCCCATCGATTCCAGATTGGCCGCCATCGCCATCCGCGCCGTGCTCACGAGTTCGTGATTCGGGTACTTCGTGATGAAGGCCTGAAGAGTTGGGTTCGCTTCTGCGAATTTCTTTTCACTACGCTGGACTTCAGCGAGCAAGAGATAAGCGTCGGCGTTTGCGGGCGTGTTCGGGTAACGAGTAATTACCTGTTGATACCCTTGCGCGCTCTTTGCGCTTCCTAACAAGGCCGATGCCGCTGCAGCCCGGCGATCGGAATAAAAGCGATAACCCATAAAACCGATGGCGGCGAGCAGGAGGACAATGAGCGCACCGATGATCTCATTCTTGAAACGTTCCCAAAACACGAGTGTTTCAAGCGCTGCGTCGCGAGAAGGAGGTGGAGCTGTCGGCATAAATTAAGTTATTGGCTCAGCCGACCTAAACAGGCCGAGCGTCGTCTTATGCCACGCGAAGGTTTGTCGCGCAAGCATGCTAAACGGCCCGGACCGCAACTAACCGGATATCGCTGCTGCTTGGACTTGTTTAAGCCGGTTAAAGATCGGGATGCGCGCGACAAAGTTTCTTCCGGCGATACAATCTTGTCTATGAATGCATTCTGGAAGTCTTTCGAAACGTTGCTCGGTTTGGGTCTGGAACCCAGGGATTTGACGTTTGTCCAAATCTCTCTGCGCGGGATAATCGTTTTCCTTGCGACATTAATCATGGTCCGCCTCGGGCATAAGCGCTCGCTCGCGCACAAAACGCCATTCGACGCCGTTCTGCTCGTCATTCTCGCCGCGGTGCTTTCACGCGCGATTAACGGTTCGGCACCTTTTTTTTCCACACTCGGAGGAGGCGTGGTTCTGGTCCTCCTACATCGGCTCTTCGCCCACCTGGCATACTATTCACATCAGTTTGGAATCTTGGTTAAAGGGGCGCCCGACACCATCGTGCGCGACGGCGAATGTGACTTTCCCATGATGCGGCGCAACCACGTCTCCGTGCATGACCTGGAGGAGGATATGCGCCTCAATGGACATCTCGATGACCTTTCGAAAGTTCGACTCGCCCGCGTGGAACGCAGCGGTGACATCAGCTTTATCAAAAAGTAACTCGACCAATATGGCGCCATATGACGCATGAAACTTTGAGACGAACACTCGCCAAACCTGCATGAGTGCCGAGAGTTCGGCAGCTGCCCGGTCGGAGGCGAAGAAATAAAGTGGACGGGCACGATCTTTTGATATAAACAACGAGACTTCCTTAACGACGCAACGCTATGAAACGAACAAAAAAGCGGTGGATCAAACCGACCTTAAAAACATTACCCGTGTTTTTCGAGTGCACCTTTTACGCTGGTGCGATCTGACTAAGCGCAGCTGATTGATTCGCATCCGGATCCTGGGCAGCGCGGCTGGCGGCGGACTGCCCCAATGGAACTGTCTCTGCGCGAACTGCGCTGCGGCGCGCAAAGGCGAGATTGCGCCACAGACACAGTCCAGCGTCGCTGTCAGCGCGGATGATCAGAGCTGGTTTCTCGTCAACGCCTCACCTGATTTGTCACGGCAAATTGAAAGCACGCCGGCTTTGCAACCGCAGCCGGGATCGCTGCGCAACAGCCCGATTGCAGGGGTCCTTCTGACAAATGCCGATCTCGACCATACCCTGGGTCTGTTGCTGCTGCGTCAACAGGAAACTCCAGTTCAGGTTTACGCGAGCGATGCCACGCGCAGCGCGCTTGATTGGCTCGAACTGCTTCTCAAGCGGTTCGGTGGAATTCACTGGCGTGCCGCCTCTGGCGATTTCCATTCTGTGGGCAACGGACTGGCGTTTCGTGCGATTGAATTGCACGAGAGCAACGCGTTTCAATTACGAGATGAAGTTTCGGGCCGAGTGGCGCTGGTCGCACCCGTAGTCGGCGAATTAACTGCTGAATTGCGCGATGCAGTCAATGCTTCTGATGCGATCTTGTTTGACGGCACATTTTGGAATGACGATGAGTTACGTGCTGTGCGCTGGGGCGCGCGCAGCGCACGACAGATGAATCATCTGCCCATTAGCGACAGCAGCCTCGCTTTGTTGCGCCATTCGCCAGCGCGTCGGAAAATTTACATCCACATTAACAATACAAACCCGATTTTGATGCCCGGCTCGCGCGAGCGCGCGCTGGTTCAACAAGCCGGAATCGAGATCGCGTGCGATGGATTAGAAATCATTTTATGACCACGGGATTGTGGGACCATGAGACCTTTATCGCGAACTTGCGAGAAGTCGGCGGGCACGCTTATCACGACAAACATCCGTTTCACGTCGCAATGAATGAGGGCCGGCTTTCGCCCGAAGCGTTGCGTGGCTGGGTTGCGAACCGCTTCTATTATCAGCGTAACATCCCGGTGAAGGACGCCGCGATTCTCTCCAATTGCCCCCAGCGCGAAGTGCGACGCATCTGGATCCATCGCGTCATCGACCATGACGGCAGCGTGGAAAACGAAGGCGGCATCGAAGCCTGGCTGCGATTGGGCGAAGCATGCAAATTGTCGCACCACGAATTAATCCAGGATCGATATGTGCAACCCGGCGTCCGATTCGCAGTGGATGCCTACGTGAATTTCGCCCGCACTCAGCCGTGGCCCGTGGCGATCGCTTCATCGCTTACCGAACTCTTTGCACCTGATCTGATGGCGGCGCGGCTCGCTGCGTTCGAAAAGTTTTACACCTGGATTGACCGAGCCGGTCTCGATTATTTCCGCCGCCGTGTTACGCAGGCGCGCCACGATTCCGAAGAAGCGCTCGCGATAACACTAGAACATTGCAACACACCCGAGCTCCAGCGCGATGCAATTCGCGCGCTCGAGTTCAAGTGCGATGTTCTTTGGTCCATGCTCGATGCAATTCATCATGCCTACGGAACCCCAATAGCTGATGAGGCGCAGCCGCGGCTCGCGCGCGGAGTCCGGTTACAGATTGATTGCACGACCGGCAAAGGCGTGTTGCTTTTTCCCGAAGGCATTCTCGAACTAAACGAAACCGCCCACGAAATTCTTACCCGCTGCGATGGACGAACACTAAGTGAGCTGGTCCGTGCGTTGGCCGACGATTACGATGTCGATGTTTCGGCGCTTGCCGCCGACGTGCGTGAAACCCTGGCCGATTTGCAACGCCGCAAACTTGTCGAATTCGCATGATCACCTGCATGACCGCGCCGCGTCCGTACGCGTTCCTCGCCGAAGTGACCTATCGGTGTCCTCTGCGCTGTCCCTACTGCTCCAACCCAACTCGGGTACGAAATGACCGCGAACTAACGACCGACGAATGGTGCCGCGTGATTCGTGAAGCCGCCGCTCTCGGTGTATTGCAAATTGGTTTTTCCGGAGGCGAACCGCTGGTCAGGCATGATCTGGCAGAACTCGTTCGCGGCGCGCGAGAGGCAAACCTTTACACCAACCTCATCACGAGTGGCGTCGGTTTGGATGAGAATTGCGCGCACGAGTTGCGCGACGCGGGCCTCGACTCAGTGCAGCTGAGTTTTCAATCGGATGCGCCCGATCTTGCGGATGAAATCGCGGGCGCACGCGCCCATCAGCGGAAGCTCGATGCGGCGGCGGAAATCCGCGCAGCCGGAATCTCGCTCAGTCTCAATTTCGTCATTCACCGGCGCAACATCGATCGCCTGCCACAAATAATTGAACTGACAGAAACGCTGGGCGCCGAGCGAGTCGAGCTTGCCAACGTGCAGTTTTACGGCTGGGCATTTCTGAATCGCGCGGCTTTGCTTCCGACTCGCGAACAGGTTGCGCGCGCAAGAGATGTCGCAACGGCCGCGAAGGCGCGTCTCGCCGGCAAGATCGACATTTTCTACGTGCTGCCGGACTACTATGAGACGCGGCCAAAGCCCTGCCTCAATGGTTGGGGTCAGCGTTATCTCACCGTCAATCCCGTTGGCGACGTGCTACCCTGCCAGACTGCTTCGTCGGCCATTCCCGATTTGCGTTTTGAAAACGTTCGAGCGCGATCGCTCGATTGGATTTGGCGGGAATCGGAAAGTTTCAACCGGTTTCGTGGAACAGAATGGATGCCGGAGCCATGCCGGAGTTGTCCGCAAAAAGAGATCGATTTTGGCGGTTGCCGCTGCCAGGCCGCACTGCTGACCGGCAACGCTGCAAACACGGACCCTGTTTGCACACTGTCGCCAAATCGCGCGTATGTGGACGCCTTGTTGCGCGATCTGAATTCACCGAGCAATCATCCGCGTGCATGGATGCCTCGAGTTAATCCTAAGAAAGATGTCATTCAGCCAGAAACAGATTGCACTGGAACTGGCCAGGCGAATCTTTTGTGACAACGGTCCAGGCTCGCCCTGCTGCTGAAAAAAAGGCTCAGTGCCCGCGTGCCGGGCATCAGTGATGCCGGATCCCTTTCACGCGATTATCGTCGCACCGTTCACACGACGCTGCGACTATTTCGCAGCGCTCACAATGGCGATTCCCCATGGACCGCTGCCGACTTTGATACGCTTCAATTCTTTGCGCATTTTTACATCGACAACCGACACGTCGTCTGAGGCGCCATTTGCCGTGTAAAGCTTCGATCCATCTGGACTGAGCGCGATGCCCCAGGCGCGGTTTCCAACTGGAATTTTCTCCGTCAGCTCGTTCTTCTTCGCATCGACGACTGCGACTGCGTTCCCTCGACCGGTTGAGACATAAAGCTCTTTTCCGCTTCCCGAAATTGCGCTACCCATGGGCAACGAGCCTGTCGGCAACTGAATTTTTGACAACAATTGGTGCGACCTGGCATCGACAACGGCAACGTATCCGCCGCTTTCGCACGCGACGTAAACGCGGGAACCGTCCGGCAAAAATGCGACCGATCGCGGTCGCCCACCAACATCAATCTTCGCGACCACGCGCTGCTCGCCAGTCGAAATCGCGAACATCTCGCCCTTCTCTTCACAAGTAACATAGACTTCGCCATTTACCGGGTTCACGCCCACACCCTCTGGTTCCGCCGACACTTTTATTTTCCCCCGAGGTTGGCCCGAATCGAGATCCACAATCAAAGCGCTCGCATCATCCTCATTTGCGATGAACGCGAATTTCCCATCTCCGGAAATTGCAAGTTGCTCCGGATCGGATCCGACATGCCATCGATCGGCGAGCTTTCGCGCGACAGGGTCAATTACTCCCATGCCATCCGCTGTTTTGTCAGCAGGCGCGCGCTCGGTATCCACGCCCGGCGTCATGCGCGGGGATCCGCTCAACGTGACCAGGATGCGCCTGCCATCCGGCGTCGCGTGAATTCCGCGTGGTCTCTTGCCTACCCCGAAAGTTGCAACAACAGCATCCGTCGCGCCGTCAATGACACTTACATCCCCGAGCGTTCGTTGCTAACATATACGAAATAGCTTGACGATTTGGCCGGAGCGGCCAGCGTGATAGTGACAGCTGCAGCATAGCTAATCGCGAAACTGCTAAATCTCATATCTGCCAGCTACATCTCACCGGCTTAGCGAGCAAGTCCGCTCGCGTTGCTGAAGTTCAGAATTGGACGTTCGTTGTTCGTTGTTCGACGTTTGGTTCAATGCAAACCCATGACAAGCTTTTCACTCCCGGACCAGTTGAGGTTTCGCCGAAGACCTGGGCCGCGTTTTCGCGCCCGATGATAGGCCATCGCGGCGAAGATTTTAAGAATCTTTACCGAGCGATTTATCCAAAGCTGCAGATCTTGTTCGGAACGAAGCAGCCGGTATTTCTTTCTACCTCCTCTGCCTGGGGCGTGATGGAAGCTTCAATCCGGAACTTGGTCGATCGGGGCGTGCTTTGCTGTATGTGCGGAGCGTTCTCCGACAAATGGTTCGATGTCGCGAAGCGCTGCGGAAAAAATGCCGAGCCTCTGCAGGTTGATTGGGGAAAGCATATCGACCACAAAATAGTCGATCGACAATTAGCGACCGGAAAATTCGACACCGTCACCTTGATCCACAACGAAACCTCCACCGGGGTAATGAATCCGCTCGGGGAGATTTGCGGTATTCTCGCGAAATATCCCGACGTCGCGCTGGTCGTCGATACCGTTTCGTCATTTTCCGGAGTGAAGATCGATATGGACGCGCTCGGTATCGACGTGATGTTGACCGGCGCGCAAAAAGCGCTCGCGCTTCCGCCGGGTTTCTCATTGTTTTCCGTCTCGGAAAAAGCATTCGCCCGCGCCGAAAAAGTTCCCAACCGCGGATTTTATTTTGATTTCCTCGAATTCAGGAAACAACAGGCGCAATGGATGACGCCAAGCACGCCCAGCATCGCGCATATTCACGCGCTGCAATCAAAACTCGAGGAAATTTTAGAGGAAGGCCTCGATGCGCGCTTTGATCGGCATGTGCGCACGAATGCGCTTGTGCACGATTGGGTTCGACGGGCTGGATTTGATTTCTTCGCCGAGGAAGGATTCCGATCAAAAACGCTCACCTGCGTAAAGAACAATCGAGGCATCGACGTGCTAAAGCTCGCCCGCGATTTGCGGTCCAGACATCATCTGGTCATCGACCCCGGTTACGGCAAGATCCAGGGCAAAACCTTTCGCCTCTCCAATATGGGCGACGAAACCGAAGAAACCATCTCGCATTTACTTACGTGTCTTGACGACGTCCTGTAGCAGCGGTCTATGACCGTCGAAGCAGAGAATGGCCGCCGGTTAACACGCGATCATTTTGCTCACGCATCGTCGGAGGGTAGCTTCATACTGGTTCGCGTCATTGATGCCGTTTTATGTCAGCGATCGAAGCTTCCAAACTGACCAAAGTTTATCGTACCTACCGCAAGGAGCGTGGTCTCTGGGGTTCACTCAAGGGCCTGATCAAGCGACGCTATGATGAAACGCGGGCGGCCGACCACGTTTCCTTCCAGATCGAGGAAGGCGAGTTTGTCGGCTTTCTCGGCCCGAACGGCGCGGGAAAAACCACCGTGCTCAAAATGCTTTCCGGCTTGTTGAACCCCACTTCGGGGGATGCCCGCGTGCTCGGATTCGTTCCCTGGGAAAGGCGCAACGAAATGAAACGACAGTTTAGTCTGCTCATGGGACAAAAGAATGCGCTCTGGTGGGACCTGCCCGCGCAGGAATCGCTCGAGCTGAACCGGGCCATCTACGGGATCGACCGCGATCGGTTCAAAAAAGTGGTCGATGGATTGTCGGACCTTTTGGAAGTGCAGGATAAAATGAACGTGATGGTGCGCGAATTATCGTTGGGCGAACGAATGAAGATGGAGCTGATCGCCGCCCTTATTCATGAGCCGCGCGTGCTGTTTCTCGACGAGCCGACCATTGGGTTGGATGTCGTGAGTCAAAAACGTGTCCGCGAGTTTCTGCGTATTTACAACGAGGAACATCGTATCGTCACGCTGCTGACCAGCCATTATATGCAGGATATCCAGGAACTTTGTCATCGCGTCCTGGTGATCGACCACGGCAAAATCTTCTTCGACGGTCCGCTCGCGCAGATCATTGATCGATTTTCGGGGCACAAGATTCTCAGTCTCACCTTCGAGAAGGAAGCGACGCGCGACCTTTCGGAGTTTGGCGAAGTGACCGAACAGACGCCGGTTTCGGTGCAACTGAAGGTTCCGCGCGCGAAAGTGACCGAAACCTGCCGTCAACTGCTCGAAGCCTGCGACGTTAGCGACATCAATGTCCAGGAAGTGCCGGTCGAAGAAGTGATCCGCCAACTTTTCGGCGAACGACGCGAGGATCATCGCGCTGCCAGTCTCGCCACCGCAGAAGCGGCACAAGCAAGGTAACCCCGCATTTTCGCTTCCCGGCGAAAATGCGCTCGAAGGGTAGCTACTTCTAGAAGCAGCTGGATAGCCCAGTCCTTTCCAACGAGGGCCGGCAGCGGTCAAATTTCCCAGCTCGTTTACACAGGATTGATTCGAAGCCGGCCAGAGTCTCCTCGAAAGCTTTCGGGACTACAACGCAGCGAGCTGCCCGGGGTCACCGATCCCGGCTACAGCGGCGCGAAAACCGAGCAGCTTCCGTGAGTTGGCCCAAAAAACAAAAGCCGCCACGCGGTGAAGCGTGGCGGCTAATTGCTTTGCTCGCGGCGATTGACTCCAATCGCCCGGGCGGTTCAGGCCTACTACGCCGTAGCGTAGCGAAGATGAACTGCCCCTACCATTATTTTACTGATTGTTGAGCACTACTTTCGGTACGGGTCTACTCATTTCAATCTGCGCGCTCACTTTTTGAATTTGCGTGGCCTGCTCTTTGAGCTGCGCGGTAAGAACGTCCATTCCTTTCTGTTGCTGGGCAACGGTAGATTTCAACTCGGCAATGGTCGCTTGCTGTTCCACGACTTGCTGGTGCTCTTTGAGGAATTCGTTGAGCAACATCGCATTGATCGCGTTGTATCTCACGTTGCTCACTTGCCCCTTTGCGTCACGTATGGCCAGCTCCGGACTCACCTTAGCCACTTCCTCGGCGATGAGGCCGAAATCGAGCGTCTGTTTGGGATCAATCTCTTTCTTATAGCGATAGGTGACAGGCTTGAGCGAGAAAAGCAGTTCGCTCGCTTTATCCATGGGTTTGATCTGCTCCTTATAACGCTGCGAAGAGACGCCATGGCCAAGTCTGCCGGTAGTAAGATCTACGGTAACGCCATCCACGCCAACAACTATAGGCTGCGCCGTGGTGTTAATGTTTCGGATATAGGTGCTGTCATCGACGCCGGTCTCACCGAAGACGCCTTCGCCGATACAGACGTTGCCATCGCCCGTGACGTCGAACCCGGCTGAGTCGCCGATGGCCGTGTTGAAGCTGCCGCTGACGTTGCTATCGAGCGCTTGAAAACCGAAGGCGTTGTTCCAGACGCCGGTTTCGGTGCTTTCGAGCGCGTCATGACCGAAGGCATTGTTCGACTCGCCCTCGGTGTTGGCAAAGAGCGCACCCGTACCAAAGGCATTGTTGGTCTCGCCGGTGAGGTTGTTAAAGAGCGCTTCCACACCGAAGGCATTGTTGGTCCAGGCTTTCAGATTGTTAAAGAGCGCAAATTCACCGAAGGCGCAGTTGAATGCGGCTGTGGTGTTGTGATAGAGCGCTGCAAAACCAGCGGCGGTGTTGTCCGTGCCATCGGCGTTGCGATAGAGCGCTGCGTAACCAGCGGCCGTGTTGCGGAGGCCGATGGTGTTGTTCGCGAGCGAATAAGCGCCAGTGGCACTATTAAAAAATCCGCTGGTATTGCTAAAGAGCGATAAAACGCCAGTGCCGGTGTTGTAGCCGCCATTAACATCGCTAGCCAGGGCTCGAAGACCCGTCGCCGTATTTTGGTTGCCGGCAGTGAGGTGGTTAAGCGCCTCGAAACCAGTGCCGGTATTCCAGATCCCAGTAGTGCGGCTGACGAGGACCCCAACCCCTTCGCCATTGTTGGAGCCGGGTATGGAGCCGTCGGTGTCGGGACCCACTGCTTGCGCCATCGGTGCAAGCCCAAAACAGACAAGTGGGAGCAGGAGGAGAAATCCCCCGATGGCGGGATTCCTTGATTTTCTAATGGATGGAAACGTTGTTTTCATGTGCTTTTTCTATATTTTTTTCCTTTTATGTTCCCCGACGAGTTATTTCTGTGACCACATCTCTGAAAGAGGGAAGGACGCTGCCGGGGGAAGCATCCTCTGGCCCGATTTCAGATTTATTTGAACGCGTTGTGCAAAAATTTCGCGAATTGGTCAAGAACAAAATTTAAATTTTGTGAAAAATCGGTCGTGTCGGTCGACTCGCGAATGCTTTCGCAGCCCATTGGCAGTGGATTGAATCAGCGAGCCCGCTCGAATCCCGCTCCTGAGGAATTTGTGATGGCCGCGGCCGCCAGCCTTTATTGAATAAACTCTGCGAAGCCTGGCAGAATGCTTTTTTCCATCGCTTCGGCAAACGTGCGATATTGCAGGACCCAGCCAAGGCCACGCAGTTTCGCATTGCTTACACGCTTGTTACTGGCGCCACGTTTGGGTTGCCCTTTCGCTTTTCCGATCGACGGGACTGGACGATTCATTCTCTCCGCCAGCCAGCGATAACAATCGCTTTGCAGAATGGGTTGATCGTCAACCACGTTGTAAATCTCACGCGCCAGGGAGGGTCGATTCAGCAAGAGAAAAAGTGCGGCTGCGATATCATCCCGATGCACTTGGTTAATAAAGCGATCGTTTTCCGAATCAATCATCGCTGTGCCGGAAAGAAATTTGGTCAATAATGCCGAGCGTCCCGGTCCGTAAATTCCACCAAGTCGCGCGACGATGCCGCCATCGCCAAGCACGAGGTCTTCCGTCTCAAGTAATATTCGACCCTCCTCACGCGCCGGATTAGTCTCGCTTTCTTCGGTAACCCACGAACCATCACATTGCGCGTAAACGCTCGTGCTGCCCGTAAAGAGCATCTGGGACCCACTAAATCGAATGAGAAGATTGCGTGCGCCGTTCAAATAGATTTGGCGATAATCCTCGACTCCGCCGCCGCCCGAGCTGGCGCAGTGGATTATCGCGTCGAATCCGGCAGCTGCCGGAGCACGCGCCCGAATCTGAGCTTGGTCGGCGATATCGACCCCGTAAACAGGATAAGGCTTCGCCGATAGTCTCGCTGCGGATTTTGCGGAATGCGTCCAGCCTTCTACGGCCCAGCCCGCGGCATGAAACAAATCCCCGGTTGCCTGTCCGACGTAACCACATCCGGCGATCAAGATTCGCGGCATGATTGTGGATCTTCACGCCGTTGCGGCTGCGATTTCAATTTCTTCAAAGATCTTTTTCTGAATCGCGCGGACTTGTTTCAGACGAATCAATTCCAAAAG
>Ga0137379_10000891_pt1 | contig 27002 bp, 46 predicted proteins | sample SagtaG_18_FD_104812 | JGI IMG/M metagenome (GOLD analysis project Ga0137379, IMG submission 104812) | Vadose zone soil microbial communities from Sagehorn Ranch, Mendocino, California, USA - Sage2_L_80_16 metaG | ecosystem: Environmental > Terrestrial > Soil > Vadose zone | place: USA...
AGCCAGCTTCTTTTCGAGGATAAGGCCCATCTCATACTTAACGCGCTTGGTATACCAGTCCTGGACTTCTTGTGGCCGAGATCCAATATCCCGGTAGCGCCAGCCAAACCGAAGCCACTGCCACAAAAGTTCCTCAGCGTTCATCTAGCACCCATGGTTTTAGATCCTTTTTTGTAATTACGTACTGTAGCCTGTCGGCCTTGGGGAGGGTTACATTACATTGCTCGGCTATATCGGCACTTGTCTCGATAGCGTCATACGCTGCGGCGGGTGACATTCCTGTGCGGACGAGACGATCCTGAAGTTCCCGGTCAGACTCAGGCAGAGTAAGCGGGACAGCGTAATTCCACTCGCGCATGACGTCGTCGACCGAAGCCTTGCCACGATGAACAGCATGCAGAACGGCTTGCATCTCGGCATCGTCCATAGTGGGATAGTGAACATCGTGGGTGACCACCAGTCGAATTCCATACTCCTTGCCTAGTCTCTCGTACGCGGGGTTTATGGCGCAGGTTCGCTCGAGTTCGTAGAATGGCTGGACTTCGAGGAAGTAGTTTCCGCCAAACGTTGCCGCAAATCGTTCAAGGGCTCGTCGGGCACTGGCCCAGTCGGGCTGACTGTTATGCTCGGCTGTTCCTTTTCCTCCAAGAAGTGAACACGCGAGCAATGATCCTGAACAGCCTGAAAGTATGACAAGTCCTTCCCGGTTAGCTTGAAGGGAATATCCAGAGACAGTTGGGTGATAATAGTAATCGAGATAGGACTGGGTGACGATTCGGTTGAGGCTTCGGTATCCATTAGCGTCCTTCGCTAGTATTGTGAGGTGGTTCTTGTACTGGCCTCGGTGCTCATTGTCTACCGGGCCACAGTAAATTTCACATCCGAAAATTGGCTTCATGCCGGCCTTAATGGCCGCCTTCTCGAGCTGAAAGTGAGACGAGACGCTTCCGTGCTCGGTCAGGGCTATGGCCGTATAGCCGAGCTCAGCCGCACGTTCTACGTGCTGAGTCGGCGTTCCAAACCCATCTCCGAAAGAGAAGGTAGAGTGGTGATGGAGGTTGACGAACTTCATCAGGCATCACCTGCCTCCTGCTCCGGCCGAGGTGCCAGTGCTCTTCTGAGCTGCAGGAATTTCCGGGCAAATTCCTCTGGGTCCTTTCCGAGCCTGGCCGCACTGATCACCAGCTTGGCAGCCTTGTCCGGATTCATGCCAGCATTGAAAAGGATGTCATATGCCCTGCTGATGTCTGGCCTGACCTCGCAGAGTATTTCTCCAAGGCGATAATTCATTTCTTCTGGTGTCATTCTGGTTCCTCCCCTTTCTTTCCGTGGGGACGGCCGTAATGATAATCTCCTGTCAGCCTAGGCATTATTGTCTTGTCCCAGAGCAGGATTCTCCCAGTCACCAAAATATGGCTTGTCGGCCCGGAGATAGAATCCGACGTAATTTATCAGATCGATGGCGCTGTCGTCATGCTCCTTGCCGTGAATCCAGGCACGCTCCCACAGTCGCTGGAATTTCTTTCGAACGTCAGCGAGTGCTCCAAGCCGACCGGCCTGCCGCCATGTCTGGCCTTCAGGATTCCAGGGACGCCTACACATAATCTCTAGGCACGGCAGGAATACCTCAGTCAGCTGGCCGACAGCATCCGGAGTCGGGTCTAGTCCGCAAGCCTTCATGAATGTAAAGGCAGCATCATTCTGCGTAGTGAATGAAGATTCGTCATGTTCCCGAATGAATTTCTCCCTATCAGCCTTGTCGTCATAACTCATGGCAGTCTCTCGAGTTTCCTCTTCTGTATATAGGCCAATCGAACGGAGCCAGGCCTGGCGGACCTTTTGGGGAGATCGAGCGCATACATGTCCGTAATCTTCCTGGCGGGCTCCGCAGTCTACGATGCACGTACACATGGAGCGAGCACCTTTGCAGTACCAGCATCCTGATTCTGGGTTATTCACCATGGCCTCCTAGCAGCGTCGGGGTGAAGCGGGGCATGCGGGTCGATGTCGAACCATTCGTCCGGTTCTTCACCGGCCCGGTGGTGAGCCTCGACTCGTTCTCGAATGACGCAGTAACGGTCGGTCGGCGCCATAAACTCGCACTTACCGGTCTGATAGCAGATTGGCTTAAACAGGGTACAGATTAGCTTCTGCTGCCAGCGATTCTCTTCCGGACCGTAATTCAGGATTGCCTTGATAATCTCAGCCCAGACTTGCTTCCACTCGTGCTGAGCCTGAGAGCACAGTCGTAGGCCGGAATGCTCAGCTAGGTTCCGCAGATTGGTCTTGTAGTGGATTCGAGTCGCGATGTTTGTCGGCAGGAGCCCGCGTGCGTCCTCGGCTGGAATTCCCGCATTCACGAGCTGGTTGTAGGCGATACCGGCATGCTGTACTGCGTATTCCCAGATAGCCCTTGCTGGGTCGTCATCTTCCAGGACAGCGATGCTCGGTGGCATGACGACCTCTAGTGCGGCGTTCTCCTTAACAGCAAACCGGAGAGACTCCTGCACATAAACGGCTGTGCGCTGCCGTACTAGCTGATGCGTAAAGGCTCGGGTGACACCCTCGATGAAAAGATGGATGTCGATGAATTCCAGGGGTGCCTGGAGCACGTTCTTGGTTGCGCTGTAGAACCAGTCCAGAGCTGTCTCCCGAGAGACAAGCTCGGTATCGTGAACCGGCCGACCCTGGTACATCTCGCTAGCGGCGGCCATAACCCGCAGTGGGTCTTGCGTCATGTAGAGCAGGGTGACCTCTGGCTTAACCGGGCCGTCCTTGAATGGTATTGCCTTGAACATTGCCTCGTCGGCGTATCGAGACACAGAAGTCCCGACCGGGGGTCGGTTCCGGATGGCCTCTTTTGCTTCTTCTGGCAGTTCATCCCAGCCGTCATTGCTCATATTACGTCTTCCCATTCGTGCTGATGTAGCATGTTGTAAAGAACGGTCCTGGTATCGTAGTATGCATGATCGATCCAGGTTTCGTTATGCCACTTGCCGAATCGGCCGGTCTTAAAAGCATGCGGATGGCAATTACAGTTCGTAGACAATGGCTTATGAATGATCAGATCTGGACGAGGGTCAAAACCTAGGGTGTCTTCCGGCCTGTATTCGGTAACCTCGTGGCCGAATATCTCACTAGACCTAACCCAGGGCAGGTCGGGCCGAGCATTGTAGATAACGGTATTCGGCGGCTGATCTGGATAGCTTGTATGGAAGTATAGCGCGATGGGGGCGCTGTCGAAAACATGCTCGTATGGATTCCTACACAATCTGGGTGCCGGTGCGGTGATGACAACCAGATCACACATTACGACCAGGTGATCTACTTCATGCCGATAAACCTTTCGATCCTCAATCAGCGGGCTATACAGCTTCCACATCTTGTTGTAGGCGTCCTGAACAGACCAGGTGTGAAACCCTGGCTCAAGGATGTCACCGTTGATCGCGATGTTGACATCACCATATAGCTTTAGCCGATAGTCCAGGATAGAGCCTCCGATCACGAGCTGTCGTACATACCCATTCGGCTGCTCCGTATTGATGCCGGGGATGGGCCGGTGGAGCATGATCGGCCCGCGCTGCGGTGTCTGGACTTTCGGTGCGATTACTCGGACTTCGGCGTCCAGACCGACAGCCGCATGAGCAGCTGCCAGTCCGGCCGGACCGGCACCGATAACGATTACCTTCAAGGCTGCACCGGGTAATTGCTGAGCCAGAAAGGTCCAGGACTGCGCCGAGGCAGGTCCATCACCAGGGATGCACCATTGGGATTGTCTTGATTCATTGCTTTTCTTCCCTTTCCTTGCGCCAGACTAGCCAGCGCCTTATGTCGGCCTTCGTAAACCGGCCGACAATCCGAAGTGGAGCCGTGCGGCCCCAATCTTTCTTTGGTCGCTGGAACTGGCCGCTGGTCTTGTTGAGCTCCCTGATTTTACGCCTGTTGCTCATAGGATCCCCGGGTTGACCTTTATGTCAACTGTTCTTTTGCCTCTGAATTGTTCGTGGCACCAGCATTCGCATTCTTCATCGCAGAACCTTGAGCCGAGCTCCTCATGACTGATGTCGCAGTAATTCGAGCATGGCTCGTGCGGACTGATGCCGTATATCCGGCACTTGAACGACAGATGCTTCACAGCTGCCTTCCGCCGTGCTTATACGGTCGAGTCCAGCCATAGGCAAGTACTCGGCTGACCTCGTACTCGATGTCGATATTCCAGATATCGCACATGTCCAGAATTCTAATGAATACGTCGGCTAGCTCCGGCCCGACACCGATCGGCTTTCCGACTTTTGAGGAAAGCGGATCTTTGGTGTTGGTGTCGGACCAGACCTTCTCGCGATAGGCCTCCAGGGCCTCGCTTAGCTCGCTGTGGGCTAGCGCGATGTATGCCGGGAACGTGTAGCCTTCCCTCGCTCCGGTGACAGCTTCTCTCCAGCCCTTCTCGGTGCAGAGAAGCCGAATCTCCTCGGTTAGCTTTTCCAGCTGGCTTGCCACAGTGCCTCCTGAACCTCTCGTTTGAGCCGGGCGATGACCTCTTCCGCCGTCTTCTGGTTAAAAAGGCGGTTCGTTGTCGTTGGCAGGAGCTGCGGCCGCTCGCCGACCACGCCCAGTAGCGGCAGGCTTGGCGGCAGCGGTGCGGCGTGTGGCCGTAGCTGGCTTAGCCTGGCGAGCTGGAGCGGGCTTGGCGGCGGTCCTGGCTGGCTTAGCCGGAACCTTAGCGGCCGTCCTACGACCACGCGCGGGAGCGACCTCGGCAGGTTCTTCCTCAGCCGGCTCTTCCGACTCTTGTTCTTCCCGATCCGGCTCCTCCTCGGCGTCCTCGTAGTCCAGCCAGGTTCCGACGCGAGCCTGCCAGCTGCCGTTGAACTTCTCGCGATCCGTCACGGCCCGGCACCAGGCTGCATCGCTGTCCTCGCCCGGGACGAAATTCCCCAGCTTCTCGATGGGCGCGCCGACGTTGTCGTCCTCGTCTGCAACGATCGGACCCTTCTGGATGTCCTTGAGTGTGATGCCGAAGTGGTCGAGGAATGGCTTCCACTTGAACTTCGCGGTCGTGATCAGCGGTAGGTTGTCCCAGAAGGGGCATCCGTTGTACTCCTCGATGTCTTCCTCGTTGTCTGCAGCTTCGGCCAGCAGCTTGATCATCGAGTCGCCGTTCTGGGTTTCGCACCACCACAGCTTCTTGATGAACATCCGAAGGATGGTACCCTTGGGCGGCACCTCGCCATCGTAGTTCGTGAAAGTGGCGTCCTCGTTGTACTCGGCCTCGTCTAGCTCCTTGAAGTTGATGTTGTACTCACTCATTTTCAAGCGCGGCATTTTGTACTTCTTTCTCTTGTTCGGCATGGGTGTGATCTAGCTGGTCGGCATGAAGCCGATGGTCTGCGGCGTGCTCGCCTTTTGTCCGGAACCGCATCGTGACGGCATGTCGCTTCTGGCAGTGCTTAACGAAATCCATCGCCAGCATCTGCCAGGCGTCCGCTACCCGTTCCTTTTTCGGCTCCGGCTTCTTCCTAGGCGGCATCGGGGAATCCTGCACACCGGGTATGGACAGCGATTGCCGATCCGGTCGTGTACCCTGATGGCTTTCTGTCCTCCGGTGCAATTCCGGCTAGGATAAGGATGACTGTCCTGCCTGGATCTGGCCCACCCAGGGTCCTGTTGCACACCGTGCATACGCCATGATATAGCGGATGATCTGGCTCGAGAATCATTCGGCGACCGCTAGCCACCGTCGGCTTGGCGTCTACCGAGACGCGGACTGGTATCATTGTTCGCCTTCCTTGCCTTCGAGGGAATCGTAAATCATCCCGATGAAGTCTGCCATTGCCACATAGTCACCCGGATCGACTATCTGCCAGTCTTCCAGGGCCATGTATCTGTCCTTAGCCCAGTGGTTCGCGGTAGGCTGGGTAAGTGCTATCCGGACGGTATGCCCCGGTTCGCTCAGGGACCTACTTATACTATACCGTATTCCAACGTCGAACTGGCCAATGATATACCGACATACCTGATAGGTTTTTCCACCCTCAATATGTGGTACTTTCTCCATCTCGTCGTCTTCGCCCGGTATCTCCATCTCGCCGAACACGAATATGGAATTGTACCTGGCGTCGATGATGTGATCGCAGAATCGCTTGAAACCGTTCTGATATTGCTGGTGGTCCTGAAGGGCCGGGATGTCCAGGCTGCGATTCGAGTTAGCCGCATTCTGCATCCGAAGAATCCAGCGCATGTACAGAACCTGCATCTTGGTCCCTGAGTCTACGATGAGCCAGTCGTCCTCGCCCAGAGTCTCGTCGGCTTTATTTAGGCCGGCCAGTACATGTTCCCAGTCATAGGCACGCATAACCTTTGCCTTTGAGCCGGACCGCTGTGCCGACGAGAGGCCTTTCTCGGTTGTAAGGAACACCGAATTTGGAGCACCGCCGGCCAGGACGGTTTTCCCGACGCCACTGGGTCCGTAGATTGCTATGTTCTTAGACTCGTTCTTGGCGAATTCCTCCATGTCCTCGACTACGATATCGACCTCGGCAGCCTGGAGGATCGCCGGAGCCTCCTTAGTCGCCCTGACTGGCGTTGTCCTGCGTGCTCCGCGCGGTGGCATGGCCGTCCTTTCTAAGGTGCTCGATATACTCTAAGGTGCTCGATATACTTAGCGAAACTGGTGAACTGCTCGATCTTTGGCATGGCCTGGAATATGTTTTCCCTTGGGCCAATGATGATGATCTTCTTCCCGGCAACCAGGGCCATGCCCAGCTCGACATGACGGCCACCAGTCGTGCTCTTGCTTCGGGTGTAAACGATAACGATGTCGGCTGCCAGTAGATCAGACATGTCCTGCTGTGCAGCAACGGCAGCCTTCTTTATGTCGCCAACCCCAGTATCGCCCGCTATCGGAACGCCGCTAGCTACCGCCTGATCTATCCAGCGCGATGTGCTCTCGAAGCCGAATCCCTGCAGGACTTCTCGAGCCTGCTGCATCTGAAAGGCTCGGTCCCATGCAGCTGCCAGGTAAACGTACGTCGTCACTGTCATTTCTTCATGCTTCCTGGACGAATGTAGTGAAGGCCATGTTGGGGCATGTCTTGTGGGACATTGGCTTGCCGTAGCCGTAGGCGAGCCAGCTTGCCTATAAGCTTGGACTTACGAGGAAGCGTGTTCCTCCTTGTCCTCTTCACCCAAAAACCTTTCTGTCTTCCTCGTATGGATCACGCTGGATGTAGTTTGAGCGTGCGATGGATTCCCAGGCAGTACCGCCACGCTCGTGTAGTTTACACATGTCCCAGAAATCACAGCGTGGACAATCCCGGGTTGGCGTCTTGGTAATTGGTAGCGTGCCGTCGCGGAAGGCGTTCATTACAGCCACCTCGTCTGCTAGCCGATTCATCTGAGTCGCCTGTTCCTTTGGGCTGCGCTCAATCGGGGAAGGCCGGACGAAAAGCGGTGGAGGCTGCTTTAGAGATACCGAGCCGTCCTTGTTGAGGTACTGACCCTGATCGTTCCTAGGACGCTGATCAGGCTTTGCCTTCCGGAGAAAGTTGTACTGGATGCCGGCGATCTCCTCGCCCGGCTTTAGGATTCCCTTGTTCTTAAGGATGGCGCCGGCCACAGCCCAGTAACTACCAGCCTGGTTGTCCAGCTCAAGGTAGGCCGTCGTTACCTGGCTTGCTGTCTTTGTCTCGAGCAGGTAGATCTGGCCGTCACTGAGATCCCGGAATACGCCGTCCCAGCGGGATCGGAACAGGGCTATAGGCTGCCCACCCCGGACAACCCGCACGGAAAACGGCTGTTCAACGGAGATGATCTGCCATTGCGGATCCCTGCCCCAGTGCTCAACATAGGCAACAAGCATCGCGACCCCTAGCTCGCGAGCGTCCTCCCAGACCGGCTCATCATAACCGTCGCCAAGATACGTCTTTGCGTAGGCGATTTCGTCGCCAGCCCAGGCGATAAATGTGTCAGCCGGGTGCGGGCCACGCCGCTTCCCCTTGAGATACCATTCAGCGAGAGCGTAGTGGACGCCGATCCCGAACCACAAAGCGTCAGCCTGTCGGTGTTTTGGCACCAGGCCCATCCGGTAGCGCCACCACCATTGCTGGACACATCGGTTGATTGCTGAACGCTCGCTCGTGTGGACAATCGGGAGGCTGTTTGCTGTCATTATTTCCTGCTGAGGAAGAGCAGGTTCAGCATGATCACAATGTCAATTAGATACTGGAAAATCCAGAATTTTTCCATTTCGCCTTCCTAAGGTCAGAATCCTGCCCGGAAGCCGGTGTCTCACGGCATTGCTCTGCAGAGTCCGGGCAGGACGCTTGACGCTGCCCCGTAGCCGGAGGCCAGTCACAGCTACAGGGCAACGCTGCTAGTAGGGTGCGTTGGCAGTTGCAGTCGGCTTGGCAGCCGGGCGGCCACGCCGCCTGGCCGGAGCAGCAGGCTCGGCAGGCGTTGCCTCGGCAGGCGCAGACTTGGCCTTGGCTGCCCGGGAGGCACGGGCCGCACGGACGCCTGCGCTGGACGACTCGGGCTCGGCAGCGGCCGTCTCTGCCGCACCGTTGCCGGCGACCCTGGCTGCCCTGCGCTCTTCCCGGCGAGTCTTGTTGAAGTCCGACCGCTGGAATTCCATCCGCAAGGTTCCGCCGAGCCGCACTCCATCTCGGAACGCTGCCTCGGCAGGCTTGCTGGTGAACTCAAGGCCGACCTCCTGGATGATCCAGTCGGCAAAGTCGGACATCGTGGCGGTGGGTTCCTTGTCCTTGTAGACCGTGTAGTCCGTTGCCGTCTCGGTCTCAGCCGACTCGGCAACGGCGGCGGCCGCACGTCCTCGTGGCATCGTTTCTCTCCTTTTACGTGGTGATGGGGTACTAGATTGATTATAGTCCCTGGCTGGTGCAGGCGCTACTTTTCCAGGCTCCTTTCCGACATGTTCCTCGATCGAGAATCTGCCTGTATCCGGCCATTGCCTAACGGTAACATACCCGCCAGGAACCGGCTCGTTATTCACCTGGTATCTGCGGGCTATGTCGAGAATCCGTTCCGCTCGGTCATGCTTGAATCCGTACTTATCCTGAAGCTGCTTTATTGCAGAAAGTTCGCGAATCCTGAAACTCACAGCGTTGCCTCTTTAACTAGATCACTAAGCTTCTGCGGATTTGCGCCGGCCAGGGCTAGACGCTGCCCGTCGGTAAGGCCTGCGATCCAGGACTCAACCGTCCCGACGCTGATGAGCCTGTAAACCGTAACCTGGTGAATACGGCTAACGCGATGAATACGGGCTTGTAGCTGCTCATCATCGTCGCTAATCCACGGCGGATCAAGAATGACCATCTCGTCTGCCGCATCTAGTGTGATTGACTCGCCGCCAGCCTTGCGGTTTATCACGACTACCTGAAGCTTGTCATTCGGGTCCTGGAACCGGGCCACTAGGTCAGCCCTGGCCTGGTCGCTCGTGGCCCCAGTTAGCGTCAGGACCTCGAAACCCTCGTTCCTGAGGACCTTGGCGGCCAGCTCGACCAGTTCGGTAAAACTGCTCGCGACGACGACTTTCTTGTCGGTACCCTCACGCTCCTGCATGAACTCAACGAGCCAATCCATCTTGTTCGACGGGAGGGTTGGCTCCATCTCGCTCCGGGTGCGACCGAGACGGCCGTAGGCGCACGCTAGCTGACGCTGACGAGTTAGCTCAGCTAGGACCCCCACAGCCATAATACGGCCACCCTCAATCACAGCCTCGGCATCCTCTGCCATCTGCCGATATGCCTTAGCCTGCCTCGGCTCCATGTCTAGCTGAACATAGCAGGGGCTGTCCGGGTCTTCCGTTACAGGCGTACCGGCGTAGAAGATTGGCGGCAGGTCAGGCGCAGCGTCGGCCTTCTCGCGCCGGAGGTAATACGGCCGGAGCATAGCGTCCCAGGCTGCCTGGTTCTTTGGCTCAGGAACCTTGGCTCCGCCGGCGATCTCCTTGCCCCATGTGCCCTGCTCGACGCCAAAGTGTGTCTCGGCCCAGCGCCAGAAGCTACCAAACACATCCGGCCTGCACCAGTTAAGCGTGCCCCAGCCCTTAGTCAGCTTGGACCGGAACGGCGTGCCCGATAGGGCGATCGCGAGTCCGTTCGGCTTAAGCTGCTTTCGTAGGCTCATTGCACCGTAACGAGCCTGAGTGATTCCCTTTGACTGGACATTCTTTGTTGAGGCTAGCAGATTATGGCTCTCATCAAAGACGATCGCGTCCCAATTCTGCCTAAACAGGAACGGCCAGGTGTACTCGGCCTCGTACTTGTGGTTGCACTGGCCTACCTTGTATGCTGGGCAGTCATCCCCCAGACCCTGCGGGCAGATTACAATCCGCTTCGCCCTGACCATCTCGATGTTGATAATGAGCATCCTCGGCTTGTTAACCAGCTGGTTAAAACCGAATTCGAAGTTCGCCATAGCCCTTTCGCGCTCAACTGGGCTGCCCTGCGCTACGAAAGTCTGTATTGACGGAGCCCAGCGGGCTGTCTCGCGCTCCCAGACAGTACGGGTAGCGGTACGACGACAGGCCACGAGAATTGTCCTAGCGTCGGCCTCGATTAGCGCGCCGAGCGTCTGGAGCGTCTTGCCCAGGCCGGGATCGTCTGCTAGGATGACCTGGCCGGCCTTCCTGATGAATGCAGTACCGGCCAGCTGATAGTGCCGAGTCGACATGGCGGCGAATAGCTCTGGCGCCTCGGACTCGACGCGCGGTAGCAAAACGGTGCCGTTCCCCTCCCGGAAATTCTCCAGCGTCTGCTGGGTAATTAGCTGGCCTCTGGCCCAGTCGGCTAGCGCTTCGCTGACAAGTAGGTCATTGCCGAATACCTTCCGGAGAGACCGGCAGGTATCCATCGTGAGCGGTAGCCGCCAGGCATCAAACTTGTTGTCGATGTAATGCGGCCGGGCTCCGGGCACCGTCTTGATCTTGGCGACTAGATCTCGGCTGTAGTCAAACTTAACCAGGATCCGCTTGCCGTCAGTATGACTCAGGACGCTCATGATTCAAGCTCCTCGATCCTAGTGACCGTCACGACGTGACTGCTCATGGTCGGTTCCTCCTGGTACGCATGCTGTTCATCCAGTCCTGTAGCTCACGCTCGGCGTCGTAACCAGGCTCGTACTCACGAGCTGGGATTACGCTGGCCGGAACGAACGTACGGACTAGCGTGTCAAGTACCTCAGCTAGCACGGGCTGCCTCTGGGCCAGAAGATCCCGGACGAACGCCTGGTTTGCATTCGCCCGGATCGCCTTCTCGTCTTGGTTCTTCATGATCGCCTCCACCACCTACAGTATAGCGTACTGTAGGCCGGAAGGCTACCTCCTGGCGCGGGTCTTGTGCGGCTGTTCTCCGCGACGACCAATCAGCTCCCGCTCGACTACTGCCCGCTTGTCACTGTAGTCGACAGCCGAGCTACCAGCTGGTGCCATGTAGCCGGACGGGTAGGTTATGTGCGGCCGGACCTCCTCGTCCATATAGCCGGACCGGCTTAGCCGAACCAGGTGCGCCGCGCAGAACTCACAGTCAGTCTCGATTTGGTAGACACCCTGCGTCTCGGTCGGCAGGATGTCGGTGTGCTTGCTGTCGCTCAGCGGATACCAGCGATGCTTCCTGCCGTAGCGGCATTCCAGCATGAGGGTATCGGTCTTCTGGACGAACTTGGTAAACTGGTCGAGTGCGGACTGATCGAATACCTGCGGCATAACTGTCTCCTCATGAGCTTGCCAACGAACCTGGTCTCAGATCCGTCGGTGTGGATAACGATAACCTTACCTGGCTGGACATGTACAATGTCCACGTTGTTAAGAATGGTCATCGGCCCGATGACGTTCGGCAGGACCTCCTTTCCCTTCTGCGGCTGCTCGTTCCGGGTTTCCGGATCGCCGCTGAGCTGCCAGGCCTCCCATTCCTCTGGGAATTCTTCCTTCCAGCCCGGATGGAATTCCATGGCCGACGGACTCACTGGCCGGATGTCATCCTCCTGCCGGGTAATCTTGCTCCGGGCTGAGTGTATCTGCCCCAGGGTAAGATTTAGTGATTTCGCAATACTCGTGTTGGTATAGCTACCGGTTCTTCCCTGGGCTCGTATCCAGTTTGCTACGTCGTCGTTTCTTGACATGGCTACCTCTTGTCTCGTGCCTTCTGGAGCATTAGCGGAGACCAGCGTTCCTTGCGTTCCGGATGCTTGTCTTCATATCGCTTATAACGGGCTGCACCCTTTATGCTCCTGTTATAGCGAGCGTGTCGGGCCAGCCGCTTCTCTTTGCTGCTCATCTGCTCGGGCCATCCTCTATCTCGATTGAGAAATCGGTATCCTTGTACTTTTCCTCTAGCTCATCTATTTTCATTTTAGCGGCGTATCGTGACGGGACTGAATGCGACCGGACAAACCTGCCGTTACGCCTGCGAACGACAACCCGGAATCTAATCGGCTTGTCGTTCGCAGACTTTCGTTCGTTCACTTGTTCCTGCAGACCGGACCGATTCCCAGAGCGCGAGAGGTCTCGTCAGTCAGGGAACGACCGCACCGTCCGCAGTAACCGAGGGTCTGGCCGTACAGCGCCATCGCCGTCTCCGGGCTTGCCGTCTTGATGGCCTCTAGCGCCTGCATCTTGGTCGAGCCCTTAACCGGGGTGGCTGACCGGCCACCGATGATCCGGTTGACGAACAGGTAGCCTTTCCACTTGCCCTGGGTCGGCCTGGTAACCTTTCAGAAGTCCAGGTCGTTGTGGCCGGTCGCTGACTTGGTAGCGTAGTAGCCTTCCGGGATCATCGCGTAATGCTCGCTGACCCGCGTGACCTGGGAAGGAGCAACTGCCTTCGGCTGGCTGGCTGGCTTTGGGGTATTGAGCAGAGAATCGATCATCGCCGACGCCTGCTGCTTCGTCATGTTGTGATCCTTGGGACCGAGCTGATCCTGGCCGCGCTCCTTCAGAAGCTTGCTGAGGAAATCACGCTGCTTCTCGGTCGCCGGAGCACCGAACTGACGGGCGCTGGAGGAATGGTCAGGCTGGCTGGTCTGGCCGTAGCAGGACCTGACTTCGGTAACGGTCTCGTGGGGCTGGTGACAGTTTCCGCACTTCATGGAGTTCGCCTTCTCTTCTGGGTCTCTGGGCCTTACAGCTACAGTATACGCGAACACTAACGGAAGCGCTACCCCTGGACCAGAAAAACTGTAAACAATATTGCACCAAGGTAGACAAACCACGCCACGTTGACGACTAGGCGGTGAGCTTGGCTGGCCCGTCGGTGTGCCTGGCTGTGGACGCTGCCCGGACGGTGCTGCACCAGCAGGTGAACGATCGGGACAGCCAGGCCTAGAAGTGGCCACATTCGGACTACCTCCTGTATGTGGCTAGGATTGCCGTAGGCTGGTCTGGACCCCAGTTAGCGGTAGTTACCTGCGCAGTTTCTGTTCGCCATTATTCAAAAACAGTCACTGACGTTAGCCTAGCTAACGAAAGTTTTCAGTCAGTCCGGCTTCCGAGTAACCTCAAGGCTGCCATCCTCGGTCCAGCGAACCTCGGTGTCGGACTGCTCCAGGATGTCAGCCTCGATCTCCAGTTCACTCGGCGGCATAACTTCCCTGTCCTGGTGACTCCGGCGATATGCCGTAAGGACTGCCCAGCCAATGAACGTACCGATCCCTACCGACGCGATTGCGATCCCGGCAATCACGATTGTCTGGATAATGACGGCGTAGTAACGCCAGCAGACATACATGAACACTGCGAACACCCCGAGAATCAGTAGGGCCGGGGAGCATTGTGCCGTGCTTACCGCCTTCTTGAGCCAGTTAGTCATTGCCGTTCCTTCCGTTAAGTGCGTAGTCGCGTAGGTACTGTGGATCATCGTAGAAACCCTGCACCCATGCCTGTTCATTTCCACGGACCATCAGGATCTTTCCAGGTCCGGTCTGGCGTGGCGGCGGTCCCGACCCAATTGTACGTTCCCACTGCTGCTTTGTCCAGCCAGCCATCCCGTACACCGAGAAGGCAGCCTTGAGACTTTCGCCGCCCAGCGCCCGGTCGGTGATGTCCTGGAGCATAAACTCACCCCGGATATTGGCCTGGCGTCCTAGCCGGAGTAGCGGCGCAATCGCCTCGGACCAGATCGTGGGCTGAGCCGGATCACCACTACGCTTGATATGCCGATGATAGTAGGTCTTTAGGTTTCCGCTTAGATCGTTCCCTTCATCCACGAGAAGCCAGATGTTGTGGAAGTCCTCGGGCCGGTTTCGTTTCTCCCGGACAGCAGTATAGCGGTCGCGTAGAATTCCCTCAAGATTGTAGAACACATGCCAGATCTCGCTCATCGCGGACTGCGGGTTATCAAGAACGTGCACGCGGGGTATGCCCTTAAGATGCTCGAAAGAAATCTGCTTCGTATCAATGCAGTACAACTCGGCTATGGGGTCGTTATGGATTATCTGGACAGCCTTCACGAGGAAACCGGTACTCTTGCCTGTACCTGAGCCGGCCGAGCGGCAGTGCCAGGGTAGGTCGCCATTATGGTCAGCACGATACACCGTCTTGTTCTCCTGAATGCCGATCGCGAACGTACCGGCCGGACATTTCTGGATTTCAGCTAGGTGATCGCGGAATAGGGCACGAGCCGGTAGGCCGGACATGACTGGCACCCACGAGAGTACTCGGGGATTGGTCGTCGTGTGCCAGGTAAAGGCAACCTTACCGGTCGTGTGGGTTCGGATGATCTCCTGGACAACATCGCGCTGGCGCTGCAGGGCCGGGAAGCTATCGGGTAGCCTTAGCTGGCCGCCATCTTTGCCAATGGTAAGGCATCGAGATGCCTCCTCTGTCTGGCAGTTCATCTCGCCAGCCAGCAAGGTAGCCAGGATCCTATTTGGTACCTCGCTCTTGAGTTCCGGCTTCTCAATTTTCAGCTTCAGCCTCTCCTTCTCCGGCTTGACCATCTCTCGTTCTGCCTTGTTTAGCGTCCATTTAGGACGCACGACAATCGTTGCCGCTGCTGCCGGTAGCAGAGCAGACCTGGTAGCCAGGATAGCTCGCTTGTTCCTTGTCTTGACTATGATGAACATGACGGCTAGGAAGCAGACAAGGGCTGTCGTGGCTCGGACAGTATCAGCCGGGTCGATAAGCAGTCCGTTTATCGCTGAGACAAGCGCAGCTCCGATCGCGTTGTTTCGCAGGGCACGCTGCCAGCGTTTAAGGTTGCCCCAGAATACAGCTCGGCCATCTGGGCCGGTCCGATCGTTCAGGCCAATGCCCCGATCAAATCCCTTCTCGCCCTTGTACGCTCTTCGGCGTGCCAGGTACCGTCCGGTGTGATAGTCATATAGCAGGTGGTGAAGCTTGCTGCCATGACCTTTCCAGCGACCAATCAGTTCCTGAAGATAGCCTGCGCATATCGCCGTAGCGACCGCGAGATAATACACCGGGTAAATCCAGAAGATCTGGATACCCAGCGGCACATGCGCCAGGAGTCCTGACAGGATAATGGTAATCATCGGCTGCTCCCATTAGCGACATGGTAGCGATCGCGTAGATCCCGTGAAATCCTCGCCCGATCGCTCACCTCAATGCCTTGCTCCCTCGCCCATGTCCGGACCACCCTAGCAGGAGTCTGGTCCCATGGGACAACGTTGTCGTTAGCAGCATCAGACGCCGAGTTAGCGTTAGCGGGTGGGTTAGCCGCGTTAGACCGCTTAGACACCGTCTCGGCCACGTTAGCGACCGGTTTTGCCTTGCTATTTGCGTTAGCTAGAGCTTCTCGGCGCTCCTTTACGGTGACCCTAAGGGCATCCAGCGTGCTGAAGGGGAAAAGCAGCCAGGTTAGCGCGCCGAAAGACGGCAGCGGTGTCGGATAGGCACGTCCGGCCCGGCTTAGTGCCTTACGGCGTTCCCAGCGGGTATTCAGGTCGAACACGACCACCGCCGCGATCGGAAGCGCAGCCCAGCCGACGATAGCCGCCCGAGGTTCGTGTCCGAGAGGGACGTGCTGGGCGTTGAGCCAGGCCGACACCCCAGCAAACGCCCACACCCATGTCCTAGGTGCTGCACCGCTCAGCCCGGCCTGCGCATGCCTTAGGGCCAGCCCGGCCAGGACCAGCGCGGTACCGTCGTATGCGGTACTCATGCCGGCCGCAAACAGCGGTGGAACGCTAAGGTGCCGCATGACGAACCATAGCGAATAGCCACTAATAGCAAGGATGACGCCAAGCACAGCCAGCCAGGTTAGTGCCGAGGGTAGCCGTCTTAGGTTAAGCTTGCGCATACTCGTTCCCTCCTTGCAGGGATCGGGTTAGGCTCTAATCGGTGCGCTACCGCCGATTAGAGCCGTTTGCGTAAGGTTAGCGTAATAGCGCTGATCGCGCTAATCGTGCTATCCGACCCAGGATCGCACGGATCATCGGAATCAGGTCGTTTAGCCTGCAGGCTTCCTCTCTGGACAGACCCACGTCAAAACCTGGGTTGTCATGTAGGCTACGAATAGCCTGGCGTGCCTGCTCGACCAGGCCCTGTGCCGTGTTATCCGGCCCGGTCTGCTCCCGTGGCTGGCGACGTTCCTGCGATTCGGCTGCCTGCGGCTGTTCTTGCCTTTGTATGCCTCGGACTTCCTCCGAGTTGTAGATCTCGTTGAAGTCAGGTAGGTCTTCCGGCCCGGAAACCGTAAGTTTCCGGCCGACCATATCCCAGCAGTTATACATGTACCGGACATGAGTATGGGACTTGCCAATCTTCTCGGCGATCTCACGGCGAGACCAGCCGGCCATCACCGTCTCCCAGATCAGCCGGGCTGCTTCCCAGCGGTGGACGCTGACTATCTTCTGGTCACCGTCAGCCCTGGCCAGGTGCATCTTGATTTCTGAAATTACGTCCATGGGTAAAGGACCCTCTTCTGCTCGGAAACTTACGTTTCCGGTAAGGATACCCTAGACTAGTGGCATGATTAAGGCAATCGAGACACGATTCGCAGGCTGCCGATTCCGATCCCGGCTCGAGGCACGATGGGCTGTATTCTTCGACCACTGCGACATTCCCTGGCAGTACGAGGTCGAAGGCTGGAGACTCGATACCCTGCTTGGCCGGATCCAGTACCTGCCGGACTTCCGGCTATTCAACGGGCAAATAGCAGAAGTCAAGGGACAGCTAGACATGGCAGGCTGCAACCGGCTCTGCACAATCGCGGTTGCAGCCTGCCAGTGCAGCGGCGGAACCGACATGGTAGTACTCGGCGATGTTCCTCGGCCCGGCAGCGCCCGCTGGCCGATTCAGCTTCACGCACATGACGACCGACTGTTCCTTGTGCCCTGGGCACTGGAGCACGGCTGCCCCCTAGGCCGACCTCACATGCGAGTACATTCGGACAGGCTGCTCGCAGGGGCACTGACCGAGGGAATACTCGCCGGCCACCCTGAATGGGCCAGGAACGGGCTGCAGGCAGCCAGGGCAGCTCGTTTTGAGTTCGGCGAAAGCGGCTAGCTCCAGAGGATCTTCCTAACGACTAGTGCGATCAGCCCGACAGCCGGTACGGCAACGACGATGCCGCACGGGATCGTCTTGTCGGGCGGAGTGACTGTCTTCATTATTCCTCCTAATCCCAGTACAGGCCGAAGCCCAGGTTCTTCCGTTTACTCTTTTTCTTCTTGCCAAGGACGGCCTGCCGTACGGCTTTCTTTGCTGTCCTCTTCAGCTTTGCCTTACGCCGACGAGCTTTGGCTGCCTTCTGGCGAGCCTTGCGACGCTCCTTCGCACGCTGCTCACGGCTGAATTTCTTGAGCGAGATGACCCTATAGCCGAACAGGCCAAAGGGGCCGACCGGCACCCGGATCAGTCCTCTTGCCTTCAGCTCCTCATCAGTCACGGTGCTTTCCCTGGTCGGCCGCAAAAATCTGGGCTACATCGACTGATATGGTGGCTGGCTCTGAGGTTAGGATGCTTGTGAACCTCACCAGCCTTGCCCTGGGACTTTACGTCCAGGACGTCGGCGGTGAGCGCCGACAGGTAATGCCCGATTGCGAGCAGGACCAGATCCCTTATGCTAAGCGTGTCGTCCAGCTGCCCGTCCCGCCATCGGTCTAGCCAGTCGTCGGCCTCCCACATAAGCCGATTGCCCCGTATGAGGTGCTCGTGCGGGTTAAGGGGGGCGAATCGATTTAGCATCTCGCGGTCGGTCTGGGCGTTGTCGTGCTCGTCGTTACTCACCGTGTCTCCTCGATCGTGTGGCCGTGCCGCTGAGCCAGCGTCCGCAGGAAGACCTCAATACGATCTCCGGGCTGTATGCGCCGACGTAGAACAGTGTAACCGCTGCCGATCTGCTGATCAGTACAGCGCTGGAGGACGCGGCCGTCGGACGTCATCACCCAGATATACCGGTAACCGTGTCGATTCCTTGTCGTGACACGAGCAACCTCAGTAGCGCCATTTGCGCTGATCTTCGCCATATCCTTAAACCTCCTGCACCCAGCTTGCGCCGGTTTCGGCTTACCTTCCGCCCTTGGTCCAGTCAGGCCAGGTACCTTCGCGGTCGTCCTTCGGGGGCTTCGGTGGCTTCCTCTGGATCTGGATCTGCTTCGCCATCTTGATCGCCTTTTCTCGCCTGTACCCAGTATACGCCAGGACCACAGTCGAGGCTAGGGTCCGGGATGGTTTTCTTTCAGCAGTTTCTACTCGGCCTTAGCCTCGTACTGCACCTTGGTCTCAGACACCATCCGGGTAACCTCGTCCTGGCCAAGAAGCGCAGTCAGCAGGTTGTAACCGCTCGCACGTTTAGCGATGGCCAGCTTCAGGTCGATGCCGAGCCGATCGGCAAACGGCTCGTGAATGTGCTGGCCAGCGTCCAGCGCGGCTAGCGTCGCGGTCGCCGAGTCTGTGATCTGGCTAGTCAGCCGACGAATGTCATCATCTGCATTCCGGACGCTCACGATGGCCTCATACACCGCGAAGGCCAGACGCTCCTGCCCGGAAGCCAGAAGCCCTTCTTCGATCTTGCGTGCGACTCGGTAGGAGATTGCGTCTCTGGAACCCATGTAGGTCATTTTTTCGCCTTTCCGTGGCTCTGAGGGGAATCGGACCCCTGCGGGCTATCATCCGCCGGCCACCAGGCTCGGCAGAGCCTTGGCCGGTGCCCCTAGACCCACTGCGCGTTACGGCTTATGCGGGTCGCCCGGCCGATTCAGTTTTCTGCCTACCTACAGTATACGCCAGTTTGCCCGGTAGCGCTAGCCTACCGGGCAAACTTTCTGTTTATTTTTACCTCCAGTTTGACCGGACGGGAGCCGGCAGGACCGCGAGCCACGCGGCACGGTCAACAGGAAGGTGGTGAAGCCAGTGGGCGATGAGCTTCTTCTCCTCGTCGGTGGTCGCGGCCGTCGCGGCGGCGAGCGCAACCTTAGTCGCGAAGGCCGACTTCTGCGACGCGCTCATCCGGGGTGGCTTCGGTGGGGGCCGGAGGGGCAAACTGACGGTGCTTGCCGGTACGGACGACAGAGGTGACATTCTTGGCGCTGGCATAGAGCCGGGTTGAGTCGTCGGGGGTCTGGACCGCGAAGTCGCCGTCGTCGTATAGGTAGACCTTGCTGCCATGAATCGTCTTGGTCTGGCCGGAAATCATAGTCTCGACCTCGTACAGGACTTGCGCCGTCCGCTCTGCCTGGGAATACTTCATCTTGGTTTCGCCTTCTCTTGTTCGCCTACCTACAGTATACGCCAGTTTTCTGGTAAAGTAAAGCCCATAAGCCAGTTTTCTGATTTTTCTTTAAGCGCGTTTTGTGCCAGCGCGGACCTTGTAAACGGGCGATTACCAGGCTGTGCCGTCTACGGGCGAAACGGGCTGGCCGGCCAGGAGGCTACGCGCCGCGTCGGTGGCGTACTGGTAGGCGATCCGCGTACCGTCAGGCCAGGTAACCGTCGGGCCACCGTCGCCCTGGAAACTATGGCCGGCCCGGTAGTAGATCTGCGCGCCACAGAAACGACGCCGGTCGCGAAAGTTCATCTCGTTGATGAACGCGACAATCTCGTCGAAGGTTAGGCCAAAATTCTGGTATATCCCGCAGTTCGCGTTCATTTTCTCGCCTTTCTTCTGCCTAGCCCTAGCTTACGCCAGTCTGCCCGCTAACACTAGGCTAGCGGGCAGATTTTCTGGTTTTATCTTACCTCCAGTCACTCCGGTCGGGCCGAGGCAGGTTCTCGGGCCACCAGCGCGGGCTGCCGGTGCCGTTGGTGTTGCCGGTCGGTAGGTGGTGCAGCCACTGTGCGACGGTCTTCTTGTCCTCGTCGCTGAGCTGGCTGGTGCTCGCGTTTCCGAACAGGTCGGAAGCAGCCTGGACAACCATCCGGGCTAGGTCCTGCTTCGCGGAACGCTTCTCGGCGGTCGGCTCTGGCGTCGGCGCGGGAACGGGAGCTGGCTGGTGAGCCTGCGCGATCTGCTCGTTCCTGACCCGGGCGGCTTGCTGCCTGGCGGTACGCGGCTTCGCCGGCTTAGGAGTCGGGGTGCTGACGCCGTTAAGAACGGAGTTGTTGCGGTCGGTCTCGGCATCGCGCGCCGCGCGGTCGGCCTGCGGGTTGCCAGTCTTGACGGCCGGACGCTTACGCGGCTTCCTGGCCGGAGTGACAGTTAGTTGGCCGTCGGTACCGGTGACGGTGCCTTCGGCCGCACGCCGGACCGCTACGGTCGCGCCGTCGTTCGCGGCAGCAGCCGCAAGCTGTGCGTCGGTAACGACCTCAGGGGTCTGGGTCTCGGTCATTTTCTCGCCTTCCTGTTTGCCTACCTACAGTCTACCCCGGAACTGCCTAGAAGTAAAGCAGTTCCGGGGTAAAGTTTCAGTTTTCTTCCGGCCCGTAGATCTCGCCGAGCCGACGTCTGGACATTCCGGTAACGTTCCGGTAACGTTCTTCCTAAGGGCACGCGCTCGGGTCTGGGCGTTGGCGCATGCTGGACAGTAGCGGCGTACCGGAATCTGGCCGGCTCGCTGATGACGACGGGCTCTGGCCTCGGTGCCGTGCAGAGCGGTCTGGCCTTTCTTGCGGTTCATGATGGCCAGAGTTCCCGCGCGAAGGTAAGGCTGTTACGGGCTCGCTTGAGGCCGGTGATGGCATGCCGGTGTGCGTCCCGGATGTGGTCATTGGCAACATAGAGATGGAGGCGGTGTAGGCGCTCGTCTGTGACCGTAGTCTTCGCGATGGTCCTGGACTGGAAGTGAAGGGTGGCGTCGCCTAGCTTTCCCTGATGTTGTAGTAGGGCTAGCATCGCGCCGAGGCGGACTGGGCTTAGTGCCTCCGGGTCGGTCGACTTAAAGGTGGGGTCCTGGTCCCAGGCCTCCACGATGATTGCTACGCCGGTCTTGTAGTCTAGGGACTGGATCTCCCTGGCCTTACGGGCTAGGTTTGTGGCCTGTTCCGGCTCTGGCCCCCGAAACAGGCCGTAGTCTCGCTCTAGAATCTCGGGCTCCTGGTCCCCAAAGATGCTGTTTCTCGGGATGGTAAGGCGTGCCCACCCCGAGTCGCCACCTGGGTCAACACCCATAATGTGAAGGTGTTTAGTGGTCATGGATGTAAACCCACCATAGTTTATCCTTCAGGGTATGGATCTCACCTTCCGGAAAATAGTTCCGGACTGCTAGCTGGACGCCTGTCCAGCCATAATCGTCACCCGCGATAATGCCGCTCCGGATAAACGGCAGGAACGCGGAAATCTGGTCTGAGACTTCCCACTGGGTATGCTCGGCATCTAGGTAGATAAAGCGAATCGGCTTATTCCATTCCTGGGCAAATTCTCGCCAGTCCTGGAAATGAACCGTGAAGTTCCCTAGGGTGCCCTCTTCCATATTATCAAGGAAGATACTGTAATTGCCGCGAGTTTTGCTTTCTGGCGGCATATCACTAGAGCCGCGCCAGTGATCTACGACATGCAGGGTACTGGGATAGATGGCATTCGCGATTGGCATTGCGCTCAGACCCTGATGTGTGCCGATCTCGATTGCCTCGCCAGGTAGGTCGGCTGTTATTGCCGCTAGGTCCCTAAGAGCCTGCTGCTGAGCCTCGCCTGTCCAGTGCTCGTCAAAACGCATGTCGCCTTCATTTCCTTGCCTTTCGCCTTCTAGGGCTGGGCAGCCCGACGCGTCCTCGGGCTGCCCAGCAGCGCACTGTTCCCCGGAAGGCGAATAACGGGGTGGCCCACGCACGCACTTCTTATCCTACCCGCTTTCCGTGCCAGGGTAAACTAAGGGTCCCGAGGAGACAGGCGACTCGGGACCCTAAGCGCTTGGCGGCGCGACCCCCGAAGGAGTTCCTTCTAATGATACCTCGTTCCGGCGATCCGGTAAATTCGCTTGCTCCAGCGCATGAACTTGCGGATCTTGGCGTGCCTGTCTTCTCGGCCCGGCTCGACCCGGCCGGCCAGCCCGACCGTACGGATAGGCGCTGGGCCCGGTGGGAGAAGAAGCAGCCTTCGTCCGGGGCAATTGATCGCTGGCGTCCGGGAGACGCAATGTGCGCGGTGACCGGCGTCGTGGTAGACGTTATTGACTGGGACCCAAGAAACGATCCTGGCGGTCGTTCATGGGCAAAGATGGAGACGGCGCTCGGGGATGATGGCCCTGAAGTTCTGTGGAGCGTGGCTACGCCGCGAGGTGGAGTACATCTGTATGTTGCCGCGCTTGGCCTCGGGTCGCATAACGGCTTCCTGCCCGGACTAGACCTCAAGGGTGGTAAGGCTGATGGGTCGGGCCGGGGTTTCGTCTTTATGCCCCCGACCGAACGGAACAGCGGCACCTATACCGTTACGTCAACTGGGCCTCTCGGTCCGGTATGCATGCCCTTGTCGCGGTTTGTAGAGACCTGCCTCGAGGAAGCCTCGGCTCCGTCCTCCCTGAATGGCCATGGGCCAGGTCGCTCGGCCCCGTCCGACCTTAAGCGCGCGGTCCTCGCTGCACCGTCTGGGTCGCAGCGGACGGCCCTGCTTAGGTACGTACACGAGCTAGAGCGGAAGGGGTATGAGCGGCCGGACATCGTTAGCCTGCTGAAAGAGCTGCTTACCGAGATCTCGAACTTTGATGGCCGGGATCCCTGGTACCCTGCCCGTGGCTCAGATCCCGAGAGGCACATATCCTCCCTGTTCCACCGGCCGGGCGCAGTGGTGGGGGACGCTCGGCCGGGATAGCTGGTTGTAGGGGAACCCGTTCGTGGCGGGCTGATGCGGTCGTTCGAGGAGATCGAGCAGCGCCGGACACAGTGGATCGTCCGGGAATTCCTCGCGCGTGGCGAGATGACGGTGCTGGATGGGGAGAAGGGTGTTGGCAAATCCCTCTTGATCGAGGATGTGGCGGCTCGGCTGTCTCGTGGCGAATCTCTGCCCGGCCTGGATTCTTCCGGGGAGGCTCTGCACGTTGCGATCTTCTGCTCCGAATCCTCGGCCGAAACGGAAACTGGTCCTCGCCTTTCGGCCGCCGGAGCGATTGTCTCGCGGGTGCACTGTCCCAAGGTTCGACAAGGAAAACGTGGCAAGGCAGCAGAAGAATGGGTTCTGCCGGACTCGGCGATTAAGTTCGCGCAGGCGATCCAGGAATGCGATGCGTCCCTCGCGATATTTGACCCGATAAACTCGTTCCTGGCCGAGGACATCAACACGAACAATGAGGCCTCAATCCGCCGTGCCCTTTCGCCGCTTGGCCGGGTACTGCGGGATGCTGGATGTGCTGGCTGGCTGGTTCGTCATCTGAACAAGGACACCAAGGCCGACATCTCAATGCGCGGGGTAGGCACGACTGGTTACCAGAACATCGCCCGGATCCATATGGGTGCGCAGAAGCTTCCGCCGGACACTCGGGCCGGCCAGTTCGGGATGTATGTAATCTCGTCAAACTTGCGAAAGGTCTCCGGCGACGTCCTGGCATACGATATCATCAACTCGGAAATAGAGGCAGATGACAGTGATGGTATGGTTCCGGTAATTGAGTGGTATGGAATCTCTCCGGTTCGGCTGGAAGATCTGAAAGCCTTCTCACATGCTCGAATGGGGCCTGCCCCGATGGAGCAGGAGCTGATCGCCGAAGTCCTTAATTCGCTGTTCGATGAGGCGGACACCTGGCCAAAGGAACGGGTGATCGCAGAGCTAAAGGCTGCCGGAGCATCGACAAACGAGAAGACCGTCGCGAAGGCACGGAATGCTCTTGGAATCCGACCCGAGCGCGTTATGCGTCGTGGAGCTGCTGGAGGGATCGAATCATGGGTGTGGACCTCAAAGACCTGGAAGGGAAAGGTTCGTGCCAGGATCAGAAATGAAGAATAAGGCTCGTACCGTCGTCACCTGTGAATGGTGCGGTAAGACGGAGGATACTCATCCGCTAATGATATCGTTCGCCGAGCGCGGTACGGAAAAGGATTGCACCTATATGCTTGAGATTCGTGCGATAGAGCAGGGGATCCTGGCTTCCGTCCTTACTGCCTGCGGTGCTGACCCAAAGGCAATATCGGGCGACGTGCTTCGCAAGGCTGCCGCATCGCTTCGTCAGTGGAAGAATAGAGAATAGGAATGGACATTCAGCGTCACGGACTAACCAGGACACAAGAAGATGCCGTTCGGGGGTGCGTCAGGCGAATCCAGGAAGGCGAGCGGAAAACTCTTCTTTTTGGCTTTGCCGGAACCGGAAAGACGACAATAGCTCGGTTCGTGGCAGAGGACCTTGGCGGCAATGTCGTGTTCGCTACCGTAACAAACAAGGCCGTAAGCGTCCTCAGGGACAATGGCTGTGCTCCGGCTTATACCATCAAATCCCTGTTCTTCACTCCAATTGGTGAGGTAATCGATAAAGAAGGCAATCGCCATCCAGTTTTCGATAAAAGGCTCGAGAGATTCCAGGAAGAGCATGGTCGTGTGTCTGCGATAATTCTTGATGAGTCCTCAATGGTAGATCAGGAAGACGCTCAGGTCATCCTCTCTGCCAAGATCCCAGTTCTGGCAATCGGAGACCCGTTCCAGCTTCAGCCGGTAGAGGGCAAACCTTACTTTACGCTCGGAAATCCGCATTTTATGCTCGAAGAGGTAAAACGACACGACAGTAAAATCCTAGAGCTGGCTACAGATATCCGTCTTAATGGCGTAATGGCCGTAAGGAAACGGCAGTATCGGGGAATCGTCGTTCCCTCGCTCAGGGACTATTATCATCGCGGTGGCTCCTTTGGAAACTTTGATCAGGTTCTTGTCGGAAGGCACACAACTCGCTGGCAGAAGAATCTTCAGATCCGGGACTGGCATGGTTTTGATTCTGATGATGTCTCTCGCGGAGATCTTATAATCGGGATGGACAGCAATAAGAATCGTGGCCTGATAAATGGCCAGCATTATAACGTAATCGACGTACGACAACAGAGCGATTACGGTAAGGGCCAGGGATACGGGACAGGGAAAACTTTTATCGAGATTCTACTTTGCTGTGACTGCCGTCTCTTTATCGGCGGTGCTCCTTACTCCTGGAGTCGTCGCTGTCCCGAATGCCAATGGTCTCCGGATTGGGTCCAGACATGGCCACAAGGATTCCAGAGTCTGGCTGTGGAGGACGAGCTGAAGAAGAAGCTCAGCTTCTTTTCGCGTCAGCGAGCATTTACGGCTACTTTCGGTTACGCAATTACGGTACACAAGTCCCAGGGTTCTGAGTGGAATTCGGTCCTTGTCGTCAATGAAAACTGGTGTTGGAAGCAAAGCGGGGAAGACGCGAACTGGCTATATACAGCCGTTACCAGAGCACGTGAAAAGCTAGTCGTAATTCCCGGCCCTAACCGTAGGCAACTGGACGAATGGGCTGTGAATCGGTTTGGCTCTACGGATTTCTTCGGCGGTCGCTAAGCTACACTATACCGTCTAGCCTATAGTCACTTTACCGCCTAAGGGGGGGGTGATTCCCCCCACGGCTATACCTTCTAACCTTCTAACCGTACAGTTTTCCACTACACTCTACTGTCTAGCCTAGCGGTGGAGAGGGTACAGTTTAGCGTTTCCCCTGTATACATACTTAGAAGGTATAGCTAGTACAGTGGATGGGGGACACAAACTGGCCAGCGCCGCCTATTTAGCGTTACTTTCCCGAAGAAAACGGAGGGTCATTACTGTAGGTAAGAACGCCAGTTTTTCACCCTCCGTAACTGTAGGTTATGGGCTACTGCAGGTAGTCGAAAAGCTGCACATTCGCGCTGGTAGGGACTGTAATTCAAACTACAGTAAATTGTTACGCTGCGTAACTGGTAACGGAGGGTAGGAATGGACGTTTCGGGAGGGGTTCTTACCTACAGTAATGGTAACTGTAGGTAGCCTGTAGCCTACAGTAATGGCTGCCTCGCGCGCGCGCTCGCGACCGGTGTCCTGCATTGCGACTGTAACTGTTCGTATGGTGTAACTGTAGGTAGTACCCACGAGGAGGGAGGTACCTCGGGAGAGCCCGACTCGTAATTTTGACCAGCCTGGATGTGCAGTCTGCGGCCCGACCGAAACTGCAAGTAATGGTAGCTGTAGGTTGCTAACTAACATTTCTGCAATTCGGCGCGAAAAGTCCCGATGGCGACCCAGGAGGGTGGCAGCCAATCTTTTTCACCCATTCTGACAAGAACTGATCTCCCCATCTGCAGTAGGGATTAGGACACCCCAAGATCGAGGTATGCTTGTACTGAAGGCGAGGAAAGAGAGAAAGGCAATGACCCCATTCGAGACGATGGCGTGGCTCTGGCGATCCACCATGCGCATCAACAGTACACCCCTGCGAATCCTGACGGCAATCCTCGTATTCCAGCTTGAGCTCGCGATGATCCCGATCGCCCTGTTCATCTACGCGATCCTCGCCCTGTCCCCTAAGGCTCGGCGCCAGCTCGCTCGTGATCGCCGCCGCTAGCCAGAACGAGAGAACGAGAGAACGAGAGAACGAGAGAACGAGAGAACGAGAGAACGAGAGAACGAGAGAACGAGAGAACGAGAGAACGAGAGAACGAGAGAACGAGAGAACGAGAGAACGAGAGA
>Ga0137379_10000910_pt1 | contig 26826 bp, 30 predicted proteins | sample SagtaG_18_FD_104812 | JGI IMG/M metagenome (GOLD analysis project Ga0137379, IMG submission 104812) | Vadose zone soil microbial communities from Sagehorn Ranch, Mendocino, California, USA - Sage2_L_80_16 metaG | ecosystem: Environmental > Terrestrial > Soil > Vadose zone | place: USA...
AAAGGCAATGTTTCCAGTAAGACCACTCGCCAGATAGGTGGCCAACCATCTTCCTCGCGAAACTTGCTCTTCAAGGGCTGTCCCGAATATCAAGAGAAAGAGCAGGTTTCCTCCCAAGTGGAGAATGCCGGCATGGAGAAAAAGGGAGGTAAAGAGCATCCAAACCCAGCCCTGCCAAACGAGGCAGTTGTTTTGAACAAAGTATGAAGCGGCTCCCTGCCAGGTGGGGCAACCAGCCGAAAAGACGGGGGTGACTAGATTCAAGGTGGAAAAGTCGCCTCCCAACAGGCCGAACAATATGTACACGATAATGAGGACTAGGGAGAGCTGGACCGAAATCGAATCTCTAACTCTTGACTGACCCTGTGAACCCAAGCCAGGCAAACCACAAGCGCTCTCACGAGGTCGAGATTTCATCCGGCGTTCACCTGTCCCGTCTAGGATTCCGGAGGCGCTCGCGTTAGACTGCCCTTTTATAACTAGGGGTGGTTGTCCCGGCTCACCCGCGTACCAAAATCGAGTGGAAACGGCTCATGAAAGCGGATTCGCGCGAGAGCACCCCGTCACTGGCCAGACTCCGTCGACCAATTTTCGATCGGGTGAGACTCCCCCCTACGGTTCTGTTGCTCAGCCTGGTGGGCTTTCTCGGTGTTCCTATGGTTTCGGGCAGGTTCATGAGTGCTGTTCTGAGCGGGGGTCCCACACCTCCTATCCCGGTCTTAGCCCTCCTAACCTTGACCAGGATGACTCTGGCGTACTTCCTGAGCCTCGCCTTTGCCCTGATATATGGAATCACGACGGCGATGAACCATAGAACATCGCACGTCCTTCTTCCGCTCCTAGACATTTTTCAATCGGTTCCAGTACTGGCCTTCCTGCCTGCTGTCTTCATTTTCTTTATCACCAAGTTTCCAAGGGGTGTGGGAGAAGAGTTCGCATCCATTATTCTGATCTTCACGGCAATGGTCTGGGCTCCAACCTTTGGGGTGATTGCCGGGGTCAATGCGATTCCTCAAGACATCAAAGAGGCCTCTCGAGCCTATGGAGTCAAAGGCCTTAGCTATCTACGCCAGATCGTTCTGCCTGCCGTGTATCCCGAGCTGGTTTGGAGTAGCCTCCTCGCTTGGGGAGGAGGTTGGTATCTGATTCCAGTTGAGGAGAACTTTTCCTACGGAGGCACAGGTTATCCTCTCCACGGCCTTGGCAACTACATCGCAACGGCCGCTGCGAATAGAGACCTGGCCTCCTCGCTCTTTGGCCTCGGAGTGCTGGTCACGATCATCATCGCGATTGACGAGCTGGTATGGAGGCCCTTGGGAAATAGGGCGGAAAAGTACAAGTACGAATCCGTAGCAGCACCGCAAGCCGGGGGCGCTCGACGGAGGAGCCGAGTTTCAGCGAACGTGAGAAAGTACGAGGAACGTCTAGTTTCGCCCCTAGTCTCTTTTTTCAAATATGAAAGAGCATCCTTATCCTCGATCCTCGAAGCGGTTCATCTGAAACGCAGATTCCACGTTTCCGACAGGGTCCATCTTCAGGACCGACTGGCAAGGCACGCCCTGCTGGGAAGAATCATCAGCCTAATCATTGCACTTACTCTGATAGTGGTGAGCATCCCCACTCTCAGGGGAATCCAAATCGGGTCTCTTGGAGGGGCATTGCAAACCATAGAGACCAACGTAGGCTATCTCACTCTAGCATTAGACACAGGCGCTTCGCTACTCAGGATCTTTACAGCCTACATCATAGCCTTAGGCTGGACACTCGGCGCAGGAATTCTCATTGCTAGAAGCGAACGCGTGTCCAAACTTCTGATTCCCGTGTTCGACGTTGGACAATCTATCCCCGGAACCGCCCTCTTCCCAATCATCATTCTCCTAATTGTAAATTCTCTCAAAGACAGCGCCATAGGCCTGAATCTGGCGTCAATTCTGCTTCTATTAGCTGGAATGCAATGGTACCTACTCTTCAACATCGTTGGAGCTATTAGAGGACTGCCCACAGACCTATTGGAAGCATCTTCGGCTTACGGTATCAAGGGGAGAAGGTTCGTCAAAGAAATTTTAGTTCCCGCCTCCTACCCCGCCATCCTAATCGGCAGCATTCAGGCCTGGGGGGGAGGATGGAACGGGACAATTGTCTCGGAATACATCACTGACCCTAACAATCCCACTGGGCCTCACAAAGTCCCTGGGTTAGGTGCTCTTCTACAATCTGCCAGCAACTATACGGACCTCTACGCGAGCACGGTGGTCATCATCGCCGCAGTGTTGTTGATGACAATCACGGTTCTTACAATCAACAGACTGGTTTGGAGACGCCTCCTGAGAAAGGCCGAAAAGTACAAGTTGGAAGCTTAAGCCGATGGCTGTTTCTACAGAGCCTATTCTTGAGGTCAGAAACCTTACGAAGACCTACGTCAATGAAGGTAAGAGCATAACCGTCCTCGACAACATCTCCTTCCAAGTCCCCAAGCAATTCTTGGCAGTGGTTGGCCCTTCGGGCTGCGGTAAGAGCACAATGTTGCGAATAATGGACGGGCTGGACCGGCCTACAAGCGGCGAGGTTCTCTTCCACGGCCAGCCTGTAACGTCCCCCAACCGGAAGATAGGAGTGATTTTCCAAACATTTGCCCTAGTTCCTTGGAAGACTGTCTTGGGTAATGTCGAGATGGCTGTTGCTTATTCGGCAACATCGAAGGCTGAGCAGTTAAAGACTGCGAAAAAGTATGTCCAAGACGTGGGACTGGAAGGGTTCGAAACATCTTATCCTAAGGAACTCTCCGGGGGAATGAAGCAACGAGTGGGAATCGCACGCGCTCTAGCCCTTGAGCCCGAGGTCTTATTGATGGACGAGCCCTTCTCCAGTCTAGATGCCCTTACCGCAGAGACTCTCCGACGCGAGGTCCTGGACATCTGGACTGATCAAGCGTATCCCACGAACGCTGTCATTATGGTAACCCACAATGTCCAAGAGGCGGTTTACATGGCCGACCGTGTTCTGGTGTTAAGCGGGCGACCTGCGAAAATTGTCGATGACGTCCGCATTGAACTCGCCAGACCCCGAAGCCAGCGAGACCCTGGGCTCTACGATTATGCTGACAGGATAGTCTCCAAGATTACCTAGCGTGGGAGGTTGCCTTAGACATCAACTTTCCTGACTCTCCATCATAATCAAACAGCCCTGTGAACACTCCCCAGCTGATGATCAGCCTCACTTCCCGGTAGAGGTCGGTCACATGCTCGAACTTGTGATCGACAAACCTTCCCAGGTCTATCCTGCTCACCTCCTTCTTCTCGTCCAAGAGCCTCACGACATCGACGAAAGGTTCTAGGGACTGGAGCTTGTCCCTGAGGACCTTCTTTCTCTCATTCATTCTAGCACCGAGAGCTTTTTGCCCTAGGTCTGTTAGAGAGATGTCTCCTTGCTGAACAACAACAAGGCCCATGTACTCTGCCGTGTCTATTATGGGCAGAAGCTCGTCGATATCGACTCGCAGGTCAATGTTTAGGTTCGCGACATCTGTTTTGCCATTGTAGGCTCTGAGAAGGTCTAGGAGCCCGAAGACTTGATTCACTCCAGCGTTTGGCAGCAAGCGATACACCTAATTCTCGAAGCGAGAAGGAGACGTAAAAAGAATTTCGACGCCCGTCGTTATCAGCACAGAGCACAGTTGGATGTAACACTCTACCCGAGGATGACTGTAATGGGGGTATCAGAAACAGGACGGCTTAGACACCTTCCATACAAGCCTCTGAAATTTCTCCGTTGCCAGGAGCAAATTACCACCTGTCGGGTTTGGGATAATCCTCATATTGCCAAAATTGGAATTGTAGGGCGAGCGAGAGGAGAGCGCAGAAGAGTTTCATCGGAAGGTCAGCCCGGTTTGAAGTGGAAGGATTTGAGACATAATGGAGTTGCTTTTCCCCCTTCCTACGAGCCCAAACAGCTATGGATACGAGTGCGCGGTGAAGAAGTTCGGCTCGGTTCCGAAGCCGAAGAGCTCGCGTACGCTTGGGGCAAAAAGAGAACTACGCCCTATGTCCGGGATCCCGTCTTCCAAGCGAATTTTCTGTCGGATTTCGCTAGGCTTCTTCCCGGCAAGTACTCTAATGCGAGGATTGACGCGATGGATTTCACACCGGTTTTCGACTTCCAGGCGAAGGAAGAACTTCGCAAGACTGACCTAGTCTACAAGAAGAAGCTCAGTCTAGAGCGAAAGGCGCTACGGCTGGAACTCAAGGAAAAGTATGGCTATGCGTCAATTGATGGGACGAAGACGGAGATTGCCAACTGGATGGTGGAGCCTCCCAGTCTCTTCATGGGACGGGGGAGCCATCCGATGAGGGGCCGGTGGAAGCCCCGGATATTGCCGGAAGACGTGGTTCTGAACCTAGGCGAGGAGGCCCCGGTTCCCCCGGGGAGTTGGAAGGAAGTGGTTCACGATCGTGATTCCATGTGGATGGGGTACTGGGTGGACAAGCTGAGTAATGTGCGCAAGTATGTGTGGCCCTCGGACATTTCAGACCTGAGACAGGAGCGTGACAAGCAGAAGTATGATACTGCGAGGAAGCTAGAGAGAAAGCTGGCCGGTGTCCGGTTGTATATCGAGAAGAGTTTGGTGTCGCCGGATGTGAAGCTTCGAAAGCTGGCAACCGTCGCCTACCTGATCGATAACCTTGCAATGAGGGTTGGGGACGAGAAAGAGGAGGATGAGGCAGATACTGTTGGAGCTTCGACCCTAAGGATTGAGCATTTGAGATTCATGCCCCATGAAGTCGAGTTTGACTTTCTCGGAAAGGACAGCGTCAGGTGGGAGAAGACGCTGAAGGTTGAAGGGGCCGACAGTCCGATCTACAGGAATCTGCATGAGTTTTGTAATGGTAAGAAGACTGAGGACTTGGTCTTTGACGGGATAAGCTCGGAGTCAGTCAACAGATTCCTAGGGAAGGCTGCGAAGGGTTTGACGGCCAAAGTGTTTCGAACGCACCATGCGACTGAGACTGTGAGGTCTTACTTGAGGAAGCATGACGGGTTTAAGCCTGAGGACCCGCAGTTTGTCAAGGTGTACCATGCGAGAATGGCGAATCTGGAGGCAGCTGTCAGGTGTAACCACAAGCGTACACCGCCCAAGACCTGGGAGGCTAGTCTTGAGAGGAAACAGCAGAGGCTGGTGGAGTTGAAGGCTAAAGAGGTGAAGACGGATAAGCTGAGGGAGAGACTGGAGCAGCGTATTAGGAAGTTGAAGCTGGATGTGGACTTGCAGAGGAATACCCGGGACTATAACCTGGGCACTTCTCTCCGTAACTATATTGACCCTAGGGCGTACAAGGGCTGGGCTGGGCGGGCTGATTTTGATTGGAGGACGATTTACTCGAAGACGTTGCAGCGGAAGTTTTTGTGGGCGGCTAGGGCGAAGGCTTGAACCCGGAACTCTTCCTTGTGCCTCTTGAAATTTGATGGGGCCCTCCCTTGGAGAGGGTGTGAAGGTGGGATTGTTCGATTTTGGAGCTGTTTGGACTGATTTGGGCTTGAATTGGCCTTGTTTTTCAGGTCTGGAAGTGGCATGAAATGCGCGTAGAACGAGCCTATAGTTGCGTTATGGACGCCGTTTTTTGAACTAGTTTTTCCGAATAGTCGACGGTAAGTGACCTTAGCAGCAGGTGTCTACTGATGGATTCGAACCCAACGTTGCCCCGAACAGCTAGGGCCCGATGAACGGATTAGCGGGCCTTGGCGATGAGAGGCCGTCGCTCAGGCAGCTTGAGGCCTGCCCTGGCCCAGTCGTCGAGGAAACGCTTCAAGCCGATATCGGTCAACGGGTGCTTGACCATTTTGTCAAGTACGTCAGGTGGCATTGTGGCCACGTGGGCTCCCAGCTTGGCCGCCTCTACCACGTGGACCGGGTGGCGAATGCTGGCCACCAAGACCTGGGTCTCAATATTGTAGTTTCGGTAGATTTGAAGAGTATCTCGTACAACCTCCATCCCCTCATGGCCCGCATCGTCCAAGCGTCCGATGAACGGGCTAACGTAGGATGCACCAGCTTTGGCGGCGAGAAGAGCCTGGTTGGGGGAAAAGACCAATGTCACATTCGTGGCTATCCCCTCCTTGGCAAGCCTTCGAACCGCAACGAGACCCTCCGGGGTCATAGGACACTTGACCACAACATTGGAACCGAGAGCAGCGAGGTCGCGGCCTTCCCTGAGCATCCCATCAGCCTGCTGAGCTACAACCTCCAAGTTGACTGGGCCTGGGACGATCTTGATGATATCGCTAACGACTTCTAGGAACTCTCGGTTTTCCTTCGCGATGAGGGTGGGGTTTGTGGTGACACCGTCAAGAACCCCCATATCGACGAAGGGCTTTATCGAGGCAATGTTTGCCGTGTCCAGAAATATCTTCATCAGTGAATCAGTCTCTCCCGAGAAGGGTCTTTGAAACCCGGACGATTTCCTTTGAGGTCAGGCCGTACTTGGCCATGAGCTCGGAGTGTTCTCCAGACTCGCCGAACATGTCCTTTATGCCGACTCTAGCCATCTTGACAGGGTGGTTCTCCGACAAGGCCTCCGCGACCGCCCCGCCCAGGCCTCCGATTATGTTCGCCTCTTCGGCTGTGAGAACTCGGCCAGTTTTTTTTGCAGACCTTACGATCGTGTGAACGTCCAACGGTTTGACGGTGTGGCTGTCGATTACCTCGGCCGAGACTCCCTCTTTCCCAAGTGCCTCGGCAGCCTCAACGGCCTCATTCACCAGTATGCCACATGCCACAAGGGTCAGGTCGGATCCTTCCCTCAAGACCTTCGCTTTTCCAATGTGAAGGTCAGAGGGGGATGGGTGAACTGTGGGAATGTTCGGCCTGGCAAGCCGGATGTAGAAGGGGCCGGGGGTCTTAGCCGCCTCTGTAACCAAGACCCTAGTTGAGGGACCGTCAGCGGGAACAACGACGTGCATGTTCGGAACGGCCCGCATGACAGCCACATCCTCCACAGTCTGATGGCTCGCCCCATCAGGCCCCACCGTTAGGCCGCCGTGGGAGGAGACGATCTTCACGTTCAGTTTCTGGTAGGCGATCGCGTTCCGTATCTGGTCGAGACACTTACCCGGGACAAAGGCCGAGTATGTGCTGACGAACGGAATCTTCCCCGCCAGAGCCAGCCCTGCGGCAATACCAACCATGTTGGCCTCGGCTATTCCAACGTTGAAGAAACGGTCCGGGTACTTGTCCCCGAAGAGACTTGTCTTTATCGAAACAGAAGTGTCAGCGCCAAGCACAACGATACGTTGGTCGCGTCCACCTAGCTCTAGTAGAGCCTCTGCCAGGGCGTCCCGCATTGAGCCGAGCTGAACTAACATTAGGTTCGGACCTCCTGCAACGTATGGCCTGCGGCAGCGCGCAACTCCCCTAGGGCGGATTTAACATCATTCCTCCGGAAGACCGAGGCGCCAGCTACTAGGATTGTGGCACCCGCGTTGACAATGACTCCCGCGTTCTGCTGGCCCACCCCTCCATCGACCTCGATTTCGAACGCAGCCGGGCCCAAGAGCTTCGCGGCCGCTTGCACCTTGGGAAGAACTTCAGGCATGAACTTCTGGCCCGGAAATCCTGGGTTGACGGCTAAGATTAGGAGAAGGTCGATTTCGCTGAGCTGAGCTTTAAACCAAGAGGGTAGAAGAGAGGAAGGTTTCAGGGCCAACCCTAGCCTCTTATGTTTCGACCGGACCAGCCTCGAAACTCTAGCGACCTGTTCCGGGCCTACCACTTCACCATGAACTGTTATGATGTCACTTCCGGCGTTGAGGAATGGTTCGATGAATTTTTCAGGCTCTGAGATCATGAGGTGGGTGTCGAGGGGGAGGCTTGTCACTTTTCGGATTGACCGGACGGTATCTGGGCCCATGCTTATGTTGGGAGCGAAGTGTCCGTCGGCCACGTCAACATGAATCATATCCGCACCCGCCTCCTCAACCTTCCCAATCTCGCCCTTCAAGTCGGCCTGGTCTGCGGCGAGGATTGAAGGGGCGATCTTTACCCGGGTCATTCCTTTCGCATCGTTTCAACTAGCTTGCGGACAGTATCCTTGTCAGGGGCCTTTCCATGGTACGCCGGGTCCCACTCCATGAAGGGGACACCCTTACCCTTCACCGTGTGGGCGATTATCACGGTGGGCCTGTTTCGCATGTTCTCGGCTTTGTCAAGGGCATCGATAATCTGTCGGAAATCGTAGCCGTCCACCTCCACAACATGCCAGTTGAATGCTTTCCATTTGTAGCTCAACGGCTCCTGGGGCATTATCTGCTCTGTGAGGCCGTCCTGCTGGATCCCGTTGCGGTCTATGATCGCAGTGAGGTTGTCAAGTTTGAACTTGGGAGCGGCCATCGCCGCTTCCCATGTTTCCCCCTCGTTTAGTTCGCCGTCCCCTAGAAGGGCGTATACTCGATAGTTTCTCTTGTCCAGCTTGCCGGCCAGGGCCATGCCAATCGCGGCGGAGAGGCCAATTCCCAGCGAGCCTCCGGGGAATTCTACGCCTGGAACGCGCAGGTCTGGATGTCCTTGGAGCCTGCTTCCCAGCTTTCGAAGAGTTTTCAGTTCGCTCCGGGGGAAATAGCCTGCCTCGGCCAGTGTCGAGTAGAGAACGGGTGCGGCGTGTCCCTTGGACAGGACGAACCGATCGCGGTTAGGGTCATCTGGGCGCTTCGGGTCGTGGCGCATCTTGTGAAAGTAGAGGGAGACGAGAATCTCCACCGCGGAGAGGCTGCCGCCCGGATGCCCGGACTTTGCCTCTGCGACCATTTCTAGAATATGGGTGCGGATCTTGACAGCTCTCTCCAAGAGCTTGCCGTAGTGTATCTCCGTCTCTTCCATACTAGTGGACCGGAACCTGAACTATACGCTCTGCAAGCTCAACAGTAGTGTCAGCTTGAGATCGAAGCTCGTTCAGGTCCACAACCACAGTGCCGATCTTGTCGGCTTGCTGGGACGCTGCAAGGCCAGCTAGTAACACGGCTTCACGCACCGGTGCCCCAGTAGCCATCGAGCATGCTAGGACAGCGGTCATGCAGTCTCTAACCCCGACTGCGTTGAACCCAGGCTTAGGTCCCTTGAAGGCCGGAAAGTTGGTGATGTTCTTCTTTTCGAAAAGAATCATCCCCTGCTCGCTGCGTGTGAGGAGTATGCTATCGCATTCCAACCGGGTCATGAGGTTGTGACCCATGTTGCGGAGCGAGGCGTCGTTAACAAGGGAGACGCCGGTGGCAATTGCTCCTTCCCGTACGTTAGACTTGACCATTGAGACGCCGATATAGTCAAGGTAATGGCGCACCTTGGGCTGAGCTAGCACCTTCGTTCCCTGGACCCTGGAGTCTTCTACAACATTGCTAATCAGCTCGGGGGTTATGACGCCCTTGTCATAGTCGGAGAAGACAATCCCGTCTGTCCCTTCTACGAGGTGTTTCAGGGATGATAGGAACTGTTTAGTTATGTGGGAGTCAACGTCGGAACGGGATTCCTTATCGATCCGAAGGTACTGGCGATGGTTGAGTATGAAACGGGTCTTTAGGCTCGTGGGCCTCTCGTTCACAACAACCCCGGACAGGTCGACGCCCTTCCTTCTAAGCTCGTCCTGAACCCATTTTCCAGCCTCATCGTTTCCAACAACACCCAGGACTTTCACTTTGGCCCCGAGCGACACCAGGTTGTTCGTGAGATTTGCCGCCCCACCCAGGACCAGTTCTTCGGAAATATAATCGGCGACGGGAACAGGTGCCTCCCGGGAGAGCTTTCTACCCTGGCTTACAACGTAGCGATCGACCATCAGGTCGCCGACGACAAGCATGGACTTGTGTCGAAAGCCGTCTATGACCCTCGTGAGATCCGAGACGGCCAGTGTCAACTGAGGTTCTAGTTTGAACGCTGGGAACCAGGCTATTTTAAGATTTCACGGTTGAGTTCATCCAATGATACCTATGAACGTGCGACCCCACTTAACATACGTGTGGAGTTGATGGAAAACAAAAAGTAGAAAAATGGCACAACAATCTCCGTCCCAGCAGCACCAGAACCTACCTTTCCTTTTCTGAAACGCTTCCTCTTCCCTTTCGGTCTAGAAGTAGGTCGAGGTCATTTGTCTCCTCATCCTTTTTATTGAACACGAAGGTCTCATCGCTCCAGGAGTGAGCGGGGTTACCTCCTCTTGAAGTGGGTTCCCTCTGACCCTAATCGTTGCCGTTTATGCTCCGATGGGAATCGTCCTCTCGGGCGACAGTCGGATGGGTGGGACAGCTTCTCAGCAGGTTCCAGACCCGAACAACCCGGCCCAGATGATAACAGTTCAGAACAACGTAATCATCTCCGACGCGACAGAGAAGCTTTTTCTTCTCTATGACCGGTTTGGGGTCGGTACGTTCGGCGACGCAATTCTCAACAACATGCCAGTAGCCCATCACATAGAACAGTTTCAAACCAGATTCCCGTCGCGCCCACCTACGACTCAAGACTTGGCAAACAATCTTCTACAATTTTTCCAGGGCTTCCAGATCGCTACACAACTCGGATTTACGGTAGCCGGATACGACTCCAACGACCCCTGGTTGATTATCGTTGACGTGAAGAATAGAACGACCCAAAGATTGAACATCGACCCGCAGACAAATAAGGTAAATTATGGAGTCAACGCGAGTGGGGACCCTTCAGTGGCTAGTCGCCTACTGAGTCAGCCACAATTCAATCCACTGTTTCAGGTCATGAACTTGCAGGACGCGGTTGACTTCTCTCGACACCTCATTAGGTCAACGATTGACCAGATGAGATTCGAACCTCGGTTTGCGACTGTGGGCGGCCCCATAGATACCTTGGTCGTAACCAACCGCGATACGCGCTTTCTCACCCACAAGTCACTGAAATGTGCTTGAGGTTCTGGAAGAAGCTCCCGACCAACCTTACAATTCAGCTTGATTTGTGGTTGTGCCGGTACATAATCTATCCAAGAATAGCGTAACACGTGTCATACGTATGATGGTAGAGATGGTCTGATGGCTTGGGAAACGGGCCTTGACGACGGCCTGGCCCCAACACTTTCGTAGCTCGTGTGCACGAGCCAATCCGAGATGGAATCTGAGGGTGACTCTGACTACCTGACTTCTTCCGCCCGCTTGACCAGCCGGACCCGGCACATGACATGGTCACCATCCTTCACGCCAAAAATCTTCCTAATCTCTTCAGGTATGGTAATGCGGCCGCCGGCTATGACTTCAGCGAAGAAGGGAATATCCTCTTCATCCACTTGAATGGGCAAGACCGTTCTAGTTGCATGAGTCGCGGATGGGACGATATAACCCTTTGAACAAAACCCAGATTAATCCCGCGGCCAGAAGGTCAACCGAACACTTTTGAAGGCTGTAGTCGACACTGGCTTCGGCAATCTTTCGCGGATGAGGTTCGACGTTTCTGACGAGCAGAGCCTCGTCCTAGACGAAGTGGACAGGGCCTGTCGAGAACTCAGGCCTCTGGAAGACGAAGCCTATCTGTCAGGTAAATTCAACCAGCATCTTGTTCCCATCTTAAAGAAAGCCCTACTCCTCGGGCTACCGATATCCCGAATGTACGGCGAGGGCCAGGGCGCCGACATTCTCACATACGCGCTCGCTCTAGAGAGAATTGGCCGGGAGGGGACAGGGGTGCGGACGTTCCTGTCAGGCCATGTTTCTCTTGGACAGATGACGGTTCAGAAATGGGCTAGCGAGGACCAGAAAGAGCGGTACCTTCCCCCTGCAACCAGGGGCGAGAAGATAATGTGTTTCGGGCTCACAGAACCCACAGCGGGCAGCGACCCCGCCTCGCTTCGCACCAGTTACGAGGACAACGGAACCCATTACCTCCTGAACGGGAGCAAGGCCTGGATCTCCAACGGAAGCATTGCAGACATGGCAGTCATCTTCGCCTATCCCAAGGGTAAACGAGAAGGCATGTCAGCTTTCATCGTCGAGAAGAAGTTTGAAGGCTACTCAAGCCAGCAGCAGAAGCACAAGCTGGGAATGCCCACTTCCGACACGGGCTCGATTTTCCTCGACAACTGCCGGGTTCCCAAGGAGAACCTGTTGGGACCTCCTGGGAAGGGGCTTGGGATCGCCTATTCAGGACTGATGAGCGGACGCTTGAGCGTAGCGGCAGGGTGTCTCGGCGTGATTGAGGATTGCATTGAGGAAGCTGTCAACTATGCCAAGGTAAGGGTCCAGCACGGGAAACAGATAGGAAAACACCAGCTGGTCCAACAGCACATTGGGATTATGTCGACCAACCTCGAGGCGTCCAAGAACTTGGTCTACAAGGCTTCAGTCATGAAACAGGAAAGCGACGAGCATCCAGAGAACAAAGAGCTACGGGACCAAGCCGACATTATGATAGCAAAGGCCAAGTTCTTCGCCTCAAACGCTTCCTTTGATGCCGCGGACAGAACGGTCCAGATTTTCGGTTCCACCGGTTATAGTTTCGAGACTCGAGCCCCCCGTCACCTAGTAGATACGAGGGTCTGCCGCATATACGAGGGAACGGACGAGATCATGGTTCAAAAGATCGCCGTGGCCCTACTAGGAACAGATTTTGAGGCCTACAAATAGGCTCCAACTACTCCGCAATATTGAAAAGGATATACTCGAAGCCCCCTGACCTGTCAACATTCGGCTAGACTTATTTCTCGGGCGGCCAATAACTGTCCCTATGAGGCTGCAATTCTCCCGGCCACTAGCTGTAGTGGCAGGACAGTCACTAGTGAATGTTTTCCTTGCTTCCTGGCTCTTCTCCGAGTATGCCCATAACCCGTTCATGCAACAATACCTCTCCAACTTCTGGGCAGCAAACACTTTCATGATCTCGAGTGCGGTCGTGCTTGCGGGAGTAATCGCCGGCGGTTCCTACCTGGCACTCTCGAAGAGGACGAACCAAATGTCATCAGGCGCCTCCCAAGAGCTGTCCGCTACAACGCCTGGGAGACCGGCCGGACTAACAGCTTTGGACACGTGTCCCGTGTGCGAGCTACCACTAAAGGCTCTTTCTGAAAACAGGTTTCAATGCAAAAAGTGCCGTCGATACTTCAAAAAGTAGAGCCCAGCCATCCGACAGTCCAAGCAAATAACTTTCATAAGACAGCTGGCACCGTTCCCTGTCAGAATTGAGCCATAACCCGTCTAGTTCGCGCCCTACAATCCTTCTGGACGAGCCCCTACTAGGTCTGGACGCTTTCCTAAGAGACTTCGGCTGGAGCATCGTTAAGGTAAGACAGGGCATATCTGATGACGGGGTTCTAAGAACCATGCAGGACGGTGCCTACGTTCTCGTGACTCCTGACGGAATCTTGGCCGCCCGATGCCGGCTTAAGGGATTGAGGGTAGCGGAGTTCAGCGTGGAAGAACAGGCCAGATTAATAGATCAGATTTTACGACGGGACTTCAAGACATAGACTCAACGCCAAGGAGTAGAAGGTTCACTAATCCTGGGAGAGGATCAGACCGGACAGCCGGAAGATGCGAAACAGTATCTCGAAGAGGCGTGCTATTATCTTCACAAGAAAGGCTTGAACTTTCACGACATATCCAAGGCACTGGAAATCACCCAAGAGGAAGCCGTGAGATTCAACCGGGAATACTCGGGGAAGATTTTGACAGGACTCGTCAAAGAAAACGATGTGGACCGAAACCTTTGGGAGGATATCTACCATGATTCACTGGGAGACGAGAAGGTCACATTCGCCCGAGACAATGGTTTCTACCATTGCCGAAAATCGGACCTAGAGACAATGGACAGTACTGCGCTTATGGCCATCTTCGAGACCAGCAAGAAGTTTCTCGATTTTGACATGTACAAGCCCTACTTGAACTCCAAACCTCCAGTGGGCTACGACCCCATGGCGCTGCAGAGGCAGGTCAAACGAGCCGTTGACCTAATTCAGGAGGTCTTGCAGAAGCGATGGGTCCCCGAGCCCGGGAAGGACTAGACCCAAACCAAATAATCGGCGACCCTCAGCCCTCTCGCTTGTCAATGTCCCTTGAAGGATTCGAAGTAGCTGTTGTTGGAGCCGGCCCCGCTGGCAGCGCTGCTGCACTGACCCTCGCCCGGGAGGGAGTCCAGGTCCTTCTCGTCGAAAGAGGCAGTTTCCCAGGTTCCAAGAACGTGTTCGGTGGAAGAATTTACAGTTATGCCCTCAAGCGTTTGTTCGGTGAGCGCTGGAAGGAAGCACCCATGGAACGTTTCGTCCGCAAGGAGGGAATCACCTTCCTGAAGCCCGACAGCGCATTCAGCATTGAATGCGAAGCCACAGACCCGACACTGAGCTTCACCGCAATAAGAGCCAAGCTCGACAAGTGGCTTGCCGAACAAGCCGAAAAAGCAGGAGCGTCGCTGATCAGCGACGTGCGAGTCGACGACCTTCTAATCGACAAGGGCCAAGTAAGAGGGATTGTTGCCGGCCAGGACAAGATTCCGACCGACGCAGTCATTGCCTGTGATGGGACAACCACTGGACTAGCAAGAAAAGCTGGACTTGTCACGATGCAGGAACCGCAGACAATCTCAATGGGAATGAAGGATGTAATCGAGCTACCCTCAGAAACGATCGAGGAACGGTTCGGATTAGACTCTGGAGAAGGCGCAGCGAATGTTTTCGTTGGATCTCCTACAAACGGAGTCCGCGGGGGAGGCTTCCTATACACCAACAAGGAGAGCGTCGCACTTGGACTCGTAGTAGGAGCCGATGATGTGTCCTTGAGGAAGGTCCCATCCCATACTTTGATGGAAAGATTGAGAGGTCACCCGAAGATCAAGCGTTTCATCAAGAACGGGAAGACCATCGAGTACGATGCCCATATGATTCCCGAGGCGGGCCCAAGAATGTTGAGTCGCCCCTTTACAGGGGGAATGCTGGTAGCAGGTGACGCTGCGGGACACCTTCTGAATAACGGGTACACCTTCAGGGGGGTCGACATGGCAATCGGCGCTGGGATAGCAGCCGCTGAGACCATACTGGAAGCCCGGAAGAAGAAGGACTATTCCGCCGCTGGCCTCCAAAGTTATCAGAAGAGGCTGAGACAGGACCCCTCTCTCAAGGACATGTACACCTTCAAGAGGGTCCCTGGATACCTCCGGAACAAGAGACTCTACGGGGTATATCCGGAGCTAATCTGTTCAGCTGCAGAGGCAGTCTACAGGATAGACGGGACGAGTAAAAGGAAGATCTTCAGAGAGCTGAGGGGCCAGACAAAGGGTCGGGTCTCGACCCTGACCCTCATCAGGGACCTCTTAGGTGGGACGAGGACGTTCTAGCCATGTCCGTCCCTGAGAAGGCCATGACCCTTGACAAACGTCTTGCGCTGGTCAGCTTCACTAAGGATCCTGAACCTTTCATCGTTGTTGACACTGAGCTGTGCAAACAATGCGAAAAGAAGCCTTGCTTGTACATCTGCCCCGCACAGGTCTACACCTGGCAGGACCAGCTCAACTACAACACGGAAGGATGCTTGGAAACAGGCGCGTGCCTAGTTGTTTGCCACACACTTGGGGCGAAGGCGATCCAGTGGAAATACCCGTCTGGTGGGAAGGGAGTAGTTTTCAAACAGGGTTGAACCTCTCCCCCAGATCGATATCTGTCTCAATGCGCCAGGCTTCGAAGATACCATTCTTGAAGGATTCGGAGTGGTTTTCGGGTTACGGACCCTGCCGCAAAATGCTCTTAACCTAGGCATGAAGCCTCCGCGCTAAGCCAGTGAAGACGCAATGGTTGAAATTACTCACGACCCTTTGAAACGAATAATCGTACGGGAAATCGTCAAGTATGACTCTGCCCAACATCTTGTCAACGCGTTTACCGTCATAATGAAGATGGGCCAACCGATTCTTCTCACCTGGGCAGAAGGGGTGGTCTTTGCCTCCCAGCCAGTACCCCCCGCAGAGTTACCCGAAGAATATGTGAAGGGCGAGCTCTACATTGCATCGGTCAGCTGTGCTCCCATGGCCGAGTTTAGCCACAATGCCAGGTCTGGAAACGTGGAAATGCCCGTTCTGGACGTCTCCCGAAGCCCGAGCAGCCAGGAACTAGCACGGTTCCTGAAATCAAAACTTGATTCAGAATAGTCGCAGTAGTTACAAGCAGAAAAACAGGATTATTGGGAAGCATTCGTCCCTCGAGCTAGACCACGACTAGGCTTTCGCGTAGAACTTCTTCATCTCCCGGGTCAGAGCAGGGACTATTTCAAAGACGTCCCCAACTATTCCATAGTCGGCGAACCCGAAGATTGGGGCTTCCGGGTCCTTGTTTATGGCGACTATGACCTTGGAATTCATCATGCCCACTCTGTGCTGGATCGCCCCTGAGATTCCGCAGGCAATGTACAAGGTCGGAGACACGGTTCTTCCTGTTTGTCCAACCTGGTCCGAGTGTGGTCTCCAGCCAGCGTCCACGGATGCTCTCGAAGCCCCCACTACTCCCCCCATCACGTTGGCAAGGTCCTCAAGAATCCTGTAGTTGTCCGGACCGCCCATGCCTCTTCCACCAGAAACGATGACAGTCGCCTCTGTCAAGTCCAGCTTCTTCTCTCCATGGGCGACAAATTCCCTGACGAACATGCGGGAATCTGGTTTGTTGAAAGGAAGCCGATCCAAGGAGGGGCTCTTGGGCGTGGAGACTTCTCGAGCGGTGAAAACGTTCGGGCGAAGTGTTGCAATCTTGGGCGTGCCATTGACCCTTACTTTGAGGAGAACCTTCCCAGCGTAAGCGGGCCGAGTTGCCATGAGATCCTCGCCCAGAAGTTCGAGCTGAACACACTCGCTGGCAACGCCAGTGTTCATATGAATTGCCAACCTCGGGGCCAGGTCCTTGCCCGCGGAAGTGGCGGGGAGAAGTATGATGCTCGGTGAAACCTTTCTCGCCGCGTCTAATGCTAACTGCCGATAGTATTCTGGGTGGAATAGAGCCAGATCCGGGCCGTCTGCAACCAGAACGTGATCCGCCCCATACTTTCCCAGATCCGTAGAGACGGCTGCGAGGCCATTCCCAATTGATAACGCATATTCATCTGTTCCTAAAAAGTCTGCTAGTCGGCGGCCTTCTGTCAAGGCTTCGTAGGATGCTTTTCGGAATTGGGATCCTGATGATTCCGCGAAGACGAGAACTGGTCCCTTCATGCTAGATTACCTTGGCCTCTTCGTGGAGCAGCTTCACCAATAATGGCACGGCTTCTACTCCCTTGCCTATGACCCTCCCCGGGGGCCTTGGAGGCGGGTATTGAGCTGCGAGAATTTCCAGCATCGGAGTGAACAGTTGTGGCTCTTTGGTAGCTATGGGCTTCTTCCGAGCCGCCACGAGTTCCCTGAGCGATGCGTATCTGGGTATGGCAAGGTCTTTTTCGGCAGTGAAAGCGGCGGGCAATCCTGTTTCGACAATAAGAGACCCCCCTTCGACTTCTCTGTGGGCAACTGACCGTGCGTCCGAGAGCTCTAGCTTTACGACCTGTGTCAAGCAAGGAATATTGAGAAGCTCTGCGACCATCTGGCCCACCTGCTGGTTGTCATCGTCAACTCCTTTCTTTCCGAACAATAACACGTCGAATTCGACAGTCTTGAGCTCAGCTGCCAGTGCCCGGGCGACCGCTGTGGGCTCGTCCGGGAAGTTTTCGCTTTTGAGATGAATAGCTTTGTCCGCCCCAAGCGCAAGGGCTTTCAGGATCACTTGAGAGGATTTTTCGGGGCCCAAAATGAGGACTGTCACCTCCCCGCCAAGCTTCTCCTTGAGCTGGACTCCCTGCTCAAGGGCGTATTCTTCGTACGGATTTATCACAAATTCTACGTCGCTCGTCTCGATGGTTTTCCCATTTGACCCAATTTTGACCCGGGTAGAGGTGTCCGGAACCCTCCGGATGCAGACGACAATCTTCAGGTCTTAGCAGTCCTTCGGTTTGCCGGCAGGGGATGGCTGAGAATAAAGTTTCGTGGGTTTGGGAGAGAATAGGGAAAATGGTTAAAGGTTTGACAGGTGAAGTTCCCCTCTAGACCCAACATGTTCGAATCCGCCCAACTGTTCCTCGGAGACCCCACACAACTGCTCGTAATCCTTGGAGTGCTCGTGGTAATACTCGTATGGGGTCCTTCGAAGATCCCGGAGCTTGCACGCGCTGTGGGAAGAGCCCGGAAAGAATTTGACGACGCATCCAAAGGCTTGGTACAGCCCACTTCGACCTCGGGGACTTCCGCTTCCTCGGACCCCCTAGTTGACACAGCTCAGAAACTGGGAATTAACACCCAGGGGAAGACAAGAGACCAGATCTCCGACGAAATAGTCAAGACAGCCCAGGCAAAGAACTAGCTCAGAAGCTCGATCGTCAACTTGGCCCACCGCGTCCATATCTGGGATTATGTTGCAACCTGAAATTTCTAGCTGAGTCGGCTAATGGGAGGCCGGAGGAACATATTCGCAGGAATTTCCCGGGACCCGGATTGGTGCGGGCTGTTTGTCTGGAACAGATGAAACGGGACATGACCGGCCACGCCCCCTATGGGATCATGTCGGAGAGCTTTCAGAGCGGCTCAAGGCTTGGCTCTACGCCTTCACAGCAGCCACCATTTTCTTCTTAGCGTTCCCCACGGACTTCTCGTTCCTCCAAAATCCTCTACAGGGAGGGTTTGCCTACAAGCCGCTCATATCGGCCATACTAGTCGGAATTAGAAGAAGCCTCCTTCCCCCACAATATACTTTGATAGGGGGAACAGTCACAACTCCCCTCGAGCTGATCCTAGTAGGGGCCGTGGTTTTTGGGTTCGCAACAAGCGTTCCTGTTCTGGCTTATGAAGTCTACAAGTTTGTTGACCCTGCCATCAAGCCAAGCGAGAAGCAGGCAGTCCGCCCCTTCGTAGCATCGTTCTCAATTCTGTTCGTTGTCGGGGCTCTCTTTGCCTTCTTCGTTCTACTGCCAATAATATTTTTCTTCTCAATCCCCTTCTTCCAAGCAACTGACATTCCGACGATTATTTTCGCCGACCAGTTCTACTATCTCGTCTTTTTTACGATCTTGGTCTCAGGGGCAGCCTTCACCTTTCCGGTCTTCTTCGTTCTCCTGGTGAAGCTTCACGTGCTCGGAACGAAGGCTCTTACCAAGAACCGAAAATATGTCTGGGCTGTAACGCTGGTCCTAACAGCTATCGCTTCCCCTGATGGGGGTCCCCTGGCAGATGTTGCTCTGTTCCTCCCCATAATCGGGCTGTTGGAAGGGTCCATCAGAGTGGCGCGAAGATACGAGAAGGATGAACCAACGATATCACGCGAGCCCCCGCCGGTGCTTCTCGTCTCAAAGTGCGCTTATTGTGGAGGGGGCATGGATTCCGGTGGTGTCTTTTGTGGGCTATGTGGAAAATCTCGAACCTAACTATCGGTCCGAAGAAGGCTGCGGCCAATTCCTGCAGGAGCATACTCAAACTCCTTCAGATATGGAGTCGTGATCCTATCGTAGGCAAGCCATCGACTGGCAAATTCCACCGAGGCTATTACCGCCGATAAGCATCGTCGAAGATATCCTCGACTGAGGCCGCCCTTTCCGATACCTTGAACGCTCATAGCCTCACGATGAATTAATAATCTGTTGATTCCTACTGGCAAAACCAGATGATGAGTTTCCGCACAAGAAATGCCGGAGCGTTCTCAGCCAACGCTATGACGAACGACATCGGGCGGGCTGATAATCGTCGACTGTGGTCTGCCCGAATGTCCAGTTTCACAAGGACCCGAAGCCCTATTCCATCAAAGTTCGACTGAAGACAATCACTACTGGCCCCTTGAGCCAATCCCCGGCTCATCAAACCGAGTCCTCCGAGAACACGCTTCTGAGTATGGCCGCACGGAGGAATAGGCATTTGTCCAGAATCTGAGTTTCAGACCCGGATAGCATGCTTCAGCTATCTCTCGGTATAATCTGGGTGAAAATCTGAATAGATTTGGAAAAACTGTTAAAAGTCAATATCCGAAGGCGAAGAATGAAATTCTTGACAGAGGAAAAGAAGGCAACCGAGAAAAACGAGCGGGAGAAAGAATCGACTAAGATATCTAGAAGGGACTTTCTTAAGTACGGGGTGGGAGTTGCGGCGGTCGCGGCCGGCGCTACTGCCCTTATGGATAGGATTCCTCTTCCGAAAGCTCAGCCTAGGATACCCGCTCCCAACGACAGCGCAGAACCGATTGTGGCCGCCGTTAGCGGAGACCAACTAACAGTGATGAATGGCCAGGTGTCTGTGAAAGTCAAAGACGCTGGGTTAGCCGCTCTGATCGCTGAGAAGCTGCAGGCTGGAGATTAGGTTTGACGTCCCATAGAGAAGCTCCAAAAATATCGAAGGATCCAGTGGCTGACAACACCGACCTTTACGCTTTTGTCAGCCCGGACAAGCCCGACACCGTTACGATTCTAGCCAATTACATTCCCCTAGAAGAACCGGCAGGCGGACCAAATTTCAACGCCTTCGGGGATGACGTTCTTTACGAAATCATGATTGACAACAATGGGGACGGAGTGGAGGACGTCACATTCCAGTTCCGTTTCAAGACGAAAATAGGAAACCCGAACAGCTTCCTATACAACACTGGACCAATCGGGTCCCTCGCCGACTCGGCCTGGAATGTGAAACAATTCTACTCGGTAACCAAGGTCCTGGGACCGAGACGAAGTGGGTCATCCTCACAGCTTGGTAACAATTTGTCAACACCACCGGTCAACATTGGGCCAAGGTCTACCCCAAACTACGCAGACCTAGCAAATGCCGCCGTAAACACTCTCAGCGATGGCTCCACAGTGTTCGCCGGTCAAAGGGACGAAGCCTTCTACGTAGACCTAGGCTCCATTTTTGACCTAGGGACTCTCCGACCATTCCAGAATTTGCATCTAATTTCCACCCCCGCTGCCCCAGGCGTAGATACGACAAAGGGGTTCAGCGTCCACACCATAGGCATCCAAGTATCGAAGAACCTTCTCACCCATGACGGCTCAAACCCCTCAGATCCTTCAGACGAAGACTCGGTGGTCGGGATATGGGCATCAGCAAGTCGACGAAAGGCGACCATCCTGCCTGGCGATGGCGATGACGACGACAGCGGCCAATTTGACGACGATACTTCCCCCGGGTTCCAAACCGGGCCATTCACTCAAGTGTCACGACTGGGAATGCCCCTGATTAACGAGGTGATCATACCTCTAGGAAAGAAAGACCTGTGGAACATCGTGCACCCCAGGTTCGACTCTCAATTCCTTGCTTACTATCAAACGCCAGAGCTCCAGAGACTTTTGCCTGCGCTCTACCCGAACGTCTTTCCAAATCTCGCCGGGTACAGCAAACCTCGAGCAGACCTGGTGGCTATACTCCTTACAGGAATCCCGTCGGGGATAATCACGGGCTTCCAAAACTTCACGGGAACAGTCCAGGCAGACTATCTACGCCTCAACATGGCCATCCCGCCAAACACTACCAACCCCAGCAGGCTGGGAATTGTAGGACAGGACCTTGCAGGATTCCCCAACGGACGGCGGGTCGCCGACGACGTCATAGACATCGAACTGAAGGCAATCGCAGGGGCCACCCTACCACTAGTCGACCCTAGTTTCACCCCTGACGGAGCAGCGGGCTTAGTCGGAGACGGCGTAGACACAAACCCCGTTCAGTCACCAAACACAACCTCGTTCCTATCGACCTTCCCATACCTGCCCCATCCCGTACCGGGCTACGAACATTCCCACGACCCATAACCAGTAAACTGGAAAGCCATGGGCCTAGCGGCCCATCCTCCGCATTTCCGAACCGCTTCGTTGCCCCTCCTCAAAGCATTTCCAATGCTTTCCTTGATCCCTTGGAGCCTGCTTCCGTCCAATCCATTACAAGCCTGAAAATCCTTTCAAAAGTCTTATTCGATGCGCCTCGAACGGGGCGCGGAAACCGAATTGCCCTGCACAGTGATCGTCGGGGGCTTCTTCGGGGACGAAGGGAAAGACGACCATCATCGTCCCCTAGAGGCAAGATAGCTGCCTACCTAGCCCTGAAGGACAAACCCGACATATGCGCCAGAGGAGGAAACGGACCAAATGCCGGCCATACAGTGCTCCACCAAGGTACAACATACTCTCTCCGACTTGTTCCCAGTGGATTCGTGAACAAAACATCACAGCTGCTCATCGGATCGGGAGTACTGGTAGAGCCGAATATTCTGCTGAACGAAATCAAAGAAACCCAAGCTGAGGGGAGAATTAGAGTCGACAAACAATGCGCCATTATTGAAGAACGTCACAAGGAACAGGAGCGGAACTCCGATTACCTGTCAAAGAAGCTTGGGTCCACAAAAAGCGGTGTGGGAGCCTGTAATGCCGAACGTGCTCTCCGAATGGTCAAGATGGCCCGTGAAGTCCCGGAGCTACGGCCGTATATCACTGACGTAGCCGGCGAGGTGCAACAAGCCCTCGAGGGAAAGGGGAATGTCATCATAGAAGGAACCCAGGGAACCTTTCTCAGCCTCTATCACGGAACATACCCCTACGTCTCCAGCAAAGACTTCACAGCTTCCCAGGCCTGTGCTGATGTGGGTGTGGGGCCAACTCAAGTGGACGATGTGGTCGTCATCTTCAAGGCCTTCGTAACACGAGTCGGTGAAGGTCCCTTAGACGGGCAGTTAGACCGAAACGAGACAGTTCGACGAGGCTGGATGGAACGGGGAACGGTCACGGGGAGGGAGAGGAGGGCGGCACCATTTGACTTCAAACTGGCCCATCGAGCCGTTCAGTTGAACGGCGCGACCCAGATTGCACTAACGAAACTAGACGTACTCTTCCCAGGCTGTAAAGGGTCGCGAGAGATCAATGACCTGTCTTCGGAAGCTCGATCCTTCGTCTCTCGGGTCGAGAAGGAGACCGGAGTCCAGGTGACATTGATAGGCACAGGTCCGGGCGATGAGGACATTGTTGATCTGAGACGGGGAATGGGTGGGCCTAAGCTCAGGCCAACTCTCCTGGCTAAAAGAAAATAGCCTTAGCCTATTCTGGGCCGGATTTCAGATAGTTGGCAAACCAGGCTCGGGATTCGAGCAGTTGAGGTGCCCTCTTGAAAAGAGCACCTACAATGACAAGAGAAACAGCCACGGTGAACACGGCGTGGACCGCGTTGAATACAGCTGTGAGTCCGAGCACGTAGCCTATCAGCTGTTCTCCGGTCAAGTTGATTCCCGCGTTGGCCAGTGTCAACTGAGCGAAAAAGAGATAGTTTTGGTTAAACAGAAACTGAGCGAAGAATATGATGAAGAGGTAGTTCACTACTGTCATCAACAGAACTCTAGTAGCTAGACTGAAGACCGCCATCGAGAATCCAGCTCGCTTGAGTGTTTGCCTTCCCAGCTTTGGGCTGAGGTAGATACCCGAATACGTGGTCAGAACGGCAAGAAACTTCAGGCTCGCTCCAAAGGGTCCTCCTCCCCCAGGGGCTCCTGCAAGAATACCCCCGTGTACTATCGCTGTCAATAGACCAGCGACCGGACCGAACACAAGGAAGGCAATGACATCCATTACCTCTGCGAAGTCAAATTTCAGATAGAGCAAGATAGGAAACGAGGGTTGAAGGGCGGGACCAAGGACGATCGTTAGCATTGCAGCGAGAGCACCGAAGGTTGCTGCCCCCGCTACCACTACTGTTGGGCTCACACGGGCGCCAGTTGCTCGCACGGGGTGCGAGCCCTGAATCTACTCATAAAAGCGTTTCTACGCAGAAATGAGTAGAATCCCCTTGGCTAGTCGTTTTTCTCTGCTGGGGAGAGCCGGCCAACTTCCCTTGCAAGCCTACCTGCATGAGTCTTGGCGGAAGGGTCGAGCTGCCGCAGGGCCCTTAGGTCTTTAATGGTATCAACGTCGAAGGACAGGCGGGGATTTGAAACCGAGTAGACCGGTATACCCTTCTTCTGGCTTGCACGTAGATGCTTCGCGTAGCTCCATCTTCCATACAGGGCCGGAACCACTTCAGGCGGAGACCTCGCCATGACATTGGTCCCCCCTTTCAGGGATGGCGCCAAGACAACTCTTGGCCTCTCTAGGCTAATCCTGGTTAGCTCTTGAAAGTCCTTTGCCCCTGCGAGAGGCAAGTCCGCGAGGACAATTGTCATCGAAGAAGCATTCTCTCGAAAGATCTCTCGGGAAGCCTGCCGAATAGCTGCATTGAGCCCTATTCCTCTTTGCTTCACAAAGGTGACGTGGTTTTTCCCGACCTGCTTTTCCAAGGAGTCGTCTGGCGATACCACGAGAACCTTGGAAAACACGGCAGACCGCTCTAGAGAGTGTAGAACATCATCCAGCATAGCTAGGACGAGCCTCTTCCTTTCATCAGGGCTCAGATAGTTGTGAAGCCTTCTCTTAGCATCAGGCAGATTCTTTACTGGGACAACTGCTATATCATTCACTTTCCGATGCTCTCCGCCAGCGCGATGGTATCCTGCGCCAGACGAGCCTTTGCCTCATCCGAGTTCATGATCGTGTTGGTGGTAGCTACCCTCATTCCCAAACGCTCGATCTTGGGACGGGACAACTTGTCCGCATCGTCTATTACGAAACCGTCGAGGAAGCCTTTGTAAAGCTGGGCTACTCCATACGGAGAGACCTCAAGGCCTAGGCTTTGCATCATTCGGTCCAAGGGGCCCTTCAAGGCCTTACCCCCGACGATTGGGCTTACTCCAACGATCTTTCCGTTCGACCTTCCAAGAGCCTCTCTAATCTTTGGTATGGCGAGCATAGGCCCGATGCTGAGGATGGGGTTGCTGGGACATAGAATGATGGCTTCGGATTTTTTCAGCGCGGTTAGAACCGCCTCCGTAGGGGACGCTTGTGTTGCTCCTTCGTAGGTAACGTCGATAACCTGGTCAGAAAACCTTCTTTTGACGAAGTATTCTTGAAAGTCGAGCATGCCTGTCGGAGTCTTGATTCTCGTCGCAACTCTCTCATTCGACATTGGCAGAATTTTGACCTTGACCTTTAGATGGTTCTTGATCTTCTCTGTCACCTCGGACAGGGAGAATCCTTGTTGCAGGTAGGCAGTGCGGAGTAGATGGGTGGCAAAGTCTCTGTCGCCTATTCGAAACCAAGTCTCGGCCGAATAACGGTCGAGCTGATCCATGCAATTGTACGTGTCGTCCTTGATTCCCCAGCCTTTTTCAGGGTCGACGATGCCAGCGAGAGTGTAGGTTACGATATCCAGGTCCGGGCTAATGCTGGCTCCCAGGTACTCGAGGTCGTCGCCAGTGTTCACAACTACAGTGATTTTCTCCGGAGGATAGACACGGGTGAGGCCGGCGAGGAACCGGGCTGCTCCCACGCCGCCCGCAAGACACGTAACTGACTGAAACACCCGGGGGACGCCTGAAAGCGGTTGCGCCCTCCTCATGACCTAGTTAAAGACTGCCCCTGTCTTCCGGGCTTTTTGAGCAATCCAAGGTATGCAGTCCTCAGCCCCTGGACCGCTGTTCTGAGATTCGCGTAGTCTTCCATTTTCTTTCCATGATTGGATTCCCTTACTCGTTGTAGAGCTACGACCGAGTCTTTGACCAGTGGTAGAGTTTCTGTTGTTCTGCCTGAGGGAAGGGGTGGGTCCACATCCTCAAGGTCGTTTGTCAAGGAAAATAGTAGGCTGGCGTATTCTACAGATTCGGCGGCCAGCCAGACCGCTTTCTCATATCCTTGACTAGCTCTGACGACCTGCTCAAGGGCCGCGTTCACTTTGGTCCAAGCCTCATCGAGAGCCTTGTTCAGGCTCTCTTCCAGCAGCCTCTGTTCTTCCCCTTTCTCCATACGAGGAGCCCTTCCGCCTTATTCTACAGTAACGCTCTTGGCGAGATTGCGGGGATAGTCGGGGTCGTGACCCTTCCCCACTGAGAGATAGTAGGCCAGGAGCTGCAGAGGCACAGAATAGACGATGGGAGAAACTAAGGCTGGCAAGGACCCCGGCACCTCAATCACATCGTCGGAGAGGTTTCTGATTTCCTCGTCCCCCTCCTGGATGAGGGAGATGATTCGGGCGCCTCGGGCTTTCATCTCCATAATGTTCCCGATGATTCTCTTATGGGTCTCGTCGATAGGAGCTACGAAGACGACTGGGAAGCCTTCCTCTATCAGAGCGATGAAACCATGCTTGCTCTCGCCCGCCGGGTATGCGATAACGGGAATGTAGCTCAGCTCTAAGAGCTTCAGCCTGCCCTCCAACGCCGTGGGCACACTTATCCCTCTTCCTAGGAAACAGACGCTTCGGGCGTTGCTGATGCTCTCGGCGATTCTCTGAACAGCGTCTACCTTTGTGTTAAGCAGTTCCTGGATCAAGTCAGGGGTATCATGAAGAGCCTTCTCAACCTCGACGATCTTGGCCTCTGCAATCTTACCTGTCTTTCTTCCCACCGTCGTCGCAAGTTTCAGCAGAACGGCGACTTGAGAGGTGAAGGTCTTGGTCGCTGCCACACCAATCTCAGGGCCCGAGTTCTGGCCGATATACACATCGGAGAGACGCATCAGGGTTGACCCCATCACGTTGATAACGCTCAGGATGGAGGCTCCTTTGGACTTGGCGTCTCTGACGGCGTTGAGGGTGTCCATTGTCTCCCCCGACTGGCTAACCGCCAAGACGAGAGTCTTCTCGTTGACTAGGTCCAAGGCTTCTTCTGAGAACTCGGACGCAATCACGACCCTAGCATCGACGCCAGCCAGCTTTGCAAGAGCCTGGCTTGCCACCAGGCCCGCGTGGTAGGCTGTTCCGCAGCCGACGATGAAGACTCTGTCTGCGTCGACAATCTTGCT
>Ga0137379_10000924_pt1 | contig 26656 bp, 23 predicted proteins | sample SagtaG_18_FD_104812 | JGI IMG/M metagenome (GOLD analysis project Ga0137379, IMG submission 104812) | Vadose zone soil microbial communities from Sagehorn Ranch, Mendocino, California, USA - Sage2_L_80_16 metaG | ecosystem: Environmental > Terrestrial > Soil > Vadose zone | place: USA...
TGCCTTGTCCGAACTTTCATGTCGCTCTCTTTTCGTCACACACCGGGACGGAACCAACTGTCACGCACCATGAGGCAACTTGTTTGATCATTCGATGTGATTTCGCCCGCCGCGCCGTAGCCTGCGCGAAGGCGGGTGAATAGAGCTGAGGGATCAACGACATAGAAGGTTAGCCGCGACGGGTAGCGGCGAGCGAGCAAGGAACCGAGCGAGTTCCAAATTCGTGTCTAAAAACGATCTCATTGTTAACCGGATTGCTTATGTCACTTCAACGGAGCTCCTGTGATTAACTGTTCCTTTTGCATGATTATCTTGTCTCCGGTTTGGCAGTCAGCAGCGCTTTGATCTCTTCCATATCGTGCTGGTAGCCGGGCTCGTTCGGTTGCAGTTGAATAGCTTTCTGTATGTCCTTAAGCGCCGCACCATACTCTTCCTTCTTGGCATGAGCCCAGGCACGGTTCATGTAAGCAACGCCACTCTCGGGATCGACTTCGATGGCGCGCGTGTAATCAGCGATGGCCCGATCCCAGTCCTCATGTTCATATTCGGCGTTGCCGCGCAGGCGATAGGTCTCGCTATCTTTCGGATTGCGTTCGATCGCGCGAGTGTAATCGCGGATTTGCTGGTGGTAGTCAGGAAAGAGGATTTTTGCCGACTTAGGAAAATGCTGCCGGAAATATTCTTTGGGATCGAACGGAGAGAACGTTCCCAGCTCCCAGCCGCCACTTATGCCTTGGCGAAATTCTGGCGGTTGTTCGCGCAGAAATGCCGCGAACTTGTCGTCACCCACGAGATGGATCACCATCTCCATAATCGACGTAACGTGCGTCTCCGCGGCCGCGCCGTCCAAATCCAGAGTAAAGAATGTTTTCAACGCCTTCTTGTCGCCATGCGCTGCCGCCCGAGTGACTTCGTAGTAATTCACGCCGTGCTTGCGCGTTTGCTCATCAATTTCTTCGCCTGAGTCCTCAGGGCCTTTGGGCAAATCCTTTTCGGTGTAGTAACGTTTAATGCGGCTGTAATGCATCCAGCCGGTCAAACCGGATGCAAGCTTCACTTTGCACCACGTTGCATTTTGTGTGCATTTAAACTCGAACGGCTCGTCCTTTTTCACTTTCGCAACGATTGGTGAGTCGGCGCTTTTCTCCTTGCGCAAATTCACGTAGCCGTCGGGATCATCGATAACGGCGTCTGGGACCCCGTAAAAACCTTCGGCGTCGGGTGTCACGTCCGGCTTTTCGCCCGACTTAGACGGTGACTCTTCAGATGGACTTTCGGCGGCTAGTGGCTCGTTATCAGCGGCGAGAATCGAAAAGCTACAGCTGATGACGCACACCGCGATTGCGAAAAAGGCAAAAAACGATCTCATTCCTCCTCCTCTTCCAGCTCTTTTTTCGACATTCGATGGGTATTCACGATCTTCCACTTGCCGGCGTCATCAAACTTCAATGTAAAAAGGAAACCGACTTCCAACTCGTTCGATGTGCGTCCATAACAGGGCCCGTACAGGATTGCAGTATTGGCGTCGGTCCAGTTGCGCATCTTCAAAACGTCACGGTCCGGCGCGCAACGGCGCGGGTTAAAGTCTTTTGGCAAATGGCCCTTGCCAAATTGCGCCAACTGAACGCGCTCTGATGCTTCGTCCGCCGGTGAATGCAGCGCTACCCATTTGTCGCCACGCAGTTGATAAAAGGCGACCGATTGAAATACCGTATGGTGCGCATGCAGCGGACTGTAATTGCAGGCGAACCGTTTCGAATCGGGCGCCCATATCACCTCGGTCTCTTTCGCATCCTTACCACTCACGGTCAGCTCTTGATCCAGATCCACAACAACTTCTGTTGTCCCGGCCTTAACAATTTCGGGCGCACACTGATCGAGACCGTACTCATCGCATTTGTATTCCCATTGTTTGTCCGGAGAAACGGAGCTCGCGCTCGATGATGAAGTGCGGCCGGTTTCAAAAACCGATTGCGCTTGTTCGCTCGTCGATTCAGGAGTCGATGACGGTGACATTGTTGCATTACTCGCCGCGAGGTTGGGCCCGTTCTGAGTTCCGTGATCGACCATATTGTTCAGTTCTTTGATACGATCTCGAGTCAGACGCGTCATCGTTCCATGGCGGAGTGTCGGCGCCATCGAGCCGCCTTCTGCCTCCTTAGCGGCGCGCGCTGCCTCGGCATCGCGGGATCCAACCCATGCTCGTTGTTCCTCCCTGAGCTTTTGTTTGCTCTCAACGGTCGGAAGTTTTGCCAAAACCGATTGATAAGTTTTGTTGAGATCAGCATCGGCTCGCTGAAACTCTGCGCGGGCCTGCGCGTTCATGTCCGCCTGCGTCTGCGCTGGCGTTCGCCCGCTAGAGACAAGAAGCAGAATCAAAACAGCAGCGGTCACAGTAAAGTTTGGACTTATTGATCTTACATTCATCAGTAAATGGATTGCATTTGCTGCCTACTCTTCGAGGTGCACCGAGTCCATGATGTGGTCGATCTGTTTCTCTAACTCGGGACTCGTGTTTAGGTTAGAAGTAAAGGCGATCTCTAAAAGTTGGCCTTTGTAAGAAGTCGTTAGGTTTCGCGAGTAGACCGGGTTATGCGAATAATCCTTCTTGCACTTCAACATTGGCACGAAGCTCCAGTCAGCCCATTTGCGTCCATCAATTGTCACGATTTCTTTCTTCAGCCATTGAAGATGTGAATCCTTCGGCAGCCACTTGAAGCCCTTGGAGTATTCGGCCACACGCATCTTGAGATAACCCTCGAGCTTATCCGGTGTGAGTCCGTGAGTACCGCGCAAAAACTGCTCCCCAAGCTCCATCGGGTCCCGAGAATTTAGCGAGCGTCTTTGGATCCTTCGGATCGTTAGGATCGCGTGAAAAATCTCCTGGTAAATCGATCTTGAACTTGCCGTCCAGGAGGCTCACTGTTGTCGCTCCCGAAGGGCGATTGTCTTTTGAATCCGCGGCGGACTCTTCGCTGGCCAATTCGGGATCGAGTTTCTCGGCAGTCTTAAAGTCTGCGGCGGCCCCGGTCGCATCGCCCTTTTCCTTTTTCACCATCGCGCGATTGTAGTAGGCGCGTGCGTAATCGGGCTTGAGTTCGATTGCTCGGGTGTAATCAGCAATTGCGCCATCCCGGTCGTTATTTTCTGCTCTGGCGTTGCCGCGGTTGTTGTAAGCGGCGGGGTTTTGAGAGCCGAGGTCGATAGCTTTCGTGTAGTCGGCAATGGCGCCGGCCGTGTCCTTCTTCAGTCGTTTGGCCTGGGCGCGGTTATAATAAGGGGCGTCATCTTTTGGATTGGCTTTTACTGCGCGGTCGAAATCGGCCAGAGCGCCATCTAAGTCACCGTTCTTCGCTTTTTCGATCCCGCGATTAACCAGGTCTGCATCTGACTCGTCGGACGCCGGCGTCGCAGGCGACGGCGATTTCTCAGTGACATCCTGAATGTTCACCGCGACCAGGTGGCTGAAACTGATCTTCACCTGCGCTTCGTGTCCGCCAAGCCGCATCGGACCGGAAAATTCTGAGAGCAACACTGGTTCCTCTTTGTCGCTCTTGTATCGGCCAAAGCTGATATGCGGATAGGACTTCGCTTTCGGTTTTTCTTTCGACTCTTCGAAAACGAATTCTTCGCGCTCGCCCTGATCTTCCCTCCCGATGAACTTCATCACCGTTGCGCCTTCGCTCGGATCATTCGAAGTCGGCTCGCCATTCAGCCTTGCCTCGATTAAACCGACCCAGTTATTCAGTCGCTTGGATGTTTGCGCGTCGACGGGCTTGCCGGTTTCGCCCCAATCATTTGATTTGAGCCAGGTCTTTCCATTCTTCCGCGCGAACTCATCGTCACCGCACTGGATTCGTTCCGGTCCGCCATTTGGGTAACGGTCGTACTTGAATTCCGCCGTTCCTGCCGAGCCCAAAGACAAGTTCGCTATCGCTACGAAATGGACCTTTGAATAGAAGTCGCGGCTGTATTTCAAATTATCAGCCGCAAACTTCGCGTCCTGCGCCCGCAGAGTCGCCACGAGCAAGAACGAACAGCAGACCGACAAAAAAACGACACCGATGTTCTTTCTCATGAAAATCCTATTCCTCTATTTTTCTTCCTGAAATTTTTCGCCGTCCCACGTGAATCGGTGCAGGATCTTTTGGCTCTTCCGCGCGCGGACCAGAATCGTTCTGCCTTCTCGCGGCAGATCGAATTGCCAGTTACCTTTTTCTTTCCCGCGGTCGGGGTCGTATCCGCTGTCAGCAATCGGAAAAATCGAGCGTTTGATCTCGTGCATCTTTTTGTCGGCGCCCAGTTCAAAAAAGTGCAGATGAACCGATCCAGTAACCGAATCGTCTGCTTCCACTTCGCCGGAGCAAAGAGCGAGCAGTGGTCGTCCATCGCGATGCCGAAAGAGCGCCACTTCAAAACCCGGTGCGTCCCAGCCGTCGCATTCCATGTAGCCGTTCTTTTCATCGATAACGTTGGACCGAGGTTTGGTGTCGCAAACGTAATGACTGCCTCCCGTTCGCATATACCTGAGCCAATCCAACGGCGGCCCCTCAAATTCCGCAGGCAAGAGTAAAAAATAATCGATGATCGACACTTTCTCTCGTTCCGCGCTGCCGACTGATGCTCGATTTTCCGCGTCGAAGGCGACAGTAATCTTTAGCGCCGCGCGTACCCCTCCCGGATTTAGCAGTTCGCTTTCTAACACGAGGTCGCCGGACTTCAGCCATTCCATCGGCGCGACTCTCTTCGTCGTGTCTGTGCCGGATTCAGTTGCCGCATTCGCCGGAAGTTTCGGCGATGGTAGCTCAGGCAATTTGATTTCGTTGAACGAAGAGCCATTTCGAAAGAAAACTCGGGTCGAGGAGCCTTTCGTATTCTCTGCCCAGTAGGCAACGCGTTGGGAATCGCTCGACCACAGCAATTTCAGGTGTCCGATATCCCAGTTCGAATCCAACGGCAATACGGTTTTGCGCGTCGCCACTTCGATAATGGCGGTATCTCCATTGTATGGCTCTCGATCGCTGTAAACGTGACGTAGCGCGAGTTTCCCATCGGGCGACTGACAGGTGACGGTTTCAGCAGCGTTGAGCGAAACAGCCAGACAACAGCTAGCTAGTAGCCCGGCAGTAATCGAAAGCGATTTGAGCTTTGCATCTCTCTTTAACATGTTCATCGTGTGTCTGCTTTCATAGTCAGTTGAAGTAAAGTCGAGCAAGTTCGAAAGGATCAACTATGAAACATGTACTAACATTAATAGCCGCGTTCATTATCGCTTTGACCGGCCAAGCTTTCGCGCGCCTCGGCAATACCGAGGAGCAAGTCAACGCACTTTTCGGAAAGCCGGTTGACCCGGGCAAGCCAGACAGCGACGGCGTAACAACAAACATGTACAAAAACCCAACAGGTGAATACATTGCTGTGGTTCAGTTTCTCAAAGGTCATAGCGTCGCCGAAGCTTATTCCCGGGTGGATAGGCGTAAGCTTTCCGAAAAAGAAGTGTCGATCTTTCTCGAGGGAAATTCTGCCGGCAAGGAATGGAAAAAAGATCCGCGCAAGCTCGCGTGGGAAAGAAGCGATCATCGCGCAACGGCATGGTGCGAAACGCTCTCGGGACGACCGACCCTGCTCATCCAGGCCAAGTATTAATGCGGAGATCATGTAGGCCGCCGCGACCTGGTTCGCGTTACCCAGTTCCTTCGACATACTCATCGCGCATTGGTTTTCGTATTGAGCAGTGCTTTGATTTTTTCCATATCAGGATGAGTAATGTCTGCCTCTTGAAACTCTTTGAAGTCATCCAGCACGGATTGGCTAAAGGTCCGTCCATCCTGGAGCTTGGCATCTTTGTTTTGCTGATAGATAGCTTTCGCCTTCTCGAATTGGTTGTCGAAAAGATAACCATGGGCGAGATTGCCATTGATCACCACTGCGCCATCCGGCGAGAGCTTCAGCGCTTTAAGCGATGCGGCAATCGACTCACGAGGCTTTCGATTGAAGAGCTGATACCAACCAAGCGATAAGTAGTAGTCTCCGTTTTTTGGATCGAGTTCGATGGCCTCCTGTTAGTCCTTAAGCGCGGCACCATACTGTTTCTTGTTAAAGTAGACATCAGCGCGGTAGGAGAACGCTTTCGAATCCCTCGGATTGAGTTGGAGGCCGCGATTGTAATCGGCGATGGCACCATCCAGGTCGCCCTTATCATCCTTAGCGTTGCCGCGGTTCAAGTAGGCGATGGCATATTTCGGATCTAGCTCGATGGTGCGGTTGTAGTCAGTAATTGCTCCATCCAGATCGCCCTTTCTACGCTCGGCCACGCCGCGGTCGCAGTAGGCTTTTGCGAATTTAGGGTCGAGTTCGATTACGCGATTGTAGTCGGCGATTGCTCCGTCTAGATCGCTCTTCTGCTTTTTGGCGAGGCCACGGTTGTAGTAAGCGTACGCGTATTTCGGATCGAATCGGATGGCGCGATTGTAATCAAGAATAGCCCATCCAAGTCACCCTTGTCACGCTTTGCGTTGCCGCGGTTGCTACAGGCGACAGCATCTTTCGGATTGAGTTGGATAGCACGATTGAAATCGACGATAGCGGCGTCCAGATCGCCCTTTTCTTGCTTGGCGAGGCCGCGGTTATTGTAAATCGCAGCATCCTTTGGATCGAGTTGAATGGCGCGATCGTAGTCCGCGATAGCCCCATCTAAGTCGCCCGCGGCCTTTTTGGCTCCGGCGCGGTTGAAAAAATCTTCTACCGATGCTGCAGATTCCTTCTCCTTGCCTTTAGCGGTACTGCGATCGACGTGGTCAGCGGAAGGCTCTTCGTCTCGCAATCGCGGATCCAATTTCCCGGCGCGTTTCAAATCCTCGTTGGCTCCGGCGGCGTCGCCTTTCGCTTGTTTCGCTTCGCCGCGATTTTTGTAGGCGATCGCGAGCTTCTCGTTCAATTCGATGGCGCTGTTGAAATCGGCAATTGCGCCGTCCAGATCGCCTTTGGATTTTTTGATCATGCCGCGGTTGTTGAATGCGCCGGCGTTTTTTGGATCCAACCCAATCGCGCGATTGTAATCGGCAATCGCGCCGTCCGCGTCGCCATTAATATTCTTGGCCAGAGCCCGGTTTCGATATGCGACCACATTTTTCGCGTCGAGCTCAATGGCGTGCGTAAAATCGACGATCGCGCCGTCGTTGTCGCGCTTACGCAGCTTGGCCAGGCCGCGGTCGCTGTAATAATCAGCAGTGTTCGGGCTTAGCTCGATCGCGCGAGTCAAATCCGCGATCGCGTCGTCGTAGTCCCCTTTCTGCAAGTTGAGTGCGCCGCGTTTGTAAACCGCGGGCTCAGATTTCGGGTCCAGCTCAATCGCGCGAGTGCAGTCCGCTATTGCGCCGTTCACATCGCCGTTGAAACGCCGCGCGCTCGCGCGATTGAGAAAGCCTTCTGCGTCCTTCGGCTTCGGGCCTATGTCGAACTTGGATAAATCAATCGGCTTGTTCTCCAGTTCTTTCGGCGTTTCCAAGTTTTCCCACGCAGCCTCCGAAAGCTCGAAACCGCCCTGGGCAATCAAATATCCAAAACTGAACTTCACACGTTCGCTACGGACAGCCTTACCACCGGCTATGGGTAACGAGCCTTCGAAGCCGTGTAACAAAACATTTGGATTCTTATCGTACAGCGGCTTCTCAAATTCCAGCCGAACAGGAGCGCCCGTTTCGTTTGCCCCCCGCGCTTCGAAGAGCCACTGCACCCGGTGGCCTGCTTCCGATTTGTTGATGAGCTTTACTTCGCTCGGCGCAAAATTGAATACCGCTTCGACGAGTTTGACCCAGCTGTCGAGCTTGCCCGCGGTTTGTTTATCAACAGGCCGGCCAGATTCGCCCCAATCCTCCGATCTTAGCCACGGTTGTCCATGCTTGCGAGCAAACGTGCCTTGATCGCATTGAATGCGCTCTGGCCCGTTATCGGGATAACGCTGGTAGCCGAACGAAGGTTTCGATTCTGAAATCGCGGAGAAGTGAACGCCGGAGTAAAACTCGCGGCTGTATTCGAGATTGTCAGCGACAATCTTTGCGTCCTGCGCTCGCAACGTTGACAGAACCAAGAGTAAATAGCTGACGGACAGAAGAGGAATAAGGATCTTTTTTTTCATTAAAGCCTGTGTGCCGTTCCCTTTAGTCAGTGTCGTTGCGAATTGTGATCACGGCGGGCGTTTTACCCGGCCGATACATCGACGCGCCATAGCAGATCGCGGCACTATTTTTGCGCGCATAGCGCACTTCCGGGTCTCCTGCGCAAATCGGATCTCCGAAGTCGCGCCAGGATTCGTCCTCGAAAAATTCTGCCTTGATGCTCGCAGCCCAACGTTTCTCCAAACAATCTTCTTTGATATCCGCACCCCAGCGTTCGAGGTACGAGCAAATCGCTGTTTTTGTTGCGCCGGGAATCTGCACGTAACGATTTTCGGTGAGCGTGAGGAACGCGGCTTCCCCGGGAAGCGGAACCGGGGTTGCCCAGTTGGGTGATAATCGAATGAGCTTTCGCTTGTTGAAATCGAAAGCCACTACTGTGCTGCCCGATTGGCTGTCCAGATGTGTGCTGAAAAATACGAACCGCGCCGGACCGTCGAACAGAAAGTGCCCACCTTTGCCTCGGCGAACTTGCAGCGGCTCGAACGAAGGGAATGCCGGCAGCCTGCCGATCTCCGTTTCCACGCCCGATTTCAAATCGCGGAACCACATCACCCAGTTAAGCGGCTCCTCCGGGCCTTCACCTTCTTTGCCTTTGCGCCAGAATATTTCGCCCGATCCATCCGGCGCCTTGATGATCTGTGGCGGGCGATCTTCTGCGTGAGCGACGGCATCGAGCGCCGTCGCACTCTGGGGTTGTCCTTGTTCGACGGTTTCATCTGTCGCGGCAGGCGACGCCGGTTCCTGCTGCGGCGGTGTTGGAGACGACGCTGATGATTCCTCCTGTCCGGCATCCTTAGGAGCCGGCGAGCTTTTCGTCGCGGAATACCAATCAGGCGCGGCGTCGAGCTTCTTCAGCTTCGTGCCGCGTGGATCGATGCTCCACAATTCGCGTGTATCATTCGGTTTCTCACGCGTGAAAACGATCGTTTCGCCATCGGGCGAGAAAATCGGATCGCTGTCTTGCCCAGAATCGTCGTTGGTCAGTTGTCGCAACAACTTTCCGTCTTCCCGGTACAGATAAAGATGCGAATGACTCGTGCCCTTCGCCTGTAGATAGCGAATTGCGACCACAATCTCGGACTCACCGCGCGAGACCGTCGCCGTCAACGCAAACATTCCGGCGAGAAGAAATATCCGGAACATCGATTGCATCAACACAACAGCCAGCTACTCCTTCGATGGCACTTTCTTCTTTGAGATGATTTGGAACTTGCCGGTCTTCTCATCAAACTTCGTGGTAAACCGGTAGGTAGCGTCTTCGCCGTCGCCGCCGCGAAAGATGTCGTATTGCTCGAGCAACAGGACACCAGGTTTTACCCAGTGCAATGGCGTGACGTACTGATTGCGAACATCACCTTTAACGTCGACCTGCAAATTCTCGGTCTTAACTTCGCCAAAGTCATCGCCTGAGCGATGATAAACGTAGGTATCAGTAACGCGTGGGCCGCTGGATGAAGAAAACGCGAGCCAGTTCGAATCCGGCGACCAAATCACATGGGCAGCACTGCCGTCATAGTTTTGAAGGTCCATCACGATTTTCTTCGATGGAAGCGAAACGAGTTTGACCGCGGTGATCAAACTGGAATCGATATGATTAGGATCTTCCGGCTCGCTGCTGCAGGAAATGAGCACGGCGAATTTTTGATCCGGCGAGATGTCGCGGATTTTCTCGAACTTCGCAGACTCCTCGGCACTATTCGCCTGCGTTAAGATCAGCAGGCTGGCAAGCACAGCCGACAGTCCGAATGTTTTCAGGATGCTAGCGTAAGAAATTCGAGCGTGCATTGTCAATCCTTTCGTCGTTAAGATCGACCTATGCCAGGGCGCCGCATCGCAACTCTTACGATGTCGATCTTGGTAACGGCCTCGGTGTACGCGGCCAATCCATTTCTCAATGCATCGGATGATAAGCCGGTGTCCGCCAAATTTCGCGGCGCCGAATGGGGCGACGAGATTCAGCAAGAAGAAATTCCGCTTAGCGCACGAGTGGTCACAACGCGGATCGCGAAAATGCCGTGGGGCGCGATTTACAAAATCGAATTTGACGATCTTAAATCACATGCGCCGGAGCCGCGCAAGATCGAGCCCGAATATTTCGTTGTTACTGACGACCAGATCGTTTTGCTAAACGAGGAAAACCTACCTGACGCGATCAAGCGCCTTTCGGCAGCGGAAAAGCCGCCGGAATTTGAACCGGGCGACATTTACGGTATTGCTAGCGGCAAGTTTGATCACGAAGATGCATTGTGGAAAACGACGATCAGACTGAAAGGCGATCTGTGCGTTTACGAAGCGAGCCATCCCTCCGGTCATTTCAAAAAGGTCGTTTGGAAAAAAGGAGTAGGATTGGTTGAGTATGCGAGCGGCTACGGCGCGATGAAAGATGGGTTCCGCCTTAAGCGAGAGAAATAAGAGCGTCGCTTCGACACTCGTTAAGATGACTCTGAACCTCGGTCTCACGCTCAAACAGCTCTTCGGGTATTCGGATTTTCGTCCGTTGCAGGAAGCGATTATTCAGGATGCGCTTGCCGGGCGCGATGTGTTCGCGCTGATGCCAACCGGCGGCGGAAAGTCGCTTTGTTTTCAATTGCCAGCTTTGATGCGCGAGGGTCTGACGATTGTAGTGTCGCCGCTCATTTCGCTTATGAAAGACCAGGTCGATGCGCTGCAAACAAGCGGCATCGGGGCTACGTTTTTAAATTCGGCGCTGGATCGACATGAAGCTGTCGCGCGATTGCGCGGACTTCATCGCGGCGAGTACCGGTTGCTTTATGTCGCGCCGGAACGCTTGATGCTCGATACGTTTCTGGAGCGCGCGCTGAACTGGAACATCGCGCAAATCGCGATCGACGAGGCACATTGCATCAGCGAATGGGGCCACGATTTTCGGCCGGAATATCGCGAATTGAAGAAGTTCCGCGGCCATTTGCCGGATGTGCCGATTATGGCGCTCACTGCGACTGCAACCGAACGAGTGCGCGCGGACATCCTCAAGCAGCTCGCGCTGCGCGATCCGCGCTGTTATGTCGCCAGCTTTAATCGACCGAATCTTAGTTATCGCGTCGTTCCGAAATCAGCGCCGTACGAACAACTGGTCGCATTCATTACTGGTCGACCTAACGATAGCGGTATCGTTTATTGCGCGAGCAGAAAAACGGCGGACTCGCTCGCACGAAACCTGAGCGAGGACGGGGTAAAGGCGAAACCGTATCACGCCGGTCTCACGGTCAGAGAGCGCACCCAAAATCAAGAGCTGTTCCTGCGAGATGACGTCCGGGTGATCACGGCGACGATCGCCTTTGGGATGGGAATCAATAAACCGAACGTGCGGTTCGTCGTTCATCACGATCTGCCGAAGAATATCGAAAGTTATTATCAGGAGACGGGCCGCGCCGGGCGCGATGGATTGCCAAGCGAATGCGTGTTGCTTTTCAGCGCGAGTGATGTCGTGAAGCAAACGCATTTCATCGATGAGAAAAGCGAGAACGAGCAACGCATCGCTCGCGAGCAGCTCCGGCAAATGGTGCATTATGCAGAGACGCGCGAGTGCCGGCGTGCGACTTTATTGAAATATTTCGGAGAGGAATGGCCCGCGAATTCTACAGCGGTCGACGGTCATGGACCGTCACTGCAGGTTTCGTGCGACGGCTGTGATAACTGCCTCACTCCGCGCCAGACTTTTGACGGCACAATCCCCGCGCAAAAATTTCTCTCGTGTGTTCACCGGATCTGCGCAAAAAGCGGATTCGGATTCGGCTTGAATCATGTCGTCGAGGTGCTGACTGGCGCGGACACTCACGCGATCCGGCAGCGAGGACACAATCAGCTTTCGACCTACGGGATTGGGCGCGAATTGAGGCGTGACGCCTGGCAGGCGATCGGGCGCGAGTTGTTGCGGCTGGGACTGATCGAATGCGCGCCCGGTAAGTTCGCGACGCTGAAACTTACCAAAAACGGTCTGGATACGCTGCGAGAGCGGGCACTCATCACGCTCACAAAGCAGATCGACATTTCGGAACAGCGCGCCAAAGGTGGCGCCGGCGAAATCGAATGTGATGAAGTATTATTCGAACGTTTGCGCACAGTGCGCCGGAAGCTCGCAGATGAACGCGATGTGCCTGCATACGTAGTTTTCTCCGATGTGTCGCTCCGCGAGATGGCGCGCTCTTATCCGACAACCACGAGCGAGTTCCGGCGAATCCCCGGCGTCGGCGAGCAAAAGCTAAAAGATTTCGCTGAGCCATTTATCGCCGAAATCACGGAGTATCTTCGGACAAATTCGCGGCAAACATTCCGCGAAGTTCTGGCGCCGATGCGGCGTCGCTCCACATTAAACGACAGCGAAGCGGAAACGCTCCGCCGATTTCGCCGCGGCGACTCGGTCGATGAAATCGGGCGCGCCCGGGGCTTTGTGCCCAGCACGATCTACGGGCATCTGGTTGCTGCAATCGAGTGCGGAAAGATTGCCGAGCGCCAGCGATTCTTCACTCCTGCGCAAGAGAAGGAAATTGCAGCCGCGTTCCGGCAGATCAACGACGGAAAACTGACCGATGTCAGCGCGTTACTCGGTGGAAAATACGACATCGGCGAGTTGCGCATCTTTCGAGCATTTGCCGCGCGCGAGAAGCTGTAGCCCCGAAAGCATCCAGGGGTTATCGCGGCTTGGGACAAGATTGTTGGTGTAGTCCCGACACGTCGGGATGTCGAGGCGCTCGCGGTGTTTGTTACTCGGCACGGCGACACAGCGGCGTGGCTACGGCCGCCGCATAATGCCGCCCGCCGGGATCAGCGGTCCCGGCTACGGTCGAGTTAGTTCTTTTCTCTCGACAATTCATGGAGATTTTAGCGAGAACCTAGGAAGTTCAATGCAATTCCTGCTTAATTGGCCGGCCTGGCTTTCCTTCTTGGTTGTATCGGCGGTAACCACGTTGACGGCGGTAGGGGGACTTCAGCTTGTCCGGAAAAAATATCCAGCGGAAGTGTTGAAGGAGAACCACGAAGTCGCGGCCATAATTTTCAACGCCTTCGGACTGTTCTACGGGGTGATGGTGGCGTTTGTTGTATTTGTTACTTGGAGCGGATACGACGAGGCCACAAAAAATCTGCAGATGGAAGCGAACGAGGTCGATGATATTTTTCACATTACACAAGCACTCCCCGACCCGGCGCGTACAGTGATACGGCAAGGACTAATGGATTACCTCGTTTCGGTTTATAATGATGAATTGAAAAGAATGTCACAAGGCGAGATAAGCCTCCATTCCAACCCTGCAATGGCAAGGCTGATGACAGTGGTCTATCAGATGGATGAGAAATCGATTCCCAACAGAGAGCTCTATGCCGAAACGGTAAAGCGGTTAAACAATCTCGCTCAGTACCGCCGACTTAGAATATTTGCCGGCAACAACACTGTGCCATCAGTTGTCTGGTTAGTCCTGCTTGTCGGCGGGCTATTCACGGTTTCGTACACCTGGTTATTCGGGATGAAGAACATCAAGGCGCAATATATGATTGCCACTACGCTCACGGTAACGATCACGTTGATTTTGTTTTTGATTTATGTTCTTGACCATCCCTTTACAGGGACCAGCAAGGTGAGCGACGAACCTTTGAGAGAGGTGATGGCGATACTGCAGAAAGAATAAGAACCTCCGTGTCCAAGTAACCGCTCTTATCCAGGAGAGCTGTTTCGCCTTTAGCAGCGCTTGCTCGACGAATAACTCATAATTGGCAACTGCTCGGTGGCACAAACGGGTTTTACGATGACCAGCGACTATCGCGCGAAGCTCTATCGCGTCGCGTTCTGCCTGGCGGCCATCTATAACGTTGCGTTTGGTCTTTGGGCATGCGCCTGGCCGCCGTCGTTCTTTGATTCAATGAAGATCGCATCGCCAAATTATCCGGCGCTGTGGAGCTGCCTTGGTATGGTCGTAGGTCTCTACGGTGTTCTTTACGCTTATGCCGCCTATCGGATCGAGCGCGCGGCGCCAATTATTTCGGTTGGCCTTGCGGGAAAAATCCTCGGGCCGATCGGCTGGTTGATGGTGATCAATTCCGGCGAATGGCCGCTGCGGACTTTCACTCTGATTGTATTTAACGATTTAATATGATGGCTGCCATTCGGACTGTTCCTCTTAGACGAGACGCCCACAGGTAGATGGTTGCGGCGCATCACGCCCTGGGCCTGTGCTGCTGCTAATGCGCTCGCTGCGCTCGTGATGCTATTCGCTTTACGCGGAGGCACTGAAGCCGCGTCGAGCTTTGCAGAACGGGCAACTTACATCGGGGAACCCGCGGTGTGATGGCGGCGGCAGTGAGCTTGGTAGCATTTTTCGCCTGGTGGGGCGCATGGATTCCCTCGACCCGCTGGGGCATCGTGGCGTGTGTGGTCGCGATCCTGGGTCTGGTCTGCGATTTCCTCGCCGAATCGCTTTTCATCGGTTGGTTGCCCGCTAGAATCGAAACTCTTGCATCGCTTGGCTCGCTGCTTACTGGCGGTGCGGCAAACGGTCTCTACACGATCGCTGGCATCATTCTTACTCTTAGCACGCTTCACTCCGCGGGCTGTTGCGCATTTGGGCATGGGCCATCTGGGCGAGCGGAATCGCGTTGACGATTTGCACCACGATCGGCAACGTGACCGGTAAGGTGATTTCGACGGCGGCGTTGATGTTGCTGCTTTGCCCGTGGGTTGCCGCGTTCGGTTGGAAATTATAGCACGAGTGTTACCAGGCAGCCGCAGCGTGAACGCGGCGTCTCAGCTCCTACTTCTTCGCGCCGTTGTTGACGTTGACGTTTCCAGGTCTCCAAATCATTTTGATCGGCAATTTTTGGCGCCTGGTCGTCGTGATCGCGTGCAGTTCTTTTTGGCTCATCGCTTTGTACATTTGCCTCGAAGCGCCTTTGAGCGATGACTTGCAGAGTTCTCCGCGTTCCCCGGCGAGCGCTGCGCCGGCAGCCATTTGTTGTTTCTTGGGTCCTGCAGGCATACAAAAAGATTTCGCGTCTCAAGCGCGAAATGGATTTGTTCGAGCCGCAGCGAGTTTTCGCCAGAAGAAGTAAACCGGCACGCCGGTCAGCACGATCAAAATTCCAATTCCAGACGTGGCCGGTGCAAGCCAGGCGAGATCGAGAAGTAACAACCCGGCGAGCAGAATCGAGACAAGCGGGACGATGGGATAACCCCATGTGCGATAAGGACGGTCGGCGGCCGGAGATTTTTTCCGCAGAAGGATGACCGCCGCGACGAGCAGCAAATAGAAGAGCAGATCGGCGGAAACGATGTACTCGAGCAACTGCGTATAAACATTTCCGTAGCTGATAGCGCTGGTGGCAGAGTGTGTTGTCATGGTGCGCGGAAGCGTTAAGAATGCGGTCCAGATTCCCTGCGCGACGAGAGCCGCGGCGGGCACGTGCTGCGCATTCGTCGTTCCGACGCGGCGGAAAAACAAACGATCACGCGCCATCGCGTAATAAACGCGCGCGCCCGCCAGGATGAGACCATTGTTACAGCCGAATGTTGAAATCATAATCGCCGCCGCCATGCACATTGCGCCGGGATGCCCGAAAAGAGCGTTCATCGTCGCGACGGCAACGCGATTTTGCGGCGCGCGCTCGATTTCCGAGAATGGCAAAACAGCGATGTAAGCGAGATTAGCTAGCAGATACAAAACCACGACGATCCCGCAGCCTGCAAGCAATGCGCGCACGAGGTTGCGCCCCGGGTCGCGCACTTCGCTGCCGATAAACGTGACGTTGGTCCAGGCAGTTTGCGCAAAAAGCGGGCCGACCATTGCTTTGCCAAAAAGAAAGGCAAGCGCAAGCCCGCCAACGACGCCCAAACCAGGCTGCGCGATTTGGGGACTCCACCCGTTTGCCCACGAATCCCACCACGCGGATGAACGTGCGGCGCTGTTTGCGCTCCAGCCCAGCGACAAGCCGATCACTACGACTCCCGCGAGCGCCGCCGTCTTCGCGAACGTGAATGTATTCTGCACGAGCTTGCCGATCTCGAGGCCGCGCGTGTTGGTCCAGGTCACTAATACGATCAAAGCGATCGCGATCAGTTGCTCGGTCGATAAACTGATCGCGTAGTGATCGCCTAACGGAATCGGTCTCACTAAGTAATTCTCCGGCCCGACTGCCGGAATAAAGACGCCGAGAAATTTTGCAAAGGCGATTGCAACCGCGGCGATTGTTCCCGTCTGAATGACAAGAAACAACGTCCAGCCAAATAAGAAGCCGACGGCCGGCCCATAAGCTTCGCGTAGGAAAACATAAACGCCGCCCGCGCGCGGCATCATGGTCGCCAGTTCCGAACAACAAAGCGCTCCGGTGATTGTCATCAATCCGGCCACTGCCCAAGCGAGCAGCAGCCAGCCGGGAGCGCCGATCAACCGGGCCGATTCAGCCGAGGTAATAAAAACCCCCGAGCCGATCATCGACCCCATCACGATCATGGTCGCGTCGATCGGTCCCAGCGCGCGAACCAGTCCGGATTGCTGCCGGTTGTTGATCTTGTTGCTCACAACGGGCTTTCGGGCGCGCTGATTATAACGCCTTGAGATTCGAGTTGTGATCGCAATTCACGCACGAACGCGACTGCGCCGGGTGTGTCGCCGTGAATGCAAATTGTTTCGGCGCGCACATCGACATCATCGCCTTCGATACTGCGCACTTTGCCTTCGCGCAGCATTCGCAGCACGCGCACTGCGGCTTCGTCGGGATCATGCAGCAACGCGTCCGCTCGCGAGCGCGGAACGAGCGAGCCATCAGCCAGGTAATTTCGGTCCGCGAAAACTTCGCGCGCGATTTGCAAACCGTGCGAATTGCCGGCACGCGCGAGCGCGCTGTTGTCGGGCGCAAACAAAATCAATTTCGCATCGACCGATTTCGTGGCGCGCGCAATCGCCTCCGCAATCTTCTCGTCCCGCGTAGCCATGTTGTAGAGTGCGCCATGCGGCTTGACGTGATTCGGCCGCATTCCGACAGCATCCGCGATCGCCTGAAAAACGCCGAGTTGAAAAGCTACCGCATCAAAAACTTCGTCGGCGGTCACTTTCAGTTCCTTGCGCCCGAAATTTTCACGATCGAAAAGGCTTGGATGCGCCCCGACATCGACCGCGTGGGCCTTTGCTGCCAAAACCGCGGCATGCATCGTATCGGCATCGCCCGCGTGAAAACCAGTTGCGATGTTCGCAGAGCTGATGAGTTCGAATAGCTCGGCGTCATGGCCCGCGCCTTCGCCAAGATCGGCGTTAAGATCGACGGAGACATTCATGAATCGTGCAAACTGAGTCCGATACGAAAGCGCTCGAGTTCACGCTCGCGCTGAAGCAAAAGCCGGTGCGCCTCGGCCAGCGAGATTTCGGAAAAACGAACGACGTCGCCAGCGCGAAGTTGTGCCGCGATGCCAAGATCCACGGTAATCACGTGCGCGATTTTCGGATAACCGCCGATGGTTTGGCAATCTCCCAAAAGTAAAATTGGCTGGCCACTCGGCGGCACCTGGATCGTACCAGGTGCGACTGCCTCGGAAACAAGCTCGGCGTCGTTGGTTGGGCGCAATTCAGGACCGGCCAAGCGTACGCCCATGCGATCTGAATCGGGTGAGGCGGCGAAGGATTCGCTCTTGAAGCGTTGAAGCGCTGAAGCGTTGAAGCGGGCCCAATCGGCGCCGCGAACGAAGCGAAACACGAGAGCAGAACTTGCTGTTTGCGACCATGGCTTCGGCGCGCTCCACGGAGAAATTTCGATTGTAGCCGGGAGCGGTGATCCCGGTCGCGCGCCAAGCCGAATAGCATCGCCATCGCGCAAAGCGCGACCCTCGAACCCACCGAAACTTGCTCGCAAATCTGTCGAGCGACTCCCCAGAACGAGCGGCACGTCGATTCCACCTGAGACGGCGAGCCAACATCGGCATCCGGCTTGCGGATGATCAAACTTCACTTCCTCGCCCGCACGTACCAGAGCCGCGTGACCTGCAGGCAACGATGTCGATCCAACCTGCACGTTGAATTCGCCGCCGCACCAGGCAACAATGCGTTCATCGGTGAAACGCAATTGGAGACCGCCAAAGGTGATTTCAAGTCCCGCTGCCGATTCTTCGTTACCCGCAAGAAAATTAGCGACACGCAACGCGAACAAATCCAGCGCGCCGCCCAACGACACGCCGAATTGGCGGTAGCCTATCCGTCCCAAATCCTGGACAGTCGTCAAAAAGCCGGCGCGCAGAACGGTCACCTGTGACATCGCTCCTGTCATCCTGAACGAAGTGAAGGACCTCACACAAGCTGGTTGATCACGCTGAGCCGCTCGGGGGTCCCACCCTTCGAATGTGAGGTCCCTCGCTTGGCTCGAGATGACAACGAAGGGGACGCGCAGCGTACTTCGAACAGTTCATCGCTGCGTTGCCGCAAATTCTTCGCGCGTGATTGCACGAAAGCGCACGCGATCTCCCGCACTCAGCAGCACCGGCGGATTTCTCGCGGGATCGAACAATCGGAACGGCGTTCGGCCAATCAGATTCCAGCCGCCGGGCGAACGCAGCGGATAAATTCCCGTTTGCGCGCCGCCTATTCCGACCGAGCCGGCAGGAATTTCTTTCCGCGGCGTGGCCCGGCGCGGCGTAGCTAAAGTCTTCGGAAGACCTGTCAGAAACGGAAAGCCGGGTGTAAACCCGATGCAGTTTACGCGATAGTCAGCCGCGCCGTGAAGATCGACAACTTCCCCTGCCGAGATCTTCGCGTGCCGGGCAACATGCGCAAGATCGAGAGCGAACTCGGAATCGTAGCAAACGGGAATTTCGATGACTCGCGCAGGAAAAACCTCGGCGCCGCCGGGATCACCGACCCCGGCTACAACAGCGCGAACTCGCTCCGTCAGCCAATCGAGCGCTTGATCTGATTTGGGCCCAGCGTTCGCAACGACCATTGGATCAAAGAAAACTGCAACCGTCGTGTAGGCAGGCACGAGTTCAATGACACCGGGAATCGTAGCGTCTTCCAAACGACGTAATGTGCGGAGGACTTCGTTTAACGCTTCGTCCGGGGCGTCTTCGAATCGGTCGCGCACGCGCACGATCAACGCCGAATCTCCGAGGGGAACAATTTCCATCGGGTGTTCGAATACAGAGTCCGCTCAGCGCGATTTCACAGCTTCAATGTCGATCTTGATCGCGACATCCTGGCTAATGCCCGATACAGTTTCGGTCGCGCTGCCAAACATCAATCCAAAATCGCGACGCTTGAGTGGCTGGGTGGTAACTTCCCAACGCGTCCGGGCCGCGTCGCTCACAGGAGTAACCAGCTTTACGCGCAACGTGACCGGTTTCGTGACGCCGTGCAGGGTAAGATCGCCCATGATGTTGCCGCTCTGCGGGCCAGTTTGTTTCACGCTACGGCTTTTGAAGGTGATCTCACGATACTTTGCGACATTGAAAAACTCAGCGCTGCGAAGATGATCGTCGCGCTTTTTGATTCCCGTATCGATGCTGCTCACCTGAATCCGAGCCGAGACGGAGGAGTGTTCCGGATGCTGGCGGTCGAGGTCGATGCTGCCGGAGAATTGCGTGAACTTGCCATTGGTCGTGCCGAGAAATTGATGGACGCGAAATACAATCGTGGAACGTGCTTGATCGAATTGGTAGATTTCATTGGCGGCGGCGCTCTGAACGAACGCCGCGAAAATCAAAGCAATGCCATTAAGTCGAACGAATTGCATGTTTAGTTTCATTTCTTGCGGTTGTTGCGCGCCGCCAGTGTCTTCAAAAGTGGCGTGCGCGACAACGGCAATTTCCCAAACAAATTGCCCAGCGCAAAAGCCGGATCGCTCTTAATCTTCTTTGCGTCGTGCACGCCGGCGATGCGTGCCAGCTCGGTTTCGAAATGCGAGATAGCGCGCAGAGTCGGATCGTTTTCATCGAGGTAACCAAACGCCCGCCGCAGGAGCGAAAACAGTTCCGGCTCGTGATGGTCGCGCTCGGTGCAAATCTCAATGAGCTGCACAAAGTAAGCTGCCGTCTGCGTGCGCAAATAGTTTGTACGGATTCTGGCGAACGGATTTTTCAGCACGACTTCCGCGAGAGTGTGTAGATCGGACTTTCGGCTGCGCGCGATCTGAATTTCCGCTTCGAAGAACAAATCCAGCTTGCCAGCAAACGGGCTTTTGGCACGACGCGCACCCTTGGCCACGGTTTGAATGCAGCCGAGCGATTCTGTGCACCACGAGACGATCAGGCTCGTGTCGCTAAAATTTCGTTTCCGCAAGAGGATGGCCGCAGTGCTCTCCACGATTCATTGTTAGCCCGAATTTCTTTGCGACGCGAGGGTGGATCGACCGTTCCGTCGGGCGATGCTAATGGTAACGGTGCAGCCGCAAACTGGATCAAGAGCGTGACGTTTCACCAAGCACATGAAAACAAATGCGGCTTCGCCGGGTGGTTGGCATCGAGCAAGGGACTGCTCGATCCACCTGAAGTTCCGCTTCCCAATCGATGGGCTTCTGACCTCTGATCCCTGATTTCCGGATCCTCTAAGTTGACCGCAGATCGCAGCGGCGTTTTGTCAAATGCAGAATAACGAAGCGAACCCTTGCCGCGGCGAGCGCCTCTACAACGTCATGATTTCCTGATGCGAGCAACAAGTAATGAGACCGTGCGCGTACCGGAGGATATTAGCGGCCGGCCACGCCGCATGCCGGTAGGCGGAGTCAGCTGGCGGCATACATTTCGAGCGCTGCGGCATCGGAATTACCAACTCTTTTTCTGGGGACAGCTCGTCTCGCTTGTGGGGACGTGGATGCAGCAGACTGCGATGAGTTGGTTTGTATATCAGATCACCAATTCGAAGTTGCTCCTGGGCACCGTCGCCGCCGTCGGATCGGCTCCGATGATGTTGTTCTCAATCTGGGGTGGAACGCTGGCCGATCTTTATCCGAAGCGCTCCGTCATCGTCGCGGCCCAAACCGCTCAGATGATTTGCGCGTTTTTACTCGCAGCCGGCGCCTGGGCTGGCTTCGCCACTCCGTCGTTCATTATCGTTATCGCGGCACTGAATGGCGTTGCGATGGGCTTCGACATGCCCGCGCGTCAGGCATTCACGGTGGAAATGACAAGCCGCGAAGATTTGCTAAATGCCATCTCGCTAAACAGCTCGATCGTGAATGGGGCGCGCGTTGTCGGTCCATCGGTTGCTGGTTTGCTGATCGGCGCGGTCGGAGTTGCGACCTGCTTTTTCCTGAACGGCGTGACCTTTGTCGCGGTGATCGCCGGCTTGTTGATGATGCGATTGCCGCCATTTAAACGGCCCGCGCACGTTGTCTCTGGCAGCAAGCATGCCTGGAACGGCATCGTTTATTCAATGAAACATCAACGAGTGCGCACGATCCTCTTGCTATTTCTCGCATTCGGCGTCTTCGGCTGGTCTTACAGCGTGCTCATGCCGGCCTTTGCACGCGATGTGCTTGGTGGCGGAGCGAAGGGGTACGGGGTGTTGATGTCGGCGAGTGGAACTGGCGCGTTCATTGGAGCGCTCGTTGTGGCGACATACGGGCATTTATTCACACCGCGACGACTTGCCCTTGGCGGCGTCTGGTTATTTTCGATTGCTTTGCTCGCGTTTTCCTTGAGCCGAAATTTTTATCTCTCGCTCGTATTCCTTCTCTTCGCAGGCTTCGGAATGCTCCTGTTTTTTTCGACGTCGAACACAGTGCTGCAAACAATCGTGCCGGATGAAATGCGCGGCCGCGTTATGGGCGTGTGGTCGCTGGTGTTCGGCGCGATGATTCCGCTAGGCAGTCTCGAGGCGGGTGCCATTGCGCACTGGCTCGGCACTCCGTTTGCATTCGCATTCGGCGCCATTATTTGCGCCGTCTCGGCCTTGATAACACTCTTTGTAATTCGCCGGCGCCACGACGCCGCGGCTGCACGTTCCGACTAACGACCTATCGGTTCAGGATGTGCAACGCGCGCTTCTCCACGTTGAGCGCAGCTTCTCTAACCGCTTCACTTAACGTCGGGTGCGAATGGCACGTCCGGCCGATATCCTCCGAGCCGCCGCCAAATTCAATCACAGAAACGGCTTCGGCAATTAACTCCGAAGCGGCATGTTGCAAAATGTGTGCGCCGAGAATCCGGTCCGTTTTCCCATCGGCGACAAACTTCACCATTCCATCGAGATCTTCATTAGCCAGCGCGCGGCTGTTGGCGCGGAACGGAAACTTGCCAATACGTACGTCGATCCCCTTCTCTTTCGCTTGATCTTCAGTGAGACCGACGCCGGCCAGCTCAGGATTTGTGTAAATGATACCCGCAATGGCGTCGTAGTTTACATGGCCAGATTTGCCCGCAATGATCTCTGCGCAGGCGATCCCTTCGTCTTCGGCTTTGTGCGCCAGCATAGGCCCGGCGATTACATCGCCAATTGCGTAAACGCCTTCGACATTCGTCCGAAAATGTTTGTCCACTTTGATGCGCTTTTTCTCATCTAACTCGACACCAATTTTCTCCGAACAGACTCCTTCAGAAAAGGGACGACGCCCAACTGAAACGAGCACCTTGTCACCTTCGAATTTCAATTCTTCGCCGCCCTTTGTTGCCGTGGCGGTTGCGTGGCCGTTGTCGACCTTGACCGCGCTGACTTTTGTCTCCAAGTGGAACGTAATGCCTTGAGCGGTGAGCAAACGCTGAAGTAAATTCGATAGTTCAAGATCGAACCCGACAGCAATGCGCGGGAGAAATTCAAGCATGATTACTTCCGAGCCGAGTCGGTTCCAAACCGAGCCGAGTTCGAGGCCGATCGCGCCCGCGCCGATGACAAGCAATTTCTTCGGCGCCTCGGTGAAGGTAAGTGCTTCGGTACTGCTGACAATGGTTTTGCCGTCAAACTTCGCAAACGGCAGCTCAACCGATGCGCTGCCAGTCGCGATCACGATGTTCTTCGCTTCCAGCTCCTGTGTCTTGCCATTTGAAGATTTGACCGAGACTTTTCCAGGCGCGGTGATGGTGCCGACTCCTTCGAAGATCGTGACCTTGTTCGTCTTCATCAGCGCGCGCACGCCGCCGGTGAATGTTTTCACGACCTTGTCTTTGCGCTGCTGCATCTTCCCAAGATCGACATGTACGCCATCGAAAACGACGCCATGTTTCTCGGCTTCTTTTTTTGCGAACATGAAATGGTCACTCGAGGTCAAGAGCGCTTTGCTTGGGATACAGCCGACGTTCAAACAGGTGCCGCCAAGTTCCTTGTCTTTTTCGACAAGCGCGGTCTTCAAGCCGAGCTGTCCGGCGCGGATCGCGGCGATATAACCGCCGGGTCCTGAGCCGATAATTACCACATCAAATTTTTCCATATGTTATTTTGTCATTCCGACCGAAGACGATCAATCGCCGAGAATCAAAGCGGCGGAACACCGCCGCACTTCAAAACGTGGCCGTCACTTCGAGCCCGCATAATGCGCTTGCGTGTTGGAGTGCGGCAGTGCTGTGCCGCTTTTGGTCTAAAAATCGAGCGGTAACTTTTTCGGGTCCTCAATGCACTCTTTCACTTTGATGAGGAATGTGACGGCTTCCTTGCCATCAATGGCACGGTGATCGTAACTGAGCGCGAGGTACATCATCGGGCGAACTTCGACTTTTCCATCCACGGCAATTGGCCGCGGCATGATTTTGTGCATGCCGAGTATCCCGCTTTGCGGCGGATTAAGAATCGGTGTGCTCAGAAGCGATCCGTAAACGCCGCCGTTTGAAATGGTGAACGTGCCGCCCTGCAAATCCTCGATTTTCAATTTGCCTTCGCGCGCCTTCACCGCGAAACCGGCGATGTCGAGTTCCAGTTCGGCAAAACTTTTCTTGTCCGCGTCCCGCACGATCGGCACAACCAATCCGCGCTCTGTTCCGACCGCTACGCCGAGGTCGTAGAAATTGTTTTGGATGAAATCTTCATCTTCGATGCGGCCATTGACCACGGGCACGGCTTTGAGCGCTTCCACGCACGCTTTGATAAAGAACGACATCAAACCCAGCTTGACGCTGTTCTTTTTCGTGAACTTGTCCTGCGATTTCGCGCGCAATTCCTGCACAGCGCTCATGTCGCACTCGTTGAAGGTCGTGAGGATGGCGGCGGTCTGCTGCGCCATCACCAGTTGCGCCGCGATCTTGCGGCGCAGTGGCGACATTCTTTTGCGAGTGAATCGACCGTCCGATGACTGGCGATCTTGCTCTGCTCGAGAAGAAGGGAAGCTAACGGCTTCCCCTACAGATTTGCGCTCTTTTGCCGCGGCCAGCACGTCGCCTTTGGTCAAACGCCCTCCTTTGCCGGTACCGGAGATTTTTTCCAGCTCGAGATATTCTTCTTCGATAATGCGTCGGACTGCGGGCGAAAGAGGTTCTCCCTTTTCTGGCGTCGCCTTTTTTTCCCTTTCTTCTACACCCTCTTTCTCTCCCTCCGGTTCTTTCTTTTTCTCCGGAGGTTTCTCCGTCCTCTTTTCCCCAGGTGGCGGCTTGGAATCGTCAATCGTCGCGACTACTTCGCCGATTTTCACTTCCTGGCCTTCGTCGGCCTTGGTTTCGAGCACGCCGGCCTTTTCCGCGACAATTTCTGTAGAAACCTTGTCGGTCTCGAGCGTGAAGAGAGCTTCACCTTCATTCACAAAGTCGCCGGATTTCTTGTGCCAGACGGAAACGACACCGCTAGTAATTGATTCGCCGACCGCGGGAACTTTCACTTCGATAGGCATGAGTTAGGTGAGGGTCGCGGTCGAGCGGGGTTTCGTCAACAATTAGCGCTAGCGCCAATATGACTTATGAGACGAATAAGACCTATGGGGGCGCGCCGGCGGGCGCGCCCTACCAATCAAACGGAAAACGCGTCAGCGACGAGGGCAGCTTGCTCTCGTTTGTGCCTTGCCAGCGCGCCAACCGCGGGACTCGCGCTGGCGTCGCGGCCTGCGTAAGCGATTTCGCTGCAAAACATCGTTCGCAAACGCGGTTCGATGAAAGTCCACGCGCCCATGTTCTGTGGTTCTTCCTGGCACCAGACAAACTTCGCATTCTTTGGAAACGGCTTGCGCATTTCACGCAGCCTTTTTTCGGCCAGAGGATAAAGCTGCTCGACGCGAATGATCGCCGCATTGTCGATCTTGCGCTCGGTCCGGTAATTGAGCAGGTCGTAATAGACTTTACCCGAGCAAAAGATGATCCGCTTCACTTTGTCGGCAGGGCCGACCTCGGGCGAGCCGAGAATTTCTTCGAACCGGCCATGAGTGAATTCTTCTGCGGACGACGAAGCAAATTCGGCGCGCAACAGACTTTTGGGCGTCATAATGATAAGCGGCTTGAGGAAATCGCGTTTCATCTGCCGGCGCAAAACATGAAAATACTGCGCGGAAGTAGTGAGGTTGCAGACTTGGATGTTGTCTTCGGCGCATAATTGCAGGAACCGCTCCAGCCGACCGCTGGAATGTTCTGGCCCCTGTCCTTCATACCCATGCGGAAGCAACAGGACGATCCCACTCGGGCGCTGCCATTTCGATTCTGCTGAGACGATGAATTGATCGACAATAACCTGCGCGCCGTTGGCAAAATCGCCGAACTGGGCTTCCCATAGGCAAAGCATCTTCGGGTAATCGAGCGAGTAACCGTAATCGAAACCGAGCACGGCAGCTTCGGAAAGCTGACTGTTGTAAATACAAATGCGCGCCTGCTTCTCCGCGAGATGCATGAGAGGAACATAAGGTTCACCTGTTTTAGCGTCGTACAACACGGAATGCCGGCTGCTGAAGGTCCCCCGGGCACTGTCCTGACCCGACAATCTGACAGGGATTTCTTCCAAAAGGAGCGACCCGAACGCGAGCGCCTCGGCGTAATGCCATTCATACGGGCCGCCGGCCTCAAATGCTTTGCGCTGATGATCGAGGACGATGCGTTTTACCTTCGGTTGAATATTGAAGCCATCTGGCACACGCGTTAGCCCATTCACAATGATCGTCAAAATTTCCTGGCTGATCGCAGTCGGCTCGGATGCGCTTGTGTATTCCGGCTGGAACACAGCCGTCGATTCTTTGAACTTTGCCTGTTCGTCTGTCTTCTCTTTCTCGCGCGCTTTAACATTGTCGAGCGGCAGATCCAGCCGAAGCTGAAACTCCGTTTCGAGCGATACGGCGTCGTCCTCACTCAATATTCCAGCCTCGATCAGTTGTCGTTTGTATAACTGGGCAACCGAGGGACGTTTGTCGATCCTGGCGTACAGATCGGGTTGCGTGAAGGACGGCTCGTCGACTTCCTGGTGACCGTATTTGCGGTAGCAATACATGTCGATCACGACGTCGCGTCCAAATTCCTGGCGAAAATCCAGAGCCATGTCGGTCACGAACTGCACCGCGAGCGGATCGTCACCGTTGAGGTGGAAAATCGGCGCTTCGATCATTTTCGCGACGTCCGTCGCGTACATGGACGAGCGCCCTTCCTCGGGCAAAGTTGTAAA
>Ga0137379_10000931_pt1 | contig 26551 bp, 23 predicted proteins | sample SagtaG_18_FD_104812 | JGI IMG/M metagenome (GOLD analysis project Ga0137379, IMG submission 104812) | Vadose zone soil microbial communities from Sagehorn Ranch, Mendocino, California, USA - Sage2_L_80_16 metaG | ecosystem: Environmental > Terrestrial > Soil > Vadose zone | place: USA...
CGTTCGACTGGAACAACATTGGACGCACCTTTGACGCGGTGAAATTGCGCTGGCAAAATGAATGGTTTGGCGCGGAATTTTTCACCTCGCATGTTGTGGTTCCCGAGGACGACCGCTTCGACGTGGATAACGACCAGGATTTGTTCTCCGGCGTCTATGCCACGGGTCTGAAAATTCCCAAGACTATTCTCGATGTCTATTTCCTCGCGCGCAATGCTTCGCGACAGGCGCTCGCCGCCGAGCCAAGCCCGCAATTCCCGCAGCCCAGCGCGCGGGACATTTACACCGCCGGCGGACGCCTGAAATCCAAACCCGGCGAATTGGGCAACTGGGACTACTCATTGGAAGGCGCGTATCAGTTCGGGGATTTCCTGGATGCGCGCGCCGGTGCGCCGACACAGCGCCTCAACCAGGACGCTTTCATGGCTGTCGTCCAGGGCGGCTACACGTTCGCCGATACCTGGGCCAGACCGCGTCTCGGATTGGAATTCGACTACGGTTCGGGCGACGACAACGCGCACGATGGCACACACGGAACTTTTGAAAATCTCTTTCCCACCAACCATAAGTTTTATGGCTCCATGGACTTGGTCTCACTGCAAAATATCGAAGATGCGGGCATCAACTTCACGCTCAAGCCGCATCCGCGCCTCAGCCTCGCGTTCATGGGCAACTTTTTATGGCTCGCGGACACACATGACAATTTCTACACGGTCACCGGCGCGCCGCGCGGCGGGGTTGCCGCCACACCCGGCACGGGCTACGGCATCAATCTCAACTACAGCAGCTACGTCGGCAGCGAATTCACCGCCATTGCGGGCTGGGCCGCGACCCGTTTCGCGCAAATCGAGGCGGGCTGCGGCCATTTCTTTCACGGCGATTATGTCTCGCAAACCTGGTCTGTACCAGGCTTCGGCGCGCGCGACGCGGATTTCTTTTACGCGCAAATTAACGTAAAATTCTGATGGAGCAAAAAAATGATCAGCCACAAGTTCCCTGTCTGCCCGAAAGCGCGCCGTTCACCCCCGAACAGCGCGCTTATCTAAACGGCTTTCTGGCGGGACTTTTTTCGCGCGCCCCCGCGCCTGCGGGAGCGGGTCCTCCCGCGGCGCGGGTCGAAACGCTCAGGCCGCTCTCCATTCTGTTCGGCTCGCAAACAGGCAACGCGGAAAATCTGGCCAAACGCATCGCGCGGGAGGCGGGCAAACGCGGTTTCGCGCCGACGGTTCACGACTTGAGCAAGTATCCCGTCGCGCAGCTCGCCTCGGAGGAGCGGCTGCTGATCGTTACCAGCACGTATGGCGACGGCGAGCCGCCGGACAACGCGAAAACGTTTTGGGAATTTCTCAGCAGCGTGGCCGCGCCGAAGCTGCCGCACACGCGCTTTTCCATTTGCGCGTTGGGTGACTCCAATTACCTGAAGTTCTGTGGCTTTGGCAAAGAGCTCGACACGCGGCTCGAATCGCTCGCCGCGCAGCGGGCGCATCCGCGCGCGGATTGCGACGCGGAATTCGAGGAGCCATTTGCCAAATGGTTGAATGAGGCATTGAGTTCGCTGGCAGAAACAGCTAGCGCGGCTCTCCCCGAGCCAGGGGTGAACACCGAACGACGCGCTGAGGACCGCGCGCCAGGCCAGGCTGTGCCGGCTTACGATCGCAACAATCCTTTTCGCGCCACGCTGGTCACCAATCGCAAACTTAACGGTCCTGGCTCGCAAAAAGCCACACGGCATTTTGAAATTGCCTTGGATGATTCGCAATTGACCTATGACGTCGGCGACGCGCTGGGCGTGATTCCGTCGAATTGCCCGGAGTTGGTCGAGGACATTTTGGCGGCCCTGAGAGCTTCCGGCGACCAAGCCGCGCCGGGACGCGACGGCGTCCAGGTCGCATTGCGCGAGGCGTTGCTGCGGCATTACGAAATCACCAAAATTTCGCAGCCATTTCTGCAAGCGATGGCCGAGCGTTCCGGCGACGAGCCTTTGAAAAAACTGACCACGCCTGGCGTGAACGGCGAATTGACGAAATTTCTTTGGGGCCGCGAAATCATTGATTTGCTGCTCGCGCATCCGGCGGTGAGATTTTCAGCAGTCGAATTTGTTTGCCTGCTCAAAAAACTTCAGCCGCGACTCTACTCAATTTCCTCCAGCCCGAAAGCGCATCCCGGCCAAGCGCATCTGACGGTAAATGTTGTGCGCTACGAGTCACTCTCGCGAAAGCGGAAAGGCGTTTGCTCGACGTTTCTCGCAGAGCGGGTGCAGCCGAACGTTTCAGTGCCGGTCTTCGTTCGCAAAAATGAAAATTTCCGCCTGCCGCCGCTCGGCGACGTGCCGATAATTATGGTCGGCCCCGGCACCGGCATCGCCCCATTCCGCGCGTTCCTGCAAGAGCGGCAGGCCGTTGGCGCGACAGGCCGTAACTGGCTTTTTTTTGGCGAGCAGCGCGCTACCACGGACTTCTTGTATCGCGATGAGCTGGAAATAATGTTACGCGGTGGCGCGCTCCATCGGCTCGATGTTGCTTTCTCGCGCGACCAAGCCGAAAAAGTTTACGTTCAGCACCGGATGCGCGAACATGCAAAAGAGTTGCTCGCCTGGCTGGAGGCGGGCGCGCATTTTTATGTCTGCGGCGACGCCAGCCGCATGGCGAAAGACGTGGATGTGGCATTGCGCGAAATTATCCAAACGAGCAAGGAATGCACGGCTGAACAAGCAATGGAATACGTGAACCGGTTGAAATCGGAACGACGCTATCAGAGGGATGTCTATTGATAATGTAAAGTCAAAGATGCGGTCGGCGTGATCCATTGAGCCTTGCTCATGCGCAAAGCATTCGAGAACCCGAAGAGAAGCCCATTCCGAATTGCCCAGGGCCAGGGGCAATCGCTATCACTCGGTCCCATCTGCTGCCCCTCACTCTCTGCTGGCGCGTTTAGCAGCGCGCTCCAAATCCCCCGCCCATTTCGGCGCCCGCTTCGCCAAGCTCTCCATCAAGCTTTTCTGCGCGGCCTTCCGCGCTGCATGAGGGCAGGCTCGAAGAAACTCCCCCACAACGTAATCCGCCTCCTCGCCCGGGAAATCCGGAGCCCAGCCCAGAGCGCCGTCTGATTTGGTGTCTCGCACCTGATACAAGCCTTGAACCATGCCGGCGCAGACCACTTCGGCTGCGGATACAAGGCCCAATTCTGCCCTCCGCTTCATGTCCTCCACCAGGTCCTCGACAGCTTCTTCCATGAGGTCCTGCGCGGCCTGGTCCGGTCCGACATAGCCCCAGGAATGGGCGCCTGCTCGTCCGTTTAAATCATCCAGATCAATGCCTGCGATACGGTCGTAAACATCTTGCGCGATGTCCTCGATGGAGCATGAAGTCACGAGTTTGGTGGCGAATTGTTTAGCCTCTGAGCGCAGCTCTGGGTGTTTGTTGAGCAACTGATGCAGAACGGCCACTGCTTCTTCGGGGCTGAGCCTTTCCAGGAGGCCGGCAGCATCCGATTTGGCAGAAGCCTTTCGCCGCGTCATGATCCAAGTCCTTTGTCTTGCAGCCTTCCGATAAACGACGGTTTGCGCGAATGCGCCTCGCGAAGCGCAACCAGACGCCTGGAAAAGGCAGCTTCTTCGCCCTTACGGACCGCCAAATCCCGCAAGTCCAACAGGTGTTGAACTGCCAGGTCCTGCAGTGCGAGCTGAAGTTCATGGGTTCCCCAGTTGGCCAGGTACACGTAGCCGTCGAAATACTCTTCCATCCAGGCGTTGGGGTTGCCTTTGAAACTGCCGAAGGAGTACTCGCTGGAAAAGCTGGTCGGCGTAATTACGGCGCGCGTCGAGTAAGAACCCAGCTCCTGCATTTCTTCCACGCTCAGCCGGCGGTCGACAGTCTGAAATTCGTAATAGTGGTACTCGCTCATTCGCTAACCGGGAATGCATGATGGACTCTGTACCTTGCATCAAGGATGGCAATGAACCTTTGGCCAGTAGGGTTTTTCGCATAACGCTGCGAGGGTTTGCGCGGCTTGCAGGGGTGGCTGGGGAAAGGCACCTTAAAAAAGCGAACGAGGTTGTTCGACGAGGCGCTTTGCTTCTTCAACCTCATACGTCGCGTGGCACTTCGGGCAGTATAGGTAATCAATCTATCAAATCCAGCGTGACCTGCACCAGCGTTCTGCACCTGAACGCAACAATAGGCAACGATGAATTGCAGCCACCAATGGGCTGTCTCGATGAATGGGCTTGTTTTCTCCGGACATCAGAACAAGATGGATCGTTATTGAGTGTGAGCCGAAAACGGAAACGGTCCTTGCCGCCACGCACCCTCCGCATGAACCGCGCAGGGCGCCTCCAATCCGCCCCCCGCTGGCTGGCCACGCAAACGGGGCGCCCAGCAATTCAGATCGCGAAGTCCTATCGGAAACGGTTCGGCGTGGACTGGCCTTGCGCTGTCGGGGAACTGTCAATGCTGGGAATCCGTCTCGATGCTGTATGGGTGGCCCAACTTTACCGCGCGCTGGAAGGCGCTCAGTGCTCCCGCCATAAGGGGCTGCAGAGCCTCAAGGCCGAAGAGGCCGAACATGTCCCGGACTCTGACGAACACTTTGCCTACATCGCCGGTTACACTCCAGGCGGCTGGCCCTTTGGCGTCACGTGGGCCGAATGGCGCCAAATGGAAGCAGCGAGCCGCCAAGCCACGGAAGGTTGACAAGCGAGTTGTTCGTGCCGCGCACTTCGACGAGGGACATGACGTGTGTCCCAGCAAAAATGTTGTCCGGCTCGTGCGACATTCTTCGCTGGAGGATAGGCGAAGTGAACGCCGCGTAGCCTGCCGAGAGAGTGGTTCGGCGTAAATCCCTTCTTCCATTTCGAGAGCTTGCACTTTGCTGGAATGCAGGTTCGCATCCAGACCGGTTCAGGTCACACAGACTTCGCCCTTCTTTGATTCGGCTCATGACCCGGCCGGCTGCAACAAGGAGAGCGACGGATAGCGCTTCCTGTAGAAGTGACCCTTGTGCCGGCGCAACAGAACTTCCAGCGACCATTCCGGAGGAAAATCGCGCACGAGGAAGCTCTCGGCGACAGACTCCGCGCCGTGCTCCGCCGCCAACCGCCGGACGAAAGCCGGGCTGATGCCCGCATTGACAATAAAACCGCGCACGGCATGCAGCTCATCCTCGACCAATCCGCAGCCCTTTTTCCGAAAAGCAGACACGAGATGATTGAAACCCAGCATGAACTCCTGGCCTTCGTCGGGATTGGAAAATGCGCCGATGCCCTGGTCGTGATTCAGGAATTCGGGTGGCAATTTCATGCGCGGGCGCGGAGAATTGAGGCCGCGCTCATCCATGATACGTGCCACCTGTTCCGGCTTCGCAGCCGCCCAATCGCTTTCCATGCGTTTCTGCTCGGCGGCCGCGAGCGCCAGGCCGTCTGGAAAGGTGACAAGGTCTGCTCCATAATGCGCGACCAATTTCGCATCGAGTTGCCGCATCAGGCCCCGGGCTTTCTCGGCCTCTCCTGGGCAGTATCGGTACGCGATAGCACTGGCCGTTTCCAACATTTCCTTGCGGACGTTCGCTTCTTCGTGTTCGGGCATGTTCTCGAAGGTTTCTTGCGCGCCGGACCAATACCACTCGCCGCGCCAGGGGGTCAATGCGCCATACACCACCATGCCGGTTTCGAACGGACAGCCAGCGATGTTCATGCGGACCGTGTACGGCTGACCGTTGACAAGGTTTCGCGCCGTGATGGTTTTCGACTCGCCTTCCTCTTCGTGGCGCCCCAGGACGCGGAAGAACGAGCGATGGCGCTCATACCAGGTCCGCAACGTGGCCCTATCGCTTTCAGGCAAATCCAACGCGCCGGCCAGCACGTCAATCACCCCAAGGCCCGCCCACTCCGTGCAGTGTCCGCAGACGAAATCGTCCTTGGCGGCAATGTCCGGCTTGCGTTTCTGGTCATCGAGATATTTGAGAAACAGAAAACGGAACAAATACGAGTTGATGCCCGCCCAGAGCAGCTTGCGCTTGATGTCCCAACCGAAATCGTTCGGCGTCGTTAGAAAACGTTTCAAACCCGAATCGCGCGGCAGCCGTGCGAATCGCTCCTGCAAGAACCATCCGGACGCGTCTGCCAGGCGCTTCAAATCCTGATGCGTGGGCGAGATCACTAACTTCCGATTGAAACAATGCCACAGATTCCAGAGAAGGTACTGAATCCGCCGCGCATCAAAACCCTGTGGCTCGCCATCGGCCGGCGCGACAATAAATGGCAACGGCGTGCCGAACCATTGGCGCTGGTGGGCTTCGACGGAGCGCCACAGACCGAGGTCGTTGTGAATGTCCTCCGCCCATTCCACCAGCACCACGGCCACCTCGCTCCAGGCAATATCCGGCAGGCGGCAAGTGGCGTGAGCGAAATTGTTTTGCGTCTTCCACAACACCCGGCGCAGGTCTTGCGCGATCTCACCCAGGTACTTATCTCCGCGCCCGGTGAAGCCAGGCAGTCGGGCCGATAAGAAAGTCTGTTTGGCGGCGCTGCTCATCTTTGCGCCAAGCATAGTTTGACTGCGCCATGATACAAGCGGGCAGATGGATTGCATCCGAAAGAGCCCGGTGAATGACTCTGTACCTTGCATCAAGGATGCCAAGGAACTTTTGAACATCAAGCGGTTGACACTACTGGCGCGTTTGTCAAATACGTCTTACTTTCACCGCTTTGCCGAAGTTGGCATGGTCTAAACTACTTCTTGCCCCGAGGGTTTGGCTCAACCGCACCAAATGCCTGATTCACCGGCCTGGAATTAGCGCGCCCGCCGCGACTCGAACGCAGGAGCCTCTGCTTAGAAGGCAGATGCTCTATCCAACTGAGCTACGGGCGCCTGGCAATGACCTTAGTGGCAGTCGCCTCCCCGCCCGCAATCCGTAGACCCCGCGTTTGCTCGTGCGGGCGGTTGACGAATTCCGCATTTCTGGTACAAGTGATCTTGCCATGCACTTTTGCCTGTCATAGTTTCTTCGCGAACGACCGCTTCGTAGCGGGCCGTTTCCCTCATTAACCTCCGCCAGGGAGTGATCAATCCAGGATGTTAGCGCCGGTTGCTTGCGCTTTGGACTGTACTTCAGCCGGTCATTGCCCCGGCTTCGCGCAATCGAGCCCGAAAAGCGACGAGTCCGCGCGGAGGTTTCACCATTCCCAAAACACTGGAAGCGGCTTTGTGCCGCAGGAGGGTGCGATGAAACTTAATCTTTTTGCTTTGTTACATGGATCGAAGATCGAAAATCTTAGCAGACGAAAGAAAGAACGAGATGCAGTTCGAATTGACGCCGCGATCAAAATCGCGTTGGATGAACTGGACGATTACACGGAGCGCCGGACCGCATTTTTGCGCCTGGTAGACTGCGTGCGCGCGCACACTCCATTACTGAAACCAACTTTAGGTCACGGAACGCCAGGTTGGACCGCCCCGGTATATCTCATCAACCGGTTGAAAAATCTGGCCGGCCGTCAGAGCCATTGGATCCGTCCCTGCGAATCGTGGCAGGCTGGGGTCAGCAATGTCAGGCCGGCGTTCCGGTCCTGCAACCCAGCGGTTCGAAGCCGCCTGCTCTGATAATTTGAGCTACGGGAGCCGCTTCAATGCAGAATGTAGAGTGAAGAATGCAGAATGCAGAACCGGGAAGGGAATTCGTTAGTCTGTGGTTTCCATTCTACACTTTGCACCCTCCACTCTTCACTCGAAAGGTGGGGCCGACGGGGAGACTCGCACTCCCGCGGGGCGGATTGCCCGGCAGTTTACGAAACTGCTGCTGTCGCTGCTGAGCCACGCCGGCGTTCCAAACGCAGAATGCAGAGTGGAGAATGCACAATGCGAGAGCCCCGATAGGCCACGCTACTGCCATGCATTATTTTGCACTCTTCATTTTGCACTCATCACTTGAAAATGGTGGGTCGCCACGGTGCTGCCCCGTGCTCTGCGGTTTAAGAGACCGCTGCATCGCTGCAATGCTTGCAACCCGAACGCGACACGAAGGCGGAGTTGAACCGCCGCAGTCAGGCCTGTGAAGTCCTGGCTGACACCGGTATTCGCATCGCGAGAAATGGACGAGCATCAGGGTAGCGCGCCCTGTATTCCGGTTTGGAAGACCGGCGTGTATCTCTCAACACCTATGCTCGGAGAAATGGAATCCCGTGCTGGAATCGCACCAGCCTCTGCGGCTTTGCAGGCCGCCGCCTGAACTGCTCGGCCAACGGGATGTGATGAAACAAAGTGGCCAAGTCTGTTCCGAGCGCGGGACCGCGCGTCAACGTGCTTGAGCTTACTCTATTCTTTTGCTCGACTACTTTTCTCAACCTCAAAGTGAGGCAAGAACACACGCGCAAATCTCACTTCTCGAACCCGTCTCGCACTGACTTTCATGCCACTTACCTCGCCTACTGCATTGCGCGTAAACTGAATCTCTGCCTTGAGGCCAAGTTCGGGTATACGCTCGGTTTCAAATTGATTGGCTGATCGCGCCAGCAGTGGAGTCCATTCTCGAAAGCCGCATCGCATCATCAAATTGCTGCCGCGGACTGCGACGTGATAAACGACTTCGAGTTCCTCGCTCCAATAGTCGCCAGCATAGGCGGACAGTTCCTCCCTAGTCGGCGCGGGCAAATCTGGCGCCTTTAGAGGCTTGCTTTCCAACCTGGGCCCAACCGCCGGCAAATCGCGCGGCAGATCGAGGTAAATCTCCGCAATTTGCCGTGCCAAAACTTCCGCGTTGATATCCGCGCGATTCGCAAGAATTGTCACCCCAAAGCGTCTCGATGGAATGTGGAGAACCGCGCTCGTATATCCGTCCAAGCCACCTCCATGCGATTCTGTTTCCAAACCGTGAACCCGTTCCAGTACCAGCCCAAAACCATAGTTAATCGTGCTTCCGGAGTTCAGTCTTCCGCGTTTCCTCATCGCCGCCAGCGCCTCAGTCCCGCCCACCTTCGCAGTTTCCAGATTAGTCAGCCATTTTTCCATGTCGCCGATAGTCGTCAGCAAGGTGCTGGAGCCCGGCGCAAAGACTTGGCTGGTCAATCGCACGAAGCCCGTACCGGGCATGAATTCATACGAATCTGCCAGATGCGGAACAACCGCAGGGGGGCCGTTGTAGAAGCCCGTGTTGTGCATGCCCAAAGGCTGGAAAACATTTTCCTTCATCCAGGTCGAGAATGGTTTTTCGCTGATTTTCGCGACAATGGCCGCGAGCAAGTTGTAGCCAGTATTGCAATACAGGTCCTTTTCGCCGGGAGCGAATCCCAATGCGCGTTGGTGCCGGACAAGCTCCATGATTTGATCGGTGGTTACCAAGTCCGACCATCCGCTGCCGGAGAGAACCAGCGCAGGGCCCCAATCGCGCAGACCGCTGCTGTGAGAAAGTAAATGCCGGATCCTGATCGGCTCACCAAAATCGGGCACGTCCGGTAAATACTTTCGTATGTCATCGTCGGGCGCGAGCGTTCCCTCCTTCATTAACATCGCAATCGCAAGTCCGGTAAATTGTTTCGCGACTGACGCCGCATCAAAGACCGTCCGCGCCGAAATGGCAACGTCATGCTCCAGGCTCGCGCAGCCAAATTCGCGCTGATAAACAACGCGCCCGTCTTTTACTACAATGACAGCCGCGCCAGGCGAATGCGGTTTGTTCCAGGCGCTGAACAATCGATCCACCTCCTGCTCCAACTCAGCGGTTCCCGCCGACGCGAAGCCGGCAAACGATAGCAAGACTGTCAGCGCAATTAAGCGGTTACGGCATGTGAAATGAATGTTCATCAAGAGTACGACACCGCGGGCGCGCCATTTGTATGAAGAAAGTGGAGCGCAGGCGGAAGTTTTTCGCTCCCGCCTGCGTTGTTACTTGGCGTCCTTGAACCGTTCGCTACTCGCGAACAAAGTTCGCAATCACTGCCGGCACCGACGTGTCGAATCCAACCACGTCCAACATGCCGCGGTCGTTCGGATCAGCGAGGGTGAAGCCGTTGGAGGTCATGCCCACAACGACTGCCTTCGCGTTACCGACGAACTCACTGCGATACTGACGCAGCGCTTGCGCCGGATGAATGTTGCCAGCCCAAGTTTCGCTGTCCGTGTAGGTCACGAAACCCGACACGTTCAGCTTGTTGCGAGCAGCCCACAGCATCGGCAGGGCGCAGTCCGTGCCGCCCATCGGGATCTTTTCGATCACCTTGATGACTTCGGCCAGTCGCATACGTGGCGAGATGGTCACGCGCGTAATGCCCGGTTCACCACCGCCATGCATGCCTCCGTAACAGCCGCGTGTCGGAGCAGAGAACCCGATGATTTCGTGTTCCGGCTCCGTCGCTGCCGTGATGAGTGCCATCGCTGCGCTGCCCTCACGGGCAGTGATGCACGAACCCGCGATGTTCGACGCAGCCATTGAACCGCTCACGTCGAGCGCGAGCAGCATCGGCTTGTTGCACGGTTTCACGTTGCTGAACGTGGCGTAGAACGCTGCGTCCAGCGCGTCCACGATCGCCGAAACCGGCGACCACTTGTGCGCGCCCTTATCGCCGTGGCCCTGGGCGTAGATTTTCTGCGCCACGAGAACGGCGAGCGGGTGGATGCGCGAACGCCTGAGTGCCGTTTCATCCTTCAGCTTGAGGAGAACCAGCTTCTTCGCGTCGCTGAACGGCTTGATGAGGCCAATGGCCGTCATCTTGCCAAGGTTGCGGACCATCGCCGTCATCGGCATGCGTTGGAGCAGCGCCTCCCACACAGCGACTTCGTTGAGCCACTGCGTCGGGATCGCTTCGCGCGGCAGGTCGAAATCCGTGATGAGCTTTACGATTTCATCCCTGCTCAATGCGCGCTTCGACCGCTCGAACGCTTCGATGAACTTCGGCAGTTCACCGACCGCGTCATACTTCGCGACGCGATCTTCACCGCGAACCTTGCGCTTGACTTCGCGTTCGCCGAGCGAATCCGCGCCAGCAAGCATCCAGCGGAAGACCGCGTCATGCTGTGGCGAAGGAGCCTTCGGGTGAGCGAGGCGGAGCAGGTCGCTGTGCGACCAGCCATCGCGCTGCTGATACTTCACGGCCTGGTATGCGAGGCCGTCGGCTTCGCGTTCGACGTACCAACCTGCGACGGCGTTACGCAGACCGCGACCCCAGCCGCGCATCGCGTTCACGTATTCCGCGAAGTGGAACAGGTGCGTGCCGATGCGGCAGACCTTGCCCAGGTTCGAGAATGCGTGAGCCTTCGCCTGCGTGTCGCCGTGTGTCACGACGAGTGCGAGAGCGAAGATGGCCGGATCGTTCTTCGGCGCGCGACCGCTGCCGCTGATTTCAACGATGCGGTTCACGGCGCGAATGCCATCGGCCTTGATGCAACGCACGATGGCGTCGTGGTTCTGCTTCACCAGATCGCGTTCGGTAATGTAATACGTCCCGCCTTCGGCGCCGAGGATGAGAAAGCGGTCGAGTCGCGTCCAGTCATCGACCTGCCACGAATAGCCGCTGCCTGAGTTGCGAACCTGGTTCGAACCCGGAATCGGCTGCGACTGCGGCGTATTGCGGTGGTTGAAGATCTTTGCGTAGTTGATAGCCATGATGGCCTCCGTTCAGCTGATGCGCCGCCAACTCTCGGCACGGATTGCGTTGATTGCACTGCGGACAAGTTGGTGAACGTGGGGTTCATTCGTTTCAAGCGATAACCCATGCTCTTCGGCCCGCAGGAAATTCGACCTTTGAAATGTGCGGCCGCCAGCGCTGACGGAGTGGCTCCCGACGGACGGTCGGTTCAGAAGCCCTATTCTGGAGAGTCGTCAGCCGGTTCAGCAGCCAGCAGTTCCCTCACACTTGAAGCGGAGATAAGCTTCGGACTCAGCCAGTCGCTATCGGGACGACACACGAGTCGGGCGTTGTTGTAAGCCCACATGAGCGGAAGAAGCGTGTGCCCAAGGTAGTTCCCAGAGGCGGTGCGCTCAACCACCATCGCTATGTCTGGCTGCTCGTCGGAAGCAAGGGCGAGCGGTAGGAGCAGGCTCATCTGCCGCCGAGTTGGATAATATTGAGGGATCGCGGTTTTGAAATTCCACCGCACGCGTTTCAGCGCGAGCTCCAGGCTATCGCTCATTCGGTTTTTTATCGTGCGGTAAGAGCGCGCGTCGCCGCGGATCGCTTGAGCCAGTTGGTCAAAATAGCCATGGTCGCGCTCTGCGGAGCTCTCGCGCCAAACAAACGTCTTCGGAGCGTTCTCCTTCAGAAACTCCAACGGAAGCCTACTTACATTCTCGATGATCACATGCTCCCAATCTACGCTAGGTGTTCCACCTCGGAGGTCGTAGAACATGCTACGCGGATCCTCGAAATAAACAGCGGGTTGGCGCAGTGGATTGAAATGCGAGACAAGGAGCTTTCCCGGGGCGTCTTCGCCCGCGAAGCAAAATGCAGAAAAACACCATGGCTGCCGATCGATATTCCTGTTCTTTACGAAGAACGCGAAAATTGGCTCGTAGCGGCTGTCAACCAACCCGGTATTGAACGAAGCGTAACGCCCCTGCGCTAGCACATCACCCTGCAGCCACAGCTTGAAGAATGTATAGTTCAGATAGTTCCTCAAAATTGGGTGCGGCCGCTCGCAATCCTCGCTTCCCCCAAAATCCCAAAGCTCCTCAAGCGCTAGGCCCCTCAGGTGCCGGATTGCGATTGTGAAACCAGTCTCAGCCGACAGGTCGCCTCCTTTTGGAAAGTAAGCCCAATCGCAAAGTTTTGGCGGTGAGTCTGGCCTAAGTTGTCGCGGTACCGAAACCGTTGCCCGACCGAGGATCGGCCGTACGTCCCGAATTGCGGCCCCTTCTCCGTCCGGTTGGCCCGGAATGTTTACCAGCTTTGCGAAAACGACAAGACCCTCCCGGCGGATCTCGCACAAGCCGGATCCTGTGAGGAACTCAGCAAGCTTTTGAAAGCCGTATGCCGTTGGCTGGAAATTTGGATCAAGTGTTTTGATAACACTGCCGAGATGCGCAGCATTGACCCATCCATCCTCAAGCTGGCACTCGGCGAATGCGTCAGTCACGAGCTTAGTCGCTTGCTCATCGATCTTCTGGAGTCCCCCCCGGACCATTTGTGTGTCGTTATTTGGCATACGGTTGTTTTCTTAAGGTTGGTTGGTCAAGGCTGCCACAGCGCCGGAGCAGGTCAAGAACCGATCCGGTCGCTCGCGGTTGGCCTTGTGTTTTTCATGTTTCTGCAGATTGTGCGCTACACGTCGGCCCTTGTTTATGGTGGAGAACACAAGCAGGATGACTGGGCAATCATGTTCGAAAACCTTTTCGCTCATTCTGGACTTTCGTTGGAACGGTTGAAGACGTTCCGGGAAATTGTCGCCGCCGGAGGCATCACCGCAGCGGCACAAGACGACTCGAATCGCCAAAGCCATTACAGCCGACAACTCAGGGAGCTCGAAAAGTATTTCGGAGTAGAGTTGCTCAAACACGGCCATGGGCCAGCGGAACTGACCGCCGCCGGCCAGCGCCTTTATGAAATCATCGGACACACGCTCTCAGCACTGGATGAATTCCGACTCCCCTGTGCAGGGCAACCGATGCAGCTGAAGGTTGGGGCTGGCGAGAGCCTGATCCAGTGGCTGTTGCTTCCGCGTTTGTCAGGGCTTTCAGCGGCTCACACGCGACTCACGGTGACGTTTCAGAATCTCAAGACTGACGAGACCCTGAAGCAAGTAGTGGATGCTATCCTCGATTTCGGGGTCGTCAGCCGGTTTGAGGCCCACCGGATGTTGGTCTCGGCACCCTTGGGGAAACTCGAGTTTCGCCTGTTCGCGCCCGCCCAACTGCTGCCCGGCAACGAAGGATAGAAGCTTTCCTCGGAAATCCTGGGTCAAATGCCGCTGGCCATGCTGGACGGCAGCGCGGGTATCCGCCAAGCGATTGAATTGGAAGCGCAGCGGGTGGATGCCAAATTGAATGTGCGCCTGCGTTTTAGCTCGTATCCCCAACTGGCTCAGGCTGTTTCCAGCCTCGAGGTCGCCGCGGTCCTGCCGCGGTTAGCCGAGTCCGCGTTCGAGGGCAAAGCAGTGCGTAGCTTGTCGTTGCCATTTTTGAGCCCGCTTTCGCGACAGGTCTGCTTGGTTTGGAATCGTCGGGTGGCGGAAGTTCGTTCGGCCATCGCCAAATACTCCCGGTTGCTGCCTTCAATCTTCCGCATGTCAGCGTGGTGACCAAAAACGATGCGGCCGCAAACGTTGAGGTTTATCGACTGGCGGCGCGCACATTTTGTTTGCCCATTCAAGGGCTTCGGTTCGACAGAACCTTTTCGTAGCGTTTAATGATCAGATAACCCACAACACACGGCCCAGCGAACGACTTCCGGCGGTGTTCGCCATCCGTCCTTGTCGGACTTTATCGGCGTGGGATGAATCACGCCTGCTGACACCGCCCGCAGCCGGTCAATGGACAAGAACGACCGTGGGAATGGTTGCCCGTGAGGCAACCGCCCCCACCCGCGCTACGGCGGCTTATCCGACCTCCCGGGTCGGACCGGTTTTTCAGTTTTCATGAATCAGAGCGGCAACCAACCGTAACACGCTACTCGGGCGGTGTGCCTTGTTGTATGGTTCAGATCACAACCCGCTTGACTCGGCAGTCATATTGCGAGAAGTGCGTCGAGAAATTGGATGGGCAAGGGCGGCCGTGGAATTACCCCGCGAAAAATGCGGGGGCTGCTCAACCATTGAGCTAGGCCGGCGTATTGAGCCGGCCACTGGACTCGAACCAATAACATGCGATGACCCACAACTTCGGCCCGTCAAAGGCGATGAGCGGGCAAGAAGGCGACTGTGGAATAATTTCCGGGAGTGCTACCGTTACACCACCGCCGATTGTTCCGCGGAGCGGAATTGAACCGCTACTACCGAGTTGACGATAACCCACAATCTACGGCCCGCTGAAATGACCGACGGATAAAGGACGAACCGGGAAGTGAACGCGCTCTACCACTGAGCTACTTCGGCGTATGGAGCCGAAGGCCGGACTCGAACCGGCGGGAATGCGCCAATAGATCAATTTGGATAGCTGACGACGAGCTATCCGGTCGGTTCCACGAGGTGTCTGCCTTCAACTTCCTTCTGACCGAGGCGCGTTATGAGGTAACGACTTCCGTCGAAGTGGACCAGGTCTTTACGTTCGGCCAACCCGTTCAAGGTTCTGCCCAAATTCGCACGCATCGCTGGACGCACCCAAGCCTCCAGTTCCTTAAAAACAGCTCCCTTATCCCCTCGATGGTACAAAAGAACTAGGCAGTGATCGCTGACAGCAAGGTTAGGCTTCAGAATCTTAAGGTAGCCGTTGAAGTCTTGAACCACCGGGACAGCACGAGTCACTATTTGATTTACCAATCCTTGAGCAACATCCGCGGCAACGTTGTGGTAAAGACGGATGAACTCAGCAAGGACCCAATCAAGTATCGAGGTGACAACTGTTGCGTCCTGCAAATTGGGATCAAGACCATCGCCGAGGTGGGCGGCGTCACGTTTATTGCGGATGTCATAAACCAACCGGAGGGCTCGGGGAATATGGATCCGCACGGATTCCTGATGCGATCCTTTCGGCAAGTTCTCCAGCGCTTTAATGGTCTGCTCGGTGTTGATCTGCGTTCCGAGGGGAGTGAAATTCCCCTTAGTGATTTGCTCAAGCAACCGGAATGCAGCCTCGCAAAACCTACCACCCTCCACCTCGCCAAGGCGGAGCCCTCCAAGGTAAACATTCCTTTTGGCCTCGGCGTGGGCTTCAAGCAACTCGTCGACCAGCTTGGCTGGGAGCGCTGCTGCGAGCTGGGATTGGATTATTGAGCGCACGCCTCAACTATTTTGCTTTAGCAGTAGTCTTTTTGGTTCTCTTCTTTCGGGGCTTTTTGTGGTTGGCCACCGCAGCCTTCACGGCTTCGGCGTCGGGCAGAGCCACCACAACGTCCTCTCCAAGGGCCGTGATCTGCTTCTTGGCCTGGCCGATGGCTGCCAGGAAGTGGCTTTGCTTCGCGGCATTTGCGACAGCCATCGAGGGGTTTGACAGCGGGACGCCTCCCGCTTCTGTATTGAGCTTCGTCAGATCTTCTGTCTTGAAGTGGGCCTGTTTCCGGGCGTGAGTTAGGTAATAAGCAAGGCAGGCGATGCGCTGCACGTCCGTCTTTGGCAGTTTGGCCTTCAGGAATGCCTTGGGAGTTTGACCGGCGAGGAGATCGCCATTTCCAGTCGCCGGAGCTGTAGCCTTCGATCCATTTCCAGCGGGAGATGATAAATCATCCGACCCCTGTTCATGGCGCGCGCTCGAATCAGGACTGGAAGGGCCGGCGACCAAAATGGCCATGCGCTCCGCCACCGTTTTCCAAACAAAACGGCGCTGGCCCTCGTCAAGCGGTTCAAGGGCGTGAAGGGTTGTTTTCAGAGCTTCCAATTCCTGATCAAGCGATGCCGATTTCATAATTGGTTTCGAGTTTAGTCTTTTGGTTTCGAGCCGCAAGCACAATTATGGCGACAAGGGTCATGACGGTCATGACGCGTCCGGCGTTGTCATTCTGCCCAGGACACACCCCGAGCATCACATTGGCACGCCTTGGTTGTTGCATTTGAACCCACCCGCCCCGATAGAACTAACCGTACCCGATAACCCACGCTCAACGGCCTGCCTAATTTTACTGGTCGCTAGAAATTGAAGCCATATCTCCAGAACCGAATCCCAGCGTTTTCTGGCAGTTGAACAACTGGCATCTCCGGCACTCGCGCTGGATGGCCAGCGCAGGCACCAGATGCGGTTTGGTCCGAAGGCAACATGTAGTTGCGCTTTCGGTAAGTCAGATGGGCAAGTGGCGTCGCAGATACGGGGCTTCGCAAGCGAGACTCGAACCCGCGACACCAGATTTGCATCCGGCGGCTCTCTCAGGGTGAGCAACCACCCCGTCGATTTGGAGCGATAATCTGCGAACTTCGGCCCATCGAAAATTGGGGTGACCAACCGGATTCGCACCGGCACAAACGCCTTCACGGGGCGTGATGCTGCTGTTACATTATGATCACCATGAAATGGCCTGCCGAGCCGTGGCCAGCAGGCGAAGGCTGGAGCCTCTGGTCGGGCTCGCACCGACGATTACGAGTTTACAAAACTCGTCCTGTGGCTTCTGAGGCACAGAGGCAAAATGGCGTCCACGGCAGGAGTTGCACCTGCGACCTCCACCATCGCACGGTGGCGCTCTAATTTAACTGAGCTACGCGGACGTATCGAATGCAGAATTCAGAGTGCAGAATGCAGAATGGCCGCGCGCTCTGAATTCTGAATTCTGCATTCAGCACTCTGCATTTAAGAATGGTCCCCGAGGTTGGTAGCGCGCCAACGTCTCCTCGTCTTCAGCGAGGCGCTAATCTGCCTCAGCTACTCGGGGAAATGGCTCACCGAACCGAAGCTCGGAGAGCCGAGGCTGGTCGTCCCGGCAGGTAACGCTCCTGCGTCGCCCGGTTATCGACCGGGTGCTCTGCTATTGAGCTACGAGACGAGTTCCAGTTGCCGCTTTGAACCAAAGCGTCGCATCCGACGAAAAACGAAGTTCGGCTTCACAGGCGGTCGGAATCGAATGACGCGATTCGGTTTATAGCTCTTGCGAAAGAGCAATTGGCTTTGATAGCCGATTACGGGCTTCATAGAATTTGCTTTGGCTGAGGGTTAATGATTGGCGGAAGGCGTCGGTAACGCTCCGACCTCGGCTCGCGCCGATCCTGTTTTCAAGACAGGTGCAGCCAGCTTATATCTGCCTGCCTTCCTTAAAGTCAGAATGCAGAATTCAAAATGCAGAATTTCTGCGCCGATTTCATTCTGCACTCTGCATTATAACTTCTGCATTTAAATTGGCTGTCAGACTTGGACTCGCACCAAGACAAGCGGCTTAATCCCGATTCCGAATCGGGACTACTTTGACACCACCTGGCGATGGCGCTGCCGGCAGGATTCCCACCTGCATCGTTCCGTTTAGAAGACGGATGCCTCATGTGTTCGGCTACGACAGCAATTCAAATTGGTCGGAATGGCAGGATTTCTACCTGCGGCCTCCTGGTCCCAAGCCGGGCGCTCTGAAGACTGAGCTACGCTCCGAGAAAATTGGCGGACCCGAAGGGAATTGCACCCTCAGCGCCGAGATGAAAGCAGAGCGGCTCATTGCCGAAGAACTGCGGCGTCTGGGCTAGTCCAACCTCTTCTGACTCGCGGCACGGTCGAATCAGCAGCAAAGTATTTCGCGTCTGCGTCCGTTTAAACTCTGGAAAGCAGCAAACGGATTTGAAAGGATTTTGACGGAGAACCGAGCGCCGAGAAGGCCAGAGAGGCAATGGATCCGTTTCGAATCAGCGGCTGCTTACGGTTCAATTTAACACACACTTTAAAGCACAACTCCGGAGAAGCGATCTCATCATCGGCATCAGCAGCCCCGACTCGACCGAATCGGATTGATCCCGTGCCAAACGTTGCTGGAGCAACCGAGGAACTGCATCTGCCTGGCTCGGAGATGCGCCCTTCACCTGGGCGTCCCCGGTTTTCTTCTTGCCCGTATTCCAGTTCGGCGGCACTATTCTGCCGCTGGCCGGAAGCATCCCGTCCGCGGAAATGGGCACAGCCCACCGGATTGTGTAAAAAAGTTATTAACCTAACTTTCTTGCCCGAAAGTGGCGGACCAACGGGCGCAACAGAAAGAAAGTTATGGCAACAGTATCACGGGACCTGCCTCAAAGGCCGCACCTCGATGTTCCTAAACGCGAAGCCCGAGAATTGCTCACGCAATTGAGGGCGCAGCATTCCGAAGCTCTCGACCGCATTCGTCGGCGGCATCCGAAATTCCGCTCCGCGGACAATCCGGCTATTCTCGCGGCGCCGTTTCGGTTGAGCGATGCGCAACTAGTGATCGCGCGAGAGTATGGATTTTCTCATTGGGCCGAACTTAAGGAGCGCATCGCCTCGCATACACTCGCGGGAACGCTCGATCGCGCCATTCGGGCCGACGACCGGGAGGCGGTTGTCGGATTGTTGAGAGCAAATCCGCAGCTTCTGCGCATCCCGGTCCGGAGCGGGAATTGGGGCCCGCCGATGAGCCATGCCGCCAATCTGGGCAAGCTCGAAATGATTCAGGAGATCGCTCCGCTTGGAGCGCGCGATTTCCAGCACGCGTTCGACCGCGCGTTGCTGCAAGGAGAATTGGACTGCGCGCGCTGGTTGCACGCGCATGGGGCAAAACTGCTTCCGGGCATAGTGATGGGTGCTTGCGAAACCTTGAACCCCGCCGGGTTGTCTTTTTTGGTGGAATTGGAAGCGCCTTTCACGGACAAAAAAGGAGATCGCCTCGCCCCGTTAGCTCTCGCTCTGGAGACCTATGGCCGAAATCCCGCAGGTAAGCACGCCGTTCTCGAAATTTTTGCGCGGCAGGGATATCAATTGCCCGACACACCGATCATGGCATTTCATCGCGGGCAGGCTGACCGGCTTAAGAAACATCTGCGCCGCGATCCACCACTACTTGATCGGCGCTTCAGTTGCCGTGAGATCTACCCGCCAGAACTGGGCTGCTCGCCGGATGGCCGCTCGGGACTGCACGGCACACCGCTGGAGGGAACGACTCTGTTGCACATGGCCATTGACTTTGAGGAGCACGAGATTTTCGATCTACTGCTGGAGCAAGGAGCTGACCCCAACGTCCGAGCCAGCATTGATGCGGCGGGTTTCGGCGGCCACACCCCATTATTTAACGCGGTCGTGAACTGCGGATGCGTCCGGCCCGACGCGGTCCGCTTTGCGCAAACACTCCTGGCCAAGGGGGCTTCCCCGCACATTCGTGCGACCGTGCGCAAATTCTTGGACTGGTGTGAAAAACCGGACTGGCATGAAGCTCGCGAAGTCACTCCGGCCGAATGGGCGCGAACATTTCCAGAAAAAGGCTGGGTCAATGAGCAAGTGCTTGAGCTGATTGAAGCGCGATAACCCTGCGCCATTTTTGCTTTCGCAATTTAGTTAGAGCGATTGAACGGGATGAGCTACGAGTCCAAAATGATGGGAAGCGCTGGTAACGCTCCAGTTCGTCGCTTCCGACTTTGTTTTCTGACACCCGATTTACAGTCGGGCAGCCGGATCACTTCCCTGAGAAATTGGCTCGCCGGGCCGAAGCCCGCGCGTCCAATGCGATTTGGTCCGTCTACATGCTCCGCGCTTCGACGACAGCCTTCACCTCCTTTGTCGGCGAAGGCTGGTAGCGGGAGTGGGAGTGGGAGTCACACCCACCTGAAGAAGTTTATGAGGCTTCTCTCTGTGCATTGGTCGAGTTTCCCGCAGTTGAAATTGGCCCGCCGAGCCGAAGCCCGCTGCTTTGGGGGACGTAATGCCCGCCTCCGCTCTCCGAGCTACGGCGCGGCAGCCTTCGCCCGCCGCACCGCAGCGGGCGAAGGCTGGTGGAGTCGGTGGGTAACGCTCCTACATAAGCTTGCTTGCAGGGCAAGTGCATTGCTTGTCTGCCACGACCCCAAATGAAAATGGCAGGCTGCCTCCGTGCCGCCCGGAGTGAGCTGAGTTTTGGAGACCCTTTTGAATGGAGAATTAAGAATGTAGAATGCAGAATGCCGCCATGCAAAGAACCAATGATTTGTTGGATCGCACGAAACAATTTGCACTGGCCACAATCAAATTTTGTGAGGGCCTGCCCAAAGACGAAACATGCCGAATTCTCAGCAGGCAACTGCTGCGCGCAGGAACATCGGTTGGGGCAAACTACCGAGCAGCACATCGAGCAAAGTCCAAGGCGGACTTCATCTCTAAAATGGGGACCGTGCTGGAGGAGGCTGACGAATCCGCTTACTGGATCGAACTCCTCTCCGACGCTGGAAAAGTTGATTCCAATACCTCCGTCCCTGTGCATCGTGAGGCAAACGAGCTCGTAGCGATTTGCGTCTCCTCAATCAACACGGCGCGGCGGAACTCGGATATGCAGGAGTAACGCTCCGGAAAAATATTAGGGCCGGAGGGTTCCGCATTCTGCGTTCTGCATTCTGCATTTCCCTCCCGGCCCGCGCCATTTCAACAAAGAACAAACACCTCTTGCTATCTTGCGATACCAACCCACGGTTTCACGGTGGTTCTTTCGGTGCTTTGGGGCACACCTCCTGCCAAGCCCTTAGATTGTAAAATCCGGCCTAACTCATCCGGCGCGCTTAGTTGCGACCTGTGGGCAGACCCCACCGGCGGAGAACCTCGGCTCTCCCGCGCCTGCTTTTGTTTTGTGCCAGGTGACATCATCAAGACGTCGGTTTCTTTCTATTCACAGTGCTTTGTCTTTCGTTATCGAGTTCGCTTGAGTCGTTTGCGGGCAATAAAAAACCCTGCTTCCATTCCGATAAGCAGGGTGTAGAAATCCGTTGTCTGGTTCGTTTACCTGCTCACCTTCAATCTATCCAAACCGGTTCCGGGCTCTTGCCCGCTATACGCCCTGGATAGGCCGAGGCTAAACACATTACCCCGGCTGGTCCGACTATGACGTGTCGCTTCCGCGACCGACGTCGTCGGCCAAATCGAGACTAATATGTTCATGCAAGTTTTCATTGAACGTGCGCAAATACTACTCCACACCACCTAATCTTGTCCACTTATACTTTTAGGGGGCGTATATCTTAAATTCAAATATCTGGATGAGCTGATACGTGCGCTGACTCAGATTGAATGTTTGAAAACGCTCAAGAGCTGCACCGCACTCCATTTCTTCCCACGCGGTGTCCACTGGCCTATAATTGGACTACAAAATGGACTACAGGCCGCTTTTTGAGCAGAGGAGGACGCGCGAAAAACCAAAAAGTATCAAATTTCCCAGGAAATTTGGCGCGCCCGCCGCGACTCGAACGCGGGACCCTCTGCTTAGAAGGCAGATGCTCTATCCAACTGAGCTACGGGCGCCTGGCAATGACCTTAGCACAGTCGCCTCCCCGCGCAAGTTCGCTCAGCGGGCTTAGCGGGCTGCTTACGAGCCAGTCAGAACCTGGCACAGCCACGCCGCGCCAGCGCAAGCCTCAGGCTTGGGACTCTCCCTGGAAACCCCCGGCTTGCCGAACAAACCCCTGGTCGCAAACGCTCTGCAAGCTGCAGACAGGCCAAGCCGCAGGACTACATCTCTATACGCTGGCGGCTACGGTCAAGGGCCGCGCCGCATTGGCCGCAGGCGCCTCGACCTTTGCCGCGGCAGGAATGGGAAAGAGTGGAATCGGACTGGTGCAAGCCGGTGTTGTCGCTGCCGCAGCCGCAGGCGAGACGGTAGCTGGAACAGCTTTGAGCAACGGGGGGATCTCTGGTCGGTTCACTAGCCCAAATACGCGCATTTCAAGAACCGAGGGCCAACGCTCAAGCCAAAGACCGTCCGCGATTTCCTCAAAACGACCCAACCGGAGACAAGACTGTCGAGGAGCTTCTCCGCAAAACTCGAAACCCATATTCTTCGTGAAAGGGTGGGTGCATTTTTCGTAAATTGTGGTAGATTCTGGCATTGGAATTTCTGACGATCGTGTTCGTAGGAACGCTCATCGCAATATGGGCTGTTGCTGGCACGCGTCCAACAAGGCGAGGCGGCGTTTCCTATTTGCCTCCAGTCATCCCGGGGAAATGAATCCGTCCCGGCCGCCAGAGATTTGGCAATACCGACCGATGGACCTAACCGAACGCGCCGAAGCAGTAAATCGGCACGATTCAGACCCGCCTCACAACCCATCCCCACTGCCGGTTCCTCGTCAGGAACCATAAAACCCACTCAGTTTTGAGGTCCGTGCAGGCTCAGAGGCGGGAATAATGTTCTCAGATGAAACTGGCTAAGCTGCAAGAAACCAAGTCAACGATTCGCTTCAGCGCCAGGTTGTTTCGGCCCAAGGCAACCGAAAAGATTGGATCGTGGACCCTGCTAACCCTGCCCAAGAACGCGAGTGCGAAGCTTCCATCACGAGGCATGACGATGGTTGAGGGAGTTATCAATAGCCTCCCTTTTCGAGCCGCTCTCGAACCAAACGGCAAAGGAAGTCACTGGCTCAGGCTTAACCAAGCCATGCACGATGCCGCAGGCGCAGACGCTGGAGACACGGTAAAGGTGGAGATTACGCGGGCCGAAGAAGAACCGGAGACCAGGGTACCAATGGATCTACGCAAAGCCCTTGCAGCCGCCCCGCCGGCGCAGGCATCGTGGGCGGATATTACACCGATGGCGCGCCGGGACTGGATTTTCTCGATAACCTCAGCCAAGCAACCTGAAACGCGCAGGCGCCGGATCGAGAAAGCTTGCGACATGCTTGCGTCGGGAAAGCGACGATTATGTTGTTTTCCCGGTATAAAGTGGCTTATGAAAGAAAACGCAAAATCCTGCGGAATGTGGCTTCCGTTGCCGAACTCAAAAGATCGTCTTTCGCCGGGAACGACAAAGTAGAAAGCCGCGAAGATTTGGAGAAACTGTGCGTGAAATATTTGGCCAGCGAGAAGAGGATGCTCACGGCAGTTTTGCGTTCGCTTGGCGGTATGCCGCTCGCGAAGAGGAAGGAGTCCGGGTTCTTAGCCTGGGTAGGAGCACCGAAAAGTGATGTCCGGATACCATGTGAGATGAACAGCGACGAGAGGTTTCTGCGTCCCAAGCCTGCAAAACTTCCCTGGCAATTCTCAAGCAGCGTGACTCCACCGGGGCGCACGACAAAATTCTTCGCTGCCGCATAAATGCGCATAAATGCGGCAGCGGGCGGCGCTTTCGAAGAAATCTGTCGTGCGCCCCTCCCGCCGATCTCCCCGCCACGGGGCAACCGCGACGGGGGCCGACGAGCGTTGTCGGGATCCCGATTTCCTTTCCCCGTTGATTTGCCGTCCCCTTTGATTTCCCAGTCCCCGGTTCCCGCTCCACTGCCTCGTCCCCGTTTCACTCCCTTACCGAATACATGCCCTCACCCCCAACTCTCTCCCGGAGGGAGAGGGGCAAGAGCTCACTTCCGCATCGACGGCGTATGGGTTATGCCCACCAGCAGACATTCCGGTCCCAGCAGCCGCGTGACGACTTGGCCCCAAGGTTCCTTTTGCATCGCAACCAACAGCTTGTAGCCCTGCGACTTCAGCTCCGCGGTGGCTTTTTCGATATTCCCTACGTCAAATTCGATCCACGCTTGTGGCACGGGAACATTGCCAGGCCATTGATCCGTGCCAAAGCAGGACTCAGCCGCCTGCGCCAACGGCCACAGGGCAAAATGTTTCACGCCATCCAGCCCGCCCGTATGCAGATAGCCGTTGGTATCTTCTTTGAACGACAATCCCAATGCGTCGGAATAGAACTTGCGGCTTGCAACCGGGTCGCGAACGATCGGGCCAAAACCGGCGACGAATAGCACATCGAGGTTTTTCGGCGTTTTCATAGGCAGATCTCCATGATCCTTTATCTAAGGCGGCGCGCACGCAATTTTCCTGGTCAGTTGAAATCGAATAATTCTATTCGGGGACAATCAAAGGGGACGGGGGAAACCAAAGATTCGCGTCCCATTCGCGTCCTTTTTGATTTCCCCCGACGAGCGCTGTCGCGGTCGCGCGTCGCTCTCTGCCAGCAGTGGCGAATGTTCACGCGTGTCCCTCCGCTGCGTGGCAACACGAGCCGGCGTTTTGAGGAAGCGGCTCGTATTCGTCGTGGCGGCGCCACCAGATGCCCGCCTCCGTCTCGTTGCGGCCCTTGGGGGCGCGGTCGAGCCACTGGTACATGCCCCAGAGGCCGTCCAGTCCGCGCGCATAGGTGGAATAGGTGTGGTAAACGACGCCGTCCTCGAGCACGAACGCGCTCATGCCCGGCCTCTCGCGCGTGTAGGTGGCCACGTCGGTTCCGGCCATGGCCGCGTTGTCGGCAACCGGCGGCGGGACCTGCGTCATGTCCATCGCGTGGCCGCCGCGCTCGTAGTTGTATTCAATGGCCCCCTCGCGCTGTTGCTCCTCGGTGAACGAGACGTTGAAGTCGAAGTTGAAGTCGCTGCCGAGCGAGGACGCCCAGGGGAAGCTCCAGCCCATCCGGCGCTTGTACGCCTTCAGTTTCGCGAGCGGCACCCGCGACACAGCCGAAAGCGTGACGTCGTGGTTGGCCAGGTGGACCACGAACCCGTTGAAGCCGTCCGCGATCGTCGAGCAGGTCGCACACCCGGCGGTGTAGTCAGGCCCGAACATATAGTGGTAGATGAGGAGCTGCGAGCGCCCTCTGAAGAGGTCTGCCAGCGAGGCGTTCCCCTCGTCGGTCTCGAAGCGGTACTCCTTGTCAATCCGAACCCACGGCAGCTCCTGCCGCCGCCGCGCCAGCTCGTCGCTGCGCCGCGTGAGCTCCTTCTCCGCCTTGAGCAGCCCGAGCCGGGCTGCAAGCCACTCATCGCGCGAAACCATCTTGTGTTCTCGCCTCAGATTTTGCGGTTCAGACATTTTTGCATTTGTGCTCATAATTACCTTTCGTTATTGGGCTGATTCCGCGCCTGCGCGCGCTTGCGGGACCAACCGTTGTCAGTTTTATTCAGTTTCAGTGATACGACGAATGTGTAGTCGTTTTTCGGACATACGGGGCTAAAAAAATCCCGCATTAAATTATGACGCATCATTCTCTCTCCAGCAAATGGTCTGATTTTTTCGACACCAATGGACGAGGCCGATATGCTACTTTCGAACGGGGCCGAATTCGGCACGGAAGAAGTGTTGAAAATAATTCCAGTCCGGAGTCCTAATAATGGCCGCTGGTTCGTCTTACTGATGGACGGAAACCTGTTGAGACAGATGATCAACCCGAATGAAAGGAACAATTAAAAGATATGAGCGCGAAGCGCAGCAAATCAATTCCTCAAATCGTTTCACCGGCCGAGTGGGAAGCTGCCCGGAAAAAATTACTCGCGAAAGAGAAAGCGATGACCCGCGCTCTCAGCACGCTTGCCGCGGAGCGCCGCCGGTTGCCGATGGTCCTGATCGACAAGAAATATGTATTCGACGGCCCCAATGGCAAGGTGAGCCTGCTGGATCTGTTCGAGGGGCGGCGTCAGCTTATCCTTTACCATTTCATGTTCTCCCCGGCGGTTTCAGGCTGGCCGTCGGCAGGGTGTCCTGGCTGCTCACTGGTTATCGACCAGATCGGCCACCTTGCCCATCTTCATGCCCGTGATACGTCGTTTGTTGTGGTCTCGATTGCGCCCCTGGCGAATATCCAGAAATATAAGAAACGCATGGGCTGGACCGTGCCGTGGTTCTCATCCTCTGGAACCGATTTCAATAAGGACTTCGGACGCACCACTCCTGAAGAGGAAATATTCGGCCTCAGTGTTTTCTTCCGCGACGGCAAACATATTTACCGTTCTTACTTCACGGATGGCCGCGGCGTTGAGGCGCTTGGCAACGTCTGGTCATTGCTCGACTTGACACCGTTGGGCCGGCAGGAAACCTGGGAGGACTCGCCTGCCGGGTGGCCGCAAACCCCGCCGTTTGAGTGGTGGGAACGTCATGACGAGTATTCCAAATA
>Ga0137379_10000937_pt1 | contig 26483 bp, 24 predicted proteins | sample SagtaG_18_FD_104812 | JGI IMG/M metagenome (GOLD analysis project Ga0137379, IMG submission 104812) | Vadose zone soil microbial communities from Sagehorn Ranch, Mendocino, California, USA - Sage2_L_80_16 metaG | ecosystem: Environmental > Terrestrial > Soil > Vadose zone | place: USA...
CGCGCGGGGTCCCAGGCCAGAAGCTCGAAGAAGACAACGGCCGCAAGCCGCGAGGCCCCGAGCAGGTCCAGGTGGACAAGGCTGTTCGACACGTCACCCACCGCGACCGTCCCGCGATCCTCGAGATCCCGGATCGCCTGGGCCGCCCGCGCCCGGACCGACGCCTCGTCGTCGCTCCCCCGCGCGACGACGAGCGCGTCTATCCAGGCCACGAACCCGCCTGCGCAGGGCACGCGGCCGGCCAGGTGCGACAGCTCGAGGTGGCAGTGGGCGTTCACGAGGCCCGGCAGGAGGATGCCGCGGCCCAGGTCACGGACCGGAGCCTTTGGCTCGCCCGGGTCCCCGGCGCGGCCGACCCAGGCGACGAGCCCGTCCGCGACCGCTACCCGCCCGTCGCGCAGCGGCGCCCCCGCCACCGGCACGACCCAGGACGCGGTCAGGATTTCCATCCCGCCTCTACTGCCCAGGTACAGCGGCCAGCGCAGGGGGGTCCGGAGAAATTGACGTCTATGGCACGCTCGAGTTCTGCGTAGAAGAACTCTCCGGCCCCGGGGCTGCGCTCCAAGTACCAGGCGAGACCGGCATCGGCTTCGAGACGTGCCTCCGGATGGACGTCAAGCTTTCTTTGAGCCATCCAGTCTTTGCCGGAGCCGGAGCCGCGCCTCCGACCAGGGGATCATCTTGACCGCCCCGGTTTCAACTTGCCGAATGCGCCTTTCGACCTCGCCCGCCCAGGCCTCCTCCACGTCTTCCTGCTCGTCGAGGCTTTCGAGCAGACGAAGCCACGTCCGGCATGAATTGCTAACTCGCGGCTGACCCGGCGGCAGCCTGCTCCTGCACCCCCTGGCTCCAGCAGTAGGGATCGCCCACGATCCGGTAGTCCATGGTCCGGCGCTTGGGGATGAAGCCCGCGTCCTGGATGTTGCGGGCGATCTCGGCCTCGGTGAGCCGGAAGTGGGCCCCCGCTGCGGAGACCACGTTCTCCTCGATCATCAGGCTGCCGAAGTCGTTGGCCCCGAAGCGCAGCGACACCTGCCCGATCTTGCCCCCCTGGGTCACCCACGAGGCCTGGACGTTCGGGAAGTTGTCGAGCATGACCCGCGCCACGGCCAGCGTGCGCAGGTACTGGAAGGACGTCAGCTCGTCGCCGCCGATGGCGGTGTTCGTGGGCTGGAAGGTCCAGGCGATGAACGCGGTGAAGCCGTGGGTCCGGTCCTGAAGGTCGCGCAGGTGCAGCATGTGGTCGATCCGCTCCTCGAGCGTCTCCACGTGTCCGAACATCATGGTGGCCGTCGTCTTCAGGCCCAGGCGGTGGGCGGTCTCCATCACGGAGAGCCAGTCCTCGGTGGACCCCTTGGCGATCCCGATGATGCGCCGCACCCGGTCCGAGAGCACCTCGGCCCCCCCGCCCGGGATCGAGTCGAGGCCGGCCGCGATCAACCGGCGGAGCGTCTCCTCGGTGGTCAGCCTCGACACCCGTTCGATGTGCTTGATCTCCGACGGCGACAGCCCGTGGATCCAGATCGGGTAGGCCGATTTCATCCAGCGGAACAGCTCCTCGTAGTACTCGATGCCGAGGTCGGGGTGCAGGCCTCCCTGGAGCAGGATCTGCCGGCCGCCCAGCGCCATCGTCTCCTCGATCTTCCGGGCCAGCTCCTCCTTCGAGAGCACGTAGCCTTCCTTCGAAGGAAGGTCCCGGTAGAAGGCGCAAAAGGCGCACTGGGCGGTGCACACGTTCGTGTAGTTGATGTTGCGGTCGATGATGTAGGTCACGAACGGCTCGGGGTGGAGCCTTCGGCGCACCGAGTCCGCGAGCATGCCCAGCTCGAGGAAGTCGGCGTCGCGCAGGAGGGCGATCCCCTCGGCGCGGGAGAGCCGCTCGCCTGTCTCCACCTTCTGGCGGACGCTATTCACTGCCGCCCCTGGCCGATCGTTCATCGACCCCCCACCCTGTCCCGATCCTTCATCGACCCCCCCTCCTAACCTCCCCCACGTAGGGGGGAGGGGACCGCTGCTGCACGTCCGGCGCCGCGTCGCTCACTGGGCATGGAACCTCAACTCCGGGACCCGCGGGATGAGCCCGAGGGCGTGGGCCCGGCGGTAGAACTCCCGCAGGCCCGCCGCCTCGGCCTCCCCGAGGTCGTAGACGACGTTCTTCCGCAGATACGACGCGTTCTGCGCCTCATGGCCGGGGCCCCCGCCATTGTAGCCCCGGGCGATAGCCTCGACCGAGGCCAGGCCCTGACGAAGCGCCTCCTGGAGCCGCCCCACCGCGGCCGGCGCCACCGCGCCCCGCGGCCCCGCCCAGAAGGCGTACACGAAGGGCAGGCCGGTGACCCGCGCCCACTCCTCGCCCAGATCCAGCCGCGGGATCTCGCCTTCGAAGTAGAAGGACGGGTCGCCGATGAGGAGCGCGGCGTCGGCCGCTTTCAGCATGTCCGGCAGCGAGGGCGGCATCGGCAGGTACTCGGGATCGCGCCCCAGGCGCTGGTGCAGCAGGACCTTGACGAGGGCCAGGCTGGTCCGGCTGGAGGTGTCGAGGGCCACCCGGCGGATGGCCTCGACCGGTCCCGGGTGGAACAGGTTCACCGAGCGCACGGGCCCGCGGCTTCCGATGGCCACCCCGGGGACGATCGCGTAGTCGCCGAACGCGTACTCGATCGACGGGATCATCCCCAGGTCCACTTCGCCGGCGTGGAGCCGTTCCGCCACCCGCGAGGGGAGGTCCCGCTCGAGGCGGAAGCCGGCTTCGTTCTGAAGGCCGTACACGAGCGGCTCCGCGTTCAGGTACGAGACCGCCCCCAGCCGCAGGGTCCGGGAGGCGGAGGAGAACCCTGGTGCGCGTCCCGCGCCGCGGTCTTGGGCCGCCGGGGGCGCGCTCACCACTCCTTGACCACGTTGAAGACCGTGTCGCGCTCGATGGGCCGGCGTCCCGCCTCGCGGATCAGGCGGCAGAGCTCGTGGACGGTCATGGACTGGGCGGTCTGGGCGCCCGCGTCATGCGCGATCTTCTCCTCGGTCACGGTGCCGTCCAGGTCGTCGGCCCCGAAGGAGAGGCCGACCTGGGCCAGGCGCGGGCCGATCATGATCCAGTACGACTTGACGTGCGGGAAGTTGTCGAGGAGAAGCCGGCCCACCGCGATGGCCTTCAAGTCCTCGAAGCCCGTGGTCTCCGGCAGCTTCAGGACCGGGGCCTCCCAGGGCTGGAAGGCCAGGGGGATGTAGGTCATGAAGCCGCCGGTCTCGTCCTGCAGCTCGCGCAGCCGGAGCAGGTGGTCGACGCGGTCCTCCGCCGACTCGATGTGGCCGTAGAGCATGGTCGCGTTGGTCGGGATCCCCTGCCGGTGGGCCTCCCGCATCACCGCCAGCCACTGGTCGGCGTCGGCCTTCCCCCGGATGATCTTGTCCCGGGTCTCCTTGGCGAAGATCTCCGCCCCGCCCCCCGGCATCGAGTCCAGTCCCGCCTCCTTGAGCTCGGCCAGGACCTTCTCCACGCTCATCCGGTAGAGCCGGTGGAAGAAGAAGATCGCCACTGCGGTGAAGGCCTTGATGTGGATGTCCGGCCGGACCCGCTTGATCCCCCGCATCATCTCCAGGAAGTAGGACCAGGGCAGGTCGGGGTCGAGGCCGCCCACGATGTGGACCTCGCGCACCGGCTTCGGCAGCCCGGCCACGTTCTTGAAGACCTCGTCCAGGCCCATCGTGTAGGCCCGCTCCTCCCCCTTCTTCGCCGCGAAGGCGCAGAAGTCGCAGGTGGCCACGCACACGTTCGTGTGATTGAGGTGGGTGTTCCAGACGAAGTAGCCCGCGTCCCCGTGGCGCTGCTCGCGGACGTGGTTCGCCAGGGCGCCGACGCCCAGGAGGTCGTGGGTCTTGTAGAGGGCAACCCCTTCCTCGAAGCCGAGGCGCCGGCCGCGGAGGACCTTTTCCCGCACATTCTCCAGGGCGGTGTCGTGGAATCGGGCCTGCTCGAGGGCGATCGCCATGGGCTCTCCGGTGGGCCGCACGCCTCACCGTGCTCGGGGGACGCGTGCGTGCGTACGGTGGGACGGCCGCGCCCAAGATTAGCACCGGCGCCCGAGGGCGGGCAAACCCGGAAAAGCCTTGACCCTCGCCGCTCGATCCGTATACTGCCCATAGACTTGAAGAGGCTCTGGCTGAAGGCCCTCAGCACCCTCGGCGCATTCGCCTTGGTGCTCCTTCCAACCCACCTGCCCCGGTGGCTCGACGCGGAGAGCCCGATGACCGAGCCCCTCACCGTCGTGCGGGGCACCATCGCCCGCCACTCGACCCTGGCATCAGCCCTCGAAGGACTGCTCTCCCCCGCCGGGGTCCACCGGCTGGTCGAGGCGGCCCGGCCCGTCTACGATCTGGCCCGCCTGTCGGTCGGCCGCCCGTTCGGCCTGGCCCTCGGACCGGACGGCCTTCTGCGGGCCTTCACCTACAGGATCGACGAGGTGCGGACGCTCCGCGTGCTCCGGCGCGGCGAGGCTCTCGAGGTCGAAGTGATCACCCGCTCCTTCGAGACCCGAGTGGCCCACGTGACGGGGGTGATCGAGTCCAGCTTGTTTGCCACCGTGACCACGGCGGGCGAGGACGACCATCTCGCCCTGGACCTGGCCGACATCTTCGCCTGGGACGTGGACTTCAACACCGAGATTCGGAGAGGCGACTCGTTCCGGGTCGCGGTGGAGAAGCTCCACGTGGACGGCCGGTTCTGTCGCTACGGGCGGATCCTGGCCGCGGAGTTCACGCGGGGGAAGCGCGTCCTCCAGGCGATCCGCTTCGAGGGCGAGAGGTCCTCCGGCTACTACGATCCCGCGGGGACGCCGCTACGCAAGGCCTTCCTCCGCTCGCCCCTCAAGTTCTCCCGGATCAGCTCCCGTTTCTCGGGGGCCCGGCTCCATCCGATCCTGAACGTGACCCGCCCCCATTACGGAGTCGACTACGCGGCGCCCGTCGGCACCCCCGTCCTGGCCACCGCGAACGGGGTGGTGACCCTCTCGGGCTGGAAGGACGACTACGGCAAGACCGTCCGCCTGCGCCACCCCAACGGCTTCGAGACCCTTTACGGACACTTGTCGCGCATCGACGTCACGCCCGGGCAGCGCGTGACCCAGGGGATGCGCCTGGGCGCGGTCGGCATGACGGGCCTCGCCACCGGCCCTCACCTCGACTACCGCATGGTCAGGAGGGACGCCTTCGTGGACCCGCTGAAGGTCCAGTCGCCCCCGACGGAGCCGCTCCCGCCCGGGGAGCGGCCGGCCTTCGAGCGCGCGTGCGCGGAGCGTCTCGCGCTCCTCCCCGCGGACCCCGTCCGTACCGCGGGGGCGGCGCCCTAGAGCCAGTCCTGCGCCTCCTGCTCGTCTTCGTGCCGGTCAGCCTCATCCTCGGCCTCGTCCACGCCTCGCCCACCTGGGTCTTCCTCGCCTCGTGCCTCGCCATCCTGCCCCTGGCCGGGCTCATGGGCGAGGCCACCGAGCACCTCACCCACCACGTGGGGCCGGGCGTGGGCGGGCTGGTCAACGCCTCCTTCGGCAACGCGGCCGAGCTGATCATCGCCTTCATCGCGCTCCGCGCCGGCGAGACCGAGATCGTGAAGGCATCGCTCACCGGCTCCATCATCGGGAACATCCTGATGGTCCTGGGCCTCGCCATGCTGCTCGGGGGCTGGAAGCGCAAGGAGCTCGTGTTCAACCGGCTGGCCGCGGAGAGCGGGAGCAGCATGATGGTGCTGGCGGTGGTCTCCGTGGTCATCCCGGCCATCTATGCTCAGGTGACCGGACACGAGCGCCCGGAAAGCGTGGAGAGCATCAGCCTCGACATCTCGTTCATCCTCATCCTGACCTACGCGGCGAGCCTCTTCTTCTCCCTCAAGACCCACAAGCGCCTCTTCGCCGGCGAGGGCGAGGACGCGGCCGAGGAGCTGCCCGGCCGGCCCTGGTCGGTGCGAGCGAGCCTCCTCGTGCTCGTGGGCGCGGCCGTGCTGGTCGGCTTCGTGAGCGAGCTGCTGGTCCACGCGGTGGACGCGGCGGGCCGCGCCCTGGGCCTCGGCAAGGTCTTCATGGGGGTGGTGGTGGTGGCGCTGGTGGGCAACGCGGCCGAGCACTCCACCGCGATCCTCGTGGCCATGAAAGGCAAGATGGACCTGGCCCTCGGCATCGCCATGGGCTCGTCCATGCAGATCGCCCTCTTCGTGGCCCCCGCCCTGGTGATCGCCGGCCACGTGATGGGGACGCCGCTCGGCCTCGAGTTCACGGTGCTCGAGGTGGTGGCGGTGATGCTCTCCGTGGGGGCGGTCACCCTGCTGATCCACGACGGCAAGACCAACTGGTTCGAGGGGCTCCAGCTCCTCGCCATCTACGCGATCCTGGCCGTCGCGTTCTACTTCCTGTAGGGGTCATCGAGTCGATGGCCCGCGGCAAGGGCGGGGTGCGGGGGCGTTGCCTCTGGACGGCGTTCCCCGTGGGGCGTACACTGGCCTCATGCGAGGATGGTATGGGGTTCTCGCCTGGGCCCTGCTCGCCTGGCCGACGGCGGCAGCGGAGATCAACGTCCGCGTGGCCGAGGGCCGGGTCGACCTGAGCGCGAACGCCGCGCCGGTGGCCGACGTCCTGGACCGGCTTTCCAAGCAGACGGGCATGAAGGTCGTGTACGAGGGTCCCCCGCCGCGCCAGCTCGTCAGCGTGAGCCTCGCCGGACGCACTCCGGCCGAGGCGGTGGTCGGCCTGCTCGAGGGTCTGGGCCTCAACTACATGCTGCTCGGCGACCCGTCCGGCACTCGCGTGCAGACGCTGATGATGGCGGGGGCGGCGCCCGCGACACCCTCCGCCCGCTCCGCGAACGCGAACCCGTCGCTCCGCATGTCTTCACCCGCGCCCGGCTCCAGCCCGGACGCGGAGGAGGCGGCCGAGGAGCCCGCGGAAGAGCCCGAGCCGGCGCAGCCGCTGAACCCGGTGACGCCGCCGGGCATTGTGGGGGGCCTACCGGGAATGCCCCCGAACCCGGCCCGCTCCATCCCGCCCGGCTCGCCTCCCGTCCAGAGCTCTCCTGGGCTTCCCACGCCCAGCCTCCCGGGGGCGACGTTCCCGGGCGTGACGCCGTCGAGTCTGCCGTCGGGCTTCCCCACCTCGCCGTTCCCCGCGGGGATCTTCGGGCCCCGGCCGGTCGTCCTGCCCACCCCTCTGCCCGGCAACGTCCAGCCGACGGCCCCTGCGCCGGGCGCGGAGCAGAAGCCCGACGCGCCACCACCCTGAGGCGGGTCGGACGGGTCGCTTACCCTGAAGGGGCGCTTCAGCGAGTGGTCCGCGGGGCGGCTGGCGACGGCCGTTGCCCCGGCCCGATCACGGTCGGGAGCCCCGCCTGACGGCCGATGATCCGTGGCTGCCCCGCCACGAACAGCCACTCGCTGTACTTCGTGCGGCCGTTGAAGACGCGCAGGCTCTTGTCCGTGCTGGTGCTGGCAACACCCATGATCACCCCGATCTGGCCGCCGATCGTGCCCGCCATTGGCGACGCAGGGCGAGTGGTCGTGGTGGTCGTGGGAGCGTTGGCGGAGCCGGGAAGCCCCGGGGCCTGACCCGGCGCCATCGTCTCCCCCTGGCGGATGAACCGCCACTTGCCGTCCTTCGTCATGGGGTCCTTGTAGGCCTTCCGCAGGAACTTTCCCTTGACCAGCACCTCGAGGGACGGCGGGAGCGTGTTGGCGTTCTTCTTCTGGTAGCGGGCGATCGCGTCTGCGATCTCGCCCCCCCGAAAGAGCAGCTCCTCCTCGTGGTCGTTCTTCATGAGGTACCGCCAGGAGGGTACCGCCGCGCCCATCATCACCATCATGACGGTGATGGTGACGATGAGGGCCACCAGGGAATACCCGGCCTCGCTCGGGGAAGGCGGGCCGACGACGGTCTTCATTTCGCGGCTTGGTAGCGTTCGAGGACCTTCTTCACGTAGGCGCGCGTCTCGCGGTAGGGAGGGACGCCGCCATGTCGGGCGACTGCCCCCGCTCCCGCGTTGTACGCGGCCAGGGCGCTCACGAGGTCGCCTCCGTAGAGGGTCAGCAGCGAGCCCAGGTGCCGTGATCCGCCGTCCAGGTTCTCGACGGGATCGAAGACGTCCTTGACTCCGAGGGAGGCCGCGGTGGCGGGCATCAGTTGCATGAGGCCCTGGGCGCCCTTCCGGGACACGGCCTCGGGCCGGAAGGCCGACTCCACCGAGACCACGGCCAGGACGAGACCGGGATCGAGGCCGTGACGGCGCGCCGCGGCGGTGGCCAGCTCCCTCAGGTCGCCGCTCCCCGCGGGTGCCATCGCCACCTCCTCCACCACCTCGTCGGGGACGAGACCGCGCAGGGAGGCCGCCGGCAGGCCGATCTCCCCTCCGTCCTTGAGCGACAGGTAGACCAGCCCCTCCTCGACGCGATGGGTCGTGACCTTGAAGGTCTGGCCGTTCGTGAGGACGGCGATGTCCGCGCGGGTGGGGACGGCCAAGATCGCGAGGATCGGGACCGCGAGGAGTACGCGAAGCATGGCTCAGTTGATGAACACCGTGATGCCGCTATTCGTGCCGTTGGAGGTCGTGGCCGTGACCGTCACCGTCTTCTGAGGGCCCCCGGGCAGGGAGCGGGTCCGAAGCCAGTCGAAGGCCTGGCCGTTGGTGTCCGTGAACTGGGGCGCCCCGCCACTGTCGAGGGTCTCCTCGAGACCGGAAGCCAGGGTCGTCGTTGGGGCGGTCGTCGTCGTGGTTGTCGTTGGGGTGATCGAAAACGCGGTGATCGAGAAGAAGACCGGCACGTTGGCCACGGGGTTGCCGTCCCCATCGAATACGTTCGCGGTGATCAGCGCGGAACGGGGGCTGGTGATCCGGTCCGGGTTCGCCGAGACGATGACCCTGGCGGGCAGCACGCTGCCGATCTTCACCTGGACGGTGCCGGTGTTCTTGCCGGCGTACGCCGTCGCCATCCCGAAGGAGAGCCGGACGGTGGGGCTGGGAGTGGCCGCGGGAGAGCCGGATGGGGCCGGGGCCGCGGACCCTCCGGAGAACCCCGTCACGGTCGCCGTGCCCGACCGGCTGTCTGACACGAGGTTGAGCCGAGCGATGCCATCCTTCGTCTTCGCCTCGCTGTCCACCCGTCCCAGATCGGTCGTGAAGAACACGATCGTGCCGTTTGGCACCGGCGTCCCCGCGGCCTCGATCACGATCGCCGTGATGACCGACACCCCGCCATTGGCGGGAATGGACGTGGGATTCGCGTCGAGCGTTATATCGGCGTTCGAAGGTGCGGTCAGGGGCACGCCCGTACACATCGGGAGGGTGAGGGCCAGGACCAGGAGACCCATCCCAACCATCCAGATCTTCCGCATCGTCGTCCTCCGTCTCACGGATTCACCACCACCCGGGCGGGGGCCGGCGGGGCGGGGCGCTCGGTCCCCCCGGTCCGTACCAGCACCAGCGACTCCACGCCGAGCGAACCGCTGCCGGCCTTCAGGCCCTTGAGCATGATCACCACCACCGCCCCCGAACCCGTGGTGCCGGTCGGGCGCGTGAACCGGGCGCGTGCGCGGCCGGCCTCGAGCGTCTTCTCGGCGCCCGCCGGCTGCCCGTCCAGGGTCAGCAGCGAGCCCGGCCTCAGGTCCGCCACCTCCACGAGCGCGGGGTCATAGGTTAGCACCACCTCGACGCTCAGCACGTCGCGAGCGCCCACCGCGACCAATCCCAGGGTGCCCGCCTCGCCCACCTTCAGGGCCGCCTCGGGCGGGCTGAAGAGCGCGGTGACGGGCCGCGTCTCGGGAACGGTGGTGGCCGGAGCGGGCGGCCCCGCGCCCTCTTCCGGCCCCGTGGGGGCGCCGCTGGTCGGCGCCGGAGCGGTCGCCGGGCCCCCCGGTGGCGTGGTCGAGGGAGCGGCGGGTGGCGCAGCCCCCGGCGCGGTCGGAGTGGCCGGCCTGGGTGAGGGCGCCGGGGACGAAGGCGGCTCGGGCCCGAACAGCGACGGCCGCGCCCCCTCCACCTTCGGGACCTCCTGCGTCCCCACCCCGAGGGGGACCATGTCCTCCTCGGTCAGCTTGGGGCCGCGGACGATGTGCGGCGTCAGCGAGATCAGGATCTCGGTCTCGTCGCTCTTCCGCTCGCGGTTCGTGAAGACCTTGTTCAGGACGGGGACGCTCTGGAGGCCGAAGATGCCGCTGAGCGAGTCCGTTTCGTTCTGCTGAAGCAGCCCCCCGATGAGGCTGGTCTCCCCGTCACGCAGGCGAATGGTCCCGTTGACTTTGCGCGTGAGGAACGTGGGCAGGCTCCCACTGTTCCCCACCTGCGTACTGTCGCCCAGCAGGCTGAACTCCGCCGCCAGCTCGAGGGTGATGTCTCCGCTCGCGCTCACCTTGGGCGTCACGTCCAGGGTCACGCCGACGGTGCGGTAGGTGAACGAGGTGGCGGGGGCGAAGGTGGACCCCCCCGTGTTGACGGTGCTGAAGGTCGTGACCGGGATCGGCACCTCTTGGCCGATGTTCAGCAAGGTCTTCTTGCCCTCGGCCGCCCGGAGCTTGGGTGCGGCGAGGATCCGCGTGGTGGACTCGGACTGGAGAAACTTGGAGAAGATCGAGGTCGGGACGCTCACCACGAAGTCGGCCAGGTTGATCGAGGAAAGGAGGTGCGCTCGCACCCGCGTAAGACCCCCTGCCGACTCGCCCGGGTTGCCGCTCGGCAGAAACTCGGCGCCCACGGAGTAGTTCGACAGCGCCAAGCCGTACTGTTTGATCTTGGTCCGGCTCACGTTCAAGATCTGGACCTCGATCATCACCTCGCCCCGGGCCTTGTCGTTGGCCTCGATGATCCGCTGGGCCCAGGCGAGCTGGTCGGGGGTGCCCACCAGGGTGATCGCGCCCAGGCTCTTGTTGCTCATCGCCTTGGTGATCCCGGCGATGGTCTTGACGAGCTGCAGGGTCTCGTCCGCCTCCGCGTTCTGGAGGTAGAACGTCTGTAGCATCAGCTCGTCGTAGGAAACCCGCTTCTGGCGTCCCTCGGGGACGATGATCAGGGTGTTCTGGTCGAGGATCTTGTAGAAGAGGCGGTTCACGAACGTGATCTGGTCGAGGGCCTCCTGGAAGGTCACCCCCGAGAGGTTCACGGTGTACTTCTTGTCCTTGTAGCCGTCGTCGAAGAGGATGTTCACCCCCGCCAACTTGCCCAGGCTCTCCAGGATCTTTTCCAGGCTGGCGTCCGTGTACTTGATGACGACGGGCACCGGGCTGCGGGGCGAGAGCACGGGCAGGGGCACCCTCTGTGCCTGGGCCCGAGCCTTCATGGTCTCGAACTCGGCCCGGTGCTCCCGCTCCTCGTCCCGCTTGCGGATCCGGTTGCGGACGATCTGCAGGTCGTCGGAGGCGGAGCGGTTCGCGGGGTCGTACTTGACCGCGATCTCCAGGGACTCCGCCGCCGCCTCGAGGTCGTTGGCGGCAAGATGCTTCTTGGCCTCCGTGTAATGGAAGCGGCTGGCCCCGACCCGGGCGTTCTCCAGGGCGAGCTTGTAGCGGATGTTGCTGGGGTCGCCCTCCAGTGCCTTCGTGAAACGCGCCACCGCCACGTCCCAGTTGCCCTTCTCCGCCTCCGTGCGGCCCTGCCGGTAGGCGCTCGCGCACCCGGGGCCGAGGACGAGCAGGAGGAAGACGGCCAGCAGACGGCGGGGGCACCTCACCATTCGCCGTAGGACGTCCCCGAGAGGGACGTCTCCGTGGACGCGCTCTTGACGTCGTAGATGCCGGGCTCCTCCCCGGGCCGGTCGGCCTCGGGCTCGGCGGGCACGGTAACCCAGTCGGCGGCGCGCGTGATCGGGTCCTCGGGAAGCCGTCTCAGGTAGCCCTCCTCCACGAGCGCCTCCAGCGACGCCGGGTACTTTCCCTTGTCCACGTAGTACTGGTCGATGACGTCCCGAAGGCGGAAGAGGTTCTCCTTGAGGACCGCCTCCCGCGACTGGATGATCGCCACCTTGTACTGGGGCAGCGCCATCGCGGCCAGGATGCCGATGATGGCCACGACCGTGATCAGCTCGATCAGGGTGAAGCCGGCGCCGCCCCTCCCGGGACCAGGGGTCTCACCAGGTGTCGTAGATCGTCCCATCGAGTGCCTTGCCCTTGCTCTTCGAGTAGACGTCGTAGACGTTGTCACCGCACCACGACGTGTCGTCCGGCGCCTCCTGGTAGCATCTCATACCCCATTCCGTGCCGCCCGTCATGGGATCGCGGGGGATCCGCCGCATGAACTTGAGCTTGCGGTCGAGGGCGCCCACGCGGTTCACGCCCTTGACCAGCGTTTCCAGGTCCGGGGGATAGCCCTCGCTCCCCAGCTTGACGTCGGTCCCGCCGATCTGCCCCTGCTCGACGGCGAGCTTGTACCGGTCGATCGCGCTCCGCATCTCGCGGAGGGCTCGCCGCAGCTCCAGCTCCCGCTGGCGGACGACCGCCACCCGCCCGAGGGGCAGGATCGCCGAAGCCAGGATGATCAGGATGGTCGCGGTGGCGATCAGCTCGAGGTAGGTCACGCCTCTGCTGCCCCGGTCAGCCACGGCGCCCCTCCCGAGCGTCCTTGGCTTCCTGCTTGCCCCGGAGGTAGGTCGACAGCTCGACCCGCAGGCTGGGGGAGCCCGTGGCGGACCCGCCCGTCAGGCCGATGCGATCGATGGTCAGGAAGCGTGGCGAGCGCTCGACCCGGTCCAGGAACCCGACGAGCTGGGCGTAGGATCCCTCGACCGCGACCCCGATCCCGACCCGCGTCAGGTCCGCCCCCCGGACCTCCTTGTACTGGTAGGCTCGCGTGCTGGCCTTGAAGCCCGGCGCGGTGGCCATCTTGTCGACTTCCTCGAGGAGCGGAATGAGCTCGTCCCGGCCGCCCACCGCGACCTCCCTGTAGAAGCGCTCGGTGTCCGCAGCGTTCGCCCGGATGGTCTCCGCCTGGCGCCGGAGGGCGGCGGTGGCCGCACGCTCCCGATCGAGCTCGCTCCGCACGTCGACGGCGCGAGCCTTCACGTTGCGCACCTGCAGCGCGCGGGGCAGCGTGTAGGCCGCGAAAACGAGGCCGTTGAGGACGAGCAGGACGAGGGCCGGCGGCACGAGCCGCCGCCAGAGCGGCCTGGTCATGGCCCGGCCCCCGCCGGGGGCGTGGCCGCTTCCTCGGAGGGCTCCGCGGCGGGCGACGGGTCGGCCGCGGGCTTCGCCGCCGCCTCCGGCGACGGCGTGTACTTCATCGAGTAGCGGATCTCGCCGTCGCCGCTCGGCCCCTCCCCCACGCTCGAAGGGACCACCTCGTCGAACTCCCCGGCCTTCTGCAGCACCCTCAGGAGGTCGAAGCCCTCGGTAACGGTGCGCCCGACCGCGGTGACCTCGATCCAGGTTTCCCCGTCCTTCACGGTGGGAGCGATCGAGGAGAGCTTCACCCCGGCAGGAAGGACCGATTCGAGCCGGGCGAGCAGGCGGGCCCAGGAGAAGGTCCGCCGGTCCACCAGGCCGCGGATCACCTGCCACTCGGCCAGCACCCGCGGGTCCGGCCGCGGGCGGGGAAGCGACCGCGCGTCGGAGCGGAGGGCCGCCAGCTCCTCCTCCAGGCCCCGCACTTCGCCCTCCACGGCCGCCGTCCGGCCGGGAAGCAGCTCGCGCAGGACGAGCAGATGCTCGACGCTCACGGCCAGCAGCACGGCGAGGGCCAGGCCGAGGAGGACCGCCGGCAGACGCTCGTTGCGCAGGGGCCGGGTCGCGAGGTTCGGGGTGCGGCTCACGCGGCCCTCCGCAGGAGGCAGGCCAGGGCACCCGCCATCGCCTGGGCGACCGCGCTCCGGTGACCGCCGCCCAGGAGCGCCCAGGGGTCCACGACCTCGGGCTCGAGGCCCAGGGGCTCGCGCAGCAGGGTCACCGCCTCCTCGGGCGGCAGGAAGGCCGAGCGCAGGGCGGCGCCGGTGAGCCCTTGCCCGCCCAGCCGCTCGCGGTAGTAGAGCACCGTGTTCGCGGCCTCGCGCAGCACCGCCTCGGGGCCGAGGTCGCCCACCAGGGTGCGGATCAGGATCGGCCAGCCACGGCGCGTCAGGACGAGGGAGACGTAACCCACGTCCCAGTTCACGAGCAGCCGGTCTCCGGGCGTTTCCGCGCGCTCGAGGGTCCCGACCAGGGCGAGGCTCGCGGGCTCCACGAGACCGGGGTCGAAGCCGAGGTCGCGGAGCACGGCTTCGTACCCCTCGAGCACGGGCCGGAACACCGCCGCCACCAGCATCTGGCCCCCTTCCGGCCCGGCCCAGGCCACCCGGGCCTGCTGCACGTCGAAGGGGACGGTCTTGTTGAGCCGGAAGCGGATCATCTGCTCGACCTCGGCGCGCCGGCGGGCCTTCAGCTCCGAGGCCGGCAGGAGGGCCACCCGGACCGCGGGGTCGGGCAGGACCAGGGCCACGGGGCCGCCGGAGAGCGCGCCCGCTCGCTCGCACGCGCCTTGCAGCGCCTTCCGGAAGGCGGCGCCGTCCACGACGTTGGCGCGCGCGAGGGAGACCTCGAGGGCGCCCTCCGGCAGGTCCAGCGAGGCGGCAGCGCCGAGGCCGAGGCGGTTCCCGCTTCCCACGAGGCGCACCACCGAGACCCCCCGCGGCCGGACCTCCACTGCCACCGTCGGCCATTCCGGCTCGAGCAGCCGCTCCCGGAGCCAGAGCTCGCCGTGGCGGAGGGAAGCGCCGAGGGCGGCCAGGGCGTCCCTCACGTCACCTCCACGAAGGTGACCTTGTTGATCTCCTGAAGGGTCGTCTTGCCCCCCAGGGCCTTGTTCACCGCGGACTCCCGCAGGAAGACCATCCCCTCCTCGCGCGCCGCGCGCTTGATGTCGGCGCTCGACCGCCGGGAGAGGATCAGCTCGCGGATGCTGTCGCTCACGTCGAGCAGCTCGCAGATCGCGGTCCGGCCCTTGTAGCCCGTCCCTCCGCACTCCATGCAGCCCGCTCCCTCGTAGAAGAGCACCTCGCCGTAGGCCACGGGATCCAGGCCCGATTCGAGGAGCAGCTCCTTCGAGGCCTTCACCTTGCGCTTGCAGTGCGTACAGATCGTCCGCACCAGGCGCTGGGCCTGCACGCAGTTCAGGGCGGAGACGAAGTTGTAGGGCTCGATCTTCATGTTGAGGAAGCGGCCCAGGACGTCGATCACGTTGTTGGCGTGGACGGTGGTGAAGACGAGGTGGCCGGTGAGGGCGGACTGGATCGCGATGTCGGCGGTCTCCGCGTCGCGGATCTCCCCCACCATGATCTTGTCCGGGTCGTGGCGGAGGATCGAGCGCAGCCCGCGCGCGAAGGTCAGCCCCTTCTTCTCGTTGACCGGGATCTGGGTGATGCCCTTGAGCTGGTACTCGACGGGGTCCTCGATGGTGATGATCTTGTCCTCCTCGGTCTTGATCTCGGAGAGGGCGGCGTAGAGGGTGGTGGTCTTGCCGGAGCCGGTGGGCCCCGTCACCAGCACCATGCCGTAGGGCTCGCGGATGAACCGCCGGAAGCGGCGCAGCTCCTCCTCGTCGAAGCCCAGGACGTCCAGGCGCAGGGAGGCGAACTGCTTGGACAGGCTCTCCTTGTCGAGGATGCGGATGACCGCGTCCTCCCCGTGGACCGAGGGCATGACCGAGACGCGGAAGTCGATGGAGCGCCCGCGGATCTTCACCCGGAAGCGCCCGTCCTGGGGGACGCGCTTCTCGGCGATGTCCAGCTCGGCCATGACCTTGATGCGGCTGATGATGGTCGAGTGGTGCTCCTTGGCGATGGGCTTCATGGCCGGCTGCAGCACCCCGTCGATGCGGTACTTGATGACGACCTCGGAATCGCGGGTCTCGATGTGGATGTCCGAGGCCCGGCGATTGAGGGCGTCGAAGACCGTCGAGTCCACGAGGCGGATGATCGGGGACTGGTCCGCCTGGATCTTGTCGATCGAGAGGACCTCGTCACCGTTGTCATCGTCGCGCAGGAGCTGGATCTTGAAGGACTCCGAGGCCTGCTCGAGCACGCGGGTCGTCCCCTGGCCGCGCTTCAGCGCCTCCTGGATGGCCGAGGGCGTCCCCACCGCCGGCTGCACCGGGGTCTGCAGGAGGTGCGAGAGTTCGTCCACCACCGGGATGTCGGTGGGGTCGGCCATGACCAGGATGAGGCGCCCTTCCTCCCGCCGGTAGGGGAGGAAGTTGTAGCGGAACATCAGGTCCACCGGCACCGACTTCAGGATCTCGGGGTCGGGGGCGAAGGACGCGACGTCCACGTACTCGAGCCGATAGCGCTCGGCCAGGGCCCGGGCGGCCTCCTCTTCGGAGGAGGAGGCGAGGGCCCCCGTGGGGTCGTCGACCAGCGGGGGCGTAGATTCGTTCATCGACCCCCCTCCCTACCCCTCCCCACGTAGGGGGAGGGAATCGCTTTTGTACGACCGGCTCCGCGCCTTCATCGACCCCCCACCCCGTCCCTCAGTGAATCCTCGACTGGATGGTCGAGATCGCCTCGAACATCGGCAAGTAGAAGGCCAGCAGCATCCCCGCCACCACGACCGCCATCATCACCAGTAAGACGGGTTCGACGAGGGAAAGGACGGTTGCGATTCGGATGTCGAGATCCTCGTCGTAGAACTCGGCCACCGCGCTCAGCATGTCGGCCAGGGCGCCGGTCTGCTCGCCGACCTTCACCATCTCCAGGGGCAAGGCCTCCAACATCCCGGTGGACTCCAGGGCGATGGTGAGGCTCGCTCCTTCCTTGATCCGGTGCGTGCACCCGGAGACCGCCGTCCCCATCGCGCGGTTGCCGATCGAGGCGGCCGCGGTCTCCAGCGAGGTGAGGAGGGGCAGGCCGCCCGCCAGCAGGGTGGAGAGCGTGCGCATGAGCTGGCTGGTCGCGTACATCCGGATCAACCCCCCGAAATAGGGGAGGCGGAGCAGGCCGCGATGGATGATGAGCACCGAGGAGGCCCGCTGGCGCCAGAGGAGGAAGGCCACCAGGAGGCCGGCGAGGAGGAGCACGATCCAGCCGATGTTGTCGCGCACGGAGAGGGCGATGCCCATCACGATCCGCGTGGGCAGGGGCAGCTCCGCTCCCAGGCCCTCGTAGAAGCTCCTGAACTGGGGGATCACGAAAACGAGGAGGACCGCGACCATGGCCAGCATGGTCGAGAGGAGGACGATCGGATAGACGGCGGCGGAGACGGCCTTCTTCTTGAGGGACTGGTTGAGGCGCAGGTGCTGGGCGAAGCGTCGGAGGACGCCCTCCAGGGCGCCGCTGCGCTCCCCGGCGGTCAGGCTGGCGGAGAAGATGGGCGGATAGAGGTCGCCCTCGGCCTTGAAGGCCTCGGAGAGCGCCGTCCCTCCTTTCACCTTGTCGCGCACGTTCCCCAGGGAGCGCCGGAACACGGCGTCCCTCTGGCGCTCGAGCATGATGTCCAGGGACTGCAGGAGCGGCAGGCCGGCCTTCAGGAGGGCGGCCAGCTCCTGGGCGAAGATCAGCAGGAGGCCGGGGGCGACCCGGATCCTCCGGAGGATCAGGCCACCAAGCCCTGGCCCCCGTTTGATGGTGAAGAGGTAATAGCCCTGCTGGGTCAGGTCCGCCCGGAGCACGGCCTCGTCCGGGGCGCTGAACGTGCGCTCCACGACCTCCCCCCCCGGCGTCCCGACCCTGCACAGGTAGTCCATGAGCCCGTGCTCGAAAGACCAATGTACCAGCCGCGCCCTTAAGGTTCAAGTCCTGAAGGACTTAAGCGGCCGACCGCACGCGCGTCACGATCAGTGTGACGTCGTCCTCGGCGGGAAGGCCGCCGGAAAATCCCTGGACCTCCCCGAGCAGGGAGTACAGGGCGATGCGTGCGGCATCGCCTCGGGACCGGGCGGCGGCTTCCTTCAGCCGTTCCACCCCGAACATCTCGCCGACCGGGCTCGTCCGATCCGTCAGCCCGTCGCTGAAGAATACGATCATGTCCCCGCGGCCGAGCGGGGCCTGGCCGCGACCGTACTGGGTCTTTTCCAGCAGGCCCAGCACCGTCCCGCCCTCCGCCAGGTCGAGGAGCGCCCCTCCGGTCCCCAGCACGAACGGGTGCTCGTGGCCCGCGTTGACGTAGTCCATCACCCCCGCTTCAGGGTCGAGCACCCCGAAGAAGAGGCTGGCGAACAGCCCCTTGGGCGTGACCTCCCAGAACAGCCGGTTGACGCGGGCGATCATCTCTTCGGGGGCGGTCTCGGAGGCCTGGACCTGCGCGCGCAGGCAGGCTTTGAGGTTGGCCGCCAGGAGCGCGGCGGGGACTCCCTTGCCCATCACGTCCCCGATGGCCACCGCCAGGCGGCCGCGGTCGAGGGGGATCAGGTCGTAGTAGTCCCCGCCGATCTCCCGCACGGGGATGAACTCGCCGGCCACGTCGAGGTGGGGGTGGTGCAGGGGGGGCGGGAGCAGGCTGCGCTGGACGTGGGAGGCCAGGCGCAGCTCCTCGGCCATGCGGCGGGCCATGTTGTCGACCCGCGCGTAGAGCCCTTCCAGCTCGTTGTTCTTGCGGGCCAGCTCGTCCAGGACCGCCCGCATGCGGACCGCCACCCGCACCCGGGCCAGGAGCACTTCCTCCCCCAGGGAGCCGTTCACGAAATCGTCCGCGTGGTCGACGAGGCGCGCCTCCACCTGGGTGCGGCGGCCGTCCTCGGTCACCACGATCACCGCGGGACGGCCGGCCTTGCCGGGCCGGCCCACCACCTCGAGGATCTGGGTGAGGGTGGCGGCGGGGAGCTGGCCGTCCAGGAAGAGCACGTCGGGAGCGCCGTTGCCCAGGGCCTGAACGAGGTCGGCCGGACCGACCCGCTGCAGGTCGAGGGCGCCCTCGAGGTCCTTGTCCCGGAAACCCCCCGGCTCCCCTACCACGAACGCGCGCGCGCGCGGTTCGGGGGCGGGGCTCGCGGCGGGGACGGGGGCTTCGGGGGGCGCTGGCTCGACGCTCATGTCGGATCGACGAACTTGTAGCCGACCCCATGGATGGTCAGGATCCACCTCGGCTCGGAGCCGCTGTCCCCGATCTTGGCCCGCAGCTTGGCGATGTGGGTGTCGACGGTGCGGGTGGAGGGATAGCTCTCGTAGCCCCACACGTCCTCGAGGAGGCGGTCGCGGGAGACCGTTTCCCCCTTGCGCTCGATGAGGTAGCGCAGCAGCTCGAACTCCCGCGGCGAGAGGTCGAGGGGCTGGCCGCCCTTCGTGGCCCGGTAGGCCTCGAAGTCCAGCTCGAGGTCGGAGAACTGGTACCGGCCGAGCCGCTTCTTCTTCCCCTCGGTGCGACGCAGGATGGCCCGCACCCGGGCCAGCAGCTCGCGGATCGAGAAGGGCTTGGTGACGTAGTCGTCGGCCCCCAGCTCGAGCCCCACCACCTTGTCGATTTCCTGGCCGCGGGCGGTCAGCATGATGATCGGGCCCTCGAAGCCCTCCCCGCGCAGGGTCTTGCACACCTCGAGGCCCGAGAGCCTGGGCAACATGATGTCGAGCACGACCAGGTCCGGCTTCTGGCTGCGCGCCCGCTCGAGCCCTGCCTGCCCATCCGAGGCGGTGAGCACCTCGTAGCCTTCGAACTCGAAGTTGTCCTTGAGCCCCAGCACCATGTCGGGTTCGTCTTCGACGATGAGGATCTTGCTCATGTCTTCTTCGTCAACGGGAGGACCAGGGTGAAGGTGCTGCCCACGCCGGGGGCGCTCTCCAGCTCCACCGATCCCCCATGGGCCTCCATGATGTGCTGGACGAGAGCGAGGCCGAGGCCGCTTCCCTTGGTCGTGTGCACGAGGGTGTTCTCCGCCCGGTAGAACTTCTCGAAGATGCGCTTCTGGTCGGCCTTGGCCACCCCGATCCCCTTGTCGCGGACCGCGATCAGGATTCTCTCACCATCCCGGCGGACCACGAGCCGGACGTATTTCTGGTCGGAGCTGTACTTGATCGCGTTGTTCACCAGGTTCAGGAGGGCCTGCTCGATGGCCTCGGGATCGATCTCCACCTCGGGCAGGTCCTCGGCCACCTCGACCTCGAGGGTGAAGCCCTGCTGCTCGATGGGAAACCGGTAGGCCTCCACCACCTCGCGGACGATGCGGGAGAGGTCGGTGGGGACGAAGCGGTACTGCTTGCGGCCGGCCTCGATCCTCGAGAAGTCGAGGATGTTGTTGATGAGCTGGGTGAGCCGCTGGCTCTCCTTGTTGATGATCCGGTAGTACTGCATCGCCTTCTCCTCCCCCGGGACCCGGCCCAGCTCGAGGGTCTCGGCGAAGAGGCGGATGAGGGCGAGCGGCGTCTTGAGCTCGTGGCTGACGTTGGCCACGAAGTCGCTCTTGAGGCGTGAGAGGTGGATCTCGCGGCGCACGTTGGAGTAGGCCAGGTAGAGCCCGGCCAGCAGCATGAGGTCGATGAAGCCGATGAGGGCGGTCTTGGCCATGGCCAGCCGCCGCACCTCGTCCTTGAACGAGCGCTCGCGGGCCCGGAGCTGGAGCTTGAGCCCGCGGAACGAAGGAACGGTCATGATGCGCTTGACCTCGAACGTGTCGTTCGGGGTGGGCCGCGTCTCGTACAAGACCTCGCCCGTGGGCTCGGTCACCCGGATCACCCATTCGCGGTCCGGGTTCACGAACTCGTTCTCGAAGTAGTCTCTCACCAGGTTGCCGTGGACGTACTCGCAGGCGAAGCGGAAGCGCAGGACCCCCAGCTCCTTGCCGTCCGGAGTGGTGAGGGGGACGGAGTCCTCGCCGTCCGCGGAGGCGGGCGCCGTCTCCAGCACGCGAAGGGCCTCGCGGAGCATTTTGACGTCGTCCGGCTTCGGGCCGGCCAGCGCCGCCTTCAGGCCGGTGGCGGGCGACCACGCCTCCAGCCGCAGGGTGTCGAACCGGGTGTCCTGGAGGCCGGCTCCGTCGAGCGCGGCCCGGATCACCTGGGGCCGGCCTTCGAGCAGGCGTTCGGTGCCAACGGCCCGGGCCGCCTCGAGCGCGCGCTTCCGCGCGGTCATCTCCAGGTCCTTCTCGACGTAGCCCAGCATCTTCTCGGCGTCCTTGTAGAGCCCGATCTTCAGGTTCTCGGCGTACTTCGGGACGGCATGGAAAGAGAGGACGCTGAGGGCGACCGAGGGCAGGAGCACGGCGCCGACGAAGATGGAGATGAGCCGTCCGCGCGGGTCGGTCGGCGCGGACAGCCGTCGCTCCAGCTCGGACATTTCACGGGAATGTACCATCCTGGCCGCCGGAAGGTTGTCACAGCGCTGCAACCTCGCGTAAAAGGTTGTGTCCGCTTGCCTTGGGGTCGGTTAGGATTACCCGCATGGGAAGAGAGGCAACCCCCGGCGAGAAGGCGATCGCCACCAACCGGAAGGCCTTCTTCAACTACGAAGTCCTGGACCGCCTCGAGGCCGGAATCAGCTTGGTGGGGACCGAGGTCAAGTCCATCCGGGAAGGGGGCCTGAACTTTCGCGACTCGTTCGTGGAGTTCCGCGGGGGCGAGCTGTTCCTCGTGGGCTGCCGGATCGGCCCCTACAGCCACGGCAACCTGCTCAACCACCCCGAGGACCGGGACCGTAAGCTCCTGTTGCACAAGCGGGAGGTGCTGAAGCTCGGGGGCAAGGTCACCGAGAAGGGCTACACGATCATCCCTCTCCGGGCCTACATGAAGAACGGGCGGGTCAAGGTGGAGATCGGCCTCGCCCGCGGCAAGCGCGCCCACGACAAGCGCGAGACCCTCAAGCGGAAGGACCTGGAACGCGAGACCCGCCAGGCCCTGCGTACGCGCCGCGACTAGTAGAGCCGCAGTCCGCCGTCTACGCCCACGACCGCCCCATTGACGAAGGCCGCGAGGTCGGAGGCCAGGAAGAGATAGACGTTGGCCACCTCCTCGCGGGTGCCGAGGCGGCGGGCCGGCAGCCGGGCCACGATCCGCTCGCGGTCCTCGCGGGCGAGCGGGGGTCCGAGCTCGGACTCGACGAAGCCCGGGGCCACCGCGTTGGCCGTGATCCCCATCGGACCGAGCTCCCGCGCCCAGGTGCGGGTCAGGCCGATGATTCCGGCCTTGGCGGCGGCGTAGGCCGTCTGGCGGGGCTGGCCCGACCGCGCGGCCGCGGAAGCCGCGGACAGAATCCGTCCGAAGCCTCGGGTGCGCATGTGAGGCACCGCCGCCTGCGCGCAGACGAGCGACGCGCGCAGGTTCACGTCCAGGGTCTCCGCCCAGTCCTCTTCGGTCAGGTCCTCGAGCGCGGCCTCCCGGCGCATCCCCGCGTTGTTGACCAGCACGTCCAGCCGGCCCCACTCGTCCACCAGCCCATCCAGGGTCCGTTCCACCGCGAAGGCGTCGGTGATGTCCGTCGCGAAGGGCAACGCCTCGCCCCCACCCAGACCAATGGCCTCGGCGGAGCGGGTGACGCCCGCCGCGTCCCGATCGAGCAGCGCAACCTGGGCCCCGGCGCGCGCGAACAGGCAAGCCACGGCCGCCCCGATCCCGCGACCGGCTCCAGTCACGACGGCCACCCGTCCCTGGAGGGAGAGGAGATTCTGTGGCTCGTCCATCGGCGGAGGCAACGCTAGCCCAGGTCCCCGCCGCCGGGCAAGGGGCCGTTCCCCGCGCTCCCCGTTCCCGATCGCCCCGTCTTTCGTGTAACGTTCTCTCCCGGAAGCGCGCCCGGGCGCGCCCCAGGGAGGCGACGATGGCTCACGTTCTCGGACCCCTGCTCGGCCTGACGCTCGCGGCGGGTTCCGCCCAGCCGTCCCCGGCGGCCGCCAAGTCCGAGGCCCTCAAGAAGTCCTGCGACAAGGGCGGCGCGGCCGACTGCGTCACCCTGGCCGAGCTCTACACCCGCGGGGAGGAGATCCCGAAGGACCTCGACAAGGCCGCCACGTTCTACAAGAAGGCCTGCGACCTGAGCCTCGCCCCGGCCTGCTTCGAGCTCGCCGCGCTCGCGCGGACGGCACCGAAGAAGGACATGAACCGGGTGGTCGTGCTGCTTCAGAAGGCCTGCGACGGGGGCGTGGCCGACGGCTGCGCGCAGCTCGGCGGCCTCTACCAGTCCGGCAAGGAGATCGAGAAGCACCTCGGGCGGGCGGCGGAGTTCCACGAACGCGCCTGCAACGCGGGAGTGGCCCCCTCTTGCGGCGCGCTGGGAGCGATGCTGCTGGAGGGCGTGCCCATGGCCAAGGATCCCGCCCGGGCGGGGGAGCTGCTGCAAAAAGCCTGTGAGGCCGGCCACGGCGACAGCTGCGGCCCTCTGGCCGTGATGCTGCGGACCGGACAGGGCCTGCCGAAGGACCCGGCCCGCGCTCTCCGCCTCTTCCAGAAGTCCTGCGACGCCGGGGGCATGTCCGCCTGCTTCGAGTACGCTCTCGCGCTGCAAAAGGGCGAGGGCGTGGCCAGGGACGCTCCCCGCGCCATCGCGCTCTTCACCAAGGGATGCGAGGCGGGCGAGGCGCGAAGCTGCCACAGCCTCGGCGTCGTCCACCGCGACGGAGCGGGGGCCGCCCGCGACCCCGCGCGGGCCGCCGAGCTGTTCAAGAAGGCCTGCGCCGGCGGGGTCGGGGCCGGCTGCTTCGATCTCGCGACGGCATTCCTGAACGGCCACGGCGTGAAGGCGGACCTCGTCCAGGCCACTTCGCTGCTGCGCGACGCCTGCACCCGGGGTGATCCGCGGGGCTGCGTGGAGCTCGGGCAGCTCTTCCTGAACGGGCGGGGCGTCGCGCGGGATGTGCCGCGCTCCGCCGCCCTCTTCGGCGAGGCCTGCGACAAGGGCTCGGTGGACGGCTGCAGCCGGCTGGCCACCATGCTGGAGGCGGGCGACATGATCGGGCGCGACCTCCAGAAGGCGCGCGAGCTCTACAAGCGCGGCTGCGACGCCGGCCTCGTCCAGGACTGCTACAACCTCGCCCGGCAGTTCCAGCGCCCCGAGACCAGGGACGTGGCCCAGGCCTCCAAGTACAACAAGCAGGCCTGCGAGGCCGGGGTCGGGCCGGCCTGTTACGAGGTCGGCCTCCTGTACGAGTCCGGCACCACCGTCCCCCGGGATCCCGTCAAGGCCCTCGCCTTCTACCAGCAGGCCTGCGCGGCCAAGCACGAGCCGGCCTGCGAGAAAGCGCGACGTCTGAAGCGCTAGGGTTCACCAAGGGACGAGGGCGAGACCCTCACCACGACGTCGTCGACGTACGTGACCTCGACCCGGCCCGCCCCCTGGCGGTAGCTGGCCACTCGCACCCGGAGGACCCCCTCCTGGCTCTCGTCCTCCCGGAGGGGTCGCCCGCAGATCGTCTCCACCTGCGCACGGGTCATCCCCTTGCGGATCGCCTCGTCATCCGCGGCCGGGGCCTCGTCGGCCGAGGGCTCGGCGCCGGGGCGCTCCAGCCGGAGGTCTTCGGGCCGTTCCGCGGGACGCGGCCCCAGGCCCAGGAAGTCCACGTACCTTCCCAGCGCCCTCATGACGCCTTCGGGGGTGAGGTAGGCGGGAGGCACGTCCCGGTCGAAGCGGAGGTTGAAGCGCGAGCCCATGTCCAGCGCGCGCCGCCGGTCGCGCTCCCGCCGCAGCTCGTTGGTGGCCTCCGCGATCGAGCGGTTGCGCCGGTCCTCCTCCTCGCGGTCGCGCCGCAGATCGTCGATGTCCCTCTGCAGCTCGCGGCGGCGGCGGGAGTCGGTCTCCTCCGTGAGCCGGCGTTCGAGGTCCTTTTCTCGGCTCGACTTCGGCGGGTAGGGGATGGACACCGTGCTCGAGCCGTCCTTGAAGCTGTTGAACCCGCCGCCCCCGAGCTGGAACTCGATGAGGTCGTCCTTGACCTTGACCCTGGTGACGCTGATGCGGTCGCCCTCGTGGAGGGCGGCGCCGCTGCTGCGCAAGCGGTCGGCGACCTTGCCGAACTCCAGCGGGTCCTCCCGCTCCGGGTAGACGTCGATCCCGCCGGACGTGGCCGGCATGTCCAGGCGGACGACCACGGGGCGGCCTTCGAAGAACCGCTTCAGGGCCGTCTCCGCCGCATCATGGTCGGTGCCCAGAACGGGGGCGGCAACGAGCGTGAAGGCACCGACGACCGCGTGCTTCATGCAGACTCTCCTGGCCACCGGACAGCCCGGAATTATCCGCCAAACCCGAGGCGATTGCATGTCGGGCCCGGCGACCGGCGGGACCCGCTCCCCCGTCCCCACGAGTGGTAACATCCTGGGGGCCACCCATGACAGAACCCCTGACCGTCCTCCTGGTCGACGACGACGGCAGCACCCGGGACCATGTCTCCCTGCTCCTGGCCGCCCGCGGATACGAGACGGTCGGAGCGGGGTCCGGCGAGGAAGCCCTCGATCGCCTGGCGGCGGGCCTTTCCCCCGCGGTCATCCTGCTCGACCTCATGATGCCGGGCATAGACGGTCTCGAGTTCCTGGAGAGGGTGCGGCACTCACACGCCTCGACCCCCGTGGTCGTCCTCTCGGCCGTGGACCGGATCCGAACCGTGGTCGACGCCGTGCACCGCGGGGCGACGGATTACGTCACCAAGCCTTTCGAGGAGGCGGAGCTGGACCTCGCGATCCAGAATGCGCTGGAGAAGCAGCGGCTGCGCGACGAAGTGAAGGTGCTCAAGGGCAAGCTGGCCCGGGAGTCGGGGGCAGACCTCCTGGGCTCCAGCCCGTCCATGCTGCGCCTGCGGGAGATCGCCCGGCAGATCGCGGCCACCGACGCGCCCGTCCTGTTCCTCGGGGAGACCGGGGTCGGAAAGGAGGTCATGGCCCGGTACATCCACGAGGAGTCGGCGCGCCGAGACAAGCCCTTCGTCAAGGTCAACTGTGCGGCCCTGCCCCACGACCTCCTGGAGTCGGAGCTCTTTGGCTACGAGCGGGGCGCCTTCTCGGGTGCGCTCCAGGCCAAGCCCGGCCGGTTCGAGCTGGCCAGCCACGGGTCGATCCTGCTCGACGAGATCACCGAGATGGGATCCGGGCTGCAGGCCAAGCTGCTGCACGTGCTCCAGGACGGCGAGTTCATGCGGCTCGGGGGCCGGCAACCGGTCAAGGCCGACGCGCGGGTCTTCGCCGCCACCAACCGCGCCCTTGAGAAGGCGGTCGCGGAGGGGACGTTCCGGGAGGACGTCTATTTCCGCCTCACCGTGGTGCGGATCGAGGTCCCACCCCTGCGCGAGCGAAGAGAGGACATCCCGCTCCTCAGCGAGGCCTTCCTGCGCCGCTACGCCGAGCGCTACCGGAGCTCGGTGGACCGCATACCCGCGGACCTCATGGAAGCCTTCCTGCGCCACGATTGGCCGGGCAACGTGCGGGAGCTGGAGAACGCCGTGCGGCGATACGTCATCCTCCCCGACGTCGAGATGTCGCGCGCGGAGCTGAGGGGGCCTTCGGCGCCCACCGCGTCCCCCCCCAGAGAGGTCTCGCCCGAAGTCTCCCTCAAGAAGGTCGGGGCCGCGGCCGCGGAAGCCGCGGAGCGGGAGCTCGTGCGACGGGTCCTGACCGAGACCCGCTGGAACCGCCGGGAGGCCGCGCGGCGGCTCAAGATCTCCTACAA
>Ga0137379_10000940_pt1 | contig 26442 bp, 29 predicted proteins | sample SagtaG_18_FD_104812 | JGI IMG/M metagenome (GOLD analysis project Ga0137379, IMG submission 104812) | Vadose zone soil microbial communities from Sagehorn Ranch, Mendocino, California, USA - Sage2_L_80_16 metaG | ecosystem: Environmental > Terrestrial > Soil > Vadose zone | place: USA...
CAGATATCCTGCTCTGTAAGTGGCGCTCGTAGATCGACGCGCACGCACCGGCGAGAGTTAGCATGAACGCCCAGCCGAATGTAAACCCCCATCGGGAAAGAAGCACGCTAGTCCCATACGAGGCTCCAAGCCCGACCATCACAGGCCCCAACAACGCTCCAATAAGGAGACCACCGAAGACTAGGGCACCTAGTTCGTAGAATGCACCGTATCTGTGCCCACGGCTGAGATAGCCAACGTAGTTCACCAAGAGCAGGGTAAAGGTGAGAACGGTGATTGTGATGAAGACTAGAAAGTCTAGGGGAAGCGGCGTTCCGACGGTCGAAGCTTGTTCTAAGAGGGTAGGACCCATCGCCTACTATTTCTTCTTGAGGTGTCTCTCCCAGAACCCCTGCTTACGCTTCGCGATTCGGCTGGCTGTTTCAACGCCCACGTCCATGTCCGCCTGACTGGCTCTCGGCTCCTGAGCTGGCGTCTTAGGCTCCTCGACGGAGGCCGCGGGTTTCTGGATGGGCTTGTTCTCGCTCGACCCTGGAGTCGTGGCCGGCTTCGTAGCCTCAACGCTCGGCTCAGTGCTCTCAATCCTAGCTTCAGCAGCCGCCTCCTTCTCGTCAGCCCCCGCCGCCTCTTCATCTTCTGAGTCTGCAAGTGATATTTCAAACTCACACTCCGGCTGGCCCTGCGAGATGCACTTTGTCTCCCTCGCCTGGACTGTCTTGTCGAGAACCTCTGCGAAGAGTCCTGCTAGGAATCCGCTCGTGAACATGCAGTTCGGCTCCTCGGACTGGCCGTTCTCCATAGCCTCGAAACAGTTGCCGATAGCCACACTCGCACTCGCCTTCTCAAAGTCAATCGCTCGTATCCTTACCTTTCCAAGTCCCAGGTTCGTATCCTCGAACGCACTATGGACCAGATTCTCAAGAGCCGCTCTCTGCTCGGGCCCGGTCGCGGTTATACTGTCCCGAAAGATACTCCCCTCGTGAATCCCGATCCCGCTCGCTAGGTAGGAGAGGAATGGCGCCGCCTGGTCTGCAACGAGGCGTTCTAGCGCGTCCCTCATGACTCTAACTACGTCTCGCCGGAGTATGATCATTTTCTGGCCAAAGAATGATACTTCGCCCTTGTTGTCGTTGAACCGGACCTGGTTCACGGACCCTACGAGTCGTCGCAGATCCCACGCGTTCGGCCGGTTTTTCGGACTAGTTTGCAGTTGTTGGAACCTCCGCGAGTTCTTTCGTCAAGAGTTCGACCGCCTCGTTCACCTTGTGAGCGAAGGGCGAATCTGGATTGTCCATTACGAAGACGGATCTGCTCAGATTGTTTATCACGTCCATTTGGAACTCGAACGCCTGGAGAAATCTGGACTTGAATAGTGTCGCTAGCTCCTTGCCGACCTTGACAGCGTCCTTGATCCTCACCCCTGGGGGTACCATGTTGAGAGTGAGGAAGGTGGGCTTCCCAAATGTCTCGGCCAGTAGCACCATGACTGCGGTCCCGAACAGGTCCTGCTGGTCGACCCTCGATACTAGGACGAGTGCGTCGCAGCATCCCATCGCGAGCACCGTATCATTCTCGACGCCAGGATGGGTGTCTACTATGATATAGTCGAGGTTGCACTGTTCTCCGACCTTCTGCAGGGTGTCTTGAAACAGCGTGACCTCAAGCCCTGCCTTCAACAGTCTCAGCATGTCTTCGACCTTGTTGCTAGCGGGACAAAAGAAGAGACCCCCCTTCAGCTTCGGGAATCGAGGAGTGAGGTCTATAATCACATCCGCAGGATTTGCGTCTCCGAGGAATATGTCTGTCAGTGTCGCCTTCACGTCACCCTTCTTGAGACCAAAAAGAACATGGAGTCCTGGCCCTGAGAGGTCCAGGTCCATCACGCCGACGCGGTGATGGACGGCGAGTATAGCAGCTAGGTTCGCAGTGAGGGTCGTCTTTCCCGTTCCCCCTTTGAACGAGTGGACAGCTATTACCTTAGCCATCTTTATCCTTCCTAAGCTGATCTTTCACCGACTGGAAGAATTCCTGGTTCTCGATCCTCCCAGCCTCTGACTTGACCTCCTCCAAGTCGATTTTCAACCTTGCATGCGTCACTCGATGTCTCCTAAACGCGAGGAAGCCCCCTGCGAGTATTGCGGCGATTATCACTGCTAGGATTCCGAAGTAGTAGAGTGGAAGAGAGAGGGTTCCGTTGGAAGAGTTGTTCGAGGAGGGTTGAATCGAAACGGTCGAGGTCGCTGTATAGGTTTGGCCGCTGTTGTCTGTCACGGTCACAGTAATGGTGTAAGGCCTTGCTGTCGAGCCTGTTAGAGTGTATGTATGGCTGTCACTGACAGCGTTCGCACTGAAAGTGTCGGGGACAGTTCCATCACCCCAATCAACGCTTGTGGTCGTGATCGACCCGTCAGCGTCCGATCCTGTTATCGAGATTGTAACGGACTGGCCGGAAGTGGGTGTGGTTGTCGAGGGCGAGAAACTGACCGCGGGGGGGCGATCTGTGATTGTGATTTGTGAGGGTGTTGAAGAGGAATAGCCTCCGTTGTCTGTGACTGTGAGGGTCACTGTGTACGTTCCGGCCGTGGCGTAGGTGTGGGTTACGAGCGATCCGGAGCCTGTTGTGGTGTCTCCAAAAGTCCATGACCAGGTGACGATTGTACCGTCGGGATCGTAGCTTCCTGTTCCGTCAAAGGTTATTGGACTTCCCGTTGGACCCGAAGTGCTTGAGGGAGTAAAAGTGGCAAACGGTGGCTTGTCTTCCAAGGTTACAGCCTTGGTCCCTGATCCTGTATTGGATGGACTTGCTGAGTCCGATGCTTTGATTATGAGAGAGTACAAGCCTCCAGGATCTGAGGACTGTGGTGAATAACTTCCAACCCATTTCTGCAGCCCTGTGTCAAAGATCACTGGTACTGTGTCATTGACTTGAGGAGAACCGCTGTAGAGTAGATACGCGCCGACTCCAGTGCCTGAAGTGAAACTTGTTCCGTCCGGATATGTTATTGTCGCGTTGAGCTTGACTTGTTGGCCGATAGCAACGTATGTCGTTGCGTTTATGCTGATGTTAAAGGTCGCTGGAATCAGCTGTGGCGTATTTGTAAGTTGCCCGTCCGGACCCGTGTTTCCGTATCCATCGCCGAATGCCTGAGATGCAAGTGTTGCTGTCCATGTTCCTGTTTGATTCTCCGGAGTTGTCTTATAGTTTGCAGTGAATGAGTGCGAAGTGGTGTCGTAGATGGCTGTCAACGTTACACTGCCACTGCTTGGCGGTGCCAGGCGCAGTAATGCTATGCCTGTTGTCGCGAATGACCCGTCTGGATAAGATGCTTGGAATGAGAATGACACCGTTTCGGTTCTTTGGTAAGTCGCCTTGGAAGAGGTCAGACTAGAAATCGTCATTTTCGCCGCCGTCACTGCGAAAGCTTGAGCGTCCGGCGGGTTCTTCCTAGTACTGGTGCCCGTGACGGTCACAACATAGTTATCGATGGTGGCATTCTTTGGCACCTTCCAACTGGTGGAAATGATGCCTCCAGAATCTGCCTGTAGAGTCGGAGAGAAGACAATGGTTGATGTCGTTTGTGTTCGTATGGTGACGCTCACGCTTTCCGACGCGTTATATCCGGAGGCGCGAATGCCAACTGTCTCGGTTCTCTGATATTGATTCTTATCCGTGATTATAATATAGAACTGCGTCGAGGCCACATTGGAGTTCAATATTATTGGCTTGATCTGGTTAACCTGTGCATTGTAAAGGCAGCATAGCGAGTTGGTTCCGAGGAAGCTTGGGCTCGGATATGTTATCAGTTTGCTGAACGTGGTTTCGGATGCGGTGGTATTCTCAGTCACTGTGCTAGAGGTCCAGGTCTTCCCGGATGGATCCTTTGTCTGGAACTGGAACTGGTATGTTGTGCTCGGGAGGGCGCCGATGACTGTTAGGACGAGCACGACAGTGTAGCCTTCTTGAGTGAATCCCGGAACGGAGTTTAGGAAATATTGAGTCCCCGTTGTCGGTGCGTGAACACTCGGAAGGAGGACTGTAGAGAAAATCGGCAGTATTAGGCCAACCGCGAGCAGTAGAGCGTAACGAGTCATCTTTGTGTATTGCACTACGTGCCTCCCCGTGGTCAGAACTGTGAAGCACGACACTCTCGCATGGGACTAAAGGGTCGCGTAACTCGAAGTCTAACGGTGAGGTATCCAGTCGCGTCCCTGATTTCAGGCGTGGGCATCGAATGTGTTCATTAAGTGCTTTCAGTGCTCTACGCCGGTTTCCATGACCAATTTTCTATGGAGAAACCGATAAGAAGTTCGAAGACCCGGTCCAGCGACGATGATCACATGTCAAAGCTGACTGAAAGTGCAAGAAAGATGCTGGAAGGCAAGAACTTCGTATACTTAGCCACCGTCAATCCTGATGGTAGTCCGCAGGTCACTCCTACTTGGGTGGACACTGATGGCCACTTCGTTCTCATCAACACCGCGGTTGGTCGTGTTAAGCACCGCAATGTGAAGAAGAATCCCCACGTTGCTCTGGCAATAACCGACCAGACGAATCCCTACAACCTGGTTCTGATACGCGGCAAGGTAGTCGAGCATATTACTGGCCAGGTTGCGGAGGAGCATATTGACAAGATGGCGAAGAAGTACAGGGGCCTTGACAAGTACCCGAACCGGAGCCCAGGCGAGCAGCGGGTCTTGATCAAGATAGAACCTGTAAAAGTTATCAGCCGATAGCGCGCCCGACCCAATCTTGCCAGGTCAATTTGCAATAATCCTAGCGACGAGGATGGACCGATACCAGCCTACTCGTCTTCGTCTAGTTCTTTCTTAGACGATTGCTTGTTTGGAAGAGGAGGGGGTTCTCCACCTGTCGGTTTGAAGCTTTCAGAGATCAGTGTCTGGAATCCTTCCAGTGCACTGTCGATGACTCCCTTCAGTTCTTCGCCTGCTGAAATGTCTCGGGTCACTGCTCCGCGCTGGTTGACGATCCGTGACTTTTTGAGGACCTTTGCCATGTCCGCCTCTGCGAGCCCGCAGAGCTTCATGAGGCTGATGAGGTAGAACGAGGTCTTCCCGTCGAGTGACTCTTTCGATGCGCCTATCATTTTGGCGAGTTCACCTCTGTAGATGCGGCCCTGTTTCAGAATGGCTTTACTGACTAGGTCCTCTAGGACCTGCGGTGGGACTCTGACCAGTATGGCCATTTTCTATCGACGCCTCATGGGTCTGGACAGTGCGACTGGACCTTTTTGGACCGTGAGAGCAGAGTAGAAAAGAGGATTGTATTAGCCTGCTCTTACCCGAATCTTAAGCCCTGAAACATAAGCTCTGATTGTTTCGGAGGATGGAGTTATTAGTTTCATTTGACCCTTAGAATCTGGGGGCTCGCCCCCGGTAGGCGCATCAACACTGCCCAAGCTCGAAACGGCATGTTCCTTGGAGTCTTTCCGGCGGTTCATGATCACGAGCACCTGCCGCTCGTTTATCCCGGGCGATTATCAGTTGGACATGTCAGTCTTTCCAGAGAGGGCGAGGGATCTAGGAACCATGTATGTGGAGGCGGAGGATAAGGAGACGCTGGGCCGGGTCAACGAGATCAGCTTTGTCAGAGTCAACTATGTTCTGGGAATAATCTACAATTCGAAGAGTGGACATACGCAGCTAAAGTGGCGGCACATCCGAGGGGACCAGGGTCGTCTATCGGGTGAGGCGAGCACGAACACGATGGTGAACCTGTACGAGGCGGGCGCATTGGACAGGTCGTTTATCCGAACGATCGCCCCGCGAATCCAATAGGATCAGTCAATAGATCCAGAGATATTCCCTCTCTCGGCTATAGATCAGTTTCGCCCACCTAGCGGGCACCGTGCCGGCACTAGATCTCCAGCAATGAACCTTGCTCGGTGCAGGATCTCATCAAATCCAAGTCAGCTTTCCGCAATCATCCAGCTCAACAGCCACAAAACAGGCCTGGATCGCGAATCCGTCCACCGGACCCGGTTTCTGCGCTGTTCTCTTCCGCTTAACCCGCGCTTTCGACGACCCTTGATCAGCCCATTCTGCCTCCGAATCAGGAGACTCGCCCGGAAAACAAGCCGTCTGGCTAGGTCCTCCATCCAAATTCTGAAAAGCAGTTGCTCCTCGCGACACTAACGTGCCATTAGGGTCGGCCCTATAGGGATGGAAGGCATTACTTGCACGCTGAATTCTGAAAGCCGTCCAAATTCGGAAAATCCGACTCTGGAAATCTCGACGAGGGCGAGAGACACAGGGTCTCCGCAAGGGCTGGTTAGACATGCTTTATCTCTTCTAGAAAATGGCCAATCTGACCAACGGGATCGGAGCCAAGTTTGCCGGCGCTCTTCTCGACTGGGATAGAAGCTCTCGACAAGGTTCTCCCCAAGGGGATCCCGACGAACAGCATGATGATCCTCGCCGGAGAGCTCGGCACAGGCAAGTCTGTACTGATGAGCCAGCTTCTCTATGGCGTGTTGAAGAGGCGAAAGGAGCCGTGTATCTACATGACCTTCGAGGGGCCGCCACTCGCCGTCGAACAGGATATGGAGTCTTTCGGGTGGGACATCGCGCCTTTTCTCGAATCCGGCCAACTGCGGTTCATAGATTGCTTCTCGTTCAGAATGGAGCCGGTCCAGGTTCCTCCCTACGTTCACTATGTGAAGGACCCGCGAGATCTTCACTCGGTAACGAGTGCTCTCTTCAACATGATGGAAGAGATGAAAATGTCTGGCCGAGGAGCCGTCTTCGTCGACTCTCTAACAGAAATGTTTACCCTCGTCCAGGAGGAGCGCCCCCTCGTATTCCACATGCTCGACGGTGTGAAATCATGGAGGGCGAAGGGACCCAAAGAGAAGCTCGTCCCATTCTTCTGCTCCCACCACACTCCACTCCGGGCCTATGTGGAGCTTGATGATCTTCTCTTCTACGTGGTCGATGGAATAATCGATGTCAGGTTCAACCCGGGCTTTGCAGAGCGAGGGCTCCTCGTCAAACAGTTCAGGGTCCGCCGGATGAAGGGAGCTCCCCATGAGACCTACTGGGTCACCTTCTCCGTAACCTCGAAGGGCGTGACTGAGGTAGAGTTGCCCTTACCTGTCCTATCGACTGAGAGGTTGCGTACCAGCAGGAAGAAGTAGCTCATTTCACACCGGCCTCAATAGAAAGGCTGTGGCCGTTCATCACGGAAGCCATAACGAGCAGCAATCCTATACCGGTCATCCCGCGGTTCACGTGGGCCCGCCTCGCATCAAAGTTCCCTACTCGAAGAATCCCGTGTTCGTCGCGGAGGGCTACAAGCCGCCCGTGGTAGCGGGTCGAAGCTTCGAGTACGAGACAACCCCAGAGAACGCGGAGTACTGGCAGACTCTTAGTCTCGCCTACCGTCAGTATTTGAAGAAGGAGGCAGACACGCGAATGATAGACCTACGCCTCCTACTGGACGAGAGGCGGAGCGGAGCCTTCCGGTGCGTCGGATGCGGCAAGCCGATGGTTATGCGTGAGTTGTTCGCCAACGGCGACCGGGTCTACCAGTGCCTCAATGGCGACTGCGTAAAACGTATCATCAGATACCAGTACCAAGCGTATACAGGGCGGATCGCGGAAGTAGCCTAGCCCCGAGAAGCCTCCAAGATGCCGGTCCAGTGGACCGTCTGGAAGCCCCTTTTACAGAGAATCTATTCAACGCCTTTATCATCAGGAAGAGGGTACGACTATTCCCCTTCTATCAGTATAGTCAGAAGATGCGGATAAATAGGAACAAGACCGCAAAGACTAGATGACGAGGCATGTCCACCCAGAAGTCTGCACAATCCGACGATCCAATAGAGCTCCTTGCAGACTCGCTGAACGTCTGGGTCGGAAAGCTCAGCGACATTGTTCACAAGGTCATAGATACGGAGCCGATAAGAAACGTCATCAACTGGGCTCGCATGTACTCGCTATGGCCCGTAAATATTACGACCGCCTGTTGCAGTGCAGAGTTCGGCGCCGCCAGCGGCGCGCGCCATGATCTAGAACGTTTCGGTGTCCTCCCGATCGGATCTCTACGGCAGTCGGATCTCATGGTCATAGAGGGAACGATCACGAAGAAGATGGCGAAGAGGCTGCGGACGATCTATGACCAGATGGCCGTTCCACGATACGTGATCGCAATGGGAGACTGCGCCATATCAGGCGGGCTCTTCCACGACTCGTACAGCATCGTCAACGGGGCCCACGAATTCCTACCCGTAGATGTCTTCGTCCCCGGATGCCCTCCGAGGCCTGAAGCACTGGAGCACGGGATCATTATGCTTCAAGAGAAGATACGAAAGTCGAAGGTGTACCCGGAAGGATGAGCCTCTCCCAGGAAAGGGAAGAGAGTCTCGTCAAGACACTGAAAGAAAACTTTCCCACCGACATCAAGGACGCGACGATTCTTCGTCGATCGCGGATAGACGTGACTATCGCTCCTGACAGAATGGTCGAGATCGCGATTTTCTTCCGCGACAAGCTTGGATTCGATCACCCCAGCGGGGTCTCGGCCGTTGACTACAACAGAGAGGCCCGTTTTGAAATAGTCTACCATCTATCCTCGATCCGAAATGTGGGACAGCGGGATATTGTTGTCAATCTGAAGGAATCTGTGCCTCGAAATACTCCGCGAGCGATTTCGCTTGTCAAGATATGGCCTGGGGTAGAGAATTACGAGCGGGAGTCTCTGGAAATGTTCGGAATACAGTTCGACGGCCACCCGCGTCCAGAGAAGCTGTTTCTCAACGACAACTGGGACGGACCTCCGCCCATGCGAAAGGAGATCAGATTCCCGACGGACTGACCGGTATGACAACGACGGACAAGCATGCGCAGACCGACCTCCCATCGATGAGCCCGACAGAGCCCGGGGCTCAGACTATGACTCTCAGCGTTGGACCGCAGCATTCAGGCTCGGGGCACATGAGACTCATTGTCGAACTTGACGGCGATATCATCATCAACGCCATGCCCGACCCGGGCTATGTTCACCGTGGCATCGAGAAGATCATCGAGCTCCGGAACATTATTCGAAGCATCCCAGTCATCGAGCGACCCTCGATCATCGACGCTTCTAACCTGAATCATGCATGGGTCCGGGCGATTGAAGAGCTGCAGGGAGTTGAACCGCCTGCTCGGGGACAGTACCTCCGATGTCTCTTGAACGAGATGAACAGGATAATGAGCCACCTCTACTGGCTCTCCATCTACGGCGTCTTCCTCGGACACACGACCATGTTCATGTGGCCCCTTGGAGACAGGGAACTCTTCATCGACCTCGCAGAACGCCTCACCGGTGCTCGAATCACATACTCCTACCTGGTCCCAGGCGGCGTGAGACGAGATCTGCCGGCCGGGTTTGCCGAAGAAGCGGTGAAGCGGACGGAATATTTCGAGAAACGGCTGGACGAGTATGAGAACATATTCTTCAAGAATCCACTGTTCACATCCAGAGCAAAAGGTGTCGGCATGCTCTCAAGCGAGAGGGCTATCGCCCTTGGGTCCACAGGACCAACCCTACGAGGGTCCGGAATTGACAGGGACCTGCGGAAGGACGAGCCCTACGCAGCCTATGGAGAGCTAGACTTCAAGGTCCGTACCAGGCCCGACGGCGACTCATACTCGCGCGCCATGGTCCACATGGACGAGATGAGAGAGAGCAGCCAGCTAATCCGCCAGATACTAGAGAAACTACCCGCGGGACCGGTCAGAAGAAAAGCCCCCATTGTCGTCCCGCGAGGCGAAGCCTACGGCCGAGTCGAGTCCGCCCGCGGAGAATGCAGCTTCTACATGATAGGAGAAGGCGGAGACAAACCCTACAGGGCGAGATACATCACCGGCTCCTACCGGAACATGGCCGCCATCCCCGAAGTCTTGAAGGGGGTCCGCCTTGCTGACATGCCAACCTCCTGGTGGAGCATCGACTACTGGCCCGTAGAGGCAGACAGGTAGACAATCATGGCGCCCATAATCGGAAAAGTCAAGGCCGCGGCAAACAGCTGGATAGCCTACACCACGGGACTCAGACACCTCTTCCACAAGCCATACACACTAAGGTTCCCACAACAACGATACGCTGTCGAGGCTGGTTTCCGCGGAAGACACCTGCTACACCTCGACCGTTGCACCGGCTGTGGAATATGCGCCTGGATCTGTCCAGAGAAATGTATCACCATAGTGCAACGTGGCGACCGGTGGTATCCACAATACTTCTACGGCCGCTGCTGTTTCTGCCACTTCTGCGTGACCCCAGACACGCTAGTCACAACGAATCCATCGGTAACGCCGATTACCGATGTGCAAGTGGGAGACAGAGTTCTAACTCATACAGGGAAATATCGTACAGTCCGCCAGGTCCTGACGAGAAAATACTCAGGGAGGCTCTACTCGATCAAACCCCTAGGAGCTCCTTATCCCCTCAAGGTAACCGCCGACCACCCGTTGCTAGTTGCTCCAAGACGATTTGTCAAAAAAGGGAGGTTGGAGAAGAAGCCAGGACACCTCGTCTGGAAGACCCCCACTCAGCTAAGACGGGGCGACTATCTAACAATGCCAATCGCGAAAGAGACTCGCGATACTGACTTTTACGAGCAAGACGTCTTCGTAGGGCAGCCGAGTACTGGGAAACGGCTCGTCAGAAAATTGAAGCTCAAAGCCGAGCCTGACTTGTTAAGGCTCGTCGGATATTACCTAGCCGAGGGACATACAATCCGAAGAACAGTCGGTCTCACATTTGGAGAGCATGAGACAGGGTATATCGCAGACGCCTCCCAGCTTTTAGAAAAATTCTTCAACACGGAGCCAAAGAGATCCAACGTCCACAACTCGACTCAAGTACTGCTCCACTCCGTAGTAGCTGTCCAGTTCTTTGAGAACTTCGGCCGAGGAGCAGAGAACAAGAGACTGCCAGACTGGGTGATGTTTGCGCCTCCGGAGAAACAACGGCAGCTCGTCAAAGGCGCCTGGAGAGGGGACGGATACTTCCACCAGCCAACCAAGGGCAACAGAGCGACATTCTTTGAATACGTAACCATATCGAGAACTTTGGCATTCCAGCTTCAACAAGTCCTCTTCAGACTCGGCATAATAGGACAAGTATTTTTCACGCAACACAAGAACAGGAAGCCAGCCTACGTTGTCACCGTACGGGGACGTTTTGTGGGGGCTATGGCCGCACTAATGGGACAAAGATTCAATGACTCTAGGACCAAGTCATTCTCACGCTTCGAGATGGACAACAACTACGTCTACGCACCGATTCAGAAGATTGCCTCATCAGATGTTAACGACCAGCCTGTGGTCAACCTCTCCGTTGAGGGAGACGAGTCATATGTCGCCGGCAACATAACCGCCCACAATTGCACAGATTATTGTCCTGAGTTTGCGCTGGAAGAGACTGTCGAGTATGACATCGCTGAGTACACTAGGGAGCTGCTGGTCTGGTCCCCAGAGAGACTGGCTAAGCCTCCTGTCAAGAAGGAAGACAAGTATGTTTTCAGCGTCGATGGTCCTAGAGGCGCTTCGCAGGTCGTGGAGCATGAGCACTAGCAGATGACTCAGGTAGCTGCTCCCCCGCAGACGCTGAAGCCGAGCGCTGAAGGTGAAGGATGGAAGGCGCGTCCAATCAAGCTGAAGATATTCGGAAATCTGATTGCGGAGGTTGTGCACAAGGGGATCTGCATGTACTGCGGCGCGTGCATAGCATCATGCCCAATCGATATTCTATTCCACAGCGACACAGAGGAGCCGATCATGCGTGGCACCTGTGCCGCCTGCCAGGTCTGCTACTACAGCTGTCCACGGATCGAACTTCCCGTCGCAGAAGTCGAACGTCGAGTCTTCGGCAGAGAGCGGACCCTTGAGGAGACTATCCTCGGCATCCACATGGGGTCGTATTCTGTCCGCTCAAAGGACCCGGAAATTCAGAAACGGGCTCAGGATGGAGGCGCTGTAAGTGCTCTGATGCTCTACGCGTTGGAGAACAAGATCATCGATTATGCTCTTGTGTCGGGATTCACTTCCCAGCAGCCATGGAAGCCGGGTCCGAGAGTGGCTCGGACGAAACAGGAACTGATCGAGAACGCCGGTTCGCAGTATACGCCCGGCGGCCAGGTCGGCGGCCTCGCGGAGATTGCAGTCCCGAACCGGTCCGTTGTGAATTTCCAGGAGGAGAGGCTAGCCCTGGTTGGACTGCCGTGCGAGCTTCAAGGTTTCTGGAGGATGAACACGCACTGGATAGCCGCGCCCAAGCTCGGACGGAACCTAGTCTTCACAATTGGACTGTTCTGCTCGAAGGTCTTCGACTATCAGAAGATGATGGTGGACTATGTTCAAGGGGCCCGCGGCGTCGACCTCAAGACAGTAACCAAGGTGAATATCAAGAAAAACAGGCTATTGGTCTACACAGGCGACAGGCTCGCGATCGACGAGCCAGTCGAGGTTATCGCTCACGCAGCCCGGGAAGAGTGCAACATATGTGTCGACTACTCGGCCGAGCTTGCCGACATCGCCGTAGGAGCGATAGGCTCGGCCAGTGGGTGGAGTACCGTTCTGACACGGACGCCCCGCGGGGAGGATATTCTCAACGGCGCGGTCGAAGCAGGATACGTGGAGATGAAGAAGCTTGACCCTCTTGGCAAGGGAATGAAATTCCTGGAGACGCTCTGCGAGAGGAAGAGGCTCCGAGATCCTTCAGCCTATATTCGCCACACGAGCGCTTATCCCAGACCCGACCCTAAGCTCGTGCCTATAGAAGTCCCTCTTAAGTAGTCGCTCCATCACGTTCAGAGTCTGCAGTAGATCGCCGAGCGACGTTCTATCATTCTCTTCTTCAACCGGACGGGCTACAGTCTGGAATCCAGTGCTGACAATGGTCACAGGTAACGGTTTGGAAGCTCTGTACTCGTGAATGGGGCTTCCCATGAAATGCTCCCTCATCAACTTCTCAGGAGCTTGCAGTCCGCAAGTGGGACAGCTCAGGGAGACCAGGGTACCGGAAAGGAAGGCTGACAGGACGACTGGTCCGCTCGCCATCGCGAGAGGGGCAGTTACCTGTGTTATGGTGGAAGTCGTAGGCTGGCTTGTTTCTTGAAGACTACTTATGAAGAGGAGTTTCTCCACTGTTCGACGTTCCATAGTTGTGGGCGATGGTCGATGAGGAGCCAGAGCAGCGAATACAGAGATCCAGCTTACTCGTGCTACCGTCAGAGCGAGCCCTATGACGGCCATACTGATCCAGCCAACCAAGAAGAGGAATAGGGGTTCCAATCTTGAGTTCTCCTAGTTTAGAGGAATATCCGTGTAAGTCTCTTGAGCGCAGCCATTGCAGATCACTCTACCCTGAGGGGTTCGCCTAACATCGTCAATCATGAGGATCTCACGCCCACAGTCGAAACAGACAACCACGCACTGGCTCATTCGCTCAAACCGTCAATAGTCAGGCTAGACCCCGACCTTTGATTCCCCGCTTGTTACCAATCCCGAAGGACGGTGGTAACAGTCCCTTTAAATATGGTCGCAAGGGGGCGCGGAAAATCCTTCGCGGAATCATATCTTCAACAGTATCTGGTTTCACCGTCAAGTGCTCGGTAGAACCATCGGACTTGGAGAAGTTTACTTTTGGGCAGATCTCTCACATATGAGCCGGGGCGTAAGGGCTCTATGTCAGGGAGTCCCAATGGAGAAGGTTGAGAATCACACTTGTCCCAGATGCGGCCAGGTCGCGATGAACGTTTACTATTCTGATCAGACTGATAACCGAGTAGGGGCATGGTGTGAATACTGCAACATGAAGGCCTACTACCACGGCGAAGAGCTCGTGCAAATAAACTCGTAAGAAGAAAGCGTCAGCTTTTGCTATTCGGGTGGCGTCGCGCCTTCAGGAATGTTGACCGTCATCTCGCCCTCTACGAGTTTTCGTTGTAGCCGGGCTGTGAAAAGCTCGAGATCAACATGAAGCTCCTCTAGCCGTTTCATCGATTCTGGTGTAAGTGTGGGCTTTACGTTCTGGCCTCCGATGCGCCCGTAGGCGACGGCTTCGAATGGGAACTTTTCGCCTTTGTATAATGTGTATCCAGTCAGGAAGTTGGCGACTCCGCCGCCCACTCCACTTGCCTCGTCCATCCCATCGATGAACACGTCCATCTCGTACTCGAGGGTCGCGTCTTCTTTACGGAAAGGGTTGCTCGTCTTGCTCAACATCGGTCACCCGTAGGCGGGCATGTCTAGCGGGTGCCACTGCCGCTCGATCATTGCCTTTATCCTTTGTCGAGCCAACCATCCTGCGCCAACATCAACCACTAGCAGAACGGCCAGGGCATAGTCGGCGACTCCAAACCCAAAAGAGAGACGTGAAATTGAGTATACAACTAGTCCAGCTGCTGCGACAGCAGCTCCAAGGATCGGAGCCCAGACTCTCCTCTTGGAGAGGAGGTAGGTGCCTCCAAGGGTGCCCAGAGCGACCAGCCCGAATAAGATTCTGACCACGGCAGCTATGCTTGGCGGAATCTCTGGAGCACTGACGGCTATAACAACGGACCAAACAGCTGTGGCTATCAGTAGGATGCTTGCTATGTTTAGAATATTGTAGCGTGACGGTTCGATGACCGCCGCTGATAGCGGCGGTGTGTATGAGAAGGGTTTGCCGAGGGCTTGGTAGGCGTTTGTTGTCGTGGTGTGAGGTTTGCCTGACTGGACATCAACGGCCGAGTTGACGAATTTCTCAATTAGGATTAGCCGGTGTTGCCCGATTCCGCGCGCGGGTCCCGGCTCCAGATCATAGCCCGGTCCCACGGTAAGTTCAACCTTGGTGTCTGGGGTGCAGGAATGAGTAAGGGTCATTCCGGGGCCTGTCTGGGTCAGGGTCCAATCGGACCCTTTGTCGCGAGTACAAATTAGTGCAGCCCACTTCGTATCTGGCACGATCTTGGGAAGACCAACTTCTGGAGCGAGGTCTGTCATCCCATATCGTTTGTCTTCGCAGAAGAGCTGGTCGCAGGATCGACATCGCCAAACGTCCACCGCGCCTATGATGTAGCTGTCGTGGACGAGGTTGACGACGCCATAATAGACGACATCGTGCTGATGAGCCTGCAAGACCAGGATCTGAACAGAGCGGTGCGCCTTGGCCTAGAAAAGGGTTGGTGTCTCTGAACACGAGGGTTCTTGGAAAAGCCCTTTCTTCTACCCCTATACTTGGCCGGGCAGATGGTGCCACGATGCTAGAAATCAGACTAATCCGTGAAGCTCCCGATCGCGTGAAGGAGAATCTGCGACATCGTGGTATGCCGGAGAAGATTCAGGACGTAGACCAACTCATTCGGCTAGACGCAGACTGGAGAAAAGGGCTGGCCGAGGTCGAACGTCTCCGACGGAGAAGGAACGAGATCACATCGGCCATAGCGGGGGCGAAGAAGAAGGGACAAGATGCTTCACATTTGATGAAAGAGGCTGAGACGATTCCGGGTCAGATCAAGAGTCTGGAAGAGAAGGTCGACGAATATGGGAAACAAGCGGAACAGATACTGCTCAATCTGCCCAACCTCGTTCACGAAAGCGTCCCGGTGGGTAAGGACGAGGATGACAACGTCGAGGTGAGAAAATGGGGAGCTATTCCAAGCTTCCAGTTCAAAGTCCTCGACCATATTGACCTCGGCTTGAAGCATGGTCTCATAGATGTCGAGAAGGCGGGCAAGGTCGCCGGAGCGCGCTTCTACTATCTCCGAAAGGATCTTGTCAGGCTTAACTATGCACTCATCCAGTACGGGCTCGATTTTATCCTAAAGAAAAGCTACGAACTGTACCAGCCCCCATACCTTCTTCACCGAGAGGTTGTGGCTGGAGCCGTTGCTCTTGCCGATTTTGAAGATGTGATCTACAAGGTTGAAGGAGAGGATCTCTACTTGTTGGCCACAGCCGAACATGCTCTCTTGGCCTTTCATGCGGACGAGATCCTAGACGGAGGAAAGCTTCCTCTCCGGTATGCAGCGATCAGTCCGTGTTTCAGGAAGGAGGCCGGAGCCCACGGAAGAGACACCAAGGGAATTTTTCGGGTTCACCAATTCGAGAAGGTTGAACAGTTCATCTACTCAGCTCCCGAAGAATCTTGGAACCTGCACGAAGAATTGTTGCGGAACCTGGAGGAGTTCTGGCAGAGCCTTAAGATACCGTATAGGATCGTGAACGTATGCACCGGCGACATGGGGACGGTGGCGGCAAAGAAATACGACCTTGAGGCTTGGCTACCGGGACAGGGAAAATATCGAGAGATGGCGTCATGTAGCAACTGCACGAGCTATCAAGCAGTCAGGTCGAAGATTCGATACCGGGAGAAACCTAACGAGCCCACCAAATATCTCCACACTCTGAACAGCACACTAGTCGCAACCGAGCGAGCAATCGTAGCAATTCTCGAAAACTTCCAGAGGCCCGAAGGGATGGTCGAGATCCCCCTCGTGCTCCAGAAGTATATGGGCGGACAAGAGATCATCCCGGGAACAAAGGTCGTTCTGATCCCGGATTAGCGCGCGATGCAGCAGAGGGCGACCCAGAGCCGCGCTGGTCATCTAGACAAAAACAAGCCTTAGGCCGATCAGGTAGAGTACGAGAGACGCGGACGTGCCAATGAGCAGGGTCTCTAGCCCAGTCCTCCAGAACTTTCGTCCCACCACCCTCCCGCGCCATGCTCCTACCGAGAAGAGGAAGATCGGGGACCCTAGCGCCGCCCCGATAAGCGAGTCAGTCCTCGTCGAAAGCAACAGAAATGGTGTGAGAGGAATGAGAGCACCTACGAGGAAGGAGAGGCCGATTACTCCTCCCATCTTGAGAGGATTTGCAAGCTTCGACCGATGAACATGAAGCTCGTGCATGAGAATGTCTTCGAGAAACTTGGCCTTGTTGGAAGCTATCTGTTCAACAACCTTGTCAGCTTGGTCCCTTGATAGGCCCTTGGCGACATAGAAATTCCTCAACTCCGTCTTCTCCTCCTCAGGCTCCTGTTCGATCTCACCCGCCTCTCTCCTCGCATCCGCTTGGAACAGCTCGTACTCAGAGCGCCCGGCAAGAACGCCGCCGAAGAACATGCTGATAGCTCCCGCAAGCATCGAGGCGACCCCAGCAATCTGTATCAGATGAAATTGAGAATCCGATGCTGCCCCGGCGAATCCGCTGAGAAAGGCGAGATTTGTGATAAGCCCGTCAGACACGCCGAGAGCAGAGCTACCGATGTAGCCGCGGGCTCGGATGTGCTTGTGAATCTCCCTCGGCAACTGTCTCACCTGAGAAACCATCGACAGACCTACTCGGTCATCGTAATCGGTGGTTATTCAGTCTGACCTGCCATCTTGCATCGAGGCTGAGGGGAGGGGTCCGAATCCAAGCCGAAAGTCCAGCGAAGATACGCCGAAATCCGACGTGCGCGGTCCGGAGCCTCCTAGGCTGGATCGATGAGACTTGGTTTGAACCAACGGTAGGTTGACTTCGGATATCTTCTGCGAACGAATCGAGCTCCCCGATAACAATTTGGCCTGCGTCCGATCTAGCCCCAGGCTTTTCCTGACTCGCGGCTCCAATCTAGGATGGAGCCCAGACTAAGGGTCCGTTGTGCTGGACTGAGCGGTCTGGCTAAACCTTAGCCGATGTACTCGCGTTTCTTTTCCCGGATTTCTGCGATAAGCTTCTTGAGTCCCGAGATTTCGTCTTCTCCGAGATATCCAACTGACTCTGGAAATGATGCGAGACAGTCTTCGGGAGACCCCGAGAGAGGCACGTCAGATCAGACGCACCGCCATCGAGGAGGAAATCCTGATTCGGGTGGCGAACATCGACAAGACTTGCAATAACGCATTACGCCATGTCAGAAAGGCGGAAAGCCTCTTGCGAAAGGCCAGCGCGACAACAAAGGCCACACGCCGAGAACCTAAGGCCCCTAACCCGTTAGGTTGCCCCCTTTGAAGGGCAATAGCTACGTACGTTGCTTGACGAACAAATGCAAGATTCAACGAGTCGATACTAAGGCAACGAAAGTTTACTCCCCGGACGGATTCGAGTATTTGTCGCTGGGCTCGATGGATAAGGGAGAGGAGCCCTCGACCAAAGGTAAATATTGACTCTTGACCTCCTGAGCGTATTGAGGAGTGTAGATTGGGCAGGAGAAGACGACGGGTAATCCGGATTGTGAAGAAGAAGCTCCCCACGGTATTCATCTGCCCACGGTGTGGAGAAGAAGCGGTTAGGGTAACGATAGCAAAGGACACGGGCCACGCAACCGTGCTCTGTGCCTTGTGTAACTTGAAGGACGAGTTTCCGGCGCATCCCGCAGCTCAAGCGATAGATGTCTATTCCTATTTCACCGACAGATTCTACGGCGTAAAGGAACCCCGTGCAATCATTCCTCACGAAAGAGAGTTTGAACATCCTCCAAGCGAGGAGGGACCCTCTGAAGAGGAAGCTGAGGCTCAGCCCCCTGAACCGGGAATGGCTCCTGAACCGTCACTCCGCGAGGGTGTGCCAGAGAAGCCGGAATTAGAAGCTGAGCAACCATTGACGGAAGACGTCTCGCGCCCAGAACCTTCTGAACAGGCTGCCCCTGAACTGGGTCCTGCTAGGCCATCGCAACAGACAACGACCCAAGATGCTCAGTCTGAGACACCAGCGGAGACGACAACAGAGGCTGAGAAGGAGTCGGAGGAGGAGCGTGAGCCATTCGCAGATATTCTCGAGAACAAGGACAAGAAGAGATACAGCTCGACCCCGGTGCCTCAGCAAAGCTCGGAACAGACCAGCTAACGGTTTAGCCGGTCTGGATTTTTCTCTCCTCGTAGATCGGCGTAAGCAAGTTCACCACACGGTCGACCGTTGCTCTATGGTCCCGGAGAGCGTCGACCACCTCCTTCTCGTAGACCTTGAAAATATTCGTCATGGTCATTCTTGGATGAAGTGGGGCAAACTTGATGGCCGGGCCAGTCGCTCTAATGATAAGCCCGCTCGATATCATATGTTCCGCGAGAGCTTGAGCCTCATCTAGAGGAAGGGCCAGTGCGTTCGCTAGTTCGTGCAGCGTCATGTCATGTTTCTCGAGAAGACGAAGGTAAGCCTGAGTCTCGATGGTTTTGATTTTGAACTGACGCTCCAAGAGCTCAGCTAGTTCTTTCTCGTCCACCGGTCTACGCTTGAGTGAGCCTGGTACAGGCATAGAACGACCGTTAGCCGATCTAGTATTTCATGTTGAATACCTCCGCGTGAGACCGATTTACCGGGAAACTAATGGCTTAAAATTTCGGAGAAAACACGAACAATCTTTGAATCTGTGCTCTCTCCGGATCTAGTTGCAATGAACGCAGGTCGCTGAATGCTTCTCGACCGGAGGCAATAGTTTCAGAATGAGAGAGATGGCCTCGGACATGGTGAAGTTGGAGGGTTTCGAAGAATAGTTTTGAGTCCAAGCCAGAGTCTGGACGAACGCGACATGTTTTGTCATTAGTTCCCATGATCTGTGCATGACTCCCGCCAGCTCTTGAGATTCCCACATGCTTGTCTTGAGGAATGGAGCTATGAGCCTCAGAATTCCCGGCATCTCAGACCGGTGCAAGAGGCTTGGTGCTTTGATCGTCAACACTAGTCCTATGATTGATCCAGCTGTTAGCCCAGCGCCAAGCAACAATGAGCCAATGTTCAGACCGAGCAGTTGCACAGGAGTCTCGAGATTGAGTGCTCGGAACAGTCCAAGGAACGCTAGGACTAGGAGAGGAGCGAGGGAGGCAAGAACGGATAGTGCTTTGTCTTTCCTGAACCGGGAAGGTTGGCTTGACTCTCTTGATGTTGTTTGAGAGTCGCCCTTCACTATTATTGTCATTGTTGGCTCATGTGTCACCCTGAGGTACTCATGTGTAGACCGATGCCTGCTAGATCTCCTGCAACGACTGAACTCGCTCCTCTAATGCTGACTTGTATCAAGTAATCTGTTTGCGCTACGGCTATGAATGTCTGGTCTGGGGTCGGTAGAGCATCTCCTCCCGTCCAGCTCATTCTAGCAACCTGCTGGGTCCCATCTTGAGAAAGGATTGTGAGCGTGACATTCGCCACTTTGCCAGTGTTGGTGATGGACCCGATCCTCAGGATTACCGTAATCGCCTTTCCAGCGGTGTTCGCAATTCCGTAAGTGGCGTTGGAGTCATAGGTTGTCACGTCAGCGTAAATATTGTAGTTCAGAGAGACTGTGTTGGAGAATGTTCCATCGGACCAGTGAACGAACCGGACATTCATACCTGCTCCAGATGCCTTCAGTCCAAAATCATAGGAGTAGAGCGGCGAAGAATAGACGAGGAACGCAACGCCCAGGGTTACGCCGACTATCAGAAGTGCTTGCGTGATCTTGAGTAATGGTAGCGTCGAGAGTTGGCCCGGTCTATTTTGTGTCAAGTCTTTGGCTTCCTTTTTGCGGCGTTGTCTGGTGCTGTTGGCCATCGCGAGAGAACAAAGGAGGCGATGAAGAAGACCTCCCAAGGCAGAGTCGCTGTGCCGGCGTTCTGATCCGCGATGAGCGATATTGACTGACCGTTAGTCGAAACCGTCTGAGAAAACTCTGAAATCAAAATGGAAAAGTCTGACTTTGCGTAGCTCGTGAAGAACAGTGTGCCGTTGGGCACATCTTGGAGTGACAGTCGTCCATTCGCATCCGTTAGTCCCGTCGCGATCCTGCTAGCCGGTCCGTACTGGGTAGAGTTGTATACTGTTACATTGACGGACTGGAGTACTCCCTCTTGATTCGCAGGCCTGACGGTAACTGTGATATTGTATATGTTTGCGCGGATGTCCAGTGTTTTGTTGGAATCGAGGGTTACAGGGAATGTTCCGTTGACCCAATAGCCGTAATATTGTACCTTGATCTGGACTATGCCACCTACGCTGGTCCAGTTTGCCCATCCGTTTGAGCTAGAAACTTGTACTTGTGAATCCTTGTACACAAAGGCCCCGGCGATCGTATCTGTGAGACTCCAGTTTCTCACTCGGAGGTTGAGTGAGCAATTAGTGAAGGAGACAATTGTGGAGAGTCTAGTTTCTGAACCGACGGTTTCGCTTCCATAGCCGTCGTAGATGATGTTCATGTGACTGTCGTTCGAGCCTCCTCCTTCAGGAAAGAGTGTCAGCCTAAACCGGTCATTAGACTGTAAGCCAATCCCAGATCCTGTAATACTGATCGTGTAGAGAGTTGGCGTGAGAGCGTTGATCGTCGTTCCTATGAAGGACCCTATGGGTCTAACGTTGCCACCACTAGAACTCGTCAGGTCAAGGCGGACATCCAGAGTGGATAGTGTAGTCGCGGTGTCAGCCCAGACATAGAATGTCCACGCTCCCCCTGCTGCGCATCCAGGAGTTAGGAGATCTGAATACCAGTAGTAGTTCGTACCTTTGTTGAATTGTAGTGTTGTTTCTGTCTGCCCTGAAGGTGGAGCTGTGGTGTTCATTCGCAGTCCGGCGGGCGCAGGTGTAGGTGTCAGAGGAGATGTCCTATGCAGATAGTGTGTGGGGTCCACGGGCGGTCCCATCTCATTTAGATTCTTCCCAGAAGGGACCGTTGAGAGGCCACAAAGGATCAGGGAGGCTGAGATTATCAGCACGCAGAGGGCGCCCACCCTTCGAGGCGCATCCAGCATGGTCCCATGTATCCTGCCTGAACAGCGGCGTGCGACTCTCAAGAGTGAGAATAAGAGTTCTGTAACATTGAGCATCCTTGACCGGTTACGTGATTACCAAGAATCACTCGCAGGTAAGTTGACAGCACTTACGAAGAGGGATGAGTGTTACCCGTCTTCCGACGGTGATTAGTGTCAGAAGCCTTAATAGTAATACAACCGGCGTATTCACTACTGATAGTGGTATAATTGGCACTGCTTGAAATCGAATTACCAGAGGAACTGCAACCTCAGCTAAAACAGGTAGGACGCTTCATCCGCCGAACCCAGAGCGTCTGCCCTGAGTGCAATCGTATCCTCCCCAGCACCGTATTTGAACGAGACAACAAGGTCTTCATGACCAAGACGTGTCCCGAGCACGGTGAGACTGAGGAGCTGTATTTCGGATCATACGACATGTACCAGAAGTTCGCGACCTACTGGAGCGATGGTAAGGGAACCCATGCCCCCAACGTTCCAATAGAGAGCTGCGCCTGCCCTGCAAACTGTGGCCTATGCTCTAACCACCTTAGCCACACTGGTCTGGCCAACATCATAGTTACCAACCGTTGCGACCTCACATGCTGGTACTGCTTCTTCTACGTGAAAAAGGGTCTCGAAGGAGCATACGTCTACGAACCCAGCATGGACCAGGTCCGAGAAATGGTCCGAGCTCTGAAAGCCGAGAGACCCGTACCAGGAAACAGTCTCCAGATAACCGGTGGAGAACCAACACTCCGCCCAGAGCTTCCCGAGATCGTCAAGATCATCAAGGAAGAAGGCGTCGACCACATCCAGCTCAATACCAACGGTATCAACCTAGCACTCAACCCGAACCTCGCCGCGGAACTTAGGGATGCGGGTCTCAGCAATCTCTACATGAGCTTCGACGGGGTAAGCCCCAGGACCAACCCTAAGAACCACTGGGAAGCGCCATACACTATCGAGACCTGCCGCAAAGCCAACCTAGGAGTGGTGCTGGTCCCGACGGTCATCAAGTCGATCAACGACCACGAGCTAGGCGGAATACTCCGCTTCGCGCAACGGAACATCGACATTGTGCGGGCCATCAGCTACCAGCCAGTCTCGCTCACCGGAAGGATGAAGAAACAAGAACGAGAGAAATACAGGATCACTATACCCGACTGCATCGAGAGGATCGAGGAACAGACAAACGGAGAAATCCCACGCGACGCATGGTTCCCAGTCCCCAGCTGCTCGCCAGTAACACACTTCGTCGAAGCCTTCACCAAACGACCACAATACGAGCTGTCAATCCACTTCGCCTGTGGAGCAGGCACCTACGTCTTCGAGGACAAGAGCACGAAGAAGCTCGTCCCGATAACCAGCTTCGTAGACCTCAAAGGACTATTCGAATACTTGGACGAGAAGACTGACGAACTGAACTCAGGCACCAACAAGTATCTAGTAGCCGCGAAGTTCATCAGCAAACTCAACAGCTTCATCGAGAAAGACAAACAACCAGCCGGCCTCAACCTGTCCAAGCTCCTCGTGGGAGCACTGCTCAAGCACGACTACAGCTCCGTCGGTCAATTCCACATCCGAAGCATGTTCCTCGGAATGATGCACTTCCAAGACAAGTACAACCAGGACGAAGAGAGACTACAACGCTGCGACATACACTACCTCACACCAGACATGAGGATCATACCCTTCTGCTCGTTCAACGTCATTCCCGAATGGTACCGGGACAGGATCCAGAAGAAATACGGCATCACAGTGGACGAGTGGGAGAAGAAGAACGGCGAAAAACTCGAAGCGAGACTCTACAGGGGAACACTCCGAAGAGGAAAGCACGCCGACGGCTGCGGATGCAGCAGCGTACACATCGAGCCAATAACCGGCACCTAGAAACATATCCCACCAAAGACCTTTTTTCCATCCCGCTTAGAGTACCGGAGGAACCGAACCGGGGAGTGTTTGAGGCTTACAATCATCTCTACAGCGACCAAAAGGCGAGCAATGGGCTACCATCCAAGAAGCAACGATAACAGCATCGCCCGAGAAAGCGAAACTAGACGATAATCTCGCGTTCACGGTCAGCTTCAAACTAAACGGGGGAATAAGGCGCAACTTCGTCCGACGGCTCTGGGAAGCCGCCTACGACGAACACGATCTGGGATTGAGAATGGCCTACCGAGTCGACCTGTCGAAGCAACGGTCCAAGCTCTTGCTCCCGTCTGAGCTGAAGCGAGACCGATTCGTCCGCAGAGGCGTCTTCTTCTGGACCAGAAACCCCGAACTACCTTACAGGGTCTGGGCGACGATTGCAACAGAGTTCGAGACGATTCTCTACCCAAAGACAGAGGAAGAAGCCCAGAAAATGCTCTTCGACGTGACCCGAAGCTTCGAGCTTCCAGCCTCCAAACTAGGCAAGGGACAACACACGCTGGAAGCAAAGGTCCATGCAAAATGGGGCAAGCATATCTTTACCGAACGGGGAGAAGCGACTGCGAAGACGCCGGGGATCAAGATCCGCATCGAATGATCGTCAAGTATTAAAGAAGGAAATCTGAGAACGAGAAAAATTGGAAGTGATCTAAGTGGCAAAATATGACGGAATCATAGGACAGGACATTCTCACAATCACGGAGGGTGAAAACGAGCTCACCATAATACTGCGAGACAATCGTTACCTGTTCGTAAAGGTCATCAACGGAAAACTGGTAACGGAATCAGTTCCCGAATAGCGCGGCACACCATCTAAGTAAACTGCCCAATCTCGCCCTTTCGACACCTAAGTCACCGGCCGAAAGCATTTCGCAAGCTCATCCAGGCCGGGTCTCGAATCCTTCGTTGTTCTTAGCTTACGATCACGAGACCTTCAATACTATCTTTCCAAAATGTTCGCTCTTCTCCATCTTCGTCTGAGCGGCGGCCGCCTCTTTCAATGGGAAGACGGAGTCCACAACAGGTTTGAGTCTGCCGTCCTCGAAGAATGCCAGGACCTTGAGTAATTCTCCTCTCCCTCCCATAAAGGAGCCCATCAGAGAGAATTGCCGTACGAAGAGGTAGCGTATGTCGATCTCTGTCTTTCCACCAGATGTCACCCCGCAGTTGACCAGTCGTCCCGCCGGGGCCATTGAACGCATGCTCTTCTCCCATGTAGCCTGACCAACATGATCGAAGACAACATTCACTTTCTTACCATTCGTGAATCGTTTGACTTCATCCGGGACATCTTTGCTGTGATGGTTGACCACATAGTCGGCTCCCAATCTCCGAGCCTTCTCCAGCTTCTCGTCATTTCCTGCTGTAGCGATCACCTTTGCGCCCAAGACCTTGGCGACCTGAACTGCGGCGCTCCCGACTCCGCTTCCCGCTCCCCAGACGAGTACAGTCTCCCCGGCTGTGAGGTGTGCGCGAGTTGTTAGCATGTGCCAGGCTGTCAGAAACACGAGTGGGACGGAGGCCGCTTCTTCAAAGCTTAGGCTGACGGGAATTGGGAGGATGTTGTTTGCCGGGACTGAGACGTATTCCGCGTATCCTCCTTGGGTCTCATAGCCAATGATCTTGTAGTTCTCGCAGAGGCTATCCCAGCCGGAGGCGCAGTATTCACACGTGCCATCACTGGTTCCTGGAGCGATCAGAACTTTGTCGCCTGGTTTGTGGTCTTTGACGAGGGTTCCTACTCTTGCCACCTCGCCCGAGATGTCGCTGCCTGAGATGTGTGGCATTGGTAGTCTCTCCCTCCGTGTCCCTTCCCTAGCCCAGATGTCGAGATGGTTGAGGGCGACGGCTCTTACTTTGATCAGGGCTTCTGTCTCGCCAATCCTAGGCTCTTGCACATCCTCGTAACGAAGCTTGTCTGGACCCCCGAACTCGTGGAAAATAACTGCCTTCAATCCCGTTCTCTACCCATGGGAACCAATCCGCCTTGCGGCCACATCGCGTTCCACTCGACCAACATGTCCTTATTTAGTCAGAACCAGTTCTAAACATCACTTTCTAGAGGTCACCCAATCCCTGAACTCGCAAGAACAGGCGGAGTCGGAAAAGGTTGCTGCCGAGCTTAAGGGAAACACGCTCAGGGTTTACTGGTATGTCATGAACGCGAACAAGCAGACGGTCGGTGTTCGCGAGGTCCAGCGAGCCCTGGATTTCTCCAGCCCGACTCTGGCACTGTACCATCTTGACAAGCTAAAGGACCTAGGCCTGGTCTCGAAAGAGTCTGGAGAATATCGGCTCATCAAAGAGGTCAAGGTCGACGTTCTCAAACAGTTCCTCCGAGTCGGAAGAGTATTCGTCCCAAGATTTGCGCTCTATGCCGCCCTCTTTACCGTGCTATTCGTATACTATGTGCTCATTATTCCTGACCTGAACCTCTTCACCTTCTTCGGGTTAATCTTCGGCGGGTTAGGCTCAGCCATCTTCTGGTTTGAGACTTGGAAGGCTTGGAGGCAGCAGCCGTGAGCGTGAGCGTACAACGATTGAACAAACCGTTCAAAATTGTAGGTCTATGTGTAAGATAGCCCCTATTAGACGAGGCGAGAAAGGACGAATCCAGCTACCAAGAGGCTAGCCCAGTACGGCATCGTAGGGCTCGCTATTGCGGCATCGGTCATTGCTGGACTACAGATCATACCTCAGAACCTTCTCCCCTCAACAGGGATACTGCAAATATCTATCCAAAGCGATCCGGTGACAGTATCGTGTCATGGAATGCGGCCAGAAAATGTCACGCTTACGAGTCTTGTTATGAACATCAGCTCGGTTAGGGTTC
>Ga0137379_10000943_pt1 | contig 26400 bp, 18 predicted proteins | sample SagtaG_18_FD_104812 | JGI IMG/M metagenome (GOLD analysis project Ga0137379, IMG submission 104812) | Vadose zone soil microbial communities from Sagehorn Ranch, Mendocino, California, USA - Sage2_L_80_16 metaG | ecosystem: Environmental > Terrestrial > Soil > Vadose zone | place: USA...
CTTCGGCAGGGAACAGATGGAGTTCGAGGATGTTGTCCCAGACGAGATTGTATTTTTGGCTCCAGGTGTTGGGTTTATCGAAAGCCAGGCGGTAGTGATTTCCATCTTTTGCCAGCGAGATCCATTTGGCAGCCATGGATCTGGCGGCAGTTCCATACTGCGCTGCGGCTTTGTGGTCGCCGAGTTTTTCGGCCAGTTGGGAGTAAGCGGCCAATGCCTCGATGGCCTTGATGGAAAGGTTTGTATTGTGCGCGAGATGGCCGGCGAAATCATCGGTGCACAACTGATTCTCTGGGTCGAAGCCCTTGGCAAGAAGGTATTCAGCCCACTTTGTAAGCAGCGGCCAATAGCGAACGGCAAAGTCGGTGCTGTGCTCGATGTGCGTGATCGCAGCGACCAGGAGAATCACATTGCCGGATTCTTCGACCGGCATTTGATCCTCCTCGGTGACTTCGCCTCCGCCATAGAGCTGACCGTTTGCGAGTGGATAGACACCGAGGTCGTGGGGCGCGAAAGGAAATTTCCAGCGGGCGGTCTTCGCATAGCGAAGGACGGGCTCCAACTGGGCCTCAACCAACTTCGGATTCAGGAAGAGGAACATAGGTGCCGATGGATAGAGAACATCCACCGTGGAGATCGATCCGTTGCTGAAGCTCTCCTTGGGCATGAAGAAAGGAATGCCGTCGGAGTCCTCCACCAGTTTGTGGGCACCGATTGCCTGTCGAAATGCAAGCGTGGCAATGGCGGCATATTCGGGGCCTCCAGCTTCTGCCAAGTCATGCTCTAGGTCGGCGTCATACTGCGCGGCGCGTATCTTCAATGGCTCAAAGTCGCGCTCGGCACCTTTGAGCAACGCGCTGAAAGTTGGGAATTCCGCACGCCAGTATGGCAGGAGCTTCTGTTGCATATATTCAAGTGAGTAAATATCGTCGTAGCCCACCAGAACGTGACGGTTCACCTCGGTCTCACCGACGGAGCCAAGATGCAAAACAATGTTCAGGGCCGGAGCCGATGGATGATTAGTTTGCGGCATGCGCGGTTGATCCAAGTCGTCTTCGAGAGGAATGTGTCCCGTTGAGATGAAGTGGCTACGATAGGCCTGGTTTCCAGCAGCAATTTCAGCGGCTCCTGCCGCGCTCGGGACGGCAAGGTAGAAGTATCCCCAGTTGATTCGCAAATCATCCCCATATTGCTCAAGCGCGGGCTGCTTTGAAGTGCCGACGCGGAGTAGATGGAGACCGTCTATCTCCGCTCGCGACCAAACGACCGACTCGTCGGGCCTGTTCGTTGCGATCGCACCGTCGATATCAAGGTAGATGGATACCTCGTGATGAGCCCTGTCACGAGACTTTACTTCCCAGCTGAGGTATGTAACCGGCCGCGCCATCATTTTGAGATCTTCAGGAAACGCCGGTGTCAGAAAAGTGAGACTCATCTCAATCTCGGAACTTTGCATGGTAACGACAGTGCGAGTTGGAGTGATCTTTCGATGGGTTTCTTCCAATGCCGGGATCGCGCGATCCGCATCGCCGAGATATCGATAAGTCTTTCCGTCGACGCGAACCAACCCATTGAGTTTTTGAGGGACTCCCGTCCAATGCTTGGTGGGCCCGTCGGTCAGTCGATCTGCCGTGGACCAAATACTGAAATAGGGGTCATGCACGATAAGAGGAGTCGCCGGGGCCCGTAGAGCCGCTGCTGTGTCCTGCTGTGCCATGGCTGCGCTAGACGTGGCACAGAAAAGAACTACGGTGATCGCCTTGTTTATCCTTGAATTCTTCATTGTGCTATTCCTTCGAGCTCTTGAGACATGGTGTCGGTGGTCCGGTTGAATTATCTTCGGCACGATAGTGCACTCCGCCCTTATCCGCAGGGAGTTAACACGCACCGGCAGAGCACTAGGCCTTGCATTGGGGGAATGCTGTCACGCGAAGCTTTGCGGCTGCGTATGGAATAAGCGTGATGGTCTCTTCGGGCTCATCGCTGACGATAGGGCTTTGCGGAGGTGGACCTGCTGCGCCGTCTTCTGCGCGCCAATTGTCGATCTTTCGCGCTTTCACACTGAGTTGGATTGGCGTGCCTTTGCGGGTGAATGGGTTTCCGACAGGCTTCGTTTCAGTGACGGAGAGGCTCTCGGCGGGCGAATCGGCATTAACGATCAGTGCATAGTTCCATGGGGTGGTTGGAAACACCTGCCAGTCGGCCGTCATCCCGCGATCGCGGAGCTTTACCCAATCTTCACCAATGCCAAGGGAGAAGACCAACGGGCCGCGCTCAATGGCGATTGAGTCGTTGAACCACTTAGTGATGCGCGGAACCATGGGGAATCTCATTTCGACGCGGTCGCCATTTTTCCAAGTGCGCTCAAGACGTGCGAAGGATGCCGGCAAAGGCGTAGACACCGCCTCGCCGTTGACCCGAATTGTGGTGCCAGCCGCCCATGCCGGTATCCGTAGCTGCAACGGAAAGTTCACCGGGGTGGTCGGGCTTACGGTGAAGCGCACCGATCCGCTAAACGGATAATCTGTCTCTTCGACGACATGAACCGAAATTCCACGAAGGATTGTGCGCACCTCACACGGGGCGTATATGGCTGCAACCAGCCCATCCTGAGTCGTTGCATCCTGCGCGCCCGATAACATGAACAAGCTCGTGACGAACTTGGGCCATCCTTGATGAAAATTCGCCGTGCAGCAGCCGAAGTTCGGCTCCAGACCGAAAAGATTTGATTCCGGTCCATCGGTCGTCCATGGCTTGTGGTGTAGGCTGCACTCCACTTGATTGGGTTCCTGGTTATATTGGTGCGTCCACATGTCATCGGAAAATGCTCCTGGAAGCGCGTTGAAGGCCAGCTGTTCGAGCCGGTCGCCGAGAGTGGGATCTCCAGTTATTGCCAGCGATTGCTCGAGCGAAAACATGTATTCGACGACCGTACACAACTCCGAGCCCTGAGAAGGATCAAGGCCGGCCAAATGTTCATCGCAAGAGAACATCCCATTGGGGAGACCGTGGTACTTATTCAATTCAGAGATCATCTTGGAGGCTGCCGCCCGGTTGGCAAAGGAAGCGGAAATCTGAGACCAAACGGGTCCGGTCTTCACTGCCTGTCCGTTATTGACACCGTGCGTTGCAAGCGCTAGGTCCTTGAGTCCCTCACCCTTTTCCAGCTTTATGTATTCTGCAGTGATGCGGCGGGTGTATTGGAAGTTCGCGAACTGCGCCATCCAGTCGTAGCCCTGCTTGCGAAGCAGATTTGCCAGGTCCAACAGATACGCCGAGCCAGTACGGTTGTAAAGCCAGATCACGCTCAGTAGCTCGTCTTGCCAGCGGAACTTGCTCCAGTCGCGCAGCGGGCGCTGAGGCAGCTCCGCAAGCTGATACCGCAGATACCGGTCCATCACAGGAATGACGCGGCTGTCACCGGTGAACTCCTGATATTGGGTGAGTGCCTTCAGCATCACGATTCGAGGCCACCAGTCGTCATTGGATGTCGGGCCAATCATGCCGTTTGGTGCCTGGTGATCGAGCGTCCAATCGATATACTTCATTGCCTTCGATTTCAGGCGCGCATCGTCAAGCAAGTAGGCCAATGGTACAAGGCCGTCGAGGAAGTATGGGCCCCTTTCCCACGATTCACCTTTTCCCCCTAACCAACCGCTATTAGGACCGACATCTGCCCAGGTTTCGTCAAGGTGTCCGCTGAGTCCCGAGGCCTGGATGCCGAGCTGCTCCTTGAGCCAACCTGTGGGGCGAACTGAACCTAGCGGGAGAAAGTAGAAGGCACTAGGAGCAAGAGGCGCGCGATTTCTGACGACGGACGCTTTGTTGGCGAGTGTCTGGGTGTTAGGAAGAACAGGCAACCCTGAGGCCGAGAGAAACCAACTGTTTGGAAGTGACGATGCCAAGCCAAGAAGGCCTAGCCGATTCAGAAAACTGCGACGTGTGGAGATAATCTTCAATGAAGGCGGCACTACTGGCTCCTAAGTCGAGGTTCCCGCTATCGTACATAGCTGGAGATTCTTACACATAGTACAGATGTTCTACTTCTGCAACTTCGTCAAGGATTAGTTGCAATGCAGGCGAAGTCTCTAATTCGGCGGCGGAGCAGAAATGAACGCACAGACTGATCGATCCCAAACCCGCACGCGACACAAGTCATCGGCTTCAGCCGTTCGCTTCGATGATGCCTCGATGAATAGCAGTGGTTGCGGCCTCAGTGCGGTCGCAGACCTCTAGTTTCTCGATTATGCTGTTGACGTGATTGCGAACGGTGTTGTCGCTGATATCGAGGGCGCAGCCGATTTGCTTGTTTGTGAGTCCCGTTGCAAGCATCTTGAGCACTTCGAGTTCGCGCGCGGTGAGATTCGTGCGCATCATCCGCTCAGCTAGCCGCGCCGCGATCTGCCGTGGAAAATATCGCTTGCCAGAATGAACCATTCGGATGGCATCGATCATGTCCGACTGTGGCGCGTCCTTCAATAGATATCCTTGCGCACCTGCCTGCACGGCGCGGTAGATGTCCTCATCGGTCTCAAAGCTGGTGAGAATAATCGCCCGCACACTGATCTTCGCCCGCTTCATGGCATGAAGTATGTCAATTCCGCTCATCCCGGGCATACGCAGATCGAGCAGCAACAGGTCCACGGGCTTGCTGTGGATCATCTCCAGGGCTTCTTCCCCGCTGGATGCGGAGCCCGCAACCTCCATGCCGGCTTGTGTGCCGAGCATACTCGTGAGGCCGGCAAGCACAACCGGGTGGTCATCCACGATAAGAATGCGAATCGGCGTGTTTCGAAGGTCGGACATCGGTCCAATGCTCCCTTGCATATTGCCAAGACAATTTTGGCCAGTTGGTAATTGTCACACGAGGCGGTAACGGCGCAGATATCTGGATTCGCGTACCTTTTCCCAGTCTGCTTTCAATTTGGAATTCAGCTGAAATGCTCTGGGCCCTTCTTCGCATGCCACGAATGCCAAAGCTCAGCAGGCCATTGCTCTGCACGAAACCGGTCCCGTTGTCCTCTACCTCCAGGCGGGCGATCTTTTCGCTGTATTTGAGCCGGATGGCCAGCATCGTAGGATCCGCATGCCGGACGGCGTTGGCAACGGCCTCCTGCCCGATTCTGTAGAGGGTATCTGCAATCCGCAAGGGTATGGGCCTCTGGTCGCCCGTTCTTTCCGAGACAACCTGGACGGAACCGCCTTCTACCATGCGCCGGGCGCAAACATCCAGCGCAGCAAGGACATCCTCCGACTTCAGAGATTCGGGGTGGAGGGTTGCGAGGCTTCGCCGCGCTTCCTCGTGACTGTGACGAACCAGGTTGCTGGCCAGATCAAGCTGTTGAAGCATGGCCGACTTGTCTTCTGTCATTCCGCTGCGAATAGCCTGCAATTGAAATCCTATTCCGGCGAAGCTCTGCGCAAGAGTGTCATGCATTTCATGGGCCAGGCGCTGGCGCTCCTCCAGCACACCTTGCAGGCGCCAATGTGCGATGCGGTGGTAAACGAAGTTGACGACCAACGCGAGAAGAAGCACCGAGACGACAATCTCGATGATGTGTCCTGTACTCCACCAGGGAGGGCCGGCGAGGACATCCAGGTCCTCATTCGAACGCAGCAGCAGGACAAATGGAGTGAGGTTGTCTGTGAACGCAGAGTCGACAACGCAGACGCCGCGCAGGCGGAGTCTGCTGTTCAGCTTGAGTTTGCTGAAAAGATAATCTCCGCGACCTGGATTCATTATTGCGCGAAATGATTGCGAACTTTCATCGAGGTCGAGAATGAGCGTGTTATTCGGCCCGCGTTCCTTGGCTGCAAGGCGTCCATAAACCTCAATAAAGGTCGCGTCGTATCTTCCGGTGGACGCCTGGGATGCCGTCACAGAAACTGGTGGAACGGGAGTTCGTGCCCATAGCATTTGGACAGTCGCGTGTTTCATCGTTGAGCTGAAGTCGCCAGGATGCACTTCACCAGTGACTTCAACTTCGTCGCCGACCTTGAGCGGAGGCGCACTGGGTTCGGGTACATACACTCCGCCCGTCGAATCCTGCACAAAGAGCATGGGCATTGTGAGAACGACGGCTCCACGGATTGTCGCGATTTCTGGCTTGGCGAAGGAAGTCAGACGCAGACCGTCGATGCTCTTCGCAGCTGCATTTGATATGGCTTTTGGCTGGATCTGTTCCTGTGGACGAAGCGACCCGGGGGACTCAAGATCGAATGTAGCCGTATTTCTTGACGTGGAGGCTTCCTGACTTCCGGTACCCTTGAGCATTTCAGCCAGATCCGCATGAGTTGCGGCTCGAACAGTGACATTGCGCCAGATACCGCCCGAAGAGTAGGAGCGAAGACCGACGTGTCCTGCGGGGACACATTCCGGGTCACTGATGCCAAGTGAGATCGGATCCGTGAGAGTCGTGGCAGTAAATGAAGCGACGATCTGGCAATCGAACGCCAGCAGTTTCAGGTGGTACCACTGGAACGGCCGAATTACGACTGCCCTCGCGCCCTGCTTTGTCACTTCCAACCAGCCGTGGTCGGCACGACCCAGGACCAGGGAGTTGTCTCTCGTACGTATTCCAGCGTAATAGCCGCTATAGGAGTTGACGCCTTCTTCCTCATTGTTGGATCGAATCATGAGACCGGCGTCTCCACTTATGCCCAGCAGATTGACATCAGCTTCAATGAAGTAGTTGTGCCAGTAGGGCGATCCCGTCAAGAGCTTTGCGCCGCGTTCGTCGGAGTTGTTGCGCATCTCTCCATTTACAAGTTCCCAAGTGCCGCCTAACGCTTTCCACTCCTCGGTGTTGCCTCTGGCAAAGGAATCGCGATACGGCAGCCCACGGTTAGGGCTGTGCAGGTAGGCGCGCATCGAAAGGACACCCAAAGCAAAGAGGAGGCTCAGAAGCAATGCGACCAAGACCTTGCGGTGAAGCCATGACGGGAATTTCATTGGGGGGTGGTCCAGCGCCAGCGCCCAAGTTCAAAATCCATCGAGAGCATCCGGCGAATCTCTGGGGAATTGATGTTGTCACGCGTGAGGAGTATCGGATGAAGATACACGATCGCGGGTACGGATTGTCCGAGCAGTCTCGCATGTATCAGTTCGATCGCTTGCTCCCCCATCGATCGGGTGTCTTCCTGGATCACACAGTCCAAGGCTGGCTTTTGTTCAAATGGTGGCACACCGGGAGAATCCGCGGAATCAAAAGCGATAATCTTGATCGAACTGTTGTCGTGCGAGGTGCTGAGTACGGACAGGACTTCATCTGTCGATGTCGACATGAGAGAAACAATCGCATCAAGCTTTGGATTTGCTGCGAGCGTATCCTCGGCGACCTGTTGTTCCTGTGGCGCGTTGAACGATCCCATCCGTTTGTCGACGATGCGGATTCTGGGGTACTGGTGTGCGATAACCTCCTCGAACGCGCGCAAGCGAATCATGATCCCAGCAACATCCGGATTGATTCCCAGAATCGCGACCGTGCCGTGGCCGTTCAGCATCCCGTTGACACGTTTCGCTGCAATCCGGCCACCTTCTTCCTCGTCATTCAAGATGTAAGAAAGATTGCCGCCCGGAGGAATTGGAAGGGGGGATCCAATAATGACTGTCGGGATTCCGTGCGACAGGGCGCGACGCACAGGGGTCATGAGAGCCAGACCCTGATCGGGAGCGAGCACCAACCCCTGATATTTAGCGTCGACGACACGATCAACCAGCGCGATTTGCCCCTCGACATCATCCTCGCGCGTGGGAGCGTTCCAGTAGATCGACGCTCCAGTCCGAGTGGCTGCGACTTCAGCGCCCGTATGCACGGGCTCCCATTGCATGGTGCCGTCAGTCTGCGGAATGACGGCGACGGTGAATCTTGAATGGGATCCACAGGCGGCGACCCACAGCACAATTGCGCTGACCAGGCAAGGTAGTCCCATGAAGCGATGATTCTGCCTACGTTTCAAGCGGCTCTTGGTCAGAGTGTTCATGTCTGGGCACGTTGGAGTCTACGCCGTAAGTGCGGGGCCCAGCAACCCGCCTGAAGTTCATAGTTCATTTGTACTATCTGGGTGTGGTCACACTAGCTCATGCGTGCCTCCTCCTTGATGAGTAACCTCGCTTTGTCTTGAAACGCGCGCAATCTTGGTAACGTTTTCAGACTCAGAAGATCCCAAAGCCTTGGTAGAGGGCACATCAAGCATTATCTCGCTTACACTCCAAACTGTTTTGAGAGGCCACAATGAACGAAACTACGCGGAGATTCATCAGGAATCTGACATTCTCGTTACTCGTTTCAACAGCAACCTGCTTCGCACAATTTACTGGTGGAGTCCAAGGAGTGGTGCAAGATTCAACTGGGGCGGCCATCCCGCAGGCGACTATCACCCTGCTCAACACTGACACCCAGGTCACCCACCAAGCAAAGAGCGACGCCAGCGGAAACTACCGATTTGTCAGTCTAGCTCCTGGGCCATACCTGGTCTCCGCGTCAGCGACCAGCTTCGGACCCACGAAGATCTCATTCAGCCTCTCGGCAAACGAGAACCGCAATGTAGTTATCACAATGCCGGTCGGGCAGGTCGCGACGAACGTCGAGGTTACCGGACAGGCTCCACTACTCGACACTTCTGACAGCAGAAATGTACAGACATTGGATACCGTGGCGCTTGAAGAGCTACCGCTAGCTGCCCGAAACCCCACAGCTCTGATTGGTCTTACACCGGGCGTAACTGGGTTGGGTACTGGAAGCAGCACCAACTTCAACCCAGAGAACTACATTGATGCCAGCGCCGGCGGGCGCGGTCAGAATGGCAATCAATACGTCGTCGATGGCCTTGACGTGACGAGCAGCATTCGTCCGGGCGTACTCAATCTCACGCCGAACGTTGATGTCGTCTCCGAGGTCAGCGTGCAGACGAACACATATGCCGTAGACTATGGACGCGCGAGCGCCATCCAGACCGTCATGACAACCAAGTCTGGCACAAATAAATATCACGGGTATGCAAGCGAGTATTACAACTATGAGGGCCTGAATGCTCGTGGCGAGTTCGGCCTCCCTCAGCCTCTCAAGGTTGCGCCCTATCACGTAAATAACATGTCGTTCGGAGCCGGCGGTCCCGTACTCCCACATCATGAGTTCTTCTTCTTCGCAGCTATCGAGCCCTATCGGGCCATCACCTCGAACGGGTCTTCTGTGCAGACATATGAAGATCCTGCATTCCTGTCCTTCGCCCAACTAGCCATGCCAAATTCGCCAGAAGTGCAGCTCATGGCCAAGTACAAGCCCAGTAACGCTGTCACAACCGCGGTTTCTGCGACAGCTCAAGACGTTTTCGGATCCCAGAACACAGCCGCTAACACCGGCTGCAATACTCCGAGCACCGACAACATTCCTTGCAGCACACCGGTCTTTGATCATGGCAATTTCAACTCATCGAACTATTCCAACTCCTATCAGTGGAATGTTCGAATCGATAAGTACTTCAGCAAAGATCGCCTCTACGGCAACTTTGTTCGGAATACCACCAAGCAAGGATCGCCCGCGATCCGCCCGGCGTTTGCAACCACGAATACCTTTCCGATGGTCTCATTGCAGGTGAACGAAACTCATACGTTCTCGCCCAACATCTTGAATGAGGCAGCATTCGGCTACAACCGCATCGAGGGATTTGTGAATCAGGGCGGAACTTTCACGGTCCCCATCGTCGGTGTGAGCGGACTAGGCGTGGGCTTCGGAAATGGATTCGCGGACGGCGACTACATTCAGCATAGCTACCACTGGCGTGATGTACTCACGCGTATACAGGGTCAGCATAGTTTCAAAGTGGGATACGAAGGATGGCATGGAGATGACCTTGCGTTGTTTGCTCCGTGCTTCGGCATCCCGAACCTCTATTACAACAACATGATCGATCTGATCAATGACAAGCCGTACAGTGAATCGGGACTTTCGTACAACATCGTTTCCGGCAAACCACAACCTGGTCAATACGAGTTCGCGCAATCGACGCTCGGAATTTTCGCGGAAGACTCATGGAAGGTGAACCGGAAGCTCACGCTCAATTACGGAATCCGCTATGACAACTTCGGGAATGCGTATCCAATAAGCGGGACTACGCTTGCCAACTTCCATCCGGCATCCGGCGCCTCTCTCCAGGAGCAGATTGCCAACGGAGCGATGACTGCTCAGAGCCATGTCTACAGCAAAGACATGAATTGGGTCTTCAGCCCACGTGGAGGTTTCGCATGGGACCCGAAGGCCGACGGCAAATGGGTTGTGCGTGGAGGCCTTGGTCTCTACCATGACTACTACACACTCGGTAACAGCGAGAATGGTCTAAAGGGAAATCCGCCTGGATGGGTTGTTCCGACGTTCTTTAACAACGGATCGACTGCCGCGCCGATCTTCGGCTATGGCAAGCAAAATACATTTCCGTTCGGTTTCGATTATCCTGCGTTCGTTGGTTCAACGTTGGATTCCAAAGGCGGTGTAGTTGGTTCTCAGATCAGCGTCGGCGGCGTGGATCCACATCTTTCTGCTCCCAATACGCTGAATTGGTCCGCCACGGTGGAGCGCGAACTTAGACAGGGTCTGACCGCGAGCTTTGGCTACATCGGCTCACATTCGAGCAACCTGATTGTCAACGGCGGCTGCACCGGATGCACGTCCTATGGTGTGGACGTAAATGTCTTCAACGGCGATTTGATTCAGCATCCGCTCTGTACCGTCAGTGGAACTACAAGTTCCTGCACAGGAGTTCAGACTCGACTAAACAGCAGCTTCGGTTCGATCACATACGCTGCAAATAGCGCTCGCGCGAACTACGCGGGCTTTGTTGGGGCAGTTCAAGGGCGCTTCTCGAAGAGGGGTTTTGTCACAGTATCTTACACAAGGTCCGACGGCAAAGACGACTGGCAAAGCTATCCCGGATCCTACCCGTACGATCATTATTACGGTCCGTCAAACTGGAATGCGCCGAACAGACTCTCCCTTGGCTGGAGCTACCAGCTGCCGGATGTAGACGGAGGACGTGGCCTGTTGGGTCATGTAGCATCTGGGTACTCACTGTCAGGATCGACAATCCTGCAATCAGGGACGCCTTTCACGGTCTATACGTCGGCACCATTCCATGCTCAACTAATCGATACCACTCTTCCTGCCTCGGCGTCGAATTTGCAGTTCGCCCCCGACAGCGGAGATTTCAATGCGGACGGAGATAACTTCGACATTCCAAATGTCTCGAGTTACAGACAACCGCATGACCGCAAGTCGTTTAAAAGTGGCGCGGGCATATTCACACACTGTTCTGGCTCGAACCTGAGCGGCTGTGGCAACTTCACTCTTCCTACGCTGGGAACGGAAGGCAATGAGAAGACAAACCTCTTCCAGAACCCGGGCTATGCCCAGACGGATCTTTCTCTGAAGAAGGCAACCCCTATCAACGAGCGCTTTGCTCTTGAGTTGCGCATGGATGCCATCAACGCCTTCAACCGGCCCAATCTCAACGGCGTGGATGCCAATGCAGCAGACGGGACAAACTTTGGCACAACTGGTTCCACTCAGACCGCACGCACGGTCACGGTCAGCGCCAAGCTAATTTTCTAATGGAATCAGTGCGCCTCGCGGGGAGCATATCGGCTAACGGAATCGATTTGCTCCCTCAAGCTGCACAAAGAGCCCATCCTGAACAACTGTAAGCCTTGCGAGGGGCGGCTCAGAGCGTGTATCTCTGGATCTCCCCTCGAAATCTGCTTCACGCAGTTCAGCCGACTTCATTATCGCGAGAACAAAATGCCAGCCACTCGTCGAGTATTCCAGTTCTTATTACTTCAATTCGCTATTTTCCCTTCGGGCTTGATTGCGCAAAACATTGAGTTGAAGAACGCAGGAACAATCGCCTTTCTCAACAAGCAGGGACTCATGTCGATTAAGGACCTCGGGTCGGGAACTCGTCTCGACCTTGCACAGGACGGATGGTCTTTAGATATCGATGACATTGACTTGAGTAGCGCAGATGCACAGCCGTCCATCTCCAAGCCAGACGCTGATCACGCATTTTACGACTATCAAATCTCCGGTTATCGAATAAGGGTGACGTACAGCCTGGAAGCGAATTGGAGACATGTTGGCAAGCAGATCAAGGTGCTACAGGCGCCAAAGGAGAACTTCACAGTCCGCCGTGTCGTCCCTTGGAATCTTATAGCTCGAACTCCGGTGACCGCTGACTATGTGCCTTCTGCCTACGTACCGCAATTTGGCAAGACAATTGAACAAAGCAGAGAGACGCTGCCACCGAAGGAATTCGGGGAATTCTTGCGCCTTCCAGAGAATGGCGGCGCTTTGCTGGTGGTGCAGAATCCCTACCTGCAGGTTGAGCGGCAGGGGCAATCAGTAGTTATAGGTTATGCGCCGGAGATGCAGTGGCAGCGCGCCTGGGGAGAATTCACGAGTGACACTGCTTGCATCGGAACCTACCGCTTGAGCGGCCATCGCATAGCGCGCGAGATGGTGACGGAATGGCATCTTGCGCCGACCAAGACCCCGGATGACGGAATGGACACGTCGGAGGTAGCAGCCTTTACCCATTGCGTTCGTGCGTCCTTGGTCAATCCGTCGCCTGCTCCGATCAGTGTGGAAGTGGGATGGACACTCAACGACTACCAAATCGATGTCGGTACGGAGCAAGGAAAAGCCGAGTATAAGCGAATTATCGATAGCGCCTCGGCTCTTGGTATCCAGACACTTCTATATGGTCCGGGGAATTCGAAACTCGCTGATCGTAAGCAGAGTGCAGATTCCTGGGGCTGGGAGTATGTTTTGTGGCTCAATATGGGCGAGAAGATTCGAAAGGGTGAATGGGATCCTACGAAGGATCCGATTCCGGCGAGCGTTTCGGAAATGGTCAATTATGCAAAACAAAAGGGGGTTGGCCTGCTCGCCTACGTCTACCCTTCGCTACCCTTTGCTGCCAATCCATCTTGGTTGGTGAATCCCTCCAAGAAGAATGGCGACACCTTCGCCTATGCCACGCTCGCATCCCGAGACCTTCAGGACTATCTAATACGCAATCTAGTTGCGTTTCAGAAACGCACAGGGATCGCAGGCTATTCTTTCGACTACACTTGGCTAAATCTGCCCGGCAGTAGCAGTTATGCGCAATGGTACGGGTGGCGCAGGGTCATGGAAGCCCTCCGCAAAGCAGTCCCGTCGATCGTCATCGATGGACGGCAGTCCTACCAGCAATACGGACCGTGGAGCTGGCTCGCGGGGAGCTATCCTCATCCAACCGGAAACGATGAGCAGCCCGAAAGCTTCAAGCCTTATCCGGATTTACACTTTGATCGTGTCTCCGCAGACCGCACGAGGTTCGTCAACTACTGGTATCGCAACTATCAGTTTGCGCCCGAAGAGATCATCCCGGGATATGCGACGCACCAAACTGAACGTTCGCGGAATGTTCCCCGACCAGATGGTCATGGCCATGATGTCGAAATGATGTACAGCAGATATCGACCGCGAGACTGGGACTACCTCGGCTACCAGTACTCCTTCATTTCCTCGATTGCTACTGGCGGCTGGAACAACGTCGTGGATATGATTCCAGCACGTGATCCCGAGGAAGCCAGACTGTTCTCCGCAGAAGATAAGGCGTGGATTCGGAACTGGCTGGAATGGACGGCAAAGAATAAGAAGTACTTGCTTCATACGCGCACCATTCTCGGGCAGCCGGCGTTGGGTCACGTGGATGGTACAGCAGCAGTTGTGGAGGATCGTGGTTACATCTTCCTGTTCAATCCCAACTACAAGCAACTTCCGGCGGAGTTTTCACTCGACGAGACGATTGGTGTGAACAAGGGCGGGAAATTCCTGCTGAAGGAGGTTTTTCCTGAGAGTGGACGACTCGTCGGCAAGCCCGGCGCCGGTGTGTGGAGTCGCGGCGATATCGTTCATCTGGTGCTTGATGGGACGAGTGCCACTGTTTTTGAGCTGAGTCCTGAGGCGACCATCAAGCAGCCTGTCCTCCTCAACAGTGCTCACCTGCAGTCCGCGGTTGCTCCAAAAGTAGACCTAAACGGAAGCACACTGGCTGTCGCACATGCTGCCGGTGAACCCGGCATGGTCCAAAGCTTGGGTGTGTTACTTCCAGGGACAGGTAAGTTATCCAGAATGATTGTTAACGGTAGTGATGTTAGGTTCAAGCAGTCGGGAAGTTACGTGGAAGCGCAAGTGCGGTTCAAGGGCCAAAGGTTTGCGCAAGCACAAGAGATTCCGGTGGCGCCAAGCCAGAGCGGGTCGTTGCATGGAACGTTTGTGGTGCCGCAGCGTGTTCTTGATCAATTGGCTCTGCGCAAAGAGAAGTGGTCAATCCCGTGGAAGCAAGAAGATTATGAGTTAACGTGGCTTGCTCCTGAGCGGCTACTTCTCTTCGTGCAGACAGCGGATGGAAATGACTCGATGTCAGTCGCCGGGAATCTCGATGGTCAGCCGCTGAACCTTCAACCAGCCTACAGTTCCGGCCGGGTTGATGCTGCCTCGTTTGTGGGCTTCTACGCCGATCTTTCGCAGATTCAGCCGGATGTGCGGCATACAATTGAACTGCGGGTAAAAGAGTCGATGCCGGGACAATTGCAGGGCATATTCTTTGACAATGTTACGCCGCAGCTCACAGAGCTGATTGAGCAATGGAATTGATGCTGGAGTAGACGAAGATCCGACTCAAAGGCGTCAGTCGTCAACGGTTTCCGACAATGCAAAAGAACCTTCGTCGTGCGTTGTTACTTTGGCTCTGGATGACGTGCTTGCGACTTTGTCTTGGGCAAGTCCAGTCCACACAAGGCGAGGTCGGTCGGATTTCCGAAGCATTGAGGAACCGAGATTTCGAAAAGGCTTTGACTCTGAGTCACGCTGCCCTCGAAAAGCAGCCAGCCGATTACAGAATCTGGACTCTCCGTGGAATTGCCATGTCCGGGAAGGGTGATCTTCCATCGGCGCTATTGGCCTACAAACATGCTTTGAAAATCTCGCCCAACTATTTGCCCGCTCTTGAAGGGGTAGCCCAGTCCGATTTTCAGTTAGGCCGCGATGAAGCCAAGCCATCGCTTCTGCGAGTATTAGCGCAGATTCCAGAAGATCCAATTTCAAACGAGATGCTGGCTGTCTTTGAGTTCAAAAAGGACCACTGCGCTGGTGCCGTGAATCATTTTGAAGCGGCAGCCAGCGTCATCGCTTCTCAGCCCACCCCGCTTAGCGAATACGGGTGGTGTCTGGCCAATCTCAAAAGGAACGAAGAGGCGCTGAGAGTTTTCGCACAGGTTCTCGAACTGGACCCCGCAAAGCTGGAAGCGAGGTACAACCTGGCTCTTGCGCAAGCGAATTCTCATCAAGATCAAGAGGCTCTGGCCACGCTTCAACCCCTGATTGAAACATCGCCGGGTGATCAAACAGCACTAACGCTTGCCGCAGAGATTCTTGAATCCAAGGGCGAAACACCGCGTGCTGTCGAACTACTTCGGAAGGCGATCCTGGCAAATCCAAAGAATGTGGATGTTTACCTACAGTTTGCCGCGTTGTCGTACGACCATGCTTCGCCGAAGGTCGGCATCGACATTTTGAATGCCGGTCTCACTCAGTTGCCAAAGGAGCCACGGCTTTATCTTGCACGAGGTGCACTGCTTACTCAACTCGGGGAGTTCTCTCGAGCAGCCGATGACTTCGAGACCGCAAATCGAATTGATCCGCAACTCTCGTTCCTTAATGTGGCTGAGGGGCTTGTCAAGTCTCAGCAGCACATGTCGGCAGAGGCGTTGGCGAAGTTCCGCGCCGCAGTAAAGGCTCATCCAAACGAGGGCCTCGCTCATTACTTGCTCGCGGAAGCTTTGCAGGAACTCGGGAAGCCTGAGGGAAGTCCCGAATATAAAGAAGAAATAGATGCAGCCACTCGAGCGGTGAAACTGGACCCAAACCTGGTTGCCGCACACGATTTACTCAGCGCAGTTTATTTGGAACATGGGCAGCTAACTCTTTCGATCGAACATAGCCGCGATGCCCTGAGACTTGATCCTCAAGATCAACAGGCCGTCTACCATTTGATTCTGGCGATACGAAAATCAGGACAGAAAGATAAGATTCCAGCGCTCATGAAACAACTCGTCGAACTACGCGCCAAGGGCAAAGATGACCTGGCAGCCAGCAAGCGATTCAGGCTCTACGAGGAGCCTACTCCAATAGTTTCGACGTCCCAATGAAACCTCTTAAATAATCGGATGGCGGGAAATCGATGGAATACTTGGCGATCGAGCATACGATGGCATCTTCCGATGCCGTGATCGAAGATCATGCGCGACTTATGCTGAAGAAGGCTGCGCACGTTCGGGATCGATTGAATAAGTTTTTTCTTTTCAACTGTATAGAGCTGAAGTTTCCTCTGCTTGGCCATGAGGATAAACACGCACACGACCCCTCAATTCAGGCCGGGATACGCTGAAAGTCCAACAAATTGGATGCCGGCGCTGAGGCGTGCTCGTCTATATGTTCATGATTATACGCTACTTATATGGTGGGCGCTGCAGGATTCGAACCTGCGACTTCCACCGTGTGAAGGTGGCACTCTACCGCTGAGTTAAGCGCCCGGAAGCAGGGCAAAAGGAGGGTGCGCCATGGCGGCATCCCGTAGGTTAGAGTAACACCAGCGGGGCTTTACGGCCAATCGGCAATGATCCGCCGGAAAGGTTCGGAGTCCCTGTAAAACACGGATGCACTGGCTAGAAAACCTAATCCGAAAAGCACACGAAGCCGCCTCTGACGGGTTGGCAGTGTTGCGTTCGGAACTCGGCGCAATAGAGTTCAGACGCATGGAGTTGGCCGGAGTTGGATTTGGCAAAGCCGGCCTGCTGGAATTAAGCCTCCGCGACCCCGCTCTTCCGGCTGCTGCGGCCCGCTCCGGTTCAGATAAACCCGGGGAGCCGCCCGATCATCGGCCTCACACTGAAGGAGCGCAGAACGAAAGCCCGTCCCGGCCCGAAAACCGCCCCAAGAACCCGAAATCCGGCTCTGAAAGCTCCGATTTAGCGCAACAATCCACGGGGGATTGGGTTCCAGAAGATATGGCAACCCTGGTCCTGAACAATCCGGCCCTGGGAGCGAGGGCAGCATCGCGGCCGGGCTCCATGCCCGAACCGCATCGCAATTATGCCCAGGACGAGTCGAGCGACGCGGCCATCATGTTGCGCGTGGCTGCGGGCGACGAAGAGGGTTTTAATTACCTGGTAGGGAAATACTACCGGGCGATGATCAGTTTTCTGTTTCGGATGGTGCGCAACCAGGCAGTGGCTGAAGAAATGGCGCAGGAGGTTTTTCTGCGCGTTTACCGTTCGCGCGAGAGTTATCGGGCAGAGGCCAAGTTCACCACATGGCTCTACAGGATTGCGACCAATCTGGCGGTGAACCATGCGCGCGATACACGGCACGAGCGGTCGGCACAGACCGTATATCTAGACGCGCCGGATGAGGAAACAGGCACCACGCCGGATGTGGCTGACGATGAGCCATCGGTGGAGCAGCGTTTGGTGCGCGACGAGCGCATGGCGGCGATTCGGGCTCAGGTTATGGCCCTTCCGGAACGCCAGCGTATGGCGGTGTTGATGCACAAGTATCAGGGGATGGATTACAGGCAGATCGGTGATGTGCTGAAGTTGAGCGAGTCGGCGACAAAGTCGCTGCTCTTCCGCGCGTACCAGACGCTGCGGGACAAGTTGAAGGAATTTGTGTAAGGGAACAAACCGGGCGATACCGGTGGGAGTGGGGTGGCACCGATGGAAACGATGAACAAATGCACCGGAATGGATACGAAGCTGGCGGACCTGCTGCTCGATCCTGACGCGGCGCCTGCCAAGGTGAAGACTCATGTTGCAGAGTGTGACTCTTGCCGCAAGGATCTGGAAGAGCTGCGTGCGACTATGGCGTTGCTTGACACATGGCCAGCGCCGGAACCGAGTCCGTACTTCTTCACCCGGATGGACGCGCGGATGCGCGAAGAGCGCGCCGCGCCGCAGGCTGGCTGGCTGGAGAGATGGCGAGCTCGTTTTGCATACGGTCCATCGATGCACGCAAGACCGCTGGCAGCGATGGCGTTGACGGTGATGCTTTTGTTGGGCGGGGGGACTTATCTGGGCGTGACCAATTGGGAGCAGCCGCAGCCGGCTCAGGGAAACGCCGCGGTGGTAAACGATTTGCAGACTCTGGACAACAACGCGCAGCTTCTGGATCAGCTCGAATCGATTACTGACAATCCGAACGACGACGATTCGCAGTATTCGCAGTAGCTTGAATTGAACGGTGGGGGCCGAGAGACAAAATGAGTGGGGAAAAGTACACACGCGCTGGAGTAGGGACGCGGCTCGCGGTTTCAACCGCCGCCGCTCTCATGGCGCTGTGTATGCCCTTTTCAGGAGCGCTCGGCCAGCGTCCGCATGAGTCCCGCCCAGCATCGCCTCCGCGTAATTCCGCACCCCACTACTCTGCGCCACGCCAACAGTCGCGGCCGGAATTCTCGAAGCCGCAAACATACAGACCGCAGAATCAGGGGCGACCAGCGCAGCAGTACCCGCAATACCGCGCACCCATGGGCGGCCAGTATCAGCGCCCTTCTGGGGAGCCGATGCGCGCAAACCCAGGGATGCGGCCGCCGCAAATGAATCCGCAAGCGGGAGCGCGAGGCAACTATCCAAATTCTCCATACCCAGGCCAGGGCTACACTCGTCCCGCGAACCCCAGCTATGCGCAACCAAGCTACGGACAGCAAGGTGATGCTCAACCGCGTAACGCGCAGCCAAACTATGCACCGCCAGGTCACTTGGGTGCATGGCTTAACCAGCATCGCGGCGTGCCGGTCCAGGACCAGGAACGGATGCTGCGAAGCGATCCCAGCTTTAACCGCCTGCCTCAAGGAGACCAACAGCGGGTGGTGCAGCAGTTGCACCAAGTTGATCGAATGCCGGACCAACAGCGCGAACGCAGGTTGGCACGGGCTGAGAATCTTGAGCACCTTTCTCCGCAAGATCGCGCGCAGGTAAACATATCCTCTCGCCGTTGGACCTCTATGCCTCCCGATCGCCAGACAATGATGAGGAATGCGTTCAGGGATCTCCGTGCGGTTCCGCCCGACCAGCGTCCGATGGTGCTCAACTCAAGCCGTTACCAAGGCGCGTTCAGCCCCGAGGAGCGGGGCATCCTCTCTGACATGCTGCGTGTGGAACCTTACCAGCCGCCGCGGTAGTTGGCTTCTAAATCACAGGCTCGTTAGTTATGAGATGCAACAGGCGCGGCAGGATGGGGTGCTTCTGCACCCGCGCCCCCGAAAATCCGTTTCCTCTCTTTTACCTTTACGGCAGGCGCGCCTGCGTACACGCCCCATGCTGCCAGGTCGCGTGTCGCCACTGAAGCCAATCCCAACACAGCGCCTTCGCCGACATTCACTCCTGGCGACACCGAAGCTCTTGCGCAGATCCAAGCATAGGCTCCAACTTCCATCTCAAATGCCAACAGGGGAAATCCAGGGTCGTCGAAGTCGTGAGTTGCGCCACAAAGATAGGACCCTTGCGACAGGATGGCGTGCGATCCGAGTCGTATAGGCGCCGGATTGTAAATCTCAGCGCCATCGCCAGCAGTAACCTGATCGGCGCACACCAGATTCCACGGAGCCCAGACCCTCGAAGTCGGATAGAAATGGCAATTTGGTCCCATCTTCGCGCCGAAAGTCCTCAGAAGCATAGCGCGCCAGGAATGGAACGGCCTTGGAGAAATTCGATACAGAAGCGCCCAACAGATATTCCAGATGAGCCGCGCAATTCTTTGCCGCAGTGAAAATGCCGGCCGAAGATAGGGATCTTCAGCCGTCTCTGGCGCGATGTGTTCCGCCGCGTTGTAGTGAATCCGCTTGGGCATATCCGTTCCTGCAACTAGTCTGCCATCATTGGCCGATTGCCAGGAAATCTCGTAGCCAAACTTGCACTATTTGCTGGTTCAGGCTGGTTCAATGCGTCAGGTCAAACGGCGCGCGCAGCCGGATATCCCGGGACGAAGACCCTACCTGAATTTCGAACGTTCCCGGCTCGGCAACCCACGTCTTCGCCTCAGGGCTCCAATAGGAGAATGCGGCGCGATTCAGCTTCAGATGTACGGTCTTCACCTCGCCCGGCTTCAGTTCCACACGGCTAAAGGCTTTCAGTTCATGCACCGGCCGGTCGATCTTGGAGTGGCCGTCGTGCACGTAAAGCTCCACCACTTCGGCGCCGGCGCGCGTGCCTGTGTTGCGCACTTTCAAGTTCACTTCGATGGGCTGATCCCCCTCTGCATTTTCTGGCGTGACCTTCAATCCGCTGTACTCAAATGTCGTGTAACTCAGCCCAAAACCAAACGGAAACTGCGGCTCGATGCTCTTGGTGTCGTAGTAGCGGTAGCCGACGTAAATCCCTTCGGCGTAGCTGACTTCAAGGTTCTTGCCGGGGTAGTTCGTGGCCGCAGGTGAATCTTCAAACTTCTTCGGCAGAGAAACTGGTAACTTGCCGGATGGGTTCGCGTCGCCGAACAGAATCGATGCCAAGGCGTTCCCACCCTCTTGCCCGTCGTACCACATGTCCAAAAGCGCAGGCGTCTTTTCGATCCACTTGGTCATCGTTACCGGGTCACCGGTGTTCAGTACGACAACCGTGTGCGGGTTGGCATTTTCGACGGCGGCGACGAGCTCATCCTGGCCGGCGGGCAGGTCCATGGTCTTCACGTCGAATCCTTCTCCTTCGTTCTTGAAGTAGCGGCCCACCACGACTACCGCGACATCCGCCTTTGATGCGGCATCAGTCGCCTCTTTCAGAAGCTTGGCGCGCGCCTCGGGCGTGTCCTGCGCTTGGTCCTCGCCATCCATGCCGACTCCCAACGCAGTGGTCACCTGCATCCTATTCCCGGCACGTTTGCGAATGCCGTCGAGCGGCGCAATTGCATACTTCGGCCGCACCAGCGAACTGCCACCACCGCCTGTCCGTGCTACCGCCGCATTCGGCCCAATCACAGCGATGGAGTGAACTTTCGCTGCATCCAGGGGCAGCAGGGAACCGGCGTTCTTCAGCAGCACAATGCCTTCTGTCCCGGCCTGCCTTGCCACCGCCTGCTGGGCAGGTGTGTCCACATCGCCGAGAGCGGTATGTGGATAATCGAAGATGCCGCTGACAAAAATTACCCGCAAGATGCGGCCCACGTTATCGTTAATTGCGGCCTCAGTGATGTTTCCAGCCTTCACCTCGGCCAATACCTTTTCCGGAACGAGCCAGCCATCGCTGTTGCCCGCTTCTTTTGTGGCCGGCCGCTCCATCCACGCCTTCATCGGCGACCCGCCCGGCATCTCCAAGCCCATCCCTGCATTCACTGTTGGCGCAGTCGAATAGGTGCTGCCCCAGTCGGAAATGACGAACCCCTTGAATCCGAACTCCTTCTTCAGAACATCGCTAAGCAAGTACATGCTCTCGCCGCAGTGCACGCTGTTCACCTTGTTGTAAGCCGACATTACGGTCCACACATCTGCCTCTTGCACTGCAGCTTTGAAGGCAGGCAAATAGATCTCGTGCAGCGTGCGCTCGTCGATCGTCGCATTTACGCGGTGGCGTTCATACTCCTCGTTGTTCGCCGCAAAATGCTTCACCGAGGGAATCACACCCTCGCCCTGCACGCCGCGTATATAGGCGACGCCAAGTTGCGCGGCGAGGTAGGGATCTTCACCATATCCCTCAAAGTTGCGTCCCCACAGTGGCACGCGATTGATGTTCACAGTCGGGCCCAGAATCATGTCGCGGCCCAGCGACTTCACTTCCTGACCGATGGCCTGCCCTTCGCGTTGGACCAGGTCCATGTCCCATGTGGAGGCCATTGCAACGCCCGAAGGAAATGACGTTGTCTCTACCTTCACCGGATTCGAGGACGAGTTGGTAATCGCCGAACTGCCAGCCCAAGAGCGAACACCCGTCGGGCCATCAGCCATCTTGATTGCGGGAATCCCCAATCGTGCAATTGGCGCCGACTCCATCCATCCTGAACCGGAAAGCATGGTGGCCTTCTCTTCCAGCGTCATGCGGCTTAATAGATCGGCCACACGCTTCTCCACCGGCAGCGCCGCGTTCTTGTACGGCGCATTTGCAGGAACGGCGGCTTGCTCGGAGCTTTGTGCCTGGAGATGTGCTGCAGACAGTGAGACAAATGAGATCAGAATGGCGAGGCAGGGAAATACAGTGCGGCGCATGGATTGGGGCTCCTGAGGCGGTAGATTTCCCGCCTGGAATTCGAAGGCAATGGTAGCGGATGGCTGGCCAGTGCAACAAATCGAGACGAGCCCCAAAATCGCACTTACCGCACAACATCTCGCGCGACCCGCACAAATTGGCCCTTTGATTCCACATGATGTCCGATCTTGAGTTGGGATAGGATACTTTGGCGGAACTCCCGCGGGCCCAATTGTCAATGAATGACGTTCAATGAACTCATAGAAAGGGAACGAGACACCATGAACGAACCTCGCCCACAGCGAAGAATCGGTAGAAGCATTGCCGCCGTGCTGATTGGCATGGCCGCGGGAATTGCGATGACCATTGCAACGGACTTTGTGTTGCATGCAATGCATGTATTCCCGCCGTGGGACCAGCGGGTGCCCGATGGGCTGCTGCTTCTGGCCACTGCGTATCGCTCGGTTTACAGCATCGCAGCCAGCTACCTCATCGCGCGCCTCGCTCCATACAAGCCCATGCAGCACGCTCTTGTGGCCGGGGCGATAGGAATGGTCGTCAGTACTGTGGGCGCGGTCGCGACTTGGAACGGAGGGCCCGAGTTCGGACCTCACTGGTATCCAATCGCGCTCGTTGTGCTTGCATTGCCCTGCGCCTGGGTTGGCGGCATGCTTTACCTGAAGCAAATGCGGACGCGTTCTGAATAACTTGGTCCAGCTAGTCTGAGTCTCGCGAAAGAATTGTCTTTGTGGACGCGCCCTCGAACCGACTTTACCTCCGTAAAAGACTTTGACAGCGCCATTTTTGCAGTAGTAGGATCGGCATTCCCCGGGTTGAAAAAGCGAAATTTGGAGGTCGAAATGGCAGCTACCGAAGTACCCCTTCAGTTTGATCCGTCGAAGCTGGATGCCTTTATGGGTAAGGCCGTGATGGATATGGGCGCCGCAATGCACGCCACTTTAGTGGTGCTCGGCGATAAGCTGGGACTCTATAAGGCAATGGCAGGCGTGGGCCCGCTCACGTCGGCGGAACTAGCGGCTAAAACGAAGACATCAGAGCGCTACATACGCGAGTGGTTGAATGCCAACGCGGCAAGCGGGTTTGTGACCTATGATGCGGTGACGAAGCGCTTTGAGTTGCCGCCAGAGCAGGCATTTGCGCTCACCGTTCTCGACCTCCCCGGTGCATATCACATCATCTCAGCATGCTTCAAAGATGAGCCGAAAATCACCCAGGCATTCCGCACCGGCGAGGGCGTCGGCTGGCATGAGCACGATGCCAATCTCTTCTTCGGCACAGAGAGATTCTTCCGCCCCAATTACGAGCAAAACCTCCTTAGTACCTGGATTCCTGCCCTGGAGGGGGTCGGGCAGAAGCTCGCCAATGGCGCAACCGTTGCGGATGTCGGTTGCGGCCACGGCGCCTCAACGATGCTGATGGCTAGGGCCTTTGCGAAATCGCGCTTTTGCGGCTTCGACTACCACAGCGGCTCCATCGAATACGCTCGCCACGTTGCCGGTCGCGATGGGCTTCTCGATCAAATCAACTTTGAGGTCGCTAGTTCAAAGAGCTATCCCGTCAATGGCGGCTATGATCTTGGGACATTTTTCGATTGCCTCCACGACATTGGTGATCCCACCGGCGCCGCGAAACACGTCCTGTCTTCACTGAAGCCCGACGGAACGTGGATGATTGTTGAACCTTTCGCCGGTGACAAACCGGAAGAAAATCACAACCCAGTAGGACGAATCTTCTATTCCGCCTCGACAATGATCTGCACTCCGGCGTCGCTGGCGCAGGAGGTGGGAGCCGCCCTGGGCGCACAGGCAGGTGAGGAACGCATTCGAGATGTAGTCACGACGGCTGGTTTTACGCGATTCCGCCGGGCCGCCCAGACGCCCTTTAACCTCGTGTATGAAGCACGGCCGTAGCACCTTCTGGGCCACTAACTGAAGTCGAGCTTCAGCGACGAGCCGGTTACCTTCGGCTCGTCTTCTTTTGCAATCAAAAGCCCCAAAGCCGATGAGTACCGATCCCGCAACACTTCGCCGCGCGGCCACTCAGAGCGACGAACAAGCGCGAGCAAACTCGCCGCTATTGCAAGCATCGCAAGCGGCAGTGCCTGACGTACATACAGCAGTCCTTGGTTTGCGATGGTGGGAAATTGAGGCAGCAGATCGGACCGTAGCGAACTCAGCGACCACAGAAAACACAGAAGCAGCAATGGCGCAATGGGCGCTGCGTTCTTTTTCGTTTGCCCGATCTTCCACCCGACCATGCATCGATCAGAACATATTCATTTGACCGCACGGGTGAATCCTTGAGAACGCCCAATCTACGCGCCTAATCCGTCGCTAAGTTACAATAAAGGTAGGGCCAAGGCCGATATTTACTTCGCATTGATCGCAAGCACAGCAAGGAGTTGTACCCCTATGGCGATTCCCGCCACTCAAATGCGTCCGGGCATGATTATCAAGCACAACGACCAGCTGCACTTGGTCTTCAAGGTCGAACACCGTACACCCGGCAACCTGCGCGCGTTCATCCAGGCAAAACTGCGCAATATCAGGACCGGCGCAATGTTTGAGCACCGCTTCCGCTCTGCCGACGCGATCGAGAAGGTAGTTGTGGACGAGGTTTCCATGGACTTCCTCTACGCCGACGGCGATGATTATTACTTCATGAATCCGGTCGACTATGAACAGACTGTGCTCAAGGGCTCCACGCTTGGCGATGCGGTGGAATACCTTACCCCGAACCTGCAGATCAAGGTGAGCTACCACGATGGACAGGCCGTGGGTATCGAGCTGCCGTCCGCAGTCGAACTCGAAGTCGTCGAAACCGAGCCAGGCCTGAAGTCCGCCACGGCTTCCAGCGTCACCAAGCCTGCCAAGACCGAGACCGGCCTCGTGGTTCAGGTTCCCGCCTTCATCAACGAAGGTGAGAAGATCCGCGTAGACACCAGCGAAGGCGCCTACCTCAGCCGCGCGTAAGCTCAAAATTGGGTGCCCCAGGTCCCGCTTTTGGGACCTGGGATTCCAGAAGTTGCCTCAATTCGCCCAATCCTTCGATAAATCTCGCCGAAATAAATTCTCTTGCACGCTCACGCTTTTCATGTGCTACAGTGAGTAACACTATGGCGAGTAACACTCCATCTCATCACGATCCCGCCGAACTGGGCGAACTCGAGCGCGGCATCCTCTCCATCGTCTGGCGGCTTGGCTCAGTCACGGCCGACCAGGTGCGCGAGGAGTTAGACCGGCCACTCAAGGACTCCACCGTCCGCACAGTTTTGCGCCGTCTTGAAGAGAAGGGCTACCTGGCGCATTCGGTCGAGAATCGCACCTTCCGATACAGTCCTGCGGAATCGCGCCAGCGCGTAGCGGGCCGCGCCGTCAAACGCATCGTGGATTGGTTCTGCGAGGGCTCCGTCGAGGCTCTCCTGGTCGGAATGGTCGATTCCAAGGTGCTCGATCGCGCGGAGCTGCAACGCCTCGCCACCCGCATCGCCGAGGCGCAAAAGGCCTCAGCAACAAACTCCCACAAAAAGGAGGCCAAGTCATGATTCCTTTCCTATTTGAAGCGGCCCTGCGTTCCGTGCTCGTGGCCGTTGCGGTCTGGGCTGGCCTGCGGGCATTCCGCATCACCAACGTTCTGGCGCAAAAAGCAGTGTGGGGTCTCGTGTTGGCTGCTGCAGTCTTCATGCCGATACTGCTACCTGTTGCCGCGCGCTGGCCAGCTCTGTCGGCTGGCGCCACTGTGGTGATTCCTGCGCATCCCTTAAACTTGCTCTCAGCACTTCGCCCCACGAATCAAGTTGCCGTTCCAGTCGTTCCACCGGACGTCGCTTCCAGTGAGGAGCCCACTTTAGCCCCATCTGCCGCGCAGACTCTCTATGCTTTGCAGGAACCCTCAGTTTCCTCCAGCCGCTTTCCCGCGCTCACAATTTCGAGTTCTAACACCGCCGCACCCGCGACTCCCGCCCAGCCGCAGCCTGTCGGGCGGCTTCGTGCTCTTTCTCCAGTCGAAATGGCATTGCGGCTCTATTTCGCAGTCGCCGCCGTGCTGATTGTCAGATTGCTTTACGGCCTGGGCGTTGCGCTCCGTCTCTGGGACGGCGCGAAACCGGTTGTCCTCGA